>Ga0137394_10004242_pt1 | contig 10863 bp, 7 predicted proteins | sample czobulk116metaG_FD_108278 | JGI IMG/M metagenome (GOLD analysis project Ga0137394, IMG submission 108278) | Vadose zone soil microbial communities from Angelo Coast Range Reserve, California, USA - czobulk1.16 metaG | ecosystem: Environmental > Terrestrial > Soil > Vadose zone | place: USA... | reverse complement strand
CAAGCGGTTGACGAGGGAGCGGTGCTCGATCATCACTCCCTTGGGTTTGCCGGTCGATCCGGACGTATAAATCACATACGCCAGATCCCGCGGTTTGTTGAGGATGGCGGGGTTCGCTGTTGACCCGCGGTATGCGTCCGGATCGTCAAGATTGATGGTGAGCCCTCCGAACGCCATGCGCCCGGCCGTCCTCCCGTGTATCAGCAGTATCCTGACTCCACCATCCTTCAGCATGTAGTCGAGGCGATCCGGCGGATTATCGGGTGGTAGAGGCAGATAGGCCCCTCCGGCCTTTACGATCGCCAGGATGCCGATGATCATGGCGAAGGATCGTTCCACCATCAACGCAACGATGTGTCCCGGCCGAACACCCTCGGCCCTCAATAGATGCGCCAGCTGATTGACCTTGTCATTGAGCAGCGCGTGCGTGAGCGACGGCACGCCGAACACTTTGTCGTGATCACAGATCACCGCCGTGTCAGCTGCATGAGTGTCGATCTGCGCCTCGATTAATTCTTGTAGCGTGACTTTGTCCGGAAACGTCGCCTCCGTCCGGTTGAACTGAACGATCCTCGCAAGATCGGCTTCCGTCGCAGCTTGTAGAGAGTAGTTAGTCATCGGAAAATTCACCGCGTCGGATCCTACCGAGCCTGCCGGCTTGATCGACAAACATCTTTCCCAGAATGTCCTCATGGATCTGGGTCGTGCCTTCGATGATCTCCATGATCTTGGCATCCCGGTAATACCGCGATACCGGAGATGAACCTTGGCAGCCCGCGGCCCCCTTGATCTGAACGGCATCGGAAGCCGCCCTCACGGCGGCTCTCGACGTAAAGTATTTGGCCATCAATGTCTTTTCGAACACCTCCGGGAGATGATCATCTTCCGCCCGGCAGGAGTTGTGGCATAAGAAACTCCCTGCCTCCAGATCGGTGCCCATTCTGGCAATCAACGATCGGATCATCCCGATGTCGCCCATGCTCTTGTCGCCAATCTTCCGCACAGCCGCGTGGGCGATGCTTTCTTCAAAACATCCCCGCAGAAGCCCCAATGCCGCGCAGGCCGTGCTGATTCTTCCGTAGTGCAAACCAACCGGTGCGACGTGCGATAGGGCGAAGCCGGGTTTGCCGACGATGTTGGCTGACGGCACTTCGACGTCGTTGAAAGTGAGCTGCGCCAGACCCGCCGCGCGGAACCCCATCAAATCGGAGATGGGTTCAACGTGAAGACCAGGAGTTTCCCTCGGCACCACACAAGCCACAGGACGTCCCGCGAGCTTGCCGAATACCAGAAACACTGCGGCGAATTGGGCGCAGCTGATCCATTTCTTCTGCCCGTTCAGGGTGACGGTGTGACCTTCTGCATCCTGAGCGAACTCGGTGACCAGGGACTCAACGGCGCTTCCAGCGCCAGGTTCCGTCAGAGCAAAGGCCCCGATCATCTCCCCCTTGGCCAGGGGAGGAAGCCATTTGCGTTTTTGCTCCGCCGTGCCCCACTTGAGTAGCGCCATGGAAACCATGGATTGGACCGTCAGCACACCCGTCAAGGCCGGCAATGCCCTCCCCACGGCCTCGTTCAGCAATCCGAACGTGACTGTGTCCCATCCCTGTCCGCCATACTCCGGCGGCAGGCTGCAGCCCAAGTAGCCGCGCTGTGCCAACTTCAGGAGCACGGAATCCGGGATTCTCTGGTCCCGATCCCATTGCTCGGCAAACGGTTCAACGTTTAGCGCGACAAAGGTCCTGAATTCCTCTCGGCTCGCCTTTTGCGCGTCGGTCAATAGCTGCTGCATACCAGCCGCCCGCCCTTAACCACCTCGCCGCCCGTTCTTCTTCAGGACAAAGGCCATCGTCGCGTTAAGCGACTTGAAATTCTCGATATCCAGATCGTCCATCCCCACTTCTATGGCAAAAGTCTTTTCGATGAACGTCATCAGCTGGACAGCAAACAGGGAATTGACGATTCCCGACTCAAACAGGTCGTCGTCATCAGCCAAGTCCGCGAGGGCGATCGAGCTCGATAGGAAACCCCTGAGGGTCTCCTTGATCCCTTTCTCTTTTTCTGTAGGTGTCAAGCCCTATGCCTCCGGATAAACATGAAATCCTCTCCCGGTCTTCCGTCCCAAATGACCGGCATGCACCAGCTTTCTCAGCAAGGGACAGCATCGGTACTTCGGATCCTGGAAGCTTTCATAAAGAACATCGAGAGAACGCACCACCGTGTCCAACCCGATCAAGTCGGCCGTCTCCAACGGACCCATCTTGTGTCCGAAGCATTTCTTGAAAATCGCGTCGATCTTCTCTGCCGTTGCCACCTGGTCCTGCAAGACAAACGCGGCCTCGTTCATGAACAAATGGGAAATGCGATTGGAAACGAAGCCTGGCAGGTCCTCCACAATGATGGCGTCCTTATTGAGGCGAGAAAGTAACTGCCGCAACGTATCGACGGCGCGGTCCGAGGTGTGGAATCCGCGGATCACTTCGACGGTCGGCATCAAATGAACCGGATTCATGAAATGGACACCCACCACGTTGGCCGGACGCTTGGTGGCGCTGCCTATTTGTGTGATGGAAATACACGAGGTATTGACGCCAAAGCAGACCTCGGGTGGCACCACTCGATCCAGATTCTCATAGACCGGGTTCTTGACGCCCCAGTCCTCGGTCACGTTCTCGATGATGAAGTCACACGGCGCGACGTTCTTCAGATCGGTCGTCAGAACCATGCGCTGCAGGGCCTCATCTCTCGTTATCCGTGGCAACGTTTTTGACAACAAAGGGGCGCATCGCACGTTGTTCAGCACCTCGATTTGAGCGCGCTTCAATATGTCTTCCGAAATATCGACCACCAGCGCCGGTATCCCATGAAGAACGAGGTCGGTTACGACGCCAATGCCGATATTTCCTGCGCCAATAACGGCTATTTGTCTGAATTCCATCTTTACGAAGCTTTCCGCCTCAGCGTGCTATAGCGTCTCTGCTGACCCCGCAGAACAGCCGCCGCAGTCGTAGTGCCGATGCGAGCCTCGCCAGGCGTCGCACTCAATCTGGCGGCGAGAAGGGCCACCGTCGGGCACTCGAATAGACTGACGATTGACAGCGTTTGTTTCAGCTCTCTCCTGATCATGGCAACCACCCGGACGGCTGTGAGTGACGTTCCGCCCGCCTCAAAGAAGTTGTCGTTCATCCCGATTCGCGGCCTGCCCAGAACCTTGCTCCATATGTTCATAAGCGCCGTTTCCAGCGCGCTGCCTGGTGTTAGGCCCGTTGCGGCGTGGAGAGGTTGCTTCCTGAGCCGGTATTCCTCAATGGCCTCTATAAGCCGGTCGATGTCGTACAGGTTCTCCCCGATCCGCTGCAGGCGCTCGGACCGGTCAGCGGCACCCAATGCCAATGCCGGGCGCGGCGTGCGTTTTTCCGGTTTGAAGGTTGCGGGCACTTCGTCCGCAGTCGGCGCCTTCTCGTCTGGAGCGTATTCCACGCTCGCCAGGCGTTCCGCCGGAAAGATCCAGGTCGTACCAGCCTCGTTGCGATGCGGATCGCCGATGCTCGTGACGAACTCCAGTGCCGGCGAATTCCTTCCCGTCGGCAGATACGTGAGTTCTACAAATTGTTTTCCTGCCCTGACCGCCCGCTGGCCGAGCCACGAGACAAGCGCGTGCTCCACGCCCCGGCCCAGAACCCGGCAGCTCAACAATAAGGTGTCCACCTTGTGGCGGTCGGCCTCTGTCTCATACATGACGACGCCCACAAGCCCATAGTCGCCAAATCGATCTGCCACGCGAACCGTCAGACAGGTGGCGTGTTCACGCCTCAAGAAGTTCTTGATTTCGTCTTCCGAGCGCCGGATGGTCGTGAAGTTGAACTGGTTTGTTCTGAAGGTCAGTTGCGAGACACGGCCGAGCTGCTCTTCCGTCGCTTCAGCGATCTCGACGCGAAGCTGAAGTCCTCTGACGAAATCCTTCAAGGAGAACGATTGCTCGCGGTATTGCTGTCTCCGCGTGCTTTCCTGATACATCCTGGTGCGGTTTTGGTCTTCCTCGGTCGAAGCCGTGGGGTCGAACGCCCAGATATGATTCAAGAACGAAGAGAACGATGCAGTGTCCCGTGGCAATTGCAGCGTCAGAACGCCGGGACAGTTGATCCCGACATCCGCGCAATCAACCGGGTTGTCATCGATGAAGATGAAGCTGTCCAGCCCGAGATTGAGCTCGTGCGCGAGCGATTTGATGTTTGCCGATTTACTGTTCCAGTTGATGCGCCATGAAACCAGGTGCTCGCGTTTCAGTAGCATATCGGTTCGCTGGTCGAAGACTTCCAGCACATCATTTTCGTTGTTCTTGCTGCACAGGCACAGCAGCATGCCGCCGTTCATTTGACCGATCATGAATTCCTGCAACGCGCGGTAAGGTGGAGTCACCTCGATTCCCGAGGGGCCATCCTCGCCGCACACCCCTTTCCAGAGCGTGTTGTCGCAATCCAGCACGATCACCTTGAACGGGTTTCTTTTCAGGTTGAAGATGGTTCGCACGAGTGCGGTCCCGATCGCGGCGTAACACTCCGGCGTGTACGGGATGTGACCCGCATGATGACTATGCGCATCGTAGTAGTCGTTGACCGGATAGCGCTGCAACAGCGACGCCGAGCTGATGGCGTGAACATTCGCCATTCGCCCGGCTTCTGATAACAAGGTCTCTTCCGCGTCACTCAGCGCCGCCTTGAGCTCCTCGTCGGCTTCCGCGGCCGGGGTCCTTGGACAGATGCACAGGACCAGAGGTACCTTGGCCTGATTCATGAACGACCGCAGCGCGGCGCAGAAGTCCCGAATATTTCGCTCTAAGCTGGTTGCCGCTTGGCGCGCTAGACCCGTTCCAGCGGCGGCGGCTTGCCGGGTTGCATAAAGATTGAACAACCCGGCATCCTCGAGCAGCGTTTCCTGCTCGACGGCGCAACGGTACCCCTTCGCGGACAGCAGATCTTCAATCCGGTTGACCGCCTCACGGGTGCGGTCGTGGATTTCGATCACGATCTGATCGATTTTCGGCCAGTCGCGATCTTCGATGCCGCTGATGATGTCCAACTCGCTTTTCTCGGCATCGATCTTGAGGAGGTCGATCTTGTCAATCTGGTTTTCCCGGATGATGTCCGACACGGAGGTCAATTGGCACTCGTGGGTCCTGCGACGGAGCCTGTCGGCGGTGAGCTCGTTGACGTATTCCTCCACGGATTCGCCCGCGACCGATTCGCTTTTCAGCATGTTCCGCACGACCGCCTGGATGGCCTCGCGGTCCTGGGTCTCGTCCGAATGAAAACCGGAGAAGGCCGAGGATTTTTCGTAAAAGGTAAACGTCGCGGTTTTGCGCTTGTCCGACACTCCGGCATTCAAGGCGCGGACATTCGATCCGTAGGCATCGCAGTTTGCCTTCAAGAGGTCATACACGACCGGAGCCGGTTCGTAGGCGTAAATCTTCGGGTTTTTACAGCGGCTCATCACAAACAGGGAAAAGAGCCCGATATTGGCTCCGATATCCACCACCGTATCCCCGTCCCGCAGGCGGATGCCATGCCTCAAATAGCATTGATCCTCGAAAATCTCCTTGTAGAGATAGTCCGTCTCGTACTGGTTCAAATGAACGATTTCCAGGCCATTCGGCAGAACGCACCGCGGACGGGCCCCGAAGCATTGCTGCGCCTTTTCCTTGTTGAGATCCATGAGCGAATGCCGATCCGCCCACTCCTCCAACCCCAACAGGATGACGTTGACCCCGTCGCCTTTCCTGTGAAACGCGCTTCCGGTGTCGAGCAACTGCTGGAAGACCTGGTTGTAGGGCGCAAATTCGATGTGGTTCTGAACGCCGAAATTGTCGCCCCAGAAGTTCAGGGAATCCGCCAGCGGCTCGGCGGTAAAGTTGGAGGCGATGACGACGTTCGCTGCCGGCTTTTCATCGGCAACGGCAAGGCGGTCTAGAAGGGTGAGGGCGACCCCGGAGAGTTCCAAATACGGTTTGCCCGACGGGTCGAAGACTCGAACGTTGCCGAGCAAACGCTTTTCGTCACCGTCGGGCAGCAGCGTGGCGTGACCCCACAGCGTGTCGGGGAAATTGACGTCCGTTACTTCGACTTTCTCAATCGATCGCAATATGAAGGTCTTACCCTTCTCCATAATGAAGGGCGCCAGCAACTGTGTCATCGAATCCAGCAGGCTCGGGTGCAGGTAATGTGGCTCGATCTCCCTCTGCTGGCGCGTCACGGAAAGCCTTCCCAGGGACTGATCGCCCGCCCGCCAAACCGAGGAAACATTTCGAAAGCGCGGCCCGTATTGGTTGCCGTTTTCACGCAGTGTTCTGTAGAACCATTCCGAGTCGATCACGACATCGGACTGCGCTTGAAACGCTTGGATCGAGAACGCGTCGCTGCCCGCTCTGAGGGACGTCGACGGGTTACGGTCAATCTCGAGCTTGGCGGCATGCTGCCGGGCGGAGGGCCGGGCGCTGGCATCCTCGACGCCCGCTTCGTAGAACGTGTATTCGACACGCCCGTCGCCGTGGTCCCTGGCTTCGACCTTTATGACGGTATCTTCTTCCGAAAGAATTATGGGATTGTGGAAGGCGACGTTCCGTACGAGGCCCGGAACGCGCTTGGAAAGCTCACGCTCCACGCACAGGGCCATTTCAATGTAGAAGGACCCGGGCAGCACCACCATGTCCTGGAAACCGTGATCGGCCAAATACGGTACGGAACGAACGCCGAGCCTGAATTCCGCGGCGGCCTCGAGTGGTCGATCCGTCGAGAGCGTGACAAGGTGTTTCATGAGGCCGGCTCGTGGGCGAAATGCTGCACAACGACGGCGCCGACCAGTCCGGGTCTGGGCGAGAAGCTATGGAGCGTCCAGCCGCAGCGCTCCCCGGGCGTGCTCTCGACGCGGACGATCCTGGCGGGTTCCCCCGGCGTGAGCGAAACTTCGAAGCGATCGAGCGGATGGGAAAGGCCGTCGCCAAGCGCCTTGATGAACGCTTCCTTCCGCGTCCAGCAATTGAAGAATCCCAGCGGCTTGTCCCGCGGGTCGAGGGCAAGGTACGCCTCGTTCTCGCGGCGGGAGAAAGAACGTGCCGCGATATCATCGGCGTCGGTGATCGCGTGAACGACTTCGACGTCGATCCCGACCTCGCGTCCGGCCGCGAAGGCGTACACCGCGACCTCTTCAGAGTGCGATACGTTGAAGCGCAGGTCCGAGTCCGTGGAACGTCGCGCGAGCGCAGGTTTGCCGTGCGCGCCGTATGCCAGCTCTACCGATTCAGGCGCGACGCCGAGTCGTGCCGCAAGCAGCTGTCGTAGCCGCGCCCGCGCGACGGTAAATCGGCGTCGGTCGCGGTCGAACGCGAAACGACCCGCTCTTTGTCGCTCGGCTTCGGAGAGCAGTGCTGTCAATGCACGAACGCAATCCCGCCCGACGTCCAGCGTGGTCGCCACGACTTCAACTGCGTCGTCCGCGAGAACCGCGTCTTCGATGTTGATCGGTGATTGACTCACCTGGGCCGAGTTCGAGCCGGCCACCCGAGCGTCAATACGCATTTCTGCCCGACATGCGGTCGGCCTTGCGGAACATGACGGGGGTCGCCAGCGGGCTCATGACCGCGGTTCCATGCTGAGATGCTTGCGGAAAATCAGGACTGGCCATGGACGACGGGCTGTCCCGGCCGCTTGGCGAACCGGGAACGGCGACTCCTCCTTAGAAGTAATTTCAATGCGGCCCAGCGAATCGCTGAGCTACTTATCCAGCGATTCTCTTAACTCCTGTGATGCTTGGTTGTACTTGGCGGCAGCGTGGGTCCTGTTGCTTACACCGATCTTCCTGAAGATCCGCTGGACGTGGTTCTTGACGGTAAACGGGCTGAGGTCAAGCACAGCCGCGATATCGAGGTTGGTTTTTCCCCGGCACACCCAACCGAGGATTTCCTGTTCGCGCGAACTCAGTTCGAGCCCGTCGCCGCCGGGGACTTGCGATGTTTTCGCGTCTTCAAGCGGGAATGCAGCGACCTTGCGAAACGCGACATCGATTTGGGCGATCAGCGAATCAACCAGGGACACGAAGCGGTCTCTCGAGCGCCCTTTGGTGAACGAGCCCGGGTTCAGCGCGATGTAAAGGCTCTCGTGGCCACCGCGCTCGTCGCGAACGCCGTGCACTAGAAGCGATCGCATGCCACGAAGTGCGCTATGAACTGGGCACGCACAAGCCGCGTGCGGGAGGATCGTTTCGGCCGCCTTCAGCACCAGCGGCTGGCGCCCGGCGTCGGTCCACTGAGCGTAGGCAGGCCTGAGGACGTCATCGATACGGCAATGGGCAATTTGCTCGGTACGCACACCAGGCAGGCTGGATACCACGTCGAGCTTGAGATTCCACTTCGCAAAATCGCCCCAGGCGGATATCAGGATCTGATGAGGAAGAAACTGCTGCAATTCTCCGTTCAGCCAGACGAAAAGCTGGTAGTGGCGCTTGATCAGCAATGAATCGGAGACCATGCGAAGGAACCTCGCGGCCTCCTCGTCAGTGAGCTGGAAACCTTTGGTGGCTGGCGGCCGTGCCGTTTCGGTGATGTTGTCGGTCGCCATTTCATCGTTCCAAGCGCGACACGTTCGCACCTGGCGCCTGCCCGCGACAACCGAGTTTGCAATTGTTGACTGGAGAGTTTGCAAGGTCTTACAGAATGCAGAAAAATGTTTGGATTCGCTGCCGCGAAGCTGTCAGCGATTGCCGGCGGGCCGGATCTTGCCTGCTGCCTCGCCAAAGCCGATGCTGACACGCCCGTCGGCCACGCCGCGACCCCTCTCTTTCACCTCGTCGCCATCCTCGATAAAAGTGCGCGCCTCCCCGGTAGGCAGTTGCACGGAGGCTTTGCCGCCCTGAGTCAGTTCCAGGAGCGAGCCGACAGAGGCCGGCGTGGAACCCGAGATGGTGCCTGAGCCGACGAGGTCGCCGGGCTTCAGGTTGCAGCCGTTCGAGGTGTGATGGGCGACGAGCTGCGCCGGGGTCCAGTAGGAGCTCGAGTAATTGCCGCGCGAGAGGCGCATCGGTTGCATCTTTGCCGCGCGCATCTTGGCGCTGAGCAGGTGCATCTCGACTTCGACCGAGAAGCTGCCTTCGCGCTGATCTTCGGCGTCATAGAGATAGGGTAGCGGCGCCGGGTCGCCCACGGGGCGGGTGAAGGCGGGGACGCGGAAAGGCGCGAGCGCCTCCAGCGTGACGATCCAGGGCGAGATCGTGGTGGCGAAGCTCTTGGCGAGGAACGGGCCGAGCGGCTGGTATTCCCAGGCCTGGATGTCGCGTGCCGACCAGTCGTCGAGCAGGACCACACCGAAGACATGCTCCAGGGAATTTTTGATCGACACCGGTTCACCCAGCCGATTGCCTGGACCGACGACGAAGGCGAGCTCGACCTCGTAGTCGAGGCGCTTGCTCGGACCGAAGCTCGGCGCCGGCGCATCGGGCGCTTTGGTCTGACCGCTCGGCCGCTTCACCGGCGTGCCGGACACGACGATCGAGGAGGCGCGGCCGTGATAGCCGATCGGCACCCACTTGTAATTCGGCAGCAGCGGGTTGTCCGGCCGCAGCAGCTTGCCGATGTTGGTGGCGTGGTGGATGCCGGTGTAGAAATCGGTGTAGTCACCGACCGCGACCGGCAGGAACAGCTCGGCCTGCTTCATCGGCACGAGATGCTTCGATGCCCGTTTATAGTTTTTTGTGGAGGAGAGGAATTGCGAAAGCTCCTTCCGCAGCTTCTTCCACGCGGGCCTTCCCATCGCGGCGAGGCCGTTCAGCGTCGGCCCGGTCCTGATGTCGAGCGCCGCCAGATCGAGGATCTGGTCGCCGATCGCGACACCGCCGCGCGGGGTCTCCTTCGAATTTTTCCGCTTGAAGATGCCGAACGGCAGGTTCTGGATCGGAAAGTCGCAGCCCGGCTCGTTCGCCGACTCGACCCAGCTTTTCAGGCCAGGGTCGTGTGTTTCATCCAGCTTCATTTTTTATGGGGTCTGTCCCCATTTTCTTGAACCCGTTCCAGATGGAGTCGTAGTCCTTCTGCAGCTCGGGCGCGCTCAGCGCGAATTTCGTGGGGCGGAACGCGTAGCGCGACTCCCACATGAAGGCGAGCGTGTTCTCAATCTTTTGCGGCTTGAGCTCCGCCGCCGCGGCCCTGTCGAAGGTCGCCAGGTCCGGCCCGTGCGCCGACATGCAGTTATGGATCGACACGCCGCCGGGGAGAAAGCCTTCGGCCTTCGCGTCGTAGACACCGTGCACCAGGCCCATCAGCTCGCTCATCACATTCCTGTGGAACCACGGCGGCCGGAACGTGTGCTCCGCCACCTGCCAGCGCGGCGGAAAGATGACGAAGTCGCAGTTCGCGACGCCCGGCTGCCCGGAGGGCGAAGTCATGACGGTGAAGATCGACGGATCGGCATGGTCGAAGCTCACCGTGTTGATCACCATGAAGCGCGCCAGGTCGTACTTGTACGGCGCATAGCGGCCGTGCCACGCGACCACGTCGAGCGGCGAGCGGCTCCATTCGGCGGCCCACAGCCCGTCCATGAACTTGCTGATCACCTCGCATTTCACGTCCCGGTCCTCGAATGCCGCGACCGGCGCGAGGAAATCGCGCGCCTGCGCGAGGCCCTGCGCGCCGATCGGTCCCAGCTCCGGCAGGCGGAACGGCGCGCCGTAGTTCTCGCAAACGTAGCCGCGTGCCTGCTTCTCGAGCAGCTCGAGCCTGAATTTCACGCCGCGCGGAATGACGCCGATCTCGCCCGGAGCGATGCAGATTTTTCCCAATTCTGAAAAAATCAGCACTTCGCCGAGCTGCGGCACGAACAT
>Ga0137394_10004240_pt1 | contig 10864 bp, 7 predicted proteins | sample czobulk116metaG_FD_108278 | JGI IMG/M metagenome (GOLD analysis project Ga0137394, IMG submission 108278) | Vadose zone soil microbial communities from Angelo Coast Range Reserve, California, USA - czobulk1.16 metaG | ecosystem: Environmental > Terrestrial > Soil > Vadose zone | place: USA... | reverse complement strand
TGTCCACCTCGTAGAGCCCGAACCGCCCTCCGTAGTAGCTGGTCGCCACGACCTTGCTCTTCCCCCTGTCCGCGGGCCTGTCCTGGGGCCCGAGGTAACCTCCCGCCACGTCGGTGTACTGGCGCACCTCTCCCGTGTCGAGATCGAGGGAGTAGATGTTGAAGATGTCGGAGCCCAGATCCGACGAGTAGTAGACCCTGCCGCCGTCCCTCGAGAACGACGGCGTCAGCTCGCTGGTCGGGCCGAAGGTGATCTGCGTCTTGCGGCTCGGGTCCTCGTAATCGAGAAGGAAGATCTTCCAGTAGGCGTCGACGCGGCGGTTGTAGAGGATGTTCTTCCCGTCGGCGGAGTACGAGGGGTTCGCGTCGTAGTACTCGTCGTCTGTCAGGTTCCTCAGGCTCCCCGATTCGAGGTTCATCTCGAAGATGTCCACGACGCCGTTGAGGTTTCCAGCGAAGCTGATCCTCTTCCCGTCCGGGGAGAATGCGGGGGATGCCGGGTTCACCGGTTTCACCTCGAGGTTCCTGACCTCGCTCCCGGTCAGCGCGTTCAGGATGAGGAGCCGGCGCCTGTTCTCCTTCTTCACGAAGAAGGCCAGAAGGTCGCCGTCCGGCGACCATGCGAGATCGCTCTTCCCCTCGAAGACCGTCGTGCTGACGAACTCGTACTCGTTCGTGAATCCCCTGGTGAGGTTCTTGATGACGTCGCCGTTCTTGGCGGAGAGGATCACGACATCGAGATCGTAGTAGCGGTTCGTGAGGACGGCGACGAGATCGCCCGACGGAGAGAGCACCGGAGAGAAGGTCATCACCCCCGGCAGCTTGAAGCCGATCTGCTTCCCGTAATCCTCGGGCTCCCCTTTCTCGAGAAGTGTCGGGAGGTACTTCTGGCGGAGGTAGCGCTGGAAGAGACGGTCGAACTCGTCCGCCTCGACGCCGAACGCCTCCTTGATCGCCTTCTCGATGTTGGAGCTCAGGAGGACCTTCCTGAACTCGTTCAGGAAATTCCTGATCCCCTCGGCCCCCCACTTCGACTCGATGAAGTCGAAGGCGGCGCGCCCGTAGCGGTAGATCAGAAAGTTGAGCCCCTGCACCTTCGTGATCGGGGGAACGACGCCGTGGATGACGGCGTCGCGAATCACCATGCGATCGAGGCTGTCCTCGTCCTTCCCCATGTGGCTCGCGAGCCCCTCGAGGAGCCATCCGGGAGGATCGGCGCGCACGACGCGGCCGAAGGAATCCTGGAAGAGGATGCTGAACTCGAAGATGTGCGTCATCTCGTGCGTCAGGATTTGATAGAGCCTGTCCGGCGGCTGATCGATCGGGATGACGACACGGTGCTCGAGCGGCGTGGCAAACGCGCCCGTGCTTTCCCCGACGAACCCGGGGTCCACGTTCGTCTGCTCGAACTCGGCGTGGGTCCGGTAGAAGATCAGGGGGACGCGATACTTCGGCTCGTGATCGAGCGCCTTGCTGAGGTAGAGGTACGCGCTCTCGGCGTAGGAGACCATCTGCTCGAGAAAGGGCTCCTCCTCCGGGTAGTAATACAGGTCGAAATGCGGCGACTTGTAGACGTGCCAGTCGAAGGCCTGGTACTGGACCTTGTTCCTGCCGAAGTACCCCTGCGCCGGGATGGAGGAGACGGAGGCGATGATCGCCGCGCTGAAGCAGAGGGCGATGCCTGCGCGGCGCAGGCGACAGGATCGGCGGATTGGCGTCAAGCGGCTCACTCCGTGAACAGGTATCTCGTTTCGGACTTCTCTCGGGACATCACGATCCCCATGATCTCCGGCGCCATTCGATCGGCAAGCTGCTGCAGGGCCGTCAGCGGATCGTTTCCGCGCCCTTCATAGACCGATTCCTCGGTCAGCCTGCCCTCGTAGAGCTCCTCTCCGGTGCTTCCCTTGAAGAAGTAGTGCGTGACGGCGAGGTTGAAAGCCTCCCGCTCCGCGTAGCGCGTGCGCCTGTAGCGCTGCCCCGTCGCCGGGCTGATGATGTCCTCGGAGACGAAGCCCGACTTGTCGAGCTTCTCGAAGTCGACGACTCCCGCGATGATCAGATCGACGCTGAAGCGCTGAGCGATCCGCTTCCAGTACGCGGAGTTCCTGACGACGTCGGCAAGCTCCTGCTCGGGGAGAGGCGGCGCGTCGGCGTCGATGATCTCGAAATTCGAACGGTGCCGGAGAAGCGACCGGAGATGCCTGACGTACTCGACGTCGACATCGAGGTCCGGACTGTCGTTCGCCCGGAAGCCGGCGATGAGGACCCGCCGCATTCCGGTGACGTCGATCTTCTGCGGCACCGGAAGGGAGACCTGCACCTCCACCACCCCCGCGTAAGCCGGAACGCCCGGCAGGAATCCCGCCGCGAGCGCGACGAGAGCGGCCGCGAGCGACGGCGGAACGCGCGATGCCGGCGCGATCATGGACGGCCTCCCCCGCCCGGACTGGCCGCGCCGTTGGGATCGGCCGCGGGCGGCTGGGGCTCGGCCGCCGCCGGCTGTGAAGGGGCGGGCGTGGCTGCGGGGACGGGAGGCGCATTCGCCATCGCCGCCGCGCCGGTTCGCGGCGTGGCGCGGGTGGCCAGGTAGGCCTTCAGCCGGTCCCGGTTCTCGCGCATCTTTGGATTGCCCGATTCGAGCAGGAGCGCCTTCTCGTAGGCGGCCAGAGCCTGCTCGAACTGGCCCACGCTCTCGAGCGCGACGCCGAGGTCGTTCTGGGCGAAGGCGTTCCCGGGGTCAGCCGTCACCGCCTTGCCGAACCTGAAGGCGGCCTCATGCCACGAGCCGTTCTGCGCCATCTTCACGCCGAATGCGAGCTGGCGGTACGATTCGGCCCTGTCCACGGCGGCCGCGGCGGCCCGGACGGGCGCCGGAAGGATCAGGAAGGCGCACGCCAGCACCGTGAGAAGCTTCAACGGATGCCCCCTATGCGCGCGCGGGCGGGATCATGTGAGTTTCCGGATGGAGCGTGAGGTGAAGCGCAGGACGGCGGACGAGTATAGTTCAGCCCTCTCGCGGCCTTCAACAAACGCGCGCCGTCGCCGGTCATCGCGCGAAGTACCCCCGCCGCGCGGCGACCCGCAGATCGGGTCTCGCGATTTTCACCTCGATCCTTCGAAAGCCGGTGACGCCCGATGGAGCGCGGTAGCCAAGGAGATACCGGCTCCCGACCGACGCGGCCACGCCCGCGAAGGCGGCGCCGAGATCCGTGGCGGTAGCGGCGGAAAACGCCTCCCCTCCCGTCTCGGTCGATATCCGCCTGAGAACCGACGCGGCGGCGCGAGGGCCGAAGGCGACGGTGTAGACCGCGACGTCGCGCCGCGTCGATTCCTCGATCGCCTCGCCGAGCCGCGTCTCCGATTGATCCTGCGGGTGCAGCGTCTCCGCGCCGTCGGTGAAGATGACCGCGATGCGGCCTCCCGCCCTCGTCTCGAGCGAGCGCGCCGAGGCGGTGACGGCGTCGAACAAAGCGGTGTTGTCGCCCTGGAGCCTCAGCGCCCCCAGCGCGTTCTCGACGAGCTTTCGATCCGTCGTGAACTCCGTCTCGAGCGAAACGGCGTCGTTGAATGTCGCCACGGCGAACGAAACCTCCGGTCCCTGCCCCCGCACGAAGTCGATCGCGGCGCGCTTCGCGCCGAGCTCCTGTCCCTGCATGCTCGGGCTCGTGTCGAGCGCGAGAACGATCGAGACAGGTCTCATCTCGCGGCCGAACGCCGTGATCTCCTGGCGCGCTCCCTCCTCCGTCACCGAAAAGTCGTCCTTCGCCAGGTCGGTGACCGGCCGCCCCGAGGCATCTCGCACGACGACGGGAACGAGGACGATCGAGACATCCACGGTCTCGACGGGCGGTTGTGGAGAAGGAGCGGCCGGCGCGGCCGTGGGCAGGAGGCTGGACAGGGTCACGAGCGCAAGCACCAGACGAGCGCTCCGTTCAGGGACTGAAGACCGATGGCGTGCCGGGTCAGGCATCGAACGAGTATAGACTAGGCGCATGCCGGCTCCGGCTCCCGTCAGCGTCAAGATCCGCCGCTCGGGGCCTGTCGATGCGACGATCCGCGTCCCGTCTTCGAAGAGTCTCACCAACCGGGTGTTGGCGGCCGCAGCCCTCGCGCGCGGACCATCGTCGATCCTGAACCCGCTCACCTCCGATGACACTTCGATCATGGTGGAGGCGATTCGATCCCTGGGCGTCGCCGTCGCCGCTTCGCCTGCGAGATGGAAGGTCGAGGGATCGGCCGGAGTTCTCGCCGCCCGCGAAGGGCGGCTCTTCCTCGGCAACGCCGGGACCGCGATGCGGTTCCTGACACCGATCGTGGCGACAGGGCACGGCCGCTTCCTTCTCGACGGCTCGGAGAGGATGCGGCAGCGACCGATCGCGGATCTTCTGGCCGCTCTGGCGGCCCTCGGCGTGAACGCGCGCTCGGTCGAGGGGAACGGCTGCCCGCCCGTGGAGGTTATCGCCTCGGGTCTCCCTGGAGGCGAGGTTGCGCTCCGAGGCTCCGTCTCCAGCCAGTTCCTCTCGGGGCTGCTTCTCGCCGCCCCTCTCGCCTCGGCCGATCTCGTGATTCGGATTGAGGGGCCTCTCGTCTCCCGCCCGTATGTCGATCTGACCCTCGACGTGATGAAAAGGTTTGGCGCGCCGGTCGAAGAGATGGCGCGCGACTCATGGCGCGTGCGGGCGGGTGCGGGGTATCGAGCCTGCGAATTCGAGGTCGAAGGGGATGCCTCGAGCGCGTCCTATTGGCTCGCCGCCGCCGCGATCACCGGAGGGCGGGTGCGCGTCCTGGGGATCCCCCGATCCTCGAAACAGGGGGATCTCGGCCTCCTCCGGCTCCTCGAGGAGATGGGGTGCCGCGTGGCATGGAAGTCCGAAGGCGGCGCCGACTTCATCGAGGTGATCGGCGGCTCCCTCCGCGGCGTGGACGCGAACCTCGAAGCGATCCCCGACACCGCGCCCGCTCTCGCCGCCGTCGCCGCCTTCGCCTCCGGCCCGACGCGGATCCGCGGCGCCGCCCACCTCCGCGCGAAGGAGAGCGATCGGATCGCAGGGCTCGCCTCCGGTCTCGCGCAGCTCGGCGCGCGCACCGAGGAGCACCGCGACGGCCTGACCATTCATCCGGGCCGCCCGCGTGCCGCCGTCGTCGATCCCCGGGACGACCACCGCCTCGCCATGGCCTTCGCCGTCGCCGCCCTCGGCATCGAGGACCGTGCCGGCGACGGTGTCGAGATCCTGAACCCGGGGTGTGTGTCCAAGTCTTACCCGGCCTTTTTCGAGGAGCTTCGCGCGGCCGTCCGCCCTGTCTGACCTGGGACGTGAGCGTCACCTCAGCGGCGCCGCGAGCAGGAGGATCAGCTGCTTGATCCCCGTGACGTACGGCGCGATGTCGGCGACCTCCTCAGGAGTGTGGGCGCCGTCGCCGGTCGTCACGCCGACGGCGACGGCGGGGATCCCCATCAGGATCGCGATGTTGTGGTCGGCGGTGCCGCGCGGCGTGATCGTCACGTCCTTCCAGTCGAGGAGCTCGAGCGCCTCGCGGGCGGCGTGGACCATCACCGAGTCGCGGTGCCCCTCGATCCGGCCCCCTTTCAGCCTCTGGATCGTCTCGGCCTCGAAGGTGACGCCCACCTCGGTCGCCGCCTGACGGCAGGCGTCGAGAATCTTCGCGTCGAGATTGGCGGTCAGCTCCGCGTCGTTCGATCTCAGATCGACCGTGAACCACGCGTCGCGCGCCTGCGCGTTCGGCACATCGCCGCCGCCGAGCATGCCGACGTTGATCCACGACTCGAGATCCTCGGGGTGGCGCGCCACCGGGATCCTGTAGATCGCCTCGATCGCCTTCGCCGCGGCCAGCGTGGCGCTGGGGTTCTCGAAGCTTTTCAAAGTGTGTGAGCCCTTTGCCTTGAAGTGCATCTTCGTCCAGTAGATCGCCGTGGCGCCGTACGAAATCTGCCCCAGGTACCCGTCGACCGCGACGAAGGCGCCGACCTCGCTCCCCATCCGGTCCATGAAGGCCTGGGCCCCCTTGAGGCCGACCTCCTCCCCGACCGACGCGACGATCATCACGTCGACCGGCGGGACGATGCCGGCTTCCCTTGCGAGCCGCGCCGCCGCGACGAGCCCCGCCAGCCCCGACGAGTCGTCGCGGATCCCCGGGCCGCGAAGGCGATCACCCTCGCGGCGCATCGTGAAGTCGGCCCCCGGTTTCGCGACGGTGTCCATGTGCGCCATGAAGACGCTCTTCTTCGCCGACAGGTCGCGACCACGGAGCACGCCGATGACGTTCCCGGCCCCGTCGCGCGTCACCCCTTCGAGCCCCCCTTCCCGGAGCGCCTTCTCGACCAGATCGGCGCGCGCCCCTTCCTGCCCCGACGACGACGGGACGGAAGCGAGGCGGATCCACTCGGCGACGAGATCGTTTTCCGTGGCGTCGGCGTGCTTCAGAGCGAGAGCGACAGCAGGGGTCGCCGCGAGGGCGGCGATGGTGGGAAGAGGTGCGACCGGGGCCGGCAGTGAAGGTCCCCGCGCAAGGAAGACCGCCGGCATCAATAGAGCCGGGCACGCGACGATGACCGCGATCAGCGATCGGCGGCCGGATACGCCTTCACGGGGCCGTCCGAGTCGAGTCATCACGCTCCCGGTGCCGGAGGTTTTCGTCGGAGAACGGAATCATCGCATCGTACCCGACCCCCGCAGCACGGTCTACCTTCGCGGCTGCCAGGCGGGGACCTCGAGCGTGAAGCAGGCGTCCTCCTCGGGGGAGGAGACGCAGCGAACGTCGCCGCCGTGCAGGCGCGCGATGTGGCGGGCGAGTGGCAGCCCCAGACCATGGCCCGCGTGGTTCGCGCGGGCCTCGGGGCTGCGGTAGAACCGCTCGAAGAGGCTCTCCCTCTCCATGGCGCTGATTCGCGCCCCGGGGCTGACCACCGAGAAGCGGACCACGGAGTCGGCAAGATCGAAGTTGATTCTCGCCGTGCCGCCTGCCGGCGTGAACTTCCGGGCATTGTCCAGAAGATTCTCGACGGCGATCCCGAGCAGACCCTCGTCCCCGCGGACCATCGCCTCGTCGGGAAGATGCACGTCGGCGCCGCCACCGAGGGTCCTTGCCGCGACATCGCGAACGAGATCGGCGAGGTTCACCGCCTCGCCCAGGGGCAACCCGCTCTCGCTGTCGCGCGCCATGACGAGCAGCGAGTCGATCAGGTGGACCATCCTGTCGATCTCGCGGAGCTGATCGCCGAGAGCGCGGCGCGCTTCGGGGGTCGCCTCCCTCATCGCCTCTTCCGCGTGGAGTCTCATGTTCGTGAGGGGTGTTCTCAGCTCGTGCGAGGCGTTCGCCGCGAACTCCAGCTCGCGACGGAGCGTCTCCGAGAGGCGCTCCAGGAGGCGATGGAAGGCGTCGTCGAGGTCCGCGACTTCCGCGGGTTCCGTCTTTCGATCGCGTTCCCGGCCGACCATCCAGAGACGGGGGATCGCGGCGGCGTCCGAGGCGGCGGGCGGATCGAAGTCCCTCATCGCGGTCACCCTCTCCGTGAAGTCGATCAGCGGCCGTGTCGCGCGACGGCCGACGACGCGTCCGATGACGACGGCGAGGATCAGGCAGACGGGCAGCGAGAGCAGGAGGGACGAGGCGAAGAGTTTGAGGGCGTCCCGCTCCCCCTCCTCCCGCGTGCCAACGAGGAGGATTCCGCCGCCGGGGAACTCCCTCGACTCCAGGAGCCACTTGTCGCGACGGTATTGCCCGGTCGCGACCGCCGGAGGCCCGAGCGGTTTGCCGTGGGGGCGCACGTAGGTCCGCCTGCCGTCGATCCAGATCTCCACGTGGTAGGCGGCGAGAGCGGCGTCCTTGAGCGCTTCGGGGCCCGCCTCCGCGAAAGCGGTCCCCTCCTCCAAAGCCTCCGCCTCCACCGAGGACGCGAGCGCCCTCATCGTCCGGGCGAGCGCCTTCTCCTCGTTGGATCTCCAGACGACGCGCGAGATCAGCGAGGCGGTACCGGCGAGGGCGAAGCATGAAAGGACGGCGACGAGCGTCGTCCCCCGCACGACCCGCGCGGCGAGCGAGCCCTTCCTCACTGCGTATCTCCAGGCTCCGCCCGCTCGAGCGCGTAACCATGCCCCCTGATCGTCCGGATCAGCCGATCGCCCCCCGGAGCATCGAGCTTCCGCCGCAGCCTCGCGATGATCACCTCGAGGCTCGCCGCCGCCTGCTCCGTCGCCTCTCCCCAGATCTCCTCGAGGATGTCGTCGCGTGAGACCGCGTGCCCCGAGGCTCTCGCGAGCCGGGCGAGCACTTCGATTTCGCGGCGCGTGATCGGAATTTCGGCTCCCGCTTTCACGACCAGGCGTCGAGAGAAATCGACCGAGAGGTCGCCGTGGCGGTAGCAGCGTTCAGCTTCCGCGCCGGGCGAGCGGCGCAACAGGGCTCGCAGCCGGGCTCGCAGCTCGGCGAGCGCGAACGGTTTGGGGAGATAATCATCCGCTCCCGCGTCGAGGCCGGCGACCCGCGAGGCGACGTCCGCCCGCGCCGTGAGGATGAGAACGGGCACGGTCAGCCCGGCCCGCCTCCAGCTCCGGCAGAGCTCGATGCCGCTTCCGTCGGGGAGACCGAGATCGAGGATCACGGCGCTGAACCCGTTCCCCTTGAGCGCCGCATCCGCCGCCGAGCAGGTCCCGACAGCGCTGACGTGGCACCCCTGGTCGCCGAGGGCGACCGCGATCATCTCGCGGGTCTCGCGGGCGTCCTCGACGAGGAGGATGCGGACGCCGGCGAGGCTTTCAGGAGGTGTCACGCTGCCGCAGTCCCGTCACCAGGCGTACTCGACCCCGAGGCGGAGGTTCCTCGGGAAGTTCAGGGTGTCCGCCGTGCCCGTCTCGGGGCCAAGGAGCGTCACGGCCTCCGTCGCCCGGCCCTGATTGTTCAGGTTGAGGAAGTCGCCGTAGAGCCGGAAGCTTCTGTCGCCCGCCAGGGGGTGGGTCCACTCGACCCTGAGGTTGAGCTCGCTGCGAGAGGGAAGCCGCCGGCTCCCTCTCGCCTCCGTGAAGTAGAGGACCGGTCCCTGCGGGAAGGCGTGGCAATCGAGGATCCCGTCGCCGAGGACGCCGTTCCCGTCGTCGGTCATGAAGCAGTCGCTGCGGGGCGTCCAGGTGTCGCCGGAGTGGAAGGTGTAGTCGGCCGAGAACGAGAGGTGAAGCGAGGGGAAGAGACGGGTTCCCTGGAGCTTCACTTGCTGGGTCTGGTCGTGCGTCAGCCTTCCTTCGGCGTTCAGGAGCGAGTTCGGCGTGTCGAGGAACCGGCCGTAGAAGTCGGGGGTGTTGGCGCCGAGGCCCGGCGACTCGATCCCCATCGGTCCCAGGTTGTCTGTGTTGCCTCGCGCGCGCGAGTAGACGTAGGAGGCCTGGAGCTGCCAGTTCCCGCGGAGCCTCCGGGTCGCGGTGAGGATTGCGGCGCGATAGGTGCGGTGGAGCTCCGGCGGGTTCGTGTAGAGGAGGACGTCGGTTGACGCGTTGAGGTAGTCGAACATCGTTGCCTTCTGCCCCGTCCCCTCTATCTCGCCCTTCACCGGAACGAACTGTCCGTCCCGGCTCACCGTCTCGATCAGATCCTCGTTCCTCCGGTAGACGAGAGTGCCGCCGAGGACGATGCCGTGGCCGACCTCCTTGTCGAAACCGAGGATGTACTGGTCGAGGTAAGGGTGCTTGATGCCGGGGTCCATGGCGAACTTCTGGCCCTGAACGGTCGAGAGGTTCTGGACGAACCCGCTCGTGTTGAAGATCCTCTGCGTCGTCAAGGGCGAGAACGCTCCGGGGTCCAAGTCCTGGTAGAAGTCCGTGTACAGGGCTTCATAGTAGCGCCCGTAGTGCGCCTTGAGGACCGACCTCGCGTCCCCCTTCAAATCCCACGCGAACCCGATCCGGGGAGCGAGCGGGTGCGTCTTGAACACGGTGCCCGAGGAGACCTCCCCGCGGTTCAGGTCGAGTCGGAGACCGGGGCTCAGCGTGAAGCGCGTGCCGATCCGCCACGAGTCCTGGACGTACAGCGAGACACGATCGTTCCGGGAGCGCGCCTCGAAATCCCCCCCGAACTGCGCGAACGTGAAGGAATCCTGCTGGTTCGTGCTCGGATCGATCACCGGCGCCGCGTTGTCCTGAAAGAAGGCGCCCCCCGGGTAGCCCGCGCGGTCGTGAACGTCAGATCGCTCGATCTCGGCCCCGATCTTGAATTCGTGGTCGCCCATCATGAAATCAGAGGCGTGGTGGCTGAAGGAAATGTTGACCTGATTGCGCACGCGATCGAGGAGCCCGAAGAGCTGGGCGTTGCCCGACGCTTCCTCGTTCGTCAAGTCCAGGTGGCCCGGGGTCGAGAAGCCGCTGGCGGGGTTCGAGTCGTGGTGGCCCGAGTAGCCCGCCCAGGCGACGCTCAGGATCGAGGACGCCGAGAGGACCGACTTCCAGGAGACGTTCCACACCGCCTCCGGGTTGTCCTCCGTCGTCGTCGCTTCGAGGGGGGTCTCGGCGTCTCCGTTGCTGCCGGTGATCTTCGTGTGGGCCCATTCGAGCCACGTCTGGATCGTGTTGGACGCGTTCGCCTGCCAGGTGAGCTTCCCGAAGAGCCTCGGATCGATCTCGGTCTCCGTCGGCCCCCCTTCGCTCGCGAGGTTGCGGACGTACTGCGCCGAGACGAAGTACCAGAGCCTGTCCCGCCTTATCGGGCCGCCGACCTGGACGATCTGCTCGGCCTGGCTGGTGATCGACGACGCGAGGTCGGGGTCCTTGGAGTTCGTGCCGGTGAGGGACTTGTTCGTGTAGATCAGCTCCGCCTCGCCCGAGAAGTCGTTCCCTCCCGATTTCGTGACGGTGTTGAAGACG
>Ga0137394_10004238_pt1 | contig 10869 bp, 7 predicted proteins | sample czobulk116metaG_FD_108278 | JGI IMG/M metagenome (GOLD analysis project Ga0137394, IMG submission 108278) | Vadose zone soil microbial communities from Angelo Coast Range Reserve, California, USA - czobulk1.16 metaG | ecosystem: Environmental > Terrestrial > Soil > Vadose zone | place: USA... | reverse complement strand
GGCATGGAATGTCTCGTGAGCATAGCACTTCGCCTGGGCTCGCGTACGGGATGCACTCCTGGATCCCGGCGCGCGCCAGCGCTGAATGTGCAACCCCGCCACACCTGGGAGGTCAACTGCGACCACCGTATCCACTGGCGAAACAGGTGATTAGGAGCAGCCGGCTTGCTTCCGCAGCCTGGCTGCAACACAATCCCATCTATCCTGGCTTCCCTCAAATGAACTTTGGAGAAAGGAGAACGCCGTGAGAAGACCGAGACGCTCGCCGCCGGGACACCGATCGTGGCCGCGCTTCAGAACACGATCGACACCGGGAAGAACAAGACCGGCGACAAGGTCACGCTCCGCACGACGGAGGAGGTCCGCGTCAATGAGATCACTGTGATCCCGGTCGGCGCCACCATCAACGGCGAGGTCACCCACATCGATCCGGCCGGGCGGATCGCGGGTGGGGCCGAACTGACCCTCCGCTTCACCGAGCTGGTCATGCCCGACGGCAAGAGCTATCCGATCACCGCCGCGCCGATCCGGATGAAGGGCAAGGGTGACGCCAAGGAGAGCGTTGGCGAGATCGGTGGAGGCGCTGTCGCGGGAGGAATCATCGGAGGTGTCCTGGGTGGCAAGAAGGCTATCGGGAAAGGCGCGGCGGCCGGTGCCGTCGTGGGAACGGGCGTAGCCGTCGCCACGAAAGGGGATCAAATCGTGCTGCCGGCGGGCAAGAAGATCACTGTGAGGCTCAGCGATCCCGTCCTCGTCTCGATGAAGCCCACCGCGATCTAGCCTGGAACAGCGGAGCCCCAACCCGAAAATATGGGGCGGACCGCCGCTCGCGATCCGCCCCGTTCACACTCGGTGGCGGCCGGACTCGGCCGCCACCGAACCCTACTTCCCGACCTTGGTATCCACACCCGCGCCGATGCCCACGCTCCCGGTCGCTCCCGTGTGTCCAGCTTTGACGCTCGCGTCCATACCCGCACGCGTGCTCGCGTGGGTCGACGCGCTGCGGATCATCGCCACCTTCCCGTTGGACTTTGCAGTCCCTTGGGCGACCTTACCCTCCCTGGCGGTCGCGGAAGCAACCTCACCCAACCGGAGGTTGAGGCCTTGGGCAATCTGTCCCCAGCCCATGCCGTCCTTCCGCATGTCGAAGAGGACGTCGATGGTGACCGGCGTCTTGGAGTTGGCCATCAGCGTATGGGCGATGATCACTTCGCCGAGACCAGCGTTGAACTGATCGGATTCCGCCGCAAGCGCTTCGCCGGTCATCCCGAATTCCGCCGCGACACGACCGGCAGCGACGGCCTTGCCCTTCGCGGTGGCTTCCGCGTCCACGTCGGCGGAGATCTTCTTGAGCTGCTTGTCCACCGCTGCGCGACCCTTCGCCGGTGCGCTCTTCGCGCGCTCCCGGATCGCCTTGATCTTCGCGTCGGCGTCGGTGGAGGCTGTTGCCGAACCCTCGGCGCTCATCGTTGCCTTCGTGTCCGTACTCGTCTGGTTTGCCGGGGCCGGCGTCGTCTCAGTCGTCGTGGAACCTTGATCCTGGGACGGAACCTTTGTTTCCGTGTTGTTGGTGGTCGTCCCTTGGGTGGAAGCGTCACCGCTTTGGGCCCATGCGGAACCCATGCTCACAAGAAGCAACGCGCCTCCGAACAGGATCGTCTGAAGCGTTCTCATCGGAACCTCCTTCTCCTCGCACGAGCGCCGTGCGGCGCGGAACCCCCCACGTGAATCACTCACTGAAACAGAAAGCGCACGCCGATCTGCCCGGCCGTGGACACTTCGCTGCGAACGCTGGTCTCTCCCCCTCGACCGCGACCGCCTCCACCGATTCCGCCCGGGAGCGGGAGACCGCCGAGCCCTCCGCTGCTGGAGGGACCGGCCGCGCTGGTCGTGGTCAAATTCCGCCCCACGTCGAATTCGCCAAGGAGAAGAACTCGCGCGACCGGATGCCAGGTTCCAGAAACGGTACCCTGTGTGGTAGCGGCGCCGGAGCTCCACCTGCCGTAAGAGGAACCCACCTGCGCCGTGATGCTTGGCGAGAAGGACGCAGCCAATTCCACACCTGCCGAGCCGAACCTCTCCCCGGCGTTGTTCGTGAGCCGCAAATAGTAGACGCCCAAGGTCCGGTCGGACGGCAGGAGGAACTCGGGACCGATGCGCCAACGCCAGGCGCGGTAGGTACCGTCGCCGATCGCGCGGAGCACGACGGCGCGCGCGAGGACCCGCGGGGCCATCTGGACGGCGCCGTTGGCGAAAAGTCCGATGCCCGGCCCGAGCTGGCCATCTCCGTAACGAATACCGGCGATCGTCATGTCTCCCGCGCCTCCCTGGGTGGAGCCGAAGAGCAGCACGCTCCGGTACGATCCCGCCCCGGGGCCAGTCTGGTAGTCGAACCCTGCGCCAGCCGACAGTGTTCCTGCATTCGCGTCGGGAACGAGGAGTGAGGTCAGGATCGCGAGAGGCGGCCCGAGCCGTGCCAGTCCGCGAATGATGGAGAACACCTGAGTCCGCATCACGGTCATTGATGTTAGATCATTTCAAGGAGTCCTTCGGGCCGGAACACCAGCCGGTGCTCGTGTGGCGGGCAGCGTTTCGTGGGGTACTTCCTGGATTCCCTACGAGGACTTACGTGATTCGGGGCGCTTCTCGCAACCGCGACCTCTTCAGACCTCGCCCTGTAAACCGCTCGACGTAGCCTTCGCACCCTCAGCGTTCGCGCGCCGCGTCGCGAGCAAGACCCAACTCAACGATCCACCGCCACCGATGTGGCCATCATCGATTCATCGTAGACGTACACCACGCCCGTGGGCTGCCCGTCCGGGTCCGTGACCTCATCGAACGTGTGAATCGAGTACCCCAGAAATCCGTACCGTGAATACCAGATGTAGATCCACTCGCCCTCATGGACTGTGGTCCCACCTGGGTTGACGGAGATCCGATAGGCGGGAAACTTCCCCGCGGGGGTGTCCAGGGCTTCCATCCCATCCACCGAGACGGGCCATGGAAAATCGGGGCGGGTGCTCCAGGCTAACCCGGGATGCAACGGATACACGAGGAACTTCAGCTCCAAGCCGGATGGGGTCCCGGCAACCACGCGGCGTCCCATGATTCCCCGCGCCGACTCACGAAACAGCTCGACACGATCGGCGAAGCGATCCAGCCATGCATCCGAGGCGCCCCCGTGACGCCATAGTCCGGGCTCGATACGCAGAGTCTGGTTCGACACGGGACCCGCGACCGCGACGTGGACGGCGCCATCCATTGGTGGAGGTGCCTGAAGCAGGGTGTCCAACGCGAACAACCCGCCTCGGTCCTGTCTCATTCGGGACCAGAGGACAAATGGCCCGGAAGCTCGCTCCGGGATCTCGTGGTGGACTTGCTCCTCTACCGCGTATGCGGTCCCCTCGTGGTGCGTTGTGCCAATGAGCTCACGACTCTCCGTGAACGCGAAATGGAAGTCCTCGTAAGGCGGGCTTCCACCACCGGTCACGACGCGGGCGGACCCACCGCCCGAGAAGGTCCATTTGTTTCCGACCGAAAGAGGATAGAAGGACCCCGATCCAAAACCCGCCGTTCGGATTCGGCCTTGAGACGCACCTAGGGCGCCTTGACTGATGGGTCCAACAGGGGAATGCTTCGCGCATCCGGTAGCCAAGACTGCGAGAAGGGCGGCGAGGTAAACGAAAGGAAGGAGCAGGTTCCGAGGCACTCTGGGCGGATTCATTGCAGTTCCCCTCTCACGAGCGCGAGACTCACGCTCCGATCAATAGGGCTCAACTCACCACGACCCTTCCGATCGCCAAACACGCACAGTGGGCCGGCGGTTCCCCAGACGGCCGATCACGCCGCTCCGGCCACCAGACTCGGTCAACCGCGCCTAAAGCCCGCGGGCCTCGAGGGCGGTCTTCAGAGCGCGACCCCGATGAATTACCTACTTCAAGACCGCTAAAGCACCCTTCAAGATACCGTCCGCAGAACACACACGATAGAAGTAGACGCCAGAGGAGAGGCGGAGTCCCTGATCGTTCAGACCATCGATCGTGACTTCGTGGATGCCCGGCATCAGGTGTTGCTGCGGCATCAAGGTCCGCACCAGGTGCCCATGAAGATCGAACACCTGGATGCTCGCATTGCCCGGTCTCACCGTCACGAACGAGAGCTTCGCCTGCGGGTTGAACGGATTCGGTGTGACCTCAGCCAAGAGAGGGGCATTGTTCTCATCTCTCTTGATCGTAATGACCGTCACCCCCCGGAGAGGAGTCGTGCCGGATGGGCCTTGGAACTGGCCGGTAATGATGAGGTTCACGGTCGCGTCATTCGGAGCGTTTTGGAACAAATTCCTGAGGCAGAACCCTGAGAATCCCACCTCGAGATCGGGCACCCCGTTCCCGTCCGTGTCCCCGATCCGGCTGCGCTTCGGATCGGCCGCGCACTCGGCGACCGTACCCGGGTTCGGGAAGTCCGTCGACAGGCGGAGTGTGCCGACGAGGACGTCCGTGTACGGTACCTCGACCTCCTCGATGGCGAGCTTTAGGAGGCCATCGGTGTCGACATTGAGCGTCGACTTGCCTTTCTTGAGCAGTAGCACGACCGAGATCTGATTCCTGATCGTCGCGGTGGTGGCGTCATCGTCGTAGAGACCGCCAAAGTCCATCACGCGGAGGGTCACGTTGTAGGTGCCCGCCGCCGAGTATGCGTGCATCGGGGCGGGACTCGTGCCGGTGGCGCCGTCGCCGAAATTCCAAGTGTATGTCAGCACGTCACCGTCCGGGTCGGACGAACCGCTCCCGTCGAGCTGCACGGGCGAGGCGGACACACCGAAATACGGTCCACCCGCATTCGCGATCGGTGCGCGATTCAGGTCGGCAACCGTGAGCCTGGTCGTCGCGGACCCGGAGGCACTGTTGGAGGCCGTGAACGTGACGGTGTAAGTGCCGGCGTCCATGAAGCCCGGCGTCCAAGTGAAGGTGCCAGACGTGTTGGATGGGTTCGTGGTAAAGACGGCTGCGTGGCCTAGAGGGAGCCCGGAGAGGTCGGCGGTCAACGAGGCGATCGCCTCGCCGTCGGGGTCCGAGGCAGACACTGGGACGCTCATCGCGGTCCCTTCGACCCCGGCGACGGATGCTGGAGCCACCACGATCGGCGCCCCGGCGAGCGCGCTCTCCGAGAACTGGAAGTTGTCAATCGTGAACACGTATCCGTTCGGCACCCTGACCTGGGCGTAGGCCACCGGCCGCGTGGACGTCGCCGTAAACGTGCGCACGGCGGGAGGAAGGAATGTCCCGCAATTTGTGAGTGCAGGAAGCATGATCTCGTGCCCAATCCCGACCTCGTTCCCCGCTGGGTCGAAGAGTTGGAGCTGGACGAAAGCTAGATTTAACGTCTTGATTTCAACGGAGACTGACGCGGGAGGCTCGAGGGGCGTCGGAAACCTCGCCTCGATCGGGTGGCCCGCTCTTCCGATCTGGTCTGATCCCGTCGGCGCCGTTCCAAGCCTCTGGTTGCCATCCGAGGGATCTGCGCAGCCGGTCGCGCTGTTCTTTACGAGACCGACGACCCCGGCGAAGCTCCCACTCGGGAGCGCATGAAATTCGACCGCGGTGATGGGGTCCACGTAAGGATCGATGACTTGCGATACCAAGGCTCCGAGCGACGGCGTTTCAAAATCGATGCTTCTCGCCGGGCCGACCGCCGGCGTAACGGTGATGTTGAGCGTTTCAGACACCGTGAACGAGCCGTCGCTTGCCGAGAGCACCGCGTATGTCCCGCCGAGGTCGGCGAGGGCTGGGGCTGCCCGCAACCGGACGATCACGCCTCCAGGAGCCTGGGCCAGGGTTTCCGCCGTCAGATAGGACGGACCCGTGTCGAGGGTAATTGAGGTGGGAGCGCCATCCGGATCGGCTGCCTCCACGGCCTGGGTAGCTATCCCACCCACCGGCACGACCATGTCCAGAGGCGGAGTCGAAAAGATGGGGTAATGATCGATCTGGCCAACCGGTAGACCCGCAGTGTCGAACCAGTCGGTCCCAAGCCGGAGGAAGCCGTCTCCATTCTGGCCGTGGCACACGGACTGGAACGCTGTGCGTGCGCCCGGCAGGAAAGGGCTCGCGGAGACGATTTCGAGTGAGTCCGGCGTGTCGGGCGCTGAGAAACGCCAAGCCACCTGAATCGTCGCCAGAAGGTATCTGCCCGGTGGAAGGGTCCCTCCGATGAAGCCGTTGTAGTAGGTCGTGACGTTCTCTTGAGCGCCGAAAGAGGTGGAAAAGGGCGTGTGATTCGTGAAGGTACCCCAGTCGACGCTCCCGCCGACGGCGCTCAGGCAAATCTCGTACGAGCTTATCGAGAGGGGTTCGCCGGATGACGCGCATGTCGCCGCGGTTCCGTCCCGGTTCGTGGTGGTGTCCAGCCAGATGTCGACATTCGTAAACTCTCCCCCTTCGGAGAAAGGAATGCGGTCTCCCGGCGTGTTCACTCCATCGGCGTTTGTGTCGAGATACATGTACTGGGCTGAAGCGGGAGCGGCGCATAGCAAGAAAAGGAAGAAACACCTGAGGAGAGAGCGTCGCACGAGATTCATTGGGAGGTCTCCTTGGTCAGCGTCATCCCGGAATGAAGAAACTCGTTAGCGTAGGAGCCGGACCATGGAGGTCTCGGTCACACCTCTCAAAATCGATAGCACTGGAGCGTCCTCGAGTCAGACTTGAAAATGACTTGGCCGGCCGAGTCGATCATGTAATCGGGCTTCTTCGTCCCGAGAGCGACTTCTCCCTCGGGATTGCCCGTCCGCCTGTTCACCCGCACAAGTCCCGGCTTCGTGTCCTCTCCGACCTCAAGGTCGATGAGGAAGAAGGAGTAGTTATCCCGTGCCCGGGTTGCCTTGTAATCCTTCATGAGCTCATTGAACCCCACCTCCGGAGCGAGTTTCACCCCCCAATTCGCCTCTGTCCAGGTCACGGTCAAACCTCCTTGATCACGAACGCTACCACCCTCGAAAAGTGCGTAGGTGAGGGCGCTCACTCCCAGGAGCGCGAGACCAAGTCCCGTGCCGCCCGGCGCGTCCCGGTAGAACTTGCGGACCCGTCGACCGTCGTCGGTCGCATAGATGCCGAGGTTCTGCGTCCCGATTACGCACACCCCTTCCGGTACGCGCAGGAGGGTTACCGGGTCGTCGCCGGACTCGAACCCCAATTTCCCCAGGGCACGGTCCTTGCCTTCCGTGAGGTCCACGGAGACGAGGTCTCCCTCGCTCGCGATGAGCATGCGATTCCCATCGATGAGGAAATTCGAAGTGCTCGACCAGGTACCCGCGAGCTTGGTCAATAGCCCGGAGCCTTTACCCGGAACCCGCCACCTGCGTTTACCGCTCTCTCGATCGAGCAGCTCGACCTTGAAACTCGGCGAATCCTCGTTGGAGAGCGTCCGCACGAGCAGGCCGGATTGGATCTCCTGCATCTGGACCACGACCCCGGTGAGCTTGGGTACCTTCTTCCACAAACGTTGCCCGTTCCTCGTCGAGAACGGTGAGACCGTATTCAGATAGGGCGCGTAGAAGCGGTCCCCGCTCGTGGCCACCACCATGGGCGCGGACCAGACGTTGAGGATGGCCCGCCCCTCCTCTTCGGCTTTCGCCTTCTCCTCGTTTTTTCCCACCCGGTCTTTCGCCACATCCGTTGCGTCTCCGAGCTGTTCGAGGAGCCCTGCGGCCGGAGGCGGAAGATCCGTCGACTGCCAGAGCAACGCCCCCGTCCTGAGGTCGTATTTGCGGAGCGTCCTCGAGTCACTGAAAAGGATCATCGTGGAGTCTGTATCCAGGAGCGGGCGCTCGTATCCGCGAATCCGCGCGGAGACCACCGGCTCCGGGTCGAAGCTCTCTCCCAGCTCCTGTCTCGTCCAAGTACGATTTCCGGTCCTCACGTCGACGAGCATCGCCGTTTGGACCTTGCCCTTTGGCTTGAGCGCAGCGCGAAGCAGCAGGCTATTGTTCCCCGGCAGAAGCCACGAACCGATCGACCATCCGACGGCGAGTGACTCGGCGGACCAAATCGTGTGTCCGTCGCGAACGTCGATCAGAAATGTCGCGGGAAGGCTGGGTGCCTTCCGTTTGCCCAGACTAACCAGCGCGTAGGGCAAAGGGGCGAGGGGCTCCACGTCGCTTCTCTCCGAATCCTCGACGGGACCGATACGCCAGCGGATCGAGCCATCGTCGGACCGGATGCCCATGATCTCCTGGTCCGTGCCGACGATGAGCGCCCCTTCAGGAGCTCCTCGGAACCATCGAACGGGCCTGTCGAGGCCTAGAACCCAGGCGGGCTTCGTATCGGCGAGCGCATGCGCGGGAAGGAAGAGCGCGGCAAGAAACAGAAGCCATCCAGCGCGCAGGAGCCGAGCATGCGTTTTCGAGCTGCGTCCGGAAGCGAGCATGCTTGTCATTCCGAGATGACTAGTTCAAGAAGTCGGCCCGTCTATCGCGGCCTTGGCGACGGTGAGACAGTACCGCCCAGCAGGTCACGACGCCAGGGTCGAGTCTGGGGGACAAACCTGCGTCTTTCGTATAATAGAGGACGAGCGCTGGAGACAAGGTCGAGTTGACCGTTCGGCTCATGCTGCGCCCGTCTCGGCGCGCCTTGACGCGCAGAATTCTTGCTGATGGCTCTGCGGTTAACGTCCGAGGGTGAATTGGATCAACTGGATCCCAGAAACGCGATTCCCTGTATCGCGTAGAAAGCGAGGACACCCAGTGCCACGACGAGCGCGCCCTTGATCCCGCTTGCCTGTGCGCCCGCATACCAGGACACGTCGTCATCCTTCCTCCCGGCTGCGTCCTCGATGCTAACCTTCTCCAGTTGGCTCGTCAGATGAATCCATCCATCTAGGGTGACGGTTCCTTCCCCGACAAATCCCGGAACGCTTGCGGACCCTTTCCAATTGTCGCCGCCAAGGACCAGAACACCGGGGCCAGATCGAGCGCGACATCACGAGTGACCCAACGGCGCATTCTGCCTTTCACGCCGAATCGAACCCGGCGATCGTCTGCACCGAGATAGAGGTTTCCCCCGATTCCCCATCGCTCCGAGATATTTCGGAGGGCCCCGTAGTCAAGTAGCGCGTACGCTGCGCTTCTGGGATAAAGGGCGGATCCAGCATCAATCCGCGCTGCCACGCCGGTGTGAGTCAGAAAGAACCATCGGCGCTCCGGGAGGGGACGCTCTTTGAATGACCACGCGTGCTTCCACCCCGACGGTGCTTGGCGCGATGAGAGCTGGCAGGAAGCCCCCGAGTTGTTGATGCCGGTAGCGTAGGCGCCGCCACCGCCTAGGGTCCCCAGATCCTGGGGTGCTGTATAAACCGCGCCCGCCGCGCACGGAACTACACCCAGGCTCAGGAAGACATAAGACAGGAATCCAAGAGCTGCGCCCGAAAGGTACCAGCCTCTACAAGGCATACCGCGCTCCTTTCCATGCGTGATGATTTGGCAGCGGAATGCAAGCCCCGGTGCGGCGTGCTCGCATTCGCGATCCCGGATCGGATCCCGATCGCACGGCAGGATCGCCTGCAGCGGGGGATCGGAGACCCGGCTTTATGCGAATCGTGAAGCCTCTTTTACTATTTCAAGATTTCGAGGCGCCCCGTTAAACGCAACTCGAAACGAGGAAGATAAGGGACGCGATTCGATCGACACGCGACGGGAGACGGAGCAACATCGCGGTACCTCCGTTGGGTTGCCCTATCGAAGAGGTGGAATCGGAGCGGGCCGGAAGGCTCCAGAAGCCGGCCCGCTCTTTCGCGGGCGCCCTATGGGATGGCCCCGGCAACGTGCACCACCGGGGCCATCCTAATCACCGATCGGTTTTCAGCTCCTCTCACTTCTTGACGTCGAATGTGATGCTGCCCTCGAACTGGCACCCGCTCGTCGTGCTCCCCTCGACTGTGACGCTTACGGTCGACGTCCCCGAGGGCAACGCGGCGAAGAGGGTGCCTAAATTCACCTTACTGAAGCAGACCTTCAGATCCGTGGTTCCATTCGTGGGGCAGTTGTCACCAGGAGATCCGACCCCGGTTGTCGAAACCGTGTTGATCCCGTACTTCATTACTACGGTCCCAACGGTTACGTCAGCGGCATTGAAACAACCGCCTATAGGCTCGATGTAAAGACACGCATCGACGGCGCTGTTCAAGTTCACCGGAGGAGCCGAGGGGCAACGGGATATGGTGGCCTGGCATTTGGACACCGTTACGGTTGTGGTCACTGTGTTGCTCTGCGCCGGTGAGCAGTTGTCTGTGACAGTAAGAGTGACGGTGTATGTACCCGGACTTGCGTAAGCGTGGCTCACCGTCGCGCCAGTCCCCGAGTTTCCGTCTCCGAAATTCCAGGCGAAGGAGAGTGGGTCGCCGTCCGGATCGCTGGACGCCGAACCGTTAAAGCTCACGCTCTGTCCTAGGCACGCCGTGTACGGACCCCCCGCATTCGCCGTCGGCGCGTGGTCCACGTTACGCACAGTGATCGTGAAGGATTTCGTATCGGACAAGCTGCCATCGCTAACCCGCACGGTCCCCGTGGTGATCGCTAGGGACATTGAGCAGGTCGCCTCTTGGAATCCAGGCGTCAGATGAATGTTCCCCGTCCCCGTTCCAGTGCCCGGAGAGAGCGTGATCACCGTCATGAACAGAGGACCCGCAATCTTGGTAAAGACCAAGGGGTCGCCGTCTGGATCCGTACCGGTGATGATCTGATCCGCAACGGCTCCCTCGTTCACCGTTACGTCCGACGGCTGGTTCAGCGTCGGTGCCGTATTCGCGTACAGTGCGGATGGGTAGATCGCAAGCGACAACGCAAGAGATAGAGCCGCTTGATGGATTGGAAGCGAGATT
>Ga0137394_10004237_pt1 | contig 10870 bp, 9 predicted proteins | sample czobulk116metaG_FD_108278 | JGI IMG/M metagenome (GOLD analysis project Ga0137394, IMG submission 108278) | Vadose zone soil microbial communities from Angelo Coast Range Reserve, California, USA - czobulk1.16 metaG | ecosystem: Environmental > Terrestrial > Soil > Vadose zone | place: USA... | reverse complement strand
GAAGGCGGCGTAGGAGCCGAGCGCAAAGCCCGCCTTCACGGGCACCCCCTTGACCGTGACGGAGAGGTCGGTGCGCGGCATCCCGACCCGGAACACGTCGCCGCCTTGCAGCTGGCCAGACTTCCCGAGGGCTTGCTCGACCGCCTTCCAATCGGGCTCCGCGGCGAGAGCGCCCTCTTGGGAACCGCAGAGAACAGCAAATCCAACAATAGCTATCGCGGCATACTTCCACTGGTTGACTCTCATCGTCTTCTCTCCTCATTCACTCCGTCAACGTCTAAGAGCCCGGTCCGTGCCGGGGAAACGGCGCAAGCTTGAATCCGAAGGTCACACCCGCCGTGAACTCCCAATCGGGCGCTCCGCTGCTGATCCCACGCCGAACGGCGGCGTCCAGGAAGATGTTGGCGGATGACGGCTGCCAAATGAACCCGACGAGCACAGAATTGTTCGGCCGCTGACCCTTCGTGCTCTCCCCGTTGACCTCGCTCACGAAGCGGAACCTGGCGGTCACCGGCAACTCCCCGATCAATCCCCAGTTCGCAAACGGCCGCGCATCTGACCGATCAACTCCCCCGCCCACATTCACGTGGAATGTGACTGGAGCAAGGCGCGCACTGAGGATGCCGCTGGCCTCGAACCCGACGCCGCGTTCACCCTTCACCGTCGACGGCAGGAGTGGTCCCGCCTCCACTGCTATGCTGACCCCGTCCTTGCCTTGCAGGACACCTTCCTTCAGGACGCCTTTGAGGAAGACCCCCGGGTCGGTGATCTCCGTCCCGGAGCCTTCCTGCACGTTAAACTGGCCGACTAGCTCCCAGCGTTCCCGCACTCCGTAGTTAACAACCACGCTCGGCGTCGTAAACGTGTTCGCGCGCCCCGTCCGATCCAGCGTGAGGGCCCCGAGCTCGATTTCGACCTCCTTGGGATCGGCGACCGCCGCGTCGGTCGACACGAAGGGCCGGTACGCCGACACGGGACCCGCGCTCAGCAGGACCATGGCGACCGCGCCAGCGCCGAACGTCACCCTCCTCACGTTTCCGCTCCTATGACGTCCTATCGCCGATCCGACGACGCGCCAATGAGGGCATCGAACACCACCATCCTCGCCACCGGTCGGCCCTGTTCCTCTTCCTCCGGCGCATAGACCCGGTGGGTCATCACATCCACCGCGAGGCTGTGAACCTTCCGTTCTACTGGAAAATCCTCGATCTTCCGCACATGCTCCGGATCGTCCACTTGAAATACAGAGATGAAGCCGCTGGAACACGCCACGTAGATGCGCCGGAGTCCAGGGTCGTACTGGACGACATCGGCGCCTTTCGCCATGGGCAGATGGGCCACAGGCTGGTGCGTGTCGAGATTGAAGACCGTGAGCACGTCGTTCCCCTCACACGACATAAAGGCCACATGACGCTCCGGATCGAGCGCCATCCCATGATTTCCAACACAGCCGCTCACCGGGTACTGGCTGACCACCGTGTCAGAGATAGGATCGATCACGGCCAGAACATTCCGGTCCTGCAGATTGACGTACACCTTGCGCGCGACCGGATCGTACTGCGGCACACCCGTCTCGCTGTCAAAGTACAGCGTCTTGACGATGCGATCCTCTCGCACGTCCACCACCACCTCCGCCTTGCCCCGCTCGGCGGACACGTACGCCTTATGAAACGGACCCGCGTAGGCGATCCCGTCCGGCTTGTCGGCCGTGGGGAGCTTCTTGATGACAGCCAGCCGCGTGAGGTCGACGATCCCGATCTTGTTCTCGTACCAGTTCGAGGTGTAGACCTTCTTGCCCTCCGGGATATAGGCAACGCCCTCGATACCGGGAACGCCGGTGACCGTCTTCACGACAGTATTGGTGTGCAGATCAATCACATACAGGAGACCTGCTCCGAGATGAGCGGAGAACAGGTAGTGGTCGTCGTAGTCAATCGTGAGGTAGTCGAATCGACGCCCTGGCGGCCCCGGCAGGTCGATCACCGCCGCACGTTTCAGGGTGGTCCCTGCCAGCTCACCCGCGGGGGCGGCACCGCGATCTGGGCCCGCACTGACGGCAAGAGTGACAACCCCAGCCATGATCAACATGGTGAGTCCACCGATCATCACCAGGTACTTCACACCTGACTTCGTCACGATGTTCCTCCGTACCGGCACTCGCCGTCATCCGCCTCCGTTGACACCACGGACGGTGAGGTCATCGAAGGCGGTGATGGAATCGGCCTTTGTCCACAGGCCAACTTGGCCGGACCGAAACCGCGCATCGCGGTAGTCCAATAAGAGTTTGCCGTTCAAGTACCCTTGCATGCGATCGCCGACCGCTACGACTCGCACCGTATGCCACTGGCCGAGCGCCGGAGGCTCAACGGTCGCGCTGGCCAGCTGTCGTCGTCCTCGATCGTAGGCGTACAGCCGAAAGTTGTTCTCGAGGGCGTTGGCCCGGACCAGATAGTACCGGCCGTCTGCAAAGCGGATCACGATGCCGCCGGATGCATCCTCGCGGCCTGAGATTGGCTTGAAGCGGACGGACACATCGACATCACGGTATGGGCCGCCCGGGGCGACGATCACGTTGAAGGCGTTCTGCACGGCCCGTTGTACCAGCACACGCCTCCCGCCCGGCGCCCCAGCCATCTCCTCGACCGCCCACTGGCCAGCGATCGATTTCCACCCTTCGAACCCCTTCTGCTCGAAGTGGAAGCGCTCCGTTGGCGCGCTCGGGGGCACGCTAAGCTCATCGGCCCGAGCCGCTGATCCCTGGAAGGGATGCACGCCGCACCACCACGAAAAGCCGAGCACGCTCAGTACTCCAACAACACCGGCTGTGACAGCACCAGTAGCGACATATGACACGCTGGCTCCACGCACTTCATGCTCCTTGTCAGCGCTGCCACACGCAACGCGGCGGAATCGCATTCATCGCGCCGCATCCCGCTAGTCCAGCTTTTCAGACACCGTCTTGAACTCACTGCCCTTGACGAGGGTCACCTCGGCCACCGGGTGGCCATCCTTGACGGCCGGCATCACACTCACAGGCCGATATCCCTTGTTCTCCTTTGCGGCCTGATCGGCCACCGTCCGAAGCGAGCGTTTGGCCTTGGCCATCGCCTCGCTTTGCGCCTTGGCGGCCGTCAGGTCGTCGCCGCTCGTGATCGCCTCCGTCTTTGCGACCTTCCCGGTCGTGGGATCGACAACAACCTCCGAAAATCCAGGACCCTTCTTGGTGTAGACCGACAACTGCAGCTTGCCGTCCTCCACCTCATACTTCGCCGAAATTGGCGACCCGGCGGTGGCACTGGCCGAGAGTCCAGTTTGCAAGGAGACCTTCGCCGCGCTGAGCGCTTTGGCGAGCTCGGCGTGTTCCTTGGCCTCGTCCTTTTGGGCCCATGCCGGTTGTCCACTCAAGAGCCAGGCCATTGTGATCGCCAGTGCAATGCTTCGCTTCATGATCCTGTCCTCCTTCGTTCCGTACGAACTCGTCTTACTTCACAAACACCCACGCGGGCTGCAGCAGCGGAAACGCGATCAACCCGATGATCGCGGTGGCCGCAACCAGCAGGGGATTGCTCACCTTCCACCGGAACAACACGATCAAGCTCATCAGGGCCACCAGCGCCGTGAGCCAGTCCCCGATGGCAATCCGTCCCAGGAGGACGCACGCCCCGAGGATGGTCCCGATGGCGGCCGCATACGCACCCTTGACGAATCCCTGGACGTTCGGGTTGGTCCGGTACCGGATGAGGATGGGCGCCACGATCAGCACCAGCAGGAACGAGGGGAGGAAGATGCCGATCGTGGAGATGACGGACCCCCAGAAGCCCGCCACCACGTACCCCACGAACGTCGCCGTGATGACGACCGGGCCCGGGCTCAGCATGCCCATCGCCACTGCCACCAGGAACTGCCGTTCATCCAGCCAGCCGGTCTGCTGGACAAGGCCTTTCTCGAGAAACGGCACGATGACGAGCCCGCTCCCGAACGTCAGCGATCCTGCCTTGAGGAAGAAGAGCAGCAGCTTGCCCAGGATCGGACCCTGCGTTGCAGGCGCAACGGGAGTGCTGACCGGCAACACGGCCAGCAGAGGCAAGGAAGACGACGCCGAGCGCGCGCGAAACAGAGACCCGTAGTACAGGATCCCCAGAAGGCCCGCCCCGACGAACAACAGGGCCACTTCGGCTTGGACTGCCACCGTCACCACGAAGCACAGTGCGACGATCACCCACTGCAGCCAGTCCTCCATGCCGAGTTTCGCGAGGCGGTAGCAGGAGTGGAGGATCAGGGCTATCACGGCCGGGCTGACCCCGTAGAAGATCGCCGTGACCAACGACAGCCCTCCGAAATGCACGTAGAGAGAGGCCAGGGCGACGACAATGACAAAGTTCGGCAGGATGAAAGCCCAGCCGCCGGCCCACGCCCCCCAGAATCCCCCGCGAATGTACGAAATGAAGATGCCGACCTGGATGGCCAGAGGGCCGGGGAGTGACTGGCATACGGCGATGGCTTCCCGCATCTCGTCCTTGGTGAGCCATCGACGCTCCTGGACCAGCTCGCGCTCCATCTGGCCGCAGAGCGCGACGGGGCCGCCGAACCCAAGCGTCCCGAGCCGCAGGTAGTAGAGGACCAGATCGCGGATTCGCACGCGAGGAACTGGAGTGCCCGGGTCCATTGGCGTCCCTTAGCTGCCCGACGGGAGGGCCCCGGTGGGCAGCTTCTGGAGGTTTACGGTCGGTCGTTCAGTGCCGCGTACAGACCATCGAAGAGAGTCATCCCGTGTGCCAGGACCTCCTGGTCATCCTTGAACGTCGCAAGGAGTCCCCGAATCGCCAGATCGATCCCCCGCGCCTCGTCACGCGGAAATTTCTGGTCCCGGAGGTCAATCTCATGGACGATCTCGGCTAGCTGCGCGAGCCGGTGGTCCTGCAGGCCGAACCGCCGGAGCAGCGTTTCGAAGGTACAGTCCTCCCCTTGATGTCCGAACTCCACGCCGGCCGCATCGAAGGGCACCGCGTCGGGGGGAAAGTCCTTCGATGCGGCGAAGACGAAGTCGGCCTCGGGGTCGATGAACCGCCTGATGACCCACGCCGAGCCGAGCCGATCCACATGAGGCCTTGGGCGAGTCACCCAGCGCCGCCCCCGGAGCGAGTCCAGCGGAACGTCCCCTTCGCTCGTCGCGCCAGCCGCCCGGGGATGCAGCCGCATCTCGATCGTCTCCTTGGATCGTCTGACTTCCTGGTGCCCGGGCGCATCAAAGAAATCGATCTCCCGAATCCGCTCGAGCTCCCGGGCGAGCCGCGCCAACTCCTCGGCCCGGCGCGCCGTGTTGCGTGGCGGGACCTTCCGGTCGAGCCCGCGCGCAATCTTTCGATACCGCTCGGCCAGGGCACGGTACTCCAGGTCGCGTACCTGCTGAAAGAGCCGCACGACCTCGTGCCGCCTCATGTTCTCGATCTGCTCGACGCTCAGGAAGGTGGCCTCGCCGCCGTCTTTCACGACTTCCTGACTGAGCCACTGGAAGCGCTCGAAGTTGTCCGGCGTGGGCGGCAAGAGATAGACAGAAGGTCTCAGCGCCACGGCCCCCAACGTGCGAAGCTTCCGCCAGACCCGCACACGCAGACTGGACGGGCTCGGAGGAAGACTCACCATCAGCATCAACCACGAAGCCATTGCATCACCTGTTGCAGCAGTACCCCCGCTGTTTCACCCTGTCAAGAAGTTCACCGCATCGCCTGTTACATAACGGTGACTTCTTGTTGCGAGGGCCGGGAACCTCGGTCGTGACCAACTTCTCGAAAAGCTGTTATTTTTCGGGCGACAAGAGCTCTGCCACGAAGATCCTGCCGTTGGGCCCGGAATGAGCGGCGACCGGTGTCGTATTCCTGCGAAAAAGATCATGCATCGGAGACCCGGCAATCCCCGGACGCCGTCGCAAGAGGAGCAGACGCTCTTCCGGGAGGTTCGGTGTGAGAACAGTCGTGTTGCTGCCAGTTGTTACCCTCGTCATACTCTCCCTTGCTCCGGGCGCCTGCGCGCAGGAGACCATCGGAGTTCGACGGGTCACTGGTGTTGATCTCGCGACGAGTACGTGTTGACGCTCGAGACACGAAGCGGGTGTCTGCGAGTCTTCGTTGCTCCTACCGCAGCTATTTTGCCCAGCGACGAAGGCCGATCGCACCGCTGAGACATGTGGATCGTCAGAGTCGCGCTCAGCCGTCCCTATACGTTCATCGTCCTGGCGCTCCTGATTCTCATGATGAGCCCGCTCGTCATCCTGCGCACGCCGACCGACATCTTCCCGAGCATCAACATCCCGGTGATCGCCGTCGCGTGGACCTTCACCGGCCTGAATCCTCAGGAGCTAGAAGGCCGGCTGACAACCGTCTACGAGCGACAGCTCACGAGAACCGTCGACAACGTCGAACACATTGAGTCGACGACGGTCAACGGCATCGCGGTCGTCAAGATCTTCCTGCACCCGAATGCGAACGTCGCGATCGCCAACGCAGAGGTGACGGCCGTCTCCCAGGCTATTCTGCGCCAGCTCCCCGCCGGCACGGTGCCACCGCTGATCCTCAACTACACCGCCTCGGACGTGTCGGTCCTCCAGCTCGGCCTCTCCGGCCAGGGCCTCTCCGAGCAGCAACTGAACGACATCGGCGTGAACTTTGTCGGAACGCAGCTCGCGACGATCCCGGGCACCTCGATCCCGATTCCGTATGGCGGCAAGCAGAGCCAGATCAACGTGAGCCTGCTCCCCGGGCCGCTGCAATCCAAGGGATTGTCCGCCGCCGATGTCATCACCGCCTTGACCGCGCAGAACGTGATCGTCCCCTCCGGCACCGCGAAGATTGGTCAGTTTGAGTACGACATCCTCCACAACGGCAGCCCGACAACCGTTCCCGAGCTGAACGACCTTCCGATCAAGGTCGTTGGCCCCTCGACCATCTATATTCGGGACGTCGCTGATGTGAGCGCGAGCTTCTCGCCGCAGACGAACATCGTCCGTCAGGATGGCCGCCGCGGCGTGCTGATTTCCATCGTGAAGGCGGGGGAAGCTTCTACGCTCGACGTGGTCAACGGGGTACGCAACATGATCCCACGCATCGCGGCGACGCTTCCGCCCGAGTTGAAGATCCAGCCCCTGGCGGATCAGTCGGTCTTCGTCAGGGCCGCCGTGAGCGGGGTGATCCGCGAAGCCGTCATCGCCGCGTGCCTGACGGCGCTTATGATCCTGCTATTTCTCGGCAGCTGGCGTAGCACGCTCATCATCGCCGTCTCCATTCCGCTGTCCATCCTCACGTCGATCATCGGTCTGAGCCTCCTCGGCGAGACCATCAACATCATGACGCTCGGCGGGTTGGCCCTCGCGGTCGGCATCCTGGTGGATGATGCCACCGTCACCATCGAGAACATGGAGCGTCATCTGGAGGAAGGACAGGGCCTGCACGACGGTATTCTGGCGGGCGCCGCACAGATTGCCGTACCCGCATTGGTGTCGACGGTCGCCATCTGCGTCGTCTTTTTGCCGATGTTCTTCTTAGGCGGGGTCGCCCGCTACCTCTTCGTGCCGCTTGCCGAAGCGGTGGTCTTCGCCATGCTCGCGTCGTACATACTGTCGCGCACGCTCGTGCCGACCCTGGCCATGTACCTGGTGAAGGCGAAGGACCGCAGCGCCGCTCCGACGCGCAACCCGTTCACGCGCTTCCAGCGAGCGTTCGAGCGAGGCTTCGAGCGGGTTCGTGCGACCTACCACGGCCTGCTCGCCACGCTGGTCGACCGGCGGTACCGCTTCGTCCCGGTGTTCCTTCTGGGCTGTCTCTCGGCCGCCATGCTGCTGCCCTTTCTTGGTCAGGACTTCTTCCCGAGCACTGACAGCGGCCAGTTCATGCTCCACGTGCGGGCGAAGACCGGCACGCGGATCGAGGACACGGCGCAGCTGGCGGACCTCGTGGAGGCCTCCATTCGCCGGGTGATTCCGCAGCAGGAGATGGACAACATCCTCGACAACATCGGGCTGCCCTATGCCGCGCTCAATTACATACGCAACACGTCCGGCACCATCGGCGCGGGCGACGCCGACGTACTGGTCACCCTCAAGGCCAATCACGGTCCCACGGCCGGCTATGTCCGGAAGCTGCGTGAGACCTTGCCTCGCGCCTTCCCCGGGACCACCTTCTACTTCGTTCCAGCGGATATCGTCACGCAGATCCTGAACTTCGGCCTGCCGGCGCCGATCGACGTTCAGCTCGAGGGAGCGGACATCGAGGGCAATCGCCAGCTGGCGGACCGGATCCTGGCCCAGCTTCGCGAGGTGCCGGGGCTCGTCGACCTGCGCGTGCAGCAGGCCTTCGATTACCCCGCGTTCAAAGTGGCGGTCGACCGCACGAAGGCGGCCGGCGGCGGCTTTACCATGCGGGACGTCGCAAGCAGCATGCTTATCTCGCTGAGCGGCAGCTTCCAGACCACGCCGATGTTCTTCCTGAACTGGCAGAACGGTGTCAACTATCAGCTTGTCACTCAGACGCCGCAGTACGAGCTTCAATCCCTTGAGGCGCTCCAGAACATTCCCATCACGGGGCCGGCCGCGACTCGTCCGGGGATTCTCGCCGACGTGGCATCAGTCACGCGCTCGAGCGAGATGGCTGTGGTGTCTCACTACAACATCCGTCGCGTGGTGGACATCTACGGCGGAGTCCAGGACCGCGACCTGGGCGCCGTCGGCCGCGACGTCGCGCGCATCGTCGACGCGAATCGACAGGCCCTGCCGCGCGGGAGCTTCATCGCGATTCGTGGGCAGTTTGCGACGATGCGGACCTCCTACGTCGGCCTCCTGGCCGGGCTCGCCGGTGCCGTCGTCCTGGTGTACTTGCTGATCGTCGTGACGTTCCAGTCGTGGCTCGATCCTTTCATTATCATCACCGCGCTTCCCGCCGCGCTGGCCGGCATCGTCGTCTTCCTCTTCCTTACCCACACGACGCTCAGCGTGCCGGCGTTGATGGGCGCGATCATGTGCATGGGCGTCGCAACGGCTAACAGCATCCTCGTGGTGGCCTTCGCCAAAGAGCGGCTGACCCATCACGGCGACGCCTTGGAAGCGGCCATCGAGGCGGGCTACACGCGCTTCCGCCCCGTCCTCATGACCGCCCTCGCCATGATCATCGGCATGGTGCCGATGGCGCTTGGGCTCGGTGAAGGCGGCGAGCAGAACGCGCCGCTCGGGCGGGCCGTGATCGGCGGCCTGCTGTGCGCCACCGTCGCGACCCTCGTCTTCGTGCCCTCGGTGTTCGCCCTGCTGCATGGGCGGCGCTCGACCAGTGCTACGCGATGACGGGCGATTGCTCGACGTAGTTCGTGGGGCCCTCCACTGCCGCAGTCGAACGTGACGGCATGCAATCGCACCACCGGCACTGGCCTATAGGTCTGCTTGAGAACCCTGAGTACGTGGATCTGGACAGTTCGTAATCGTAATCAGTAGGGGTGTCTGGCCCGGTTCAGTGGCCTGGCCTGCCGCCTGACCCCTGCCCTGCCTGGTTGACTCGAACTGTACTCGGACCGAATCATTCGAGGGCCATCTACCTCGATCCGGGAGCGGCGAGTCGGGTCGACGCCTCGAAGCGCGCGAATCATAACGTATCGCAATGGATCATGCGCCCGAGCCGGGGATGGAGGCGGGTCTGATGAGAGAAGTCTTCAAGATCGTCAAGGCCCTGGGCAAGCAGGTAGGGCTCCCCCAGCTTCATCCGCATGCATTTCGGTATTCATGCGGCATAGAACTCTTGCGGAGAACTCGCGGCAACCTGCGCGCTGTACAGGAGCATCTGCGGCATTCCGACATTCAGACCACGACCCAATACACCCGGCTGACGCAGGACGAGCTTCAGAGAGTCGTATCCGTGTTTGACAGGAGCGGGGAGTAGAAGAAGGATTCTCGACCCATCACCGCGGGATTAGAACTCGACGGCAAGAACGCCCTTAAGAATCAGGGTGGTGACCCCGGCGGGATTCGAACCCGCGTTTACGGTCCGCCACGCGCTTTCTTAGTCCGATCCGCTAGTTGCGTAGTGTTGACTCAACACCCTGGCCCCCGGGATTCAAATTCGGCCGGGAATCTAGTCCCTGGTCGGCTACCCGCTATGCCATGAGGCAGACGAAGTCTCACAACCCGAGACTCTAGCGAGACATTCCGTGGGAATTTGGGACTTGGACAGGACCCTCGCCCAGGATGGGTGCATGTGTAAGCGCTGAGCGTGGACGGTAACAGCTTCACCCCGCTTGCTCCCGCTCCGATCGTCATCTACTCGCGGCTTCACTCGATGTTCGCCCGCGCACCCCGTCCTGCCCCACCCGCGGAATGCTCGGCATCGGGCTGATCGGCCTTGGCAAGCACGGGTCTCGCTACGCCCGCCACATCGTAGAGGATCTGACGGACGCAGCCCTCGTCGCCGTCTGCCGACGGAACCGTCCCGAAGGGGAGAGGCTCGCCGCAGCGTATCGTTGCACTTTTCACGATGACTACCGTGATCTAGTAGCCAACCCGGGCGTCGACGCCGTGGTCGTGGCGGTCCCCCCGGATCCTCCACCCGGCCATCGTGGAGGCGGCATGCCGGGCGGGCAAGCCGCTACTCGTCGAGAAGCCGCTGGCGACGAGCCTGGCCGCGGCGCAACGCATCGCGAGCGTGGTGTCCTCCAGCGGGGTGCGTGCCATGGTCGCCCACACCCTCCGCTTTAACCGCACGGTCCAGACAGTCCGGGCGCACGTGCCCGAGATCGGGCCGCTGCACGCCCTCTACCTGAGCTAGCGATTCGAACCCTCCCTGCTGGACTGGCTCGACCGCCAGGTGGAGAGCGGCGGCGGCATTGTGCTCCATACCGG
>Ga0137394_10004236_pt1 | contig 10870 bp, 11 predicted proteins | sample czobulk116metaG_FD_108278 | JGI IMG/M metagenome (GOLD analysis project Ga0137394, IMG submission 108278) | Vadose zone soil microbial communities from Angelo Coast Range Reserve, California, USA - czobulk1.16 metaG | ecosystem: Environmental > Terrestrial > Soil > Vadose zone | place: USA... | reverse complement strand
CCGTTTCAATCGTCTCATCTTTCAAATGAATTCGCAGCGACTCTTCTCGCGACTGGTTGTTTTTCATCTTCATGGCAGCGATAGAGATCGACTTTAGCGCGTCGGCAAGTATTACCGAATCGAATTCACCGAGCAGAGGTGAAGCTTCGGAGTCGATAACCACGGGCCCTGTTAGTGCTCCGGTGGCGCGCGGACTGTTATTCAAGATTGTCACTACATCTCGCATGATCGTTTGCAAGTCGATTCCGGATTGTCGTTTCAAGGTAAGCGGCTGGCCATACTGCACAATCATTGACAGGTCAGCTGCAGTTCGGTCTAAGCCTCCAATCAGTTTGTTCATAGTTTCCAGCTCATCAGCCGGCCGTTCAGACTTTTCCATTCGCTTCCGAAGAAACGTGGCATAGAGTTTGAGACCGTTCAACTGGTTCTTAAGGTCATGAACAATCTGGACCGACGCTAGCCCAAGCGCCCACAGTGACTCTTTATCTTGAGATTCTGACAATAATGGCTTCATTAAGATTCGGGAGTATCTGTTTCTGATCGTTTCCGACTTGCTGGGGGGAAAGGTACTGGAGCCGGAGTGTGTACTAATTAAGCCCGGACACGCGAAACTGAATTGTCGTGTTTCGGTGCGTGATCTTAGCAAAAAAGGGCTGCGTATTCTAGTGATACACGCGACTTCAACGCTCGGGAGCAACAAAACCTTGAAATTCCAAGCTATAGAATCTGTCCCAGGACAGAAGGAATAATCCAATGGATGCGGTGAAGGTGTTACTGGTCGAGGACACCGAAGATAATCGGCAGATGATGAGGAGACTGCTTGAGATGAGCGGCTACCAGGTTGTGGAAGCAATCAATGGGGAGGAAGCTGTAAGACTTGCGTCTGAAGCAAAGCCGGGAATCATCTTGATGGATCTAAGCCTGCCATTGATTGACGGTCTCACCGCGACACGCCGAATCCGCTGCTTACCTGACTTACGGAAAGTACCCATTGTCGCGGTGTCCGCACACGACACTGCCGATTTTCATAGTGAAGCCTTGGCGGCTGGGTGCAATGCTTACATTACGAAGCCGATCGATTACCCGGAACTGGAGGACATAGTTAATCGCTTAGTATCGACGGAGCATTGATCCACCGACCCTCTGAACCAGTTTATGCGGAATGGGTGGAACATTTTCTTCGCTTCTATGGTCTAATAACAAGCCCAACCACATCGGAGGTGACTCAAGGATTGCAAACCTGACCTCGCGGACACTAGAATCTGGTCCAATCAATTCATGGCTACATCCGAACGACAACTTCCTGAGAAAGACGACTCTCGTCGCAAAGTAATCATCATCGTTGCGATCATTGCGGCGTTGGCAATAGGAGGTCTCTTCTATTTTCTCATGCGGGCCAGCAGTGGAATCACGGTCGAGCCAACGCTTGAGGGAGCGATCCGTCCCGGGTCGCCGGAGTTTGATCAATACGCGCCTAAGATTTTCATCGAGGCCCCTGAGGCTGACGAGGCTAAACGTGCTTTAGGCGACATAGTGATGAACCTCCAGACCACCGTTCGCAACTTCACCGGCCGGACGCTGAATGGCCTCGAGTTGCGGGGCATGGTTGTGGACCACCAGGGAAAACCGGTGAGACAACAGACCGTCGTAGTCATTCCAACCAGACAACCGGAATTGGAGCCGAATCATTCGATGGCGGTGCGGATAAGAATTGAAGGAATGACTGATTCAGATGACCGTGCCAACATCAAGGTGGAAGTCACGGGCTTTAAGTTCAAGAACTAACTTTGAAGTTTGTGGCAGGCAAACGAACTACAGTCTCCGCTAGCGCTAATCCATAAACAAGTCTTCAAGCGACTGTCTCAGAGGCTGCACAGAAATAAGTTTGCCGTTGACTTTTCTAAGGGCCGCTATTACCTGATCCACATCGCGCTCCCCCGATACCTCGATCCTCAAGCCCGCAGGAGTAGAACCTATTCGAAACTCGTTGCCTTTTGGTAGATAGGGCTTGAGGGCAGTCTCGTCCGTTCCGCTGACTACAACCTCTACAAGATCGCGGCCGGCGACTTGTTGGCGAAGCTCATCTAGCTGCCCTATGTGAGCCAGCCTGCCACCTTTTAAGATCGCGATCCGATCGCAGAGCACTTCGATGTCTGACAAGATGTGAGAACACATGAAGACAGTTTTGCCTTCCTGTCGCAACGCTGAGATCAAATCGCGCACCTCCCGGCGTCCAACCGGATCCAACCCACTCATTGGCTCGTCGAGAAATATCACTTCCGGATCGTTGATAAGCGCCTGAGCTAAACCAACTCGCTGTAACATCCCTTTTGAAAATTTTCTTAGCTGTGTATTCCACTTCGTTTCATCAAGCTTAACGCGCGCCAGCAGAGCCTTTGCTCTGTTGCTTCGCTCGGACTTTGAGAAACCAAAGATCTGACCGCAAAAGTTTAGGAATTCCAGCGCGGTTAAGTAATCATAGAAATAGGGATTCTCAGGCAGGTAGCCAATGCGACTATGCATTGAGGTTTCAGAAATGTCAGACCCCAAAATCCGTGCGCCACCCGAGGTAGGAAAGATCAAGGTCATCAGGAGTTTGAGCGTAGTAGTCTTCCCAGCTCCGTTGGCCCCCAGGAATCCAAATATCTCGCCCTGGTTGACGGTAAGTGAAAGCTCGTCCAGCGCGCGCACTCTCCGTTTGCGCCAGAATCCCACTTCGTAGTCTTTCGTTAGATTCTCGATTTCGACGACTTCACTCATGATCTGTTTCGCTTGACCAACTTCAGTTTGGCAGTCGTTCGGTACTACCCTCACATAAAGCAGTCAGAGTTTGTCAACATTCTACTTCCGCGGCACCAGTGACGTGGGGTCAATATCAACATCACAATTACCGTTTACCAGAACATACGCTGTTCCCGCCGGATCCAGCGGTGCACCGGTTGAATCCATCGGTAACCGCAACGAGCGCAATACGGGTTCAGTCTCTCTCCAGGACGAAGGGCATCGGCCGGCCTTCGACTGATACAACGTCAGCACTCGCCGTATCGCTTCTCTCTGATCGAGCGAATCAAGTTGCATCAGATGCCGCTCGGCCATCTCTTTAACAGTGCTGTCTCCTGGTTCGTTATATATGCGCTTATAAATCTCGCGGGCGAGATCACGGCTTCCGCCTTCGGTAGCCATACGGGCCTTCATCGCCTCCATCCATCGAGGCGTGCCCGGCAGCACAGCTCCCTGGCCATACGCTTCAGCGGCCGTTTGAAAATCTCCCTGCCGCCAGTAGATGTAACCGAGATGGTGATAGAGACGCCATGCCGAAGGGTTAGCGGCAATGCCTTTTTTCGTAATACGAATTGCTTCCAGCAGGTCGACCTCAGGGAGGACTATGGCCGCATATTCATATGCTTCCATGAATTGAGGATCCAGAGTGGTCGCCGTGTCTAAGAAAGGAGCAAGCAGGCGTAAATCGAGTTGGCCCAGATTTTCTAACGGCACATGTGCAGGAGCACTCAAAACCTTGCCGCCGACATATTGTAGCGCTCGCATCCAATACCAATCGGCAACCAGACCATTGAATGCCAAGCTTAGCCGCCGAACAGTTTGCCCCGCGAGATACAGTCTTTCACCTTCAACGCTGGGATCGGGTTTTGACCGATGAGAGTCAAGCCACCGGGCCATGGACACAACCCCACTCATCCCGGCGATGATGACGAATATCAGAACCAAAGTCCGCGCCGATTGGCCTGGCCCAGATGACCGAGTGTTTTTTATAGCAGTATTCACTTAAAGTTGCGTCGGCTGAACACGAGTGTTGTAGTAGCCAATATCACGACAACATAAAGAAGAGCATACAAGACTGCGGCGAAGATGCTCGTGGTGGTTGGTGTCTGACCATGAGCCGCGGGCGTTATGAAGCTGTAGCTGGCGAGATTAGGAAGAAGGTAATAAATGACCTTAAAGAACATTCGCGCTGCAGTGCTTCCCAGGGATGTGGCCAGATTCTTCAGGTCGGAACTGAAATGTCCAATAATGAAGACAAAGAAAGTCAGTAATGCGGAAAGAGCCGGCGACGAGAAAGAAGAGAAGAGCAGCGCCACCCCTGTCAGGATCATTAGCTCAAAGTAGATAAGCAGAATCGCCGGCCAGATGCTAAGCGCGAGCGGATCCCATCCGCGGCTCACGTAAATAAGCGCAAGCGAAACGCCGGCCCCCATTAGCACGACGTTGACGAGGAGTGTGAGGCAAAGGCCCAGATACTTTCCAACAATAAACTCGCCACGACCCACCGGCTTTGAAAAAATCGCGTAGATCGTCCGCCGTTCTATTTCCTTATAGACCAGTCCAACTCCAACGAAGATAGCTATGAAAACTCCAAATAGGAGCATTGCACTGAGCCCAAGATCGACAATGATCTTGCGCTCCTGCCCGCCAGAGAGTTCCCCAATAAAGATTGCTGCGCCCGTGAGCAGCAGCACAAACAGAACGAGGTTGTAAAGAACGCGATCTCGCACAGCTTCCCGAAAAGCATTACCGGCAATTGCAGCTATGCGACCCAGCATATGTCGTCGAATATACACGGGGGCGGACTTCGTGTCAGCAGGTATGTTGCGACTGCTCTGCGGATTTGCCGCTTGGCGGCCCTCAGAAAAGTTTCGGGGCCCGAGTTTTCACTCGAACCCCGAAAACCTCCTGTCTGTTGCGGTATTTTAATTGCCGAGCGCCTGAGCAGCTCTTACAGCTGGTTCGTCGGCATAGGGGATGAGCGCAATTGAGTCGCCGTGAATAACCCCATCTTCCGTGACACCGAAACGTCGCGTGCCCGTTCGCTGGAATCCCCCTGTGTTAACGGGGACCGCGGTAGCGTAAAAAAGCACGGGTACTGAACCTGGTGCAGTTGGAGTTATTACAAAGTTATAACCGCTCTTTCTGCCCGAACCAAGCACTACATCCGTCAGAGTTTCAACAGCCAGCGCGGGCAGATCGCCGTAGTCGCCCACACCCGTCGTTGCTTGATACGTGAGTTCGCAACTATGTATGGTGCGCATAGAAGATATTGCCGACGCTTCATTAGCTGCTCGCTTGGACGCAAGAAGGTTGGGAACGGCGATAGCCATGATGATGCCAAGGATCGCGACGACGATTAGCAGTTCAATCAGCGAGAACCCTGCTTCGGTTTTTTTGCTCATTTTGAATTCCTAAAAATAAGGGGGATGGAGACCGACTCCATCCCCACTTAACCAAGTTTAGGCTTCGGCAGATTACTAGTTGCCGAGAGCGCCGAGTGCGTCACAAGCAGCGCGGTTGGCGACCGCCGCTGTTCCTGGAGCGCCTCGCATGACACCGTCTTCGGCGATGCAGAACTGACGCGTGCCCGACTGGGAAACACCAGAATCAACCTGCGGATCCGCCTGGGCCATAAACTGCGCCTGTACGCCCACTGCCGGCGCAACCATGTCTGCAGCCGGAATTGCGAAGTTGTAGCCGCTCTTTACTCCCGTGGCGAGAACGGGATCCACCAGGCTCTGGCCGGCCAGGGTGGCTCCGCCGAGACCGTGTAAAGCGGCGCTGCCCAAAGCACCAAAGGAGCCGTTGCCGACGGTCGCTTGGAAAGTAGCTTCAGAACTATGGATTGTGCGAAGTGAGGATTGAGCCGAGCCTTCGTTAGCGGCGCGACGTGAGGCAAGCAGGTTGGGGATAGCGATGGCGGCGATAATGCCGATGATCGCCACGACGATGAGGAGTTCTATCAGCGAGAAGCCCTCTTGGCGGTTGGTTTTCATTTTGATTCGTGCTCCTTAAGAAAAAAGGTCTGGTTAATTGTTTCCTCGCGCCACCGGCCTTCGCTCACGATATTGCCGAGCAGAGCGCGAACATGTCGGCGAGTTGAATAACAAGGAGTGTGCCACGCAAAAGATCCCGCAGAAGCTTAAGTATCAAGGGGGTTGTGGTCTAAATGAGTATCGAGGCTCCGCAGGGATTTGTCTTAGTGACAAAATTCGGCAACAACCGCATGACGCTTTTCGTCAAAGAGCGGATGGGAAGGCGTAGACAGCACCAACGGATGGGCCAGATCCAAAAACACAACAGGCACTACAGGGACTTTCCTGTAGCGCCTTCACAATTGACTACTTATATCTTGTTCTAGCTTTCGCCGGCCGTGGCTGCAAACTCTGATTCGTCTTCATCACGGCGACGTGGGGATAGATCGGATGCTCGGCGTCGGGGAACTGACTCCGACGTGCGCCGATCATCTCGCATTTGCGCTGTGAGCCCGCGAATTCCGTGTTTATCCAGTAGATGCCGGAGTGAGCGTACAGAGAGAGAAAGTAATTCGGCCGCGTTGGTCTGGTTTCCAACAGTTCGCCTCAGCGCTTCGAGAATGTAGGTTTTCTCGAGTTGGTCCAAATGGGCCGTAAGATTAACGCCGTCTTCGGGAAACTCAAAAGTTTCAGCTATTCGATAAGTATTGTAGTTGTTGATTTTCTCGGGTAAGCGCTCGGGCTCAATCGAGTTGGTGGTTTCCAGCGCAACCGCCCGCTCGATAGCGTGTTCAAGCTCACGGACATTTCCCGGCCAGACATAATTCTCCAGCAATCGGATAGCACTGTCGCTTATCGTCAAAGGCCGGCCGGTATCGGCACAGAATTTCTTAACGAAGTGTTTCGCGAGATCGGGAATGTCTTCTGTTCTTTCGCGCAACGCCGGCAGTTCGATGGGAATAACGGAGATTCGATAATAGAGATCTTCGCGGAAGGTGCCTTCCTTAACCATGCCGGCAAGATCGCGATTGGTTGCAGCAATAACACGGGTGTCAACCACAGTCTCCTCCGTTGCACCAACGGGCCGCAACTTTCGTTCTTGCAAAACGCGCAGCAACTTTACCTGCATCGCCGGCGACATCTCACCTATTTCGTCAAGAAAGACTGTTCCAGTATTGGCTGCCTCAAACAATCCTTTTCGATTGGTGTTGGCGCCTGTGAATGAGCCCTTTACGTAACCAAACAGCTCTGACTCGAGCAGCGTTTCGGTGAAGGCGCCGCAGTTAATTGAAACAAACGGTTTCTCCGCGCGCGGGCTCAGGTCATGTATGGCGCGAGCAACCAACTCTTTTCCGGTACCAGATTCTCCGGTTACCAGGACTGTTGACTGAACCTGGGCCACGGTTTCGATCATTTGATATAGGGCCTGCATCTTTGGAGAACGGCCAATGATGTTATTCAGACGACCCCGCGTTCGCTGGCCCTGAATCAGGACTTTGTTCTCTTCGAGCAACGCCTCCTTCTCTTTGACTAGAGAAATCTTTTCCAGCGCGCGAGCGACGGTCTCTTTGAGAACGTCATTGTCGAAAGGTTTCTGAATGAAATCGTAAGCGCCAAGCATGAAAGCTTCGCGAGCGGTATCTACGTTTGCGAAAGCCGTCATCATTACAACTTCCACATTCGGTAAGAGCTCACGTGCTGCCCGTAGCAGTTCAATGCCATTCATATCCGGCATTCGAACGTCTGAGATAATCAAATCCGCGGGAACCCCACGTAAGAATTCAATTGCCTCTCGCGCACTTGCAGCCGCGCGCACGGTGTGTCCTTCACGCTGGAAAAGGTGCGTCAAGAACTGTCGCATGCCTAATTCGTCGTCAACTATTAGAAGATTAGCCATATCAACTCATCAGAGGTTTCCGGGCCATGTTTGCCGTGACCGCAGCTTCGTCAAGTTCCACGGTCCTTTCAACAATATCATTGACTGTCAGTGGATGACCCACTACTAACCTCGGAACCAGGTTCATCCGGAAGCTCTATCGTAATCGTCGTTCCTTGTCCCTCACGGCTCCGAACATTGATTGTACCACCATGATCGCGAATGATTTGATAGACAATCGAGAGGCCGAGTCCAGTCCCGCCAGTAGTAGAGGAAAAAGGCTCGAAGAGGTGCTCGACCTGTTCGGGTGACATGCCGCGTCCGGTATCAGAAAACGTAATTCGCAATCGGCTGTTCGAATTTCTCTGCACGCTGGCTCGCAGTGTTCCGCCTGCGGGCATGGCCTGAAGGGCATTGCGCGCAAGGTTCCAGAATACCTGCTGCAGTTGCTCCGAATCGGCATTGATCAAGAGGGGATTGGCGGGCAAATCTTCCTTGATTATCTGACTTTCGTTTATTTCGGCACTGTGACGTAGCAGGGTAAAGGTTTGTCTCAACAACTCTCCAACGTCAACCTTCGACTGAATGATGGAACGTGGGCGGGCATAACTCAGGAAATCACTGATGATTCTATTGAGTCGGTCCGATTCACGCAGAATAATTTCCATTAACTCCGTTTGCGCGGGTTCACCTTCCATGTCTGCCCGTAGCATCTGAATCGACCCGCGCATTGCCGCGAGTGGATTGCGAATCTCATGGGCAATTGACGCCGCCATCCGACCTATAGCCGCCAGCCGATCTTGACGACGCGCTGTTTCTTCGAGACCACGTATCTGCGTTAGATCCTGGAAAGTAATTACGGTTCCAGTGGTATCCCCTGTCTCAGAAAAAAGAGGACTAATGCTAAAACCAAGGCGCAGGCGAAGTCCGTCGCCAGTGAGGCAGTCAGCTTCAAACCTCGGGCTTGCGTCCGACATGCTTGCTGTCTTGAGTGAATTCGCGATTATTCCTTTGATCTCACCAAAGAGAATCGATGCATCCTGACCGCGAACATCCTCTTGTTTGTATCCGGTGATCTCGCCGGCAGCCGCATTAAAGGTGTAAATCCGCCCCTGCAGATCTGTGGTTACTACACCTGATCGGATCGACTCTACGATCCTTTCATGAAGGGCGCGGAGACTTGCGAGTGATTGCGTGGCGGCCATCAAACGCACATCGGAACGCGCTTGCCGGTCAGCTAAACGCGAAGAGAGAAGTCCGACAATAAAAAACGAGATATCAAAAAGGCCAATGGACTGGAACGTCTGCGAACGGCTTGCACCGAGTAAGTCGTGAGTGGATTGTTGACCAAAACCGGAAAGGACCGCGAGCGCACTCATGGTAAAAGCAAGAGCGCACCCGACTGAGGCGATTATTGCATCTCTTGGCCCCAGAAACAGACTTGAAGCAGCGATAATTAGTATGTAGAGAGCAATGTATGGTGAATGGATGACGTCAGTATTCCAAACGAGCCAGGTGACCAACAGGATGTCCACCACAAATTGGATTCTTGCTTGAAATAGAAGAGTACGTGAGAAGCGATGCGCTAAAGCATAAATGGCCGTAAGACCGCAGACGATCAGGAGCGGCGGAAGACTTTGCTTCCATGCGGTTGGATTGTTGCTTTTCGTCCAGACAAATCGAGCACTGAATAGTAGGAGCGCAGCCGTAAGCCGCCCGAGGATCAGCCACCAGAGCTTCTGAGACAGTGAATACCTTCGTTCGATTGCGTCTTGCTGAGGCATTTCAAGCCCAAGCCTATCACAGAGCGCGAAACTACAAGCACACCGAATTTTGCAGGCTTAGATAACGAAAAACCGAGGAGCGATAGAGTTATTCCGTTCCCTGGACGGTCCGGGTGGTTAGTTGGCCCAGCTTCTCTCTGGAAAGATGAAAGACTGTCCAGTCGCGCACGGGCTCAGCATCAAGCTTTTCGTAGAAACGTATTGCCATCTGGTTCCAATTGAGAACCGACCACTCCATTCGAGCGCAGTTCCCTTCGATAGCCTTTTGAGCGAGAAACGCGAATAGCGCCCGGCCAACACCAGATCCACGAGCCGTAGGTCGCACAAATATATCTTCAAGGTAGAGTCCGGGAAGGGCAGAAAAGCTTGTATAGCTAAAATAAAAAAGTGCGAATGCCACCGGCTCATTGTTTTGATAAGCGATGACGGCTTCAGCGTATGGCCTTGAACCGAAGAGCGTTAGACGCAAACCCTCTTCGGTTGCGGAAACTCTGTCTAACGCTCTTTCGTGTTGGGCCAGCTCACGTATGAAAGTGAGAATCAAGGGTACATCTTCTACAGTCGCTTGCTTAATTCGAAGCTGCGCGCCTTCAGCCATGTTGGTCCTCCTAATCCTGGCGGCCTAGCATAGAAGCACCTCGATGGACCTGCAAACCGCCACTTTCGCACTCAGACCTAAGGCAGAAGCCTGATGCGTTATCAGCGCTCGTCCGGATCTATGGAGGCGGTGATTAGGACTGGTCATTCTTTCTCCGCCTGCAGATTGCTTTGCCGCGTTCACAACCAGCGGGCCCAACCGAGCGATCTGAATTAATTGACAGCCGCTATGAGCAGGCATATATTCCTGCGCATGATCGAGTGAGATTGACTCTCGTAGCACCCAAACATCGCTATCTCACAGTCTTGCTCTGATCGCTTCCTCTTAAAGTAAGGAGCCTTCTTGTTTCAAATACAGACCCCGCCTCGAGTCTTTGGAGTAACCATTATGCAGTTGAGTAGAGCCCTCATCATCGCTTCGTATTTGTCGATTTTCCTGTGCTTCATAACTTCCGACACAAGTGCAACTCGTGGTGCCAGGTCCACGGCCGAACCCGGCATCGGAACCCATCAGCAAGGGCAAGACAAAGTCGTTGCAGCGACAACCCGCGCATTTGGCCTTGGGGAATCCGACCGACACTCGGCTATGGCAACGCGCTTGTCTACTCTACCTATGGCACTGTTAGCGCCTCCGCAAGGCGCTCTCACCAATCAGCGTTGGCGAGGTATCGGGGAGCGGGTTTTATCCGCGGTTACGATTAACGGTTACTAAGACGCCTGGCCCCTACACGATATCGCCGGGCGATGACGGCGGTTTGCTTACAAACGGAGCAAATCATGTGGGGTCGATCTTTGTCGGGGATCAGGATACGTGGACTTTCGATGCGACCTTCAACGACAGCATCAATCTCAGT
>Ga0137394_10004235_pt1 | contig 10873 bp, 8 predicted proteins | sample czobulk116metaG_FD_108278 | JGI IMG/M metagenome (GOLD analysis project Ga0137394, IMG submission 108278) | Vadose zone soil microbial communities from Angelo Coast Range Reserve, California, USA - czobulk1.16 metaG | ecosystem: Environmental > Terrestrial > Soil > Vadose zone | place: USA... | reverse complement strand
GGTGACGACGTGAAGATGAGAAATGCTGCGGCCATCCTCGCGGTGCTGGCGATCGCTGGCCCGCTTTGCCTGCTTAGAGCGCAAGCGCCGGCGGCGGAATCGCTTTCGGTGTGGGACGGCGTGTATACCGAGGACCAGGCCAAGCGCGGGGAACCGATTTATCACAAGGAATGTGCGGCTTGTCACGGCGACATGCTCACCGGTGGAGAATCCGCGCCGCCGCTAACGGGTGGCGCATTCCTTGCGAATTGGAACGGCGTCACCATGGGCGACTTGTTCGATAGAATTCGCAAGACCATGCCCCAAAGCGCCCCGGGCCGCCTCACCCGCCAACAAGATGCGGACATTCTGGCCTTCATGCTGAGCGTCAACAAGTTTCCTGCTGGGAAAACCGAGCTTTATCGGCAGTCGGAGATGCTCAGAGAGATTCGATTCGAAGCGGCCAAACCGGCTCCCAGAAAATAGCGAGAATCAGAATTTAGCTTCGTCCGCATCAACACGAAAACGGTTTTCCAGATTTCACCAACGGAGGATTGCTTTATGAAAAGAATACTTCCCGTCCTTGTGATCAGCGTCGCCCTTCTCGGTTATATGGCCGGCTACGCCTCGAAACCCTCTCCGCAACCCATTCTCAGCGGCCATTTCGACGACTTCTCAATGATTCCCAGCGCCAGCGCCCAGGAGAACAAGAACGAAGTCATGCCTTTCGGTTTCAATTCTCCCAAAGAACCGCCTCTCGCGCCCGACGCTCCGCCCGTCATGTACTGGAACATCGACGACATTCGCAAGGCACACACCGATATGGCTGAGAGAGCCGCCAAATTAGTCAAAGAAGCCGGCAGCGGAAGTTCGCAATCGTTTGGCGGCGGGCCGGTTCATGTGCAGACTCGCAACTTCAGCATGTTTATGCTCTACCGCATGTATCGCGACAAGCCCGTCCTCAGCTTGACCAAAGTCAACAGCGTCCTGGACGACGCCGAGCAGCACGCCGGCGCCTACGATTTCTATATCTTCACCGGCGGCACGGGCGAAATGATCCTTGGCGGAAAAATCGCCAACCGGCAGAACCTGCAGGATAAGGACGGCATCATCCCGGGCGAATACCGCGGCCAGCCGGTCGTCGGTGCACAAACCTATAAAGTGAAAGCCGGCGACTGGCTGCTCATTCCGCCGGACACGCCCCATCAGCCCAAGCCTGACCCCGGCGGCTTCAGCTACTTCATCATGAAAATTAACGTTGGCGTTTATCCTTGGAGCCTGATTCGGTAACTTCGATTCTCACAGCACTCGCAGTCAGGCAGTGCTGCCCCCCCGAGGCGCCTTGTCAGAATCACACGGGGCGTCACTGATCGGCGGGGTCTGCTCCCGGCTTGTCCAGCTCGGCATGCCCGAGCTCCTGGCGGATGGCTGTAAGGGCTTCCCTGGGCGGGCCGATGTAGCGGTAGTTTGAATAAAAGGTACGCTCATGGACGGAGAAGCCGGAAAATAGTTTGCGGCCGTCGAAATCGTACTGTGAAAAGCTGGCAAGCCACAGCCCGGGCAGAAATTCGTAGCGTTCCTGCATGAAGTGGCTGCCCTTGTAAATTTTTCCCAGAAACAGGCCGACGGAAATGTCTTCGGTAACTTCGCCTTCGATGCGAGCAAGTTCGCCAGAGACCTCATCGACCCACACAAAGCCGCGCACCTTGGGGAAGATGGAAGTGAAGCGCGTGGTGGGCTTGAAGGCCGGGTTGGGATCCATTTTGAATTTGGAAAGCGTGCGGTCGCCGCGTGGCTCGGTGGCAATAAAAGTGAATAGGAACGCATTGTGCGTGGCGTCGATGAGTTCGTTGCGCTCTTTCTTTTTCTTCGCGTATTTCTCGACAGCGTCACGCTGAGATCTTCCGTCGTTGAGGAGCAGCATCAGGGCTCGCGCCAGACTCTCGAGATCGGCGCGATAAGCGGCGGAATCCCTGGGCTTGCCATCGGCGCCGAGCGGAATCCGAAACATTCCCGTGCCCGAAGGAATGACGCGCATGATTTTGACCGCCGTGGGAGCGGGATCGCTCGGATTCTTACGGGTCTCGACGCGTTCGATGCGCTCGTAGAGGTCGAGGGCAGCCTCTCCTTTCTTTTGGTTGGCGATAATGCGGTTGAAGAACTCAGGTTTCGCCGAGCTGGTCGCGGGCGTGGAATCCGGTACGACGGATTGCGCGGCGTTGTGAGCCAAAGACAGCAGCGCGATGGAAACAAAAGCACGTCTGAGCATGATCTGAAGTGGCTGAAAAGCCGCCAGCGTCTACCCGGATTGGATTCGTCCGGGCCTACAATTGTTGTACACCGGCCGAACGCCGGGGTGTGCTGATGGATGTGAATGTATAACTGGTGGATCCGCTCGATCCGCCAGGGGGTTATGGCTTCGGTTTGTCTGCGGGTTTCTGCTGTTGCTGCTGGAACTCTTCGGTCCATGGCGGCACGACGCCGTTCATGCGCGCATAGGCGATGGATTGGCCGAGATGCTCGCCAAAGTGCCCGGTGATGGCAATGAAGGAACCGCGCACGGTGGTCTGACGGTTGAACATTTTTTGCGGCTTGTCGGCATCGGCGTCGTTGAGGGCGACGATGGCGTTGCGGAAATGGGCGAACGAATCCTTCAGGGCTTGAAGGGCTTTCGCTTTGTCGCCAGAGAGGGCGGTGATGGCCTTGGGATCGAAACCAGCCGGTGGGGCGGTACCGAGCGCCCGGGCAATGCCATAGTTCGCCGCGGTGATGTGCGTAAACACTTCGCCTACGGAGCGAACGGCCTCGGCCGGACGCCAGGCGTACTTCTCAGCGGGCATGGCCTCGGCTAGACGTGTGTATCGCTGCTCATAGTAGGTGACCTCTTCCAAGAACTCGGCGCGGAAGCCTGACGTTGGTGTGGCGGATGCCATGGCGGGGGCTTTGTGGCTGGGGCTATCCTGGGCCTGGCAGCACGGTATAAAGTTCAGGCCGAATATCGTAAGTATAAGAAAACAAAAGTAAATACGACGCATGGTGTGCTCCTTCGGATGCAGAGTCTCGCGGGCTCCCGCACAAGACGGTACAATGGGAAGGTACAACCGCTGAACCGTTGCGGCTAGAGGGCGTAAGGCTACTCCAAGAAACTTCGAAAGCAAAGTGCTGTTCCAGACGTCTATATATCGAGGAACGAATCGACGGGCACGTTCGTCTTAACTACAGAAGGTGGAGGTCTGTTTGGGTGTAACTCCCATCGAAGGATTTGGTGCCATCACGCGCGCGGCTCCGCGGTCGAAAGTGTCCCTCGAACAGGGCCGTTTGCGGAGCGCGCTGATCACCATGCTGGAGACGTTGCGGCTCTCCCTTGACGCCTTGCGAGCCCATAAGCTGAGGAGTTTCCTCACTTTGCTCGGCGTCATCCTGGCCGTAACGACGCTGGTCTCGGTGATGAGCGTGGTCGCCGGGCTGAATTTTTACGTTGCCGATCGCATCGCCAATCTCGGGGCAAACGTCTACGTTCTGAACCGCTTCGGGATTATCACCAGTGAAGACGCCTGGATAAAGGCGCAGAAGCGGCCCCTGGTTACCCACGAAGAGCTTGTCAATCTGAAGACCGGCATGCGCACCGCCGGCCAGATCGCCGCCCTCCTCGGCACCAATTCCGACGTGCGCTACGGCAATGACCTGCTTGAGAGCGTCAACATCCTCGGAGTGACCTCCAACTATTCCGATATCCGCAACGTGAACGTGGCTGCGGGCCGATTCCTCACCGAATCGGACCAGGAGCATCGCTCTCCGGTGTGCTTCATCGGCGCGGACCTGGTGAAGAAGTTCTTCTCCAACGTCGATCCCATCGGGAAATCGATTCGCGCAGGAACGCACAGCTATGAAATTGTCGGCGTCGCGGCGGTCATCGGCAGTGCGCTCGGGCAATCGCAGGATAATTTCGTCTTTATCCCCCTGGAGACCTTTGGCAAGGAATGGGGCACGCAGAGAGATTCGCTCGTCTTGTTTATTCAGGCGCAGAACGCGGAGATGATGTCGGCTTCCGAGGATGAGGCGCGCATGCTGTTGCGTGCGTGGCGCCATATTCCGTGGGACGGGCCGGACAATTTCGGCATCATCGGGTCGGATTCCATCATGGGGCTCTGGCAATCCTTGACCGGCAATCTGTTTACGGTGGCCGTGGGATTGACGGCGGTGTTCCTGGTGGTTGGCGGAATCGTGATCATGAATATCATGCTGGCCAGCGTGACCGAGCGGACGCGCGAGATTGGCTTGCGGCGATCGCTGGGCGCCAGGAAAAAACACATCGTCCTGCAATTCGTGACGGAGTCGGCGGTGCTCGCGGCGACGGGTGGCCTTATCGGAATCGTTCTCGCCTATGCGGCGGTCGCCGTGGCGCGCGCCTTGACTTCCATTCCCATGCGCACGCCGATGAGCGCCGTAATTCTTTCGCTCGCCGTTTCCACGGGCGTCGGTCTTTTCTTCGGGATTTACCCGGCGATGCGCGCCGCGAAGCTCGATCCAATCGAAGCCCTGCGCGCGGACGGCTAAGGGAAATTGCGCTCCGTTCGAACGGGCTAGCACGAAACGACCATGGCACAACAGCACGGCGAAAATCTCAGACAGGCGATGGACACGCTCCGAGCGCATAAACTGCGCAGCTTTCTCACCGTGTTCGGCGTGGTCCTCGGCGTCAGCGTCATCATGCTCGTGGCCGCGCTCATCACCGGATTCGATCAGCAGGTTCAGGAAAGCATCAAGCAGTACGGCGCCGATACCGCCTTCGTCTCGCGCTTTGACCAGGGCCCGCACGGCGGCGGCCGGCGCCCCAAGGAAGAACGCGAACGCAAACCCTTGACCCTCGAAGATGGCCAGGCCATTAAAGAGTTATGTCCCGCGGTCAAAGACGTCACCATTTTCATCAACTGGTGGGAACAGCCACATTCCGTGCGCACCAAGAATGGGGAAGTTACCGCCATTGATTATCGCGGCGTGCAGCCGAATTTCGGCCAGGTTTATGCCAATGCGGCGACGCTGGCTGGCCGCTTCATCAGCGAAGGCGACGACCTGCACCGCGAGAAAGTTGTGATGCTTGGAGAAAATGCCGCTCCCGTGCTCTTTCCCAATGTTTCGCCGGTCGGCAAAGATGTGATGATCGACGGTTCGGCGTTTCGCGTCATCGGCGTCGTGGAAAAGCCCAAGGGGATGTTTGGCCAGGACGATGAAGACCGTCGCGTGCTCATTCCCTACAACACCTTCCGGAAGATTTATCCGGGCGCGTACGAGCACAGCATCCGATTCCAGGCCTATCCCAACCTGCTGGATCAGGCGGTGGACCAGGCGACCGAGGTGTTGCGGCGCCGCCGCAACGTTCCCTACAAGGGCAAGAATACTTTTTCCATTCAGACTTCCCAGCAGATCGTGGATGAATTTCACAGCATCTTGGGGATGGTCGCGCTTGCCACTTTTGTCCTAAGCGGAATCGGCTTGCTCATCGGCGGCGTCGGCGTGATGAACATTATGCTGGTCAGCGTGACCGAGCGAACCCGCGAGATCGGCATTCGAAAGGCCATTGGCGCAAAGAGCGGAGACATTACCCGGCAATTCTTGCTGGAGGCCATGGCGCTCACGGGGGTCGGCGGCGTGCTCGCGCTCGTCCTGGTGAATGGCCTCGTTCTGCTCGTGAGAGTCAGCTTGCAATGGCCGGGAAGCGTGCCGGTGTGGGCCGCGCTGACCGGAATCGTTGTCAGCGTTTCCGTAGGGCTCGTGTTTGGCGTGTGGCCGGCGATGAAAGCGGCCAAATTAGATCCTGTGGAAGCGCTGCGGTACGAGTAGCGCGGCGAATTCTCTCCCTACCCAATTCGAACTATTTTCAATCGGAAATTACTCTCTGCCCGGCCCCGACCACCACGGAGGCTACTTCGCCTTGAGCGTCGCGGATGGAGGGCGCGAACTCGCGAGAGGATAAAGGGCAGAAGCGAGTTCCTCGCAGGAAGCAAAGCGATCTTTGGGGTTTTTTGCGAGGCAGCGCGCCAGGATGAAGTCGAGCGCTCGTGGCACCTCCGGATTGTATAGCGACGGAGGCGTAGGCTCGGCATTCAGAATTTGGGCGCAGACGGCGCCGAGAGAACTGCCATCGAAGGGCTTCACATGAGTCAACATCTGATAGAGAACAATTCCGAGAGCAAACTGGTCCGAGCGCGGATCTTGAGGTTCGCCCTGGATCTGTTCGGGCGCTTGGTATGCGGGCGTACCCATCAGCGGGCCGGAGCCGGAAATCTGCGATGCCCAGCGCGCGATACCGAAGTTGCCGAGTTTTACCTTATTTTCCGCGGTGACCAGGATGTTGCCGGGTTTGACCTCGCCGTGAATGATTCCGGCGCGATGGGCAATCGCTAGTGCTCCGGCTAGATCGGCAGCCCAGGCGCAGGCACGCTGGACCGTCGGAATGGACGGGAGCATATGATCGTCAAGCGTCTTGCCGGCGACGTACTCCATCACAAGGAAGGGAGTACCCTGCTCGTCGATTCCGGCGTCGTACATCTGGACGATCGAAGGATGGGACAGCTGGCCGATGATCTGGGCTTCACGGAGGAACTGCTCCTCAAGGCCATCGCGGAAACTATTCAAAAGGGTTTTGCGGGCGACGATGCGGCCAATGACGCTGTCCCGCGCTTTTTCGACGCGACACGTGGCACCGGAACCGAGGTGTCCGAGAATTTCGTACCGGTCATTTTGTGGCGTAATCATCATGCAGAGCGCAAAAGACGTGCCGCGCGGTCGCGCAGACCATTGCCGCTCGTTTGCGGCGGCGCTTGCGGAATGACTTTGCGGCGCGCCAGCGGATAGAGATCTTGCGCGAGAGCTTCGGCGGTGGCATAACGCGCGGACGGATCTTTTGCCAGACAGCGGGCAACGACTCCATCAAAGCCCGCAGGCAGCGAAGGGTTCGCATGAGAGGGCGGCAGCGGTGTCGAAGAGAGAACCCGGCCGCAAATGGCCTGCAGTGAATCGGCGTCGAAGGGCCGCTGGCCGGTCACCATTTCGTGGAGAACGACGCCCAGGGAGAAAAGATCGGAGCGCGCGTCCTGGGGTTTGCCCATGATTTGCTCGGGGCACCAGTAGGCCGGTGTGCCGACCAGAGGCGTGGCGGCCGAATCGCGGCTCGCCAGCCGTGCCATGCCGAAGTCCATCAGCTTCACGCGGCCGTCGTCGGTGATGAGCACATTCGCGGGCTTGACGTCGCCGTGGATCACACCCTTGCGGTGCGCCGCCCCGAGCGCCGAAGCCACTTCCGCGGCCCACGCAGAGGCCCTGGAAAAGGGAATGCTGCCCTTATCCAAAATGCGATCGAGTGGCTGACCTTCCAGAAACTCCATTACCAGATAGGGCGTTTGCGTGGCTTCGTCGATGCCCATATCGTGGAGCGTGATGATCGAAGGATGGGAAAGCTGGCCGACGACGCGGGCTTCCTGAAGGAAACGCTGGCGTGCTGCACCGCTGGCCAATTCCTTGGGAAAAAGCTTTATGGCCACCAGGCGGCCGATCATTGGATCGTGGGCGCGTGCCACGCGGCCATGGGCACCGGTGCCGATGATTTCGAGAATTTCGTAGCGTCCGACTTGCAAGAAGTTCGCTCCCTCAGATTCAGCAAATACCGTGTCGATAGAATGATGGCGAAAGGGGGTGCTCCATTAAATGAAGCAAGCGTCCTGCTGAGAAGGGTACGGAAGTACTAGGAAGGAGGCTTGCTTGGAGTGCTCTAGCCTTAAGATTCTGATGAAGTTATGGCCGAACATGGTCTGCGGAAAGGGGGTCGTCCGAGACGCACAGGCGCATCACGGTTGAGTAGATAGGGTCCGGAGTGGCGCGAGGGCTGGCGAAGAATTCAATCGCGTAGGGAAGTCGCGGATAAAAGATTTCATCGCGGGATGCCAAAAGCCGTTGAAGCTGAAGAAATACATTTCTTTCACGGCCTGTTCAGCAGGCCATTTTTCGAAGGTAATGCGATAAGTGGCAATGAAAACGCCGGTGCGATCGTCACCGAAGCGGCAGTGCACGAAAATCTTGTGTCCCGGTTCGCTGCGCAATAAGGAGAGAAATTGGACAACCTGTTCGTCGGTCGGGGGAGACCAGCCATGAACGGGAATGTGGACAAAGCGCATGCCCAGCGATTCGGCGTGCTTGCGCTCCCATTCGACTTTTTCGCGGTCCTCGCCGCGCAGATCGACGATAGTGGTGATGCCCAACATTTTCAGCTCAGAGAGGCCCACTTCTTTGGGCTGTGAGCCGCGATAGAGGAGATCCGTGATTTTCCCGGCATTATGAATTCCGGTGATGTGGAGTTTCTGACCGTAGGCTGACTGCATGACGGGCGGGGCGGGGGCTGTCGCAATGGTTTGCGCGAAAAGGCGAAAAGGGAGAGTAAGAAGGATGGCGAGCGATGGCAGAGTGCGCTTCATCTTGAAACGTATAATGAGTAGTGTAGCGTGAGAGGCAACCACGCGAAAAGTGTTGACGCAGAAGCGGTTGAGCAGGAATGGCACCACTACAAATAGACGTAGTACGAAAATGTCAACCATATTTTGCGTTTTTCTCTTGACAGAAAATTTTCTTCCGTTGATACTGCCAATCCAGATTCGGGGGGACGTGGAAGCGCCAGCGGGCCGAGTCGGGGATGGATCAAGGTCCGTGTGAGCCCACGAAGCGGCCCGGGTTCAAAGCGAAAAAATCGAGCGCGAAGTACCTGCCCAGCGCCCGTATTTGAGGCGGAGCACCTGCTGTTAGGCTGAGTGCGAACCACCGGCCAGCGGCAGAGCATTGGCGTTTTGCGCTGGAACCTAAGTGCGACCGTAAAGCGGTCGGCTTTTTTTTCGCTGCCCGTTTTCACGATCTGATCGAATCAAAGTGACGTTAGCTTCGGTCCAGACCCTGAAGCGAAGCGCGACACCTCTGCGGGACGCAGAGGAGTAAAATAAAAGGGTTACCCCCGCGCGAGTGGGGACCCAAGAGCGCGGAGGGACGGATGGCCACGGTGAAACATGCATTGAGCGGGAAATCCCCCGCCACGGATACGGCTGCAGAGAAGACAACGGCCGGCACAGGAAAAGGTCTGAGCTTCCAGCGGTACTTTACCGATGGGAAGGAGTCTCCCTTCGATGTGGTCGAATGGGAGAAGCGCACGGCTCTGATCGGAAACGAGAAGGGTGTGACGATCTTCCGCCAGGAAGACGTTGAAGTGCCAAAGAGCTGGTCGCAAACGGCGACAAATATCGTCACCAGCAAATATTTCCACGGAAAGCCCGGCACGGCGAAGCGCGAGGGATCGGTACGGCAACTGATCGGCCGCGTGGTGAGTACCATTGTGCGATGGGGCGAACAATGCGGCTATTTTGCAGACGCGGAGTCGCGCGACGCGTTCCGCGATGAGCTGACGCACCTGCTGGTGGAGCAGAAGATGGCCTTCAATTCGCCGGTGTGGTTCAACGTCGGCGTGCAGCCGAAGCCGCAGTGCTCGGCGTGCTTCATCAACTCGGTCAGCGACAGCATGGAATCGATCATGGGGCTGACGCGCACCGAAGGAATGCTTTTCAAGTGGGGCTCCGGCACGGGGACAAACTTCTCGACCTTGCGCGGAAGCAAGGAAACGCTGAGCGGCGGCGGAATTGCGTCTGGTCCGGTGAGCTTCATGAAGGGATTCGATGCCTTCGCGGGCGTGATCAAGAGCGGCGGAAAAACGCGGCGCGCGGCGAAGATGGTGATCCTGAATATCGATCACCCGGATATCGTCGAGTTCATCGAATGCAAGATGAAGGAGGAGCGCAAGGCGCATGTACTCATCGAGCAGGGCTACGACAGCTCGATCGACGGCGACGCCTACAGTTCGATTTTCTTCCAGAATGCGAATCACTCGGTGCGCGTGACGGATGATTTCATGCGCGCGGTGGTCGAGGACAAGGATTGGTGGACGAAGAACGTCATCGACGGGCAGCCGAATGAAAAGCTGCGGGCGCGCGACTTGATGATGAAGATTGCGGATTCGACCTGGCACTGCGGCGATCCCGGGATGCAGTACGACACGACAGTCAACCGCTGGCACACTTCGAAGAACACGGCACGAATCAACGCGAGCAATCCTTGCTCGGAATATATGTTCCTGGATGACACGGCTTGCAACCTGGCTTCGCTGAACCTGATGAAATTTGTCAACGCCAGCGGGCAGTTCGACGTTGCGGCGTTCAAGCATGCGGTGGACGTCACGATTACGGCGCAGGAAATCCTGGTGGACAACGCCAGTTACCCGACGCCGAAGATCGAGGAGAATTCGCATAACTTCCGGCCACTCGGATTGGGCTACGCCAACCTCGGCGCGCTGCTGATGTCCATGGCGCTGCCTTACGACTCACCGGGAGGTCGAGATATGTCCGGCGCGATCACCGCATTGATGTGCGGTGAAGCGTACGCGCAATCCTCGAGAATTGCTGAAAAAATGGGGCCGTTCCCGGGCTACGAAGTAAACCGCGAGCCCATGCTGGATGTGATCCGCATGCACCGCGAGGCGATGCGCGGGATCAAGCCAGAGTATGTGCAGACGGAATTGTTCATGGCCGCGCAGGAATCATGGGACACGGCGCTGGCGCACGGCGAAAAGTATGGCTTCAAGAATTCGCAGGTGACCGTGCTTGCGCCGACCGGCACCATCGGATTCATGATGGATTGCGACACCACGGGCATCGAGCCGGACCTAGCGCTAGTGAAGTACAAGAAGCTGGTGGGCGGCGGGTTGATCAAGATCGTGAACAACACCGTGCCGCAGGCGTTGATGAAGCTGGGCTACACGCCGGAGCAGACCAGCGAGATCGTTTCCTACATCGACCAGAACGGCAAG
>Ga0137394_10004234_pt1 | contig 10874 bp, 8 predicted proteins | sample czobulk116metaG_FD_108278 | JGI IMG/M metagenome (GOLD analysis project Ga0137394, IMG submission 108278) | Vadose zone soil microbial communities from Angelo Coast Range Reserve, California, USA - czobulk1.16 metaG | ecosystem: Environmental > Terrestrial > Soil > Vadose zone | place: USA... | reverse complement strand
TAAACGCGGTGACCATCCCTACCAACCCGAAGTCTTTTGGGTGCAGCAATCGGGCCAGGACCATCAACGACCCCATCCGCAATGCGAAAGTGGCGCCTTGAGCGCACACCTTCGCGAAACCGCCACGAATGACTTTTTGCTTCAGGTTTCGCATCCAACTCTTACCCTCTGCGATGAACACGTGCGACTTCGGCCTGATTCCATTCGGTCCGCCGGTTTGCTATGAGCCACTTAGCTTCGCACGTGTGGATAGGCTACCGCCCTAAGCGAGAATCTGAGGGTGTTTCCACCTTGTCACGAAGTGCAATCGGTCTGCCAAAATCAGGGCTCTCCGATGGCACCTTGGCGCGGCGGGTTTCTAGGCAAACATAAGTAAACAGGAAGGTTAGCTGAGGATGGCGTTCAGTCCGCTTCTATAACCTGGGCGTCTCTCTGGGAAAAGTATTTCCGCTTGGCTTGGGTTTTCCACTGCAGGGAGCTGTCCAGCTCGCCCGAGTCCCGGAGCTTTTGAATGTGTTTGACCCGGAAATATTGGCTGCCCTGCAAGTCATTAGGCGTTAGTCCAACCGCTTGGTAAGACTCGTACAGTTCTTGGGCGCCTTTGCGGGCCGTCCATCTCGGTAGAAAGTTCGGTAGTACTCGGCGAACTTTGCCGCAGTTTACGCGGTAGCAGCGTTTATCAGGCCCTCCCCCTGAGAAGTATTCGATTTTAGAGCCGGGAACGGTGGCCGTGACGATTTCCGCTAGCTCGCTGATGCGGTAGTTTTCTTCAGTCTGGCCGACGTTGAACGTTGCATTGTGGATCGCACTTTTCGGAGCTTCCAGCACGCACAGCATGGCTCCAATGATGTCGCGAATATGCACTATGGGGCGCCATGGGGTACCATCACTCTTAATCAGAACTCGGCCGGTAGTCAGAGCCGACGCCACAAAATCGTTTAGCACGAGATCCAAACGAAGTCTCGGAGAAACGCCATAGGCAGTGGCATTTCTCATATAAGTCGGACTGAAGTTTTCGTCCGCGAGCGGCGCGAGGTCGCGTTCCACCAAGACCTTTGAATCGCCATACGCAGTTACGGGATTAAGAGAAGCGGCTTCATCGAGGAATCCATCACCTCCGGCACCGTAAGTGCTGCAGGATGACGAAAAGATGAAACGCTTCACCCCTGCCTGTTTAGCTAGCTCCGCAAGTCGCACAGATGCCTTATGGTTGATGTCGTAAGTCAGCGCGGGATCAAGGTTGCCGAGCGGATCGTTTGATAATGCAGCCAAGTGAATTACGGCTTCGAATCCATCGAGATCCGCTCTTGTTATGTCCCGGAGATCTTTGCGAATGTCGGGAATCTCTTGCGCCGGTTGACCAAATTCACAGCCCTCAAAGAGATCTGTGTCGAGGCCCACTACATCATGTCCCGCGGCTCGAACCATCGAGCCCGCGACCGCACCAATATAGCCTTTGTGACCAGTAACAAGTACCTTCATACATCTCCTATTCGAAGTAGATTTCTCGCGGGATTAAAATCTCAATCAAGAATTAGAATGGCTTTTCCGACCGCTGCCGGCCGGAGTAGGTGACGCCCTCTGATTGCTCGAGTCTTGTCGTAACCTCTTCAGAAATCACTTCGAGCAAATGGCCTTCGCGCAACGTCTGAGCAGCCTGATTGATCGCGGAGAACGGCTGACCAGACCGCTCCGCAATATCCAGCAGCGAATGTTCTCCATCGGAAAGGTTCAGCACCCAAAGACGCGCGTTTATTTCTGACTCGATTGCGTCACCTCCCGTAGAGCGGTAGAGGCCCCGGCGGCCCAGCTGCGGTTCGCCATAAGGGTTTAGGTTCCGATAACGCCTATTTCCTTCGAGGATGTCGAGGATCGCGGTGCATATGTGGAGGGATTCCATGAGCTGCTTAGGCTTTATGAAATTGAGATTGTCCGCGGACGTGTGGTATTCGGGGAAAGTGCCCCACACGCTTCGCATCAAGCAACCAACTGGTAGATTAAATCCGGGCGAGCAGTACTGCCGTTCGTCGTAACCGTAAGGTGAGAATTCAAGGATTTCAGCGGACTTGCAGTAGTGATGAAGAACATGAGCAGCGGCGCGGTCGATCTCAGCATTTCCCTGACGGCTTTTTTTGTAATGGAACCCGCCGTTGTCTCCAACGCAGGTTAGCACCATACCGTGCCGGACGCGGCCAGCAGCTTCTCGATTTCGTGCTAGCCAGGTGATGGCGCCGATGGTGCCGGGAATAAACAGGAAGCGGTACGAGTAGCGAAGATCACGCCCAACAAGAAACTGCGCCAGAGACGCGGCGACAGTCAAACCAGAGAGATTGTCGTTAGCAAGAGACGGATGGCATACGTGGCACGAAATCAAAACCTCATCGCTTACCTGCCCAGGCAAATAGCACTCGCCATATGATAAGTGCCCGTCCTCAAGAGTAGAGTCGATGCACACTTCGTATTCGCCGTCCTGCAGCGCAAGCATCTGGTGATGCGATAGACAAAACCCCCAGTCTTCCTTGTAGTATGAAGTTCGATAGGGAATCCAATCTGGTTTCTCTGGAATTGAGAACAGATGCGGTTTGAGCTCGGTCAGCGGCATTCGTGCGCGAACTGGCCCACTGTAATTAACCACGTGCAAATTGCATTTCTGAAAGTCTACGACCTTCTTTCCATCCGGGCCCTTGATGTAGGCATCTCGAAGATTCCACTCTTTCGGAACGATCCAATCGAACACAGCCGTGCCTGTTGCTACCTCAAAGGTCTCCAGCGGGATTCGGTCCTGAATCATCGCCAGAGTTTGCCGCGTTCCGTCGCCGGTAATGCTTCGGCAGATCGGGTAAAGGTTTCCTGCAAATCGGTGCATTTCTTCGCCAATTTCTACCCGATTCCTCTGCTCGAATTCGTTTAGGAGTTCCATTGTTTTATTCGAAATTCGGATAATTCCCGTCCCGTTCAGAGATCACTTCGATCCTTTTCGGCCAATCAATCTGGAAGGCCGGATCGTCGAACCGTACCCCCCGGGCGAACTCCATGTCGTGAAATTCCGACATTTGATAAAAGACTTCGGTTTCGTCTTCCAGGGTAAGAAAGCCGTGTGCGCATCCTTCAGGCACATACATTGTTTTTCGGTTTTCCGCCGAGAGAACTATAGCAACCCAGTCCTTGAACGTCGGTGATTCCGGACGAAGGTCGAGTACAACATCGTAGATAGAACCTCTTGTACAGCGAACGACCTTGGTCTCGCCATGCGGCACTGCTTGGTAATGCATTCCGCGCAACGTTGCCTTTCGGGGATTGAACGATAAACTGCACTGCACGACGTTGGCTTCTAGGCCCCGATCTGCGAATTCTTTCTGGCACCATATTCGCGCAAAAAGTCCACGCTCGTCCGATTTGGGTTCGACGTCAATTTCAAAAGCTCCGGCCAGCCTGGTTTCCCTGAAAATCATACAAAAGGACTGAATTTTTCTGGCGCAGCGCTCCAGGGAACCGCGGCCATTACTATCCGAAGCTTCTTCATAAATCTCGAACGATTGAACTCGATGCGCCGTGACTCACGCTCTGGCAGACGCACGTTCCAACTCGTAGACTAGATTACCGTCTACCACCTTCGCATACGCCAAAACAGCACGCTTGGTTTCGTCGCCTTCTATCCGCCAGGAGCCTTCTTCATTTACCACTGACATCTTGCTGCGTGCTCTCCACCACGAGTCGACCTCACACGGAAGGGCAAACCAGATGGGGCTCGTCTCCGCGAATGCTCGCAGGCAGCCCAGCAAAGCTTCATAGATCGAGAGTTTTTCGGGTTCGATAATATAGTCTGGATGAACGATAAAGCTCATCAAGCCATTTTTTCTCAGAATCAGGTCGATTTGAGTCTTCCACAAATCAATGGAAAGTTCATTGAGTACGTGGAATAGCGTGTAATCCTGGGTAGTCGTTACAGGCAGTTCGAGCATGTTGCCGATAAAATACGGCATAACTGTGCAACACCCACCATGCTGGGGATCCAGATGTGCGACATTTGGAATAGACATGTCGAACGAGAAATCAAGCGCGTCGTACCATTCTGGCTTGCGATAGAGCACCGCCGCCCGGAATCCCTTGGCGCGATATTCTCGCCCATGACGATTGATGAGATCCGCCCTGCGCAGGAACTCTTCCCTGCTGTCAAAAAGGCGGCCATCGTGGTTCAAGTCCTGTACGGCGACCTCGAATCCGCGGTTACGAATTGCGTCGAGAAAACGGGGAGATACCTCATAGCGCTCCTCCGGGACAATCCCGAAAGCCGCTTTAACCCCAAAGGCGTCGTCAACGTTCATTAACTCGGAGCAATAGTCTCGGCCGGTCTCGGTTTCCACGTCGTGCGTCATGGTCACACAGCTGCTGGCTCCATCAGGCCAAAACCACACGAAGGGAATCCTATCAACACCTTTGGCCTCGATGGACATCGATAGAACACCTTCGCAAATATTTTCAACCGTCGTGTCTACCGGCCACTTGGGGAAGGACTGCTTGTTCCAATTACGGGCGCGAAACTTCTGCACGCGCCTTCGAACCTCTAGATTTGTGATCGGCCGCACCAAGTAATAGAGTTTTCGAAGAAAGTTATCGAGGGAGCTCGCCATATCGATTCCGTTCGCATATCGTTCCAGGCGAAGATTCTCGATGATTTCTGTCGGATTGAAGGGGAAGCTGAGCCTGCCGTCGTCCATGCTAACGTCGGCGATTGCGTCGACAAGGGAAGAATCAGGTCGGGATGCACCCACTCCAGAAGTCGAGCGGCCATAACAAGTGGTATTTGGACCAAACAGAAAATAGCCAGCGTCTGCAAAGAGTTGCTTGTTGACCCCGAGATCCAGGAACTTTTCGGGGCAGCGATAACGATCATTCACAGCTTGAGTTTCAGAACTCACGTCGGTACGTAGTTCGGACGATAATACCTCAGAATTCGGACACAATTGGCGCAATTGCTCCAAGCGGACCTCCAAACTCGCCAACGGCTCGATACTCATGTTCGTTTGACTCCAGAGGCGGGAACAACCTGTGTAAGCCAGTCGCAAACCAGCAAGAGCGTTGCTCAAAAGCGGACGATGAACATGGCTACAATTGGTCAGCCGATATGTCTATATAAAACTCTGCCCGCCGCGGAAGAAATCACTTTTGGCAGATGCGAAACAAACTGGCGAAGCCTCCGGGATTCGAAGAGGTTTGCCCCGCCCCTTACCGGCTTGTTGGTATAGCGACAATAGGTTAGCAACTTCCTGCTCGTTCCTAGCCGATCCTTGAACGTTATCAATCCCTCGTTGTTCAATTCGGTCCGGCCGAGGTCGATGCTCTCGCTTCCGGCGGCTTTACTTTCCTCAATAAGTCTCCAAAATAGAAAGGGCATCCCGCCGAGGCTATGAAATTTTTCGTCGGAGCAGCCATATTTGTACACCACGCACGATCGATGCTGAAGTGTAAGCATGGCCGCGACGGCAACGCCATCCTTCCTGGTCAATCTGATCCGACAGGTGTCGCCCATACTTTCGAGCAAGTTGCGGAACCACGTTCGCGGCTGAGGGGGCAGTTGATGGCGCCGCCTAGTAATTCTTAGAAGCCGGTAAAACTCGTCCAATAATTCTTTAGAACGGCCTGATTCATAGGAAAGCCGTTCCCGCTCTGCTCTACGCACCTTGCGTTTGAATGAATTATTGTGCATCCGTTGAAAAATCTGTTCTAGAGTCGGCGTAAGATCAAGCTCGTGATGCCAATACGAGCAACTCGGTATTAAACCGGAACTCGAGCCATCCGTTACTGATAATGGTCGAAGCTCGAGGTAATCGAAGGGTAGCAGTGCGCCGCCGGTTCGCAACCAATCGATGAAATTCGGAAGCTCAGCAATATCGCCGAGTAACGGCTCACAATGGTCCGAGAATGGCAACGATACTAACCGCGACCCGGTCACCCAGCTCGAGATACGGCAAAGCGCAATGCCATCTCTTAACGCTTCGCCCGGCGCAGCCGCCGTCAGTACGCACGGTTCATATCCGTACGTACGAGCCAGCCCTTGCAGCCAACCTCGTTGGTGGAATACCGAGGCCTTAGGATGACGAGCCACCAGTTCATCCCAACGCTTGTCCAACAAGGGATTTATGACTTTAATTTTCACTGCCTCGTTCTACTGTGCAACGCCGATAGCTCTTATTGCGGACAAAAAATCGCCATTTCCGAGGTCCGCTTCGACAGTTGATAGTCTTCCAGAAGTTCTTTCATGAAGGTCGGAGTAAATCTTCGTTCCGTGTCAGGTTGCGTCTGGTCGGAACTGAGGCTTGCCTTCAACTCGGGATCCTTCAAGTCCCCCTCGTCAGCGCGTAACGCTATCTGCACAGTCTGAAAATGGTGTGTTTTGAGCAGCTGAAGAACGTCGCCCTCATGAAGCACTCCCGTTTTGAGCTGATCTCGGACTGAAAAGGGTTCGTACTCGAATGGTTTGCCAGCCTCATAGCAAAGCAGATGGCTTTCGCACAGAGCCGGGCCGGGATGCAATTTCATAAATTGGACGGCAGAAGTGAATTCTTCTTGCTGCGCAGGTAGAACCCGCATTTTTGTACGGTCACGGCGAAGCTGGCCTGGCACGAAAGCCATAATGCTAACGGCGAACAAGCCACACATCAGCGTCGCACTCCAGTCCAAGCCTGCAGGCCGCCACGCTTCAACGACAAGGTGCATGTCGGATAGGGCTAGGCCGCACGCGATCACCGTGACAGCCAAGCTGTTGAAAAATATATTGGGGCCGACGCCGAAGCCACCAGCTAGGAGAAATGCCAGAACGTGGGTCAAGACAAACGCCAGCGCGATCACTCTCTGCGAGCGAAACTTATAGATTATCCAGGCTGTCGCGATGACCAGCAAGCTTTGAAAAAGTATTGCGTAAAGGTGATAGCCGCTCCAGGCCATCGCGAACGAATAAGCGCGCTTTCCGCCACCGCCCATCAAATGGAGCGGAAAATAGCGGCCGTCAATCCACAGCGTCATCGCTGTAAGCAACCCAGCAGAAAGAAACATAGCGCCGGCCCACGTAATAAAGGCTCGCCGTGATCTGAGAAATGAATCAATCGCTATCGCAGCAGGAAATGCGATCAAATTGTGTTTGGTAAATCCAGCCAAGCACAATAGAAGCGCCGAGGCGCACAAACTCCGCTTGGATTGTGGATTGCGGACATAGAAATACAGACCGGCGGCGGAAAAAGCCTCTCCCAGCAACTGAGGGTCATTCATTCCCACGCGGTCGGGGGTTAGGAGCGCGATTCCAATCTCATATAGCAAAAACGAAAAAACAGCTACATGTGACGAACCGCCTCCACGCCGCACAATAAGGGCGACAAAAATGCCCGTCGCGATCAGGGAAATCAGCGAGACCCAACGGCCCACTGCCACAAATGTATTCGTTGTTCCCAGATTACCAATAAGGTGAAACGAGATTGGAGGATAAGCCGTTCCGGTCCCAAAGCCGCGCGGCCGCACGCCGTAGAGCGGAATTTTACTGGCCACCATAGCCGCGCGGTACGCATTCCAGCCTTCGTTGTAGCTAACCTCGACATTTGTGGAAATGCGCCTCATAGGAAACCAGAAAAGCGCAATCATCGTCGCTGTCATCAAAAAGAGTACGGCTGTAGAGAACCAGGTGTCCCGAAGCCAGTCGCTCAACGACGACCGTAGGGTTTTTGGCGGTGTAATCATCAGATCTTGATCAACGGATGTAATCATTGTTGTGATTGTTTTTGAGAGCAAAGGATGCTGGAATTCTAGTAAATAGCGTCATCGGTTTGGACGAGGTATGCGTGATGGTGGCCGAACAGGTGCCCGAGCAGCGCGCCTTTGCCGTCGAACACTGGATGCCGTTTGAGCGCGGCGGCCAGCTCTTGGTGGTCAGGGTTATCGCCGAATAGCGGGAAGCGGTCGCGGCCGTAAAGATACGGTTGTGGTGCACCGTTGTGCTGTGGCCCACCGGACCGGCCGCGCGCAGAGGCCCACTTCCCAACAATTGGAAGACGTGCAAGTGTTGCGCCGGCGAGTGTTTGCCCCGTCGGCACGAAAAGATCCGGCCACCAAGGGCTATCGAGATGCCCGTGCTCAACGATGCGGCCGAGTCGATTGAGAAAGGGGCCGAGTACTGACGGGCGAACTGAATCGTGATCAAATAGCTCCGGTTCTCGCGGCGATTCCAAAAGCCGCTGGAGCTTTCGAATTCCGACACCGTACGAATAGGGATTGGTCACCGAGACCAACAAGAAGCGGCTTGCGTGTTTGGCCAAACTTTCGAGATACGAGCGCCAGTTTCCGACGAGCGGCAGCGCGTTGTAGCTGAGAACAAGATCATAGTTGCCGGGCAACGTGGATTCGTTCCCGACAACTTCGATCGTTGTAAGGCGGTCCTCGACGCCATGAAGCCGATAGATTGAGCGGACGATGTCAAGTCCCGCGGTATCGGGCAGAGCTACTGTGACGTGCGTTCCCCTGCGTGCAAGGCCAAGTAAGTGTAATCCAGGGATTCCCGCCATACCATCAATCGGTCCTTCCAGCGCTGTCTTGATCTGGCGATTCTCGGCCCATCGCTCGAACAGGCGATAGATTGCGACTCGCTCATAAGCGGTTCCAAGTCCGACGTCAACTCGTGCAAGTTTCAAAGTCACCTCTGGGATGCGATCAGCCACGGCTGAGTGGAATAGCGGCTTTCGATGCTTCAGAACAGATCGGTGCGAGGCCGAGAGCACTAGCGGTGCGGCGAAAGCCCTCTTCGTAGCCGACTCGCGGTTCGTCGCCAAGCAATTCGCGCATGCGGTCGATCCTGTAGGCGCGATCAACCGACACCGTCGCCAGCTTTTCACGCGTGAGCGGCGGCTCGCCTTTGAAAAGGCCCGCCCCTTCGCCAAGTTCAAATCCGATCGCGCCGAGCTTGAGCAAGCTGACCGGCACGCCAACGAGCGGTAGTCGATTCCCCACGGCGTTAGCAGCCAGCCTGGCGAGTTCGCCGACGGAGATCGGCTCCCGATAAGTGCAGATGAACGTCTCGTTTCGCGTTCGACGTGAGACCGCAGCGTCAAGCACGAGACGCGCGAGATCTTCGATGTAGATAAGCTGGACACGAGAACGTCCGAGACCTGGGAGCACAAAGCGCTTCCGCGCGATCATGCGTAGGATCTTGTCCATCATTCCGTTAGTGTCGCCCGGCCCGTAGGTGATCGAGGGTTCGACGATGGTGTATGGGATACCTGCCTCACGCACAGCACGCTCGCACTCGACCTTGCTGCGTCCGTAATCGCCAACTGGTGCTGGGGGAAACGATTCGTCGATCGGGAGCTTTTTCGGCCAGCCATACACGGCGATTGATGAGATAAGAACGAGTCGATCGGAGTGCGCTCGGGATAGTTGGACAATTCGCTGCGTGATCTCAGCATTCGTGCGGCCGTAGGCACTCGGCTCAATTCCGTGGCGATGGCGTATCGCGGCGGCATGAATGACTACATCAAATCGCGACGAAAGAGGAGCGGCTTCAATTTGGTCTAACGTTCGCCATTCAATTCCGGGCGAGTTTGCAGGAGGGGTCCCACGATAGGTCGCTAACACATGCCATCCGCGGGTAATTGCCGCGCGAGCGATTCCTCCACCAATGAAGCCTGTGGCTCCGGTAATGAGAATGTTCAATGCGATGCTTCCTTCCTCTTGCCAAGCCAACGATCAATCAGCACGGAGTCGCTGGCATCCTGCGTCATTCTGGTCCCCGGCAAAAACAGGCAGTCGATACAACATACTGTGCTTACTGAGAATAATTGCTGTTCTTTGATTCAAATGAAACTACGTAGTAGGAGCCAAGACAACTGCTGGCGCTTCCACTGTGAACCATGTCGTAACGAAGCCTGCTATGTTGCCGGCTAAACCCGCCGATGCCATTACTGCTGTCATGTGAACTAGACTGTCGCGGCCCAAGAAAAACATTCCGAACCCTTGCCAGATAAGAATAACGATCATCGTGTATATAAACGCTGGTCGGTGAAGCGACAGAGCGTAGTTCAGCCAGATGTTCAAACTTGCGTACAGGGTTGCAGCGAAACTTGCCATTCCCAGGACAAGCCCCGGGTTCGCATAAGCAGAGGTGAATATTGCACGTACTATAGAGGCGGGGAACAGAAAATAAGCACCCGTAAGCGCAAAGCCGGGCAGGAGCGTCGCCATCAGAGCAAGCAGAAGGATCGGTCGAGGGTCGCGCCCACAAGCCCGGCGCTTCGTGGCTTTCGGGAAGAGGACAATACTGACAGCCAACGGTATGAACAAGCTGATTTTAGCTAAAGTAACAACGGGCCCGTAATTGCCGGCTGTGACCGGACTGAAGAAGTGCTTCACGAACAGGGCGTCCATATTAGATAAGAGAGCGAAGGTCGCCAGCCCAAAGAATGTGTGCGACGAGTAGCTCCAGCTCACCCGCTGCGGGGCAACGGTGCTGCGTTCTCGGAAATATGGACCTAGGAACCACAGCGCGAGAATCAGAACTGCGGCCATGGCCAGCGGCAACGCGATTATGGCGCCCACAGCTTTCCATCCAAGCCAGATAAGCCCGGCGGCAAAGAGAAATCGGAGCAGCGACTGAACGACCTGCACCGCTCCGAAGCCGCCAAAATTCTGCAGTCCCTGAAGGGCACCATCTGTAACCGTTCGGATAAAGAACAACAGGACGACCGTGCTAGCTGCCAACAGCGGCCACGTATTAGGCAGCCGCAATATCCGCGCCAAAACAGGGCTAATGACAGCCATTCCCACCGTGGCTACCAGACCCCATTTCCAGCCCCACCGCCAAACGCTCCGCACAAATGCACTTACACCTTGCCTTG
>Ga0137394_10004233_pt1 | contig 10874 bp, 10 predicted proteins | sample czobulk116metaG_FD_108278 | JGI IMG/M metagenome (GOLD analysis project Ga0137394, IMG submission 108278) | Vadose zone soil microbial communities from Angelo Coast Range Reserve, California, USA - czobulk1.16 metaG | ecosystem: Environmental > Terrestrial > Soil > Vadose zone | place: USA... | reverse complement strand
GCGGCAGCTCGACAAGATCGGCAAGCCCGTCGATCGAAAGGAATGGGGAATGAGCCCGCCGACGGTCAACGCGTACTACAGCCCGCTGATGAACGACATCAACACCCTTCCGTGGATGACGGCCGAGACCAAGCAGCAGGCGCAGGGGAAGCTCGACGCCATAGCCAACAAGATCGGCTACCCCGAGAAGTGGCGCGACTACAGCCCGGTCAAGATCGCCAGAGATGACGTCGTCGGCAACTCGGCGCGCGCCGGGACTTTCGAGTTCAAGCGGCAGCTCGACAAGATCGGCAAGCCCGTCGATCGAAAGGAATGGGGAATGAGCCCGCCGACGGTCAACGCGTACTACAGCCCGCTGATGAACGACATCAACTTCCCGGCGGGGATCCTCCAGCCGCCCTTCTTCGACAACAAGATCGACGACGCGGTGAACTTCGGCGGGATCGGCGCGGTCATCGGCCACGAGCTGACGCACGGCTTCGACGACCAGGGAAGGAAGTTCGCGGCCAACGGCAATCTCGATGACTGGTGGACGGAGGCCGACGCGAAGGAGTTCGAGAAGCGCGCGACCTGCGTGGCCGATGAGTACGCCGGCTTCGTCGCGGTGGATGATGTCAAGCTGAATGGCCGCCTGACTCTCGGCGAGAACACCGCCGACAACGGAGGGCTCAGGATCGCCTACATGGCGCTGATGGAGACGCTCGCCGGGAAGAAGGTCGAGCCGATCGACGGCTTCACGCCGGAGCAGAGGCTCTTCCTCGGCTGGGGGCAGATCTGGTGTCAGAACCGCACCGACGAGATCGCCCGCATGTACGCCCAGGTCGATCCGCACTCCCCCGGCAACTACAGGGTGAACGGCGTCGTCGCCAACATGCCCGAGTTCCAGAAGGCGTTCCAGTGCAAGCCCGACTCGGCGATGGTCAAGACCGATCCATGCAGGGTGTGGTAGAAACCTGATCCCTCGCCTTGTCTTATAGTGGGGCCCGTGCGCGCGGACGGGCCCCATTCTGCCGGAGGATCACGGGCCCGATATCTCTGGCTCACGATCTTCGCGGTGGCGGGGGTCGTCGCGGTCAACGTGGCGGGGATCTGGGGTATCGCGCTAGCGCGGCGCGGCGTCCTCGATGAGAGCGATCGCGTTTTCCGGCTCGAGATCTCCAGCCGGGCGCGATCGCTCGAGAGCCTTCTCTCCTCGACGCGTGCCGACCTCGCCTTCCTCGCCGGCTCTCCCGTCTTTCACGGGCTCGAGGAGGCGCTCGCGTCGACCAACCCCCAGGAGGCCCGATGGCGGCGCCTCGGGGCCGAGGGGGCCATCCTCCTCTTTCTCAGGGGGCACGCCGAGATCGCGCATCTCCGGGTGATCTCGAAGAGCGACGTCGCCCTGGTCGAAGCAGGAAGACGGGGCGGCGTGCCGGTACACTGGGTAAAGCCGAGGAGCCACGCCCCGACCTAAGACGCCGGGGCAGCGGGGCAGGGGCCGCTGCTAACCGGCCGTTTCGCCTTCGAGGCCCGCCCATCCTCCGACGAGACCCCCGTGACCCTCGAGGCGAACCTCGACGCGGGGGCGCTTGCGGCGCGCGGCCCGATCACCGAAGGGACCGCCGCCGAGTGCGCGATCTTCGACGCCGAGGGTTCCCTGATCGCCGGGGAGAGCGCATCGAGGACATCGGCCACGGAATCGGACGGCGCTCCGTTCGCCGCAGAGTCCACGCTGCAGGCGGCGGGATGGGCCGCCCGAGCTCCCTGGCGTCTTCGCTGCGTCCGGACGAACACGCCTGCGGCCGCCCTTCTCGATCCTCTTGCCTCCAGATACAGGTTGACGCTGATCCTCAACCTGGTCGTGATGGGGCTCGCGCTCCTTCTCGGCTCGTTCGCCATCCAGCAGGCGCGGAGGCGCGAGAGCCTGGAGGCCCGCGCGCAGGAGGAGATGCGCGTGCGCGAGCTCGAGCGGCAGCTCTTTCACGCGGAGCGCCTCAGCACCGTAGGCAGGCTCGCCGCGGGGATCGCGCACGAGATCAACAACCCGCTCGAGGGGATGTCGAACTACCTCGGCCTCGCGCGCGAGGCGATCGCGCGGGGAGATTCCGCCGCCGCCGAGAAGCGCCTCGAAGGGGTTCGCGAGGGGCTCGAGCGCGCGGCCGGAATCGTCCAGCAAGTCCTCGCCCACGCCGACCCTGCCACGACGCCGCGAAGCCGCATCGAGCTGAATCCGCTCCTGGCGCAGTCGGTCGCCTTCGTCCGGACGCGGAAGGAATTCGAGAAGATCCGCCTGGATCTCGACCTGGCGGAGGAGCCGGCGACGGTCCGGGGCAACCCGACCACGCTCGGCCAGCTCTTTCTCAACCTGATCCTGAACGCCTGCGAGGCGCAGCCCCGCGGGGGCGAGGTGGTGATCCGTTCGCGGCCGGATGGCGGCAGGATCGTGGTGGAGATCGCCGATCGCGGGCCCGGGATCCCCCCCGAGGACCTCCCGCGGATCTTCGAGCCCTTCTTCTCCACGAAGCAGTCCACGGGGCTGGGGCTTTCGATCTGCTGGTCGATCGTCCAGAGCCACGAAGGGGTGATTCTCGTTGCGCCGCGATCCGGCGGAGGCGCCGTTTTCAGGATAGATTTCCCGGTCGGAGGCGCGGCTGATGCCTGAGAAACGCCGGACCGGAGGGAGGGTCCTCGTCGTCGAGGACGAGAAGTACGTTCGCGAGTCGCTCGGCGAGCTGCTCGCGTCGTGGGGATTCAACGTTCATCTTGTCGCCTCGCTCGACGCGGCGCTCGACGCTCTCGCGCGATCTCCGGTCGACGCTCTCCTCACCGATCTCAGGATGCCCGGAGGGGACGGACTCGAGCTGACGCGCCGGGTGACGGCGCTCTACCCCGAGGTCCCCGTCCTCGTTCTCACCGGGTTCGGCACCGTCGCCTCCGCGGTGGAGTGCCTCAAGGCGGGGGCGAGCGACTACATCCTCAAGCCGGCCGATCCCGACGCGCTCGATGCGGCGATCTCCCGCGCGCTGACGACGCGGACGCTCAGGAGGGAAGTCGCCTATCTCCGCTCGACCGCCGAAGGCGAAGGCTACGCCCCGAAGCCGGTCGGAGAGAGCCCCGCGTGGATGGAGGTGATGAAGAAGGTGCGGGCGGCGGCCGCGAGCGACGCGACGGTGCTTCTTCTCGGCGAGTCCGGGACGGGAAAGGAGGTGCTCGCGAAGCTCGTCCACTCGATGAGCCCGCGCGCCGACGGTCCCTTCGTCCGCGTCAACTGCGCGGCCGTTCCCCTCGAGATGTGGGAGAGCGAGTTCTTCGGCCATCGGAAAGGCGCCTATACAGGGGCGGGCGCGGATCGCGACGGGCGATTCCGTCTCGCCGATCGCGGCACCCTCTTCATGGACGAGATCGGAACGATGCCGCTCGCGGCGCAGGCCAAGATCCTGCGCGTGCTCCAGGATGGGGAGTTCGATCGCCTCGGCGACGAGCAGTCGACGCACGTCGACGTGCGCGTCGTCGCCGCCACGAACAGTGATATCGACGCGGACGTGGCGGCCGGGAGGTTCAGGCAGGACCTCTACTACCGGATCAACGTGGTCCGGATCGCCGTGCCTCCGCTGCGGGAGCGCGCGGAAGACATCCCGCTTCTCGCCGCGACGTTTGCGGCGCAGATAGCGACGCGTCTCGGGCGCCCGGCGCCTTCGATCGGTGCGGAGGTCGCGGCCGATATGGCGGCCTACGCGTGGCCCGGCAACGTGCGCGAGCTTCGAAATGTCATCGAGCGCGCGATCATCCTCGACCCCGGCGAGGTGCTTGTATCCCTCGACCTGCCGCCGGTGCAGGGACGGGCCGCAGCCCCGGCCGGAGCCGTGGACCCCGGCGGTCTCAACCTGAGGCTCGCGATCGGCCGGAGGGAGAAGGAGATGGTGATCGAGGCGCTGAAGCGATCGGGCGGCATACGCAAGGAGGCCTCACGCCTTCTGGGCATCGATCAGCGCAACCTGGGCTACTACCTCCGCAAGCACGGCATCGATCCCGATCTCCCGGAAGTCTAGTCCGGTCTGTGGTACAACGGCGTCCTCACTCACGGAGGTCACACGGACGATGCGAAGAAGATCCCTCCGGATTCCGGCGATGCTCCTCGCGGCGCTCCTCCTTCCCTCCGCAGGCTTCAGCGCCGAGCAGGGCTCGGGCGACGAGACGGTGAAGTGGAAGGATCTCGCCGGCGGCAAGGCGCAGATTCAGTTCTACGGGTTCCTTCGAACCGACGTGATCCTCGACGACTCGCGGCCCGATTCGTCCCAGACGCCTCTCTACATCCTTTCGGAGGACCCCGCGTTTGGCGCGGCGGATCAGAGCAGCTTCACCCTGCACCCCCGGCTCACCCGCTTCGGGCTGAACCTCAAGGGGGCCGCCATGACGGCGCTGGGAGGCGCGACCCCCTCGGGGAACCTGGAGATGGATTTCCAGAACGGGGGGAAGGAAACGCGGCCGATCATCCGGATTCGCCACGCGTACTTCAAGCTCTCGTGGCGGACGCTTTCGTTTCTCGTGGGCCAGACATGGGACGTCTTCGGCCCCGTCGTCCCGACCGTCAACAACGACTCGACGATGTGGAACGCCGGCAACGTCGGCGATCGGCGCCCCCAGCTCCGGCTCTCGTGGGACGAGAAGGCGGGGAAGGGGCTCTTCTCGCTGGCCGGGGCCGCGGGTCTGACCGACGGCGTCGATCCCGCCGACCTCGACAACAACGGAGTTCGTGACGGCGAGGCCTCCGGCCGCCCGAACACGCAGCTCCGCGCGGGCTACTCGCGTCCCACGAGTGCCCGAACTGTGGGTACGAGTGCCCGAACTGTGGGTACGAGTGCCGGAAGTGCGGGCGTCGGCGCCGAGCGGAAGTGGTCCGTTGGCCTCTCCGGCCTCTACGCATGGCACGAGACGGCAACGCCGATCGCGGGGAAGGACACGTTCCGGACGCGTGCGGTAGCCCTCGATTACAAGCTTCCTCTCTGGAAGCGGATCAGCATCCAGGGAGAGGCGTGGACCGGTCAGAACCTGCCCGACTTCCGCGGTGGAATCAATCAGGGGGTCAACACGACCAGCGGCGAGGAGATCGCGAGCCGCGGAGGATGGCTGGAGGTCGGTTTCAAGGCCGGGAAGTCATTCCTGATCAGCCCCGGCTACTCGATCGACGATCCGAGGGATCGCGATGTGCCCGCGGGGACGACCCAGGCCAATGCGGGCCGCGTCCAGAACCGCGCGTGGTTCGTCTCCAATCGATGGCAGCCGGATCCCTCCTTCATGGTGGGAATCGACTTCCTCCGCTGGATCACCGACTACAAGGCCTTCGAGAGCGGCGTGGACAACCGCGTCAACGCGTATTTTCAGTACATCTTCTGATCGCTTCATCTCACGACAGGTGGGCCGCTCCTGTGGGGGCACGGCGCCGACGGCGCGTAGCGAGTCGCCACGGCCGGCCGGATCGGGCATCATCTCCTCATGGACGGCGATGCGCTGATTCTCTGCGAGGGCCACTTCGGGTCGACGGACGGAAAGACCGCGCATGGCCTGGTCCGGTTCACGAAGCGTTACCGGATCCGGAGCGTGATCGATTCCACTCTCGCGGGACGCGACGCCGGCGAGGTGGTCGACGGTGCGAGTCGAGGGATCCCGATCGTGGCTTCTCTCGCGGACGGGCTTCGCCTCCCGGGCGGGGCGACCACCCATCTCGTCGTGGGCGTCGCCACCGTTGGCGGCCGGCTTCCCCGCCCGATGCGTCCGACGATCGCGGCGGCGCTCTCGCGCGGCATCCATGTCGACTCCGGGCTCCACGAGTTTCTCGGCGACGACCCCGAGTTCAGCGCGATCGCCGCGGCTTCGGGAGCACGCATCCGCGATGTCCGGAAACCCCCGCCGCGCTCCGCGCTTCATTTCTATACGGGGGAGATCTCCGAGGTGCGGTGCCCGAAGATCGCCGTCCTCGGAACCGACTGCGCCGTCGGGAAGCGGACGACGGCGTGGCTTCTCGTGCACCAGCTCGAGCGCGACGGGCTGCGGGCCGAGATGATCGGTACGGGCCAGACCGGGTGGATGCAGGGGGCGCGGTTCGGCTTCGTCCTCGACTCGACGGTGAACGATTTCGTCACGGGCGAGATCGAGCACGCCGTCGTCAGTGCCTGGAGGGAGGCGCGGCCGCACGCCATCGTCATCGAGGGGCAGGGGACGTTGATCCACCCGGCCTATCCCGGAGGATTCGAAATCCTCGGCGCGGCTCGCCCGGACGCCGTCATCCTCCAGCATGCCCCGGGGAGAAAAACCCTCGAAGGGTTCCCCGACGCGCCGCTCGCCCACCCGGGCCGGCATATCGACGTCATCCGCCTCGTGTCGGGGACGCCGGTGATCGCCATCACGGTCTCCCGCGAGGGGCTCGACTCGCTCGGCATCGAGCGCGCGGTCGCGACCCTCTCGGCCGAGACCTCCCTTCCGGTGCTCGACCCGCTCGCCGACGGCGCCGCCAGGCTGGGCGCTCTCGTCACGGAACGCTTCCAGCTTCGGGCGTAGGGGAGGCGCCGTGCGGATCACAGACATCCGGATCACGCCGGAGAGGATCCCGATCCTCGTCCCCTATCGCATCGCCGGCCGCACTTTCGACACCGCGGAGATCATTTTCGTCACGCTGATCGCCGACAACGACCTCGTCGGTTACGGCTCCGCCTCCCCCGTGCCGCCTCTGACGGGCGACGACTTCGACTCCGCCACCCGCGCGCTCGAGGAGGCGATCGCCCCTGCCTTCCGGGGGGCGGAATCCGAAGACCTCGCGGTGGCGGTCGGTCACGCGGCAGCCGGCGCGGGGGGGGCGAAGAGCGCTCTCGCCGCGTTCGACATCGCGCTCCACGACCTGCGCGCGAAGAGCCTCGGGGTGCCGCTCGTCACGATGCTCGGCGGCGCGAGGCGCCGGCTCGTGACGTCGATCACCGTGGGGATCGGCGACCCGATCGCGATGGCCGACGCCGCGAGCCGTCACGTCGCCCGGGGATTCCGCGCGATCAAGGTGAAGATCGGCGAGGACCCGGACGCCGATCTCGACGCCCTGCGCCGCATCCGCGCCGCCGTCGGGCCCGACATCGCGATCCGCGTCGATGCGAACCAGGGATACACCCCCGATCTGGCCGTCAGGGTCGCCCGCGAGATGGAGAGCCTGTCGATCGATCTCTTCGAGCAGCCCATCGCCGCCGGCGACATTCCGGGCCTGAAGCGAGTGACCGAGGCCGGAGGGTTGCCCGTCATCGCCGATGAAGGGGTCAAGGTTGCCGCCGATCTGATCCCTCTGATCGAAGCCGGCGCCGCCCGCGGGGCGAACATCAAGCTGATGAAGTGCGGCGGGATCGCGGAGGCGCTCGGGATCGATCGGGCGCTTCGGGCCGCCGGCTGGTCGGCCCTCGTCGGCTGCATGGACGAATCGCGGGTGAGCATCGCGGCAGCCGCGCACTTTTCGGCCGCCGCCTCGAGTGTCGCGTGGATCGATCTCGACGGCCACATCGATCTGGCGGCCGATCCCTTCTCGGGCGGCTTCGAGATCGTCAACGGCGAAATCATCCTCGGCGACGCTCCCGGACTGGGCGTGCGCTCTCGAGGCCGGGACTAGCCGCCACCGACGCGCACCGCGGCTCAGGCTGATGCCGCGGGCGCGCGGTTTAGGCGGCGCACGCCCACGACGAGCGCCACGATCCCCATCGCCATTCCCGTCAGGAAGACCCCCCAACGAAAAGGCGGCGGCGAGCTTCCCTCGAAGACCACCTTGTAGTCGAGCGTGAAGGAGAGGATGACGAGGAGGCCGCCGGCCACCGCGAGGGCCCAGAGACCCGCCGGAAAACTCAGGGTGACGCCCCTCGACTTCTCCCTCAGGAGGAGGGCGGAGGCTGCGGTCATGGCCGCCGAGACCAGAACGGGGGCGAGCACCGGTCCGACCCACGGAACCGGGATGAGAAAGAGGATGTCCCAGGCCAGGATCGAGTCGGGCCAGCCGATGAACATCTCGAGCCAGACGTAGTAGAGGATGTCCCAGACGGCGAAGGCGAGGCAGAAGAGGAGAAAGCGCTCCCATTTGTCGGACCCTGCGAGCATCGCGAGGCCCGTGAGCATCAGGATCGTCGCGGCCTCGCGGCCGATCTCGATCCCCGCCATCCCTTCCGGGATGATCACCAGGGGGAAACTGAACCCCCGGGGGTAGTAGATCCCGCGGAGATAGACGACGACGGCCGACTCCACGTAGGCCATCCCGACCGTGAAAAGAAGCAGCCAGAAGATCCGTCGCGTCGTCATCCGCCGATCACGGCGTCGGCCTCGATCTCCACGAGCATCTCCGGATCGATCAGACGGCTGACCTCGACCATCGTCGCCGCCGGGCGGATCTCGCCGAAGACCTCGCCATGCGCCCGGCCGATCTTCTCCCACTGCGCGATGTCGGTGACGAAGATGCGCGTCCGGACGACGTCGCTCATGCGCGCCCCACCCTTCTCCAGCGCCGCCTGGATGTTCTTGAGCGCCTGCACCGCCTGCGCGTAGGCGTCCCCTTTTCCGACGAGCGACCCGTCCGGCCCCTGGGCCGTCGTGCCCGAAACGTAGACCTGATTCCCGACCTTGATCGCCCGTGAGTAGCCGACGACCGGCTCCCACGGCGCGCCCGATGAAATCCGCTGTCTGGCCATCGTGTTTCCTCCAGCGGACGCCTCTCGCGTCACGCCCGCACCACCGTAGACCCTCGAGGCCGCGATGATACAATCGGCGGCTGTGAACCTGGGACTCATCGGCTTCGGCCGGTTCGGGCAGTTCGCCTCGAAGCACCTGCGCGCCCGCCTCAACCTCGTCGTCTGGGATCTCAAGGATCTGAGGAAGAAGGCGGCCGCCCTCGGTGTGCGCTGGGGGAGCATCGACGAAGCGGCCTCACAGCCCATCGTCCTTCTCGCCATCCCCGTCTCTCAGCTCCCGGACTGCCTGGACAGCGTCGTCCCGCATCTCTCCCCGGGCGCTCTCCTCATGGATTGCTGCTCGGTGAAGGTGAAACCCGTGGAGTGGATGCTGCACGCGGTGCCGGAGGACACCGAGGTGATCGGCCTTCATCCCCTCTTCGGGCCGCAGAGCGGCCGGGGAGGAGTGGCCGGCATGACCGTGGTTCTCTGTCCGGCGCGGACGCGAAAGGCCGATCTGCTCAAGGGGTTTCTCGAAGAGGTGGGGCTCGTCGTGCACGTCACGACGCCGGCGGAGCACGATCGCGCCATGGCCGCGACCCAGGCTCTGACCCAGTTCATCGGGAGGGCCCTCGTCGATTCAGGCATCAAGGAAGGCCCGCTGCAGACCCCCGCCTACGACCGCCTGATGAAGATGGTCGAGTTCGTGCGCCACGACTCTCCCGAGTACTTCCACGACATGCACCAGCTCAACCCCTTCGCGGCGGACGAGCGCCGGAGGCTCCTGGAAGCGATGCTCCGGATTCACCGGGACCTCGACGCCCCTCCGGGCAACAGGTAGGCCTGCCCTGACCTCGACGCCCGCGATCGCCGCCGTCTCCCTCTCCAAGAGATATGGGACGGTCGAGGCTCTCAAGGGGATCAGCCTCACGATCCCCGCGGGATCCTTCTTCGGGCTCCTCGGCCCCAACGGCGCGGGGAAGAGCACGCTCATCAACATCCTCACCGGGCTCGCGTCGCCAACCGCCGGGAGCGCCTCGGTCCTCGGCAAGGACGTGGTCCGCGACTACCGGGCCTCTCGGCGGCTGATCGGTCTGGCGCCCCAGGAGTTCAACTTCGATCGGTTCTTCTCGATCGTCGAGATCCTCGTCTATCAGGGCGGGTACTTCGGCCTGCCGCGCAAGGAGGCGCGGCGGCGCGCCGAGGAACTTCTCGCGCGCTTCGGACTCTGGGAGAAGCGGTTCGAGAAGACGCCGCGCCTCTCGGGAGGGATGAAACGCCGCCTCCTGATAGCGAAGGCGATGATTCACGACCCGCCGATCCTCATCCTCGACGAGCCGACGGCCGGCGTGGACGTGGAGCTGAGGCGCGACCTCTGGACATACTGGCAGGAGATCAACGCCGCCGGGAAGACGATCCTCCTGACGACCCATTATCTCGAGGAGGCCGAGGCTCTGTGCCGCACGCTCGCGGTGATCGACCTCGGGACGATCATCACGTGCGGGCCGAAGGAGAAGGTCGTAACGGAGGCGGGGGGCGATCTGGCCAACTACTTCCTCAAGGACCGGCATGGGGAGCTGCGCGAGGGCGTAGGCCCCGGGCTCCGAGAGGCGACCGGGGCGACGCCGTGACCGCGGACGCCGTCGGGTTCCTCACTCTCCTGAGGCGCGAGATCTACCGCTTTGTCGTTCTCCCCAACCAGACGATCGTGCCGCCGATCGTCAACGCCTTCCTCTACGTGCTCGTCTTCGGCTACGCGATCGGCTCGCGCATCTCCGAGATCGATGGCGTGACGTACATCGTCTACATCTTCCCCGGGCTCGTGATGATGAACGTCGTCAACGGCGCCTACGCGAACAACACGACGTCGCTCTTCATCGCCCGCCACGAGCTCTTCATACAGGACCTGCTCGTCTCGCCGATCTCCTACGCGGAGATGGTCCTCGCCTACACCCTCGGCGGCGCGATCCGCGGCCTCATCGTCGGCCTCCTGACGCTCGTCATCGGCTTCGCCTTTCTAGGCGTCCACCTTCACCACGCGGGGGCGACGATCTTCTTCATGACGATCAGCAGCCTCGCCTGCGCCGCCTTCGGGAACATCGTCGGCCTCTACTCCGAGAGGTGGGATCACGTGGCGATCTACCTCAACTACGTGATCACTCCCCTCGTCTTCCTCGGCGGAGTCTTCTACTCCCTGAAGATGCTCCCCGCCGG
>Ga0137394_10004232_pt1 | contig 10874 bp, 9 predicted proteins | sample czobulk116metaG_FD_108278 | JGI IMG/M metagenome (GOLD analysis project Ga0137394, IMG submission 108278) | Vadose zone soil microbial communities from Angelo Coast Range Reserve, California, USA - czobulk1.16 metaG | ecosystem: Environmental > Terrestrial > Soil > Vadose zone | place: USA... | reverse complement strand
TCAACTCATTAAGGTTGGCTCCGATGGAGGCCGGGTTTACGAAAACGAATTCTTTCTTATAAAGCTCTTGATGGCGTGGAATCTGCTTTACACCCTTTCGCAACGTTAGCCGGGGAATCTGCTGTGCCATCAGGGACTGCGCCTCTTCGGATAAAATCCAGTCGATGAACGTGATCGAGGCATAAGGATGGAAGGATCGACGCATCAGAGCCAAGGCGTTGGGCTCCGCCGGGTAGGGGTCGAAGAGACGATAGTCAACGGGTGCTCCTTTTTCTTTGTACTCGGTGACGCGCCGGCCCCGCGCGGCAAGCGCGATGGCCGACTCGCCGGCTAGCATGAGCTGCAGGCGCATGATGCTGCTGGAGCCGGGTATGTGCAGCTGCTGTCTGGCCAACGCCTTCATGTATTCTAGCCCTTTGGTCTTCCCCATGCCGTCCAGCATCACCGAATACCAGGCATATTCATCGCTGCCCATGTTTATCTTGGCTTTCCATTTAGGCTGGAGCAAATCCTGATAGCTGCGCGGCGCTTCATCCAGCGGCACCAGCTTGGTATTAAAGGCCGCCACGATGGGCGTAACCTCGAAGGACGACCAGAAACCCTGCGGGTCATAGGAACCAACTGGAAAGGCTTTGAGTTCGGGAGACAGGTATGAAATCGAATGACGTCTCTGTTTTAACTCCCAGATCTCTACCGGCGCCGATCCCACGACATCGACGGCGAAGAGTCCGGCTCTTGCTTCGGTATCAATCTTAGTGACGATAGTGGACTGTGTTAAGCGATTGGCCTTCACTTTCACGTAAGGAACGGCTTTTTCGAAAGCATCGACGATTTTGGGAAAGTCGGTCAGGCCCATCGAGGTGTACCAGACCACTTCCCTTTCCTTGCGCGCGTTTGCCTCTATGACGGCTTTCCGTTGCGCGGTAGGCAAGCTGCGGATATTCTTCAGAGCATCGTCAATCGTTGCGGCGCCTGCCGGAAGAGCAACGTAAAAAGCGATGAAGGTGCTCGTTAGCAAGAAACGCAGCACATTAAATCGGCAGACCTTTCTGATCATCTCGTTTTTCTAAGTTGGCCCCCTGTAACATTTCCGCAAAGACCGGTCAAGGTAACCCTCAGGGAAGGCGTAGATTTTATTGACTTGGCCTAGTCGATTTGCTAGTAAACTGAAAGGTCGACTTCTTAGGAGGAATTAGAGATGACTTATATCATTGCAGAACCCTGCATAGGCGTGAAGGATACCGCTTGTGTCGATGTCTGTCCGGTCGATTGCATCCATCCGACCAAAAACGAGACCGAAGAATTCGAGAAAGAAAACAAGCTCTATATCGATCCTGAGGAGTGCATCGACTGTGGGGCTTGCGAGCCCGTCTGTCCTGTCGAAGCGATCTTTGAAGAGGCGGCGGTTCCGGAGAAGTGGAAGAACTTTATTCAAGTAGACGCCGACTGGTTCAAAAAAAAGAAAGGCTGAATCTCGTCTTCTTCGTTGTGTGAATTTGCTCGAAGGGCTGAGGAAATTCCCTCAGCCCTTCTTTTTTTAGGGAGCAAGATCTTATGGTTTTAGTTCTCAAAAACGATCAGATGAAAGACCTCCTTCCCATGGAAGAAGAAATCGATGCCATCGAGCAGGCCTTTCGCGAACTGGGCCAAGGCGTCGCCATGAATGCGCCACGCGCCCGGCTAAGAACACCGTGGAAGGAAGAAGGCGGACAATACTATTTTAATAACATCATGGGACTCGTCCCAGGTGTTAAGTCTATGGCACTGCGCATCGATTCGAGCTTTTCCAAAGAAGTACAGGTCGCCGGCAGCAAGCGCCGTGTTTATCCTGGTGACTATATCGGTCTCGTGATGCTGTTCGACATGGACACCTGCGAGATTTTAGCGATGATGGACGATCATCACATTTCTACCATGCGGGTGGGCGCCACAAGCGCTGTCGCCAGCAAATACCTAGCGCGCAAAGATGCTAAAGTCCTGGGACTCTTGGGTTCCGGTGAACAAGCACGGACCCAAGTAACGGCACACCTATCTGTGCGTCCGCTCACGAAGGTCAAAGTATACAGTCCGACAAAAGAGAATCGTGAACAATTCGCCCGCGAAATGAGCCAGGAAACCGGCGTCGAAGTCGTGCCCATGGCCTCCGCGGAAGAAGCGGTCCGCGGCAGTGATATTGTCAGCGCTGCGACGAACACCGTCGATCCCGTCGTTCAAGGCCGCTGGCTCGAAGCAGGCATGCACGTCACCAGCCTAGTTGGCGGCGACGGCTTTCTGCCGAGAAAGGAGCTCGACGACGAGGCGATTACGAGAGCCGGCCTCATCGTGGTTGGCTACAAACCGCAAATTTTTATCGACAAACAAGCGGAGTTTCACGATCGACTCGAGCGGGGCATCGTCAAAGCCGAAGACCTGCATGAGCTCGGTGATCTCGTGAACGACAAATGTCGCGGTCGCAAGGACGACCAAGAGATCACCTTTTTCAAGAACAATACGGGCATGGGAATCCAGTTTGCCGCCACGGCGCGAAAGATGTACGAGAAAGCCAAGCAGAAGGGGATCGGCGCGGAGCTTCCTTTGGACTTGTTCATGACCCGACGGGGTGACAAGGCTTATTCCCCTTGATCGCGAATTTGCGGGTTAGTCACAGCCATAATATTCTCCGAGCTCGAAGGTGGAAAAGAAAAGCGTATGAGATCACTAATGCTAGTGACGTTTTGGCTCTACGTATTCTTTGCCTCTGCCTCCCTCGCGGCTGAATCGGCGGTCGTTGAAGGCGCGAAGAAAGAAGGCGCCTTGGTCTTTTACACGACCATGGACATCCAAAACAGCAAACCGCTGCTCGACGCCTTCATGAAGAAATATCCTTTCATCAAAGGCGATCTCGTGCGCCTAGGCGGCACGGCGATGGTAAGTCGCATCGTCACCGAGGCGCAGGCTGGAGCAAACCGGTTCGACGTCGCCGTCGGCATTTCTCCGTCTTACACGCCGATGCGAGAGCGCAACTTGATAGCGCCTTATTTGTCGCCGGAATTTTCTAGTCTATACGATGATCTTTACGATCCCAAAGGTCACTGGGCGACGGTTTATCTCAACACCCTGGTTCTGGGTTACAACACCAAAATTATTTCCCGTAATGACCTCCCCAAGACTTACGACGACTTACTTAAACCGCAATACAAACAAAAGTTTATAATCGACATCGAAAATCACGATGTCTTTGTCGCGCTGTCGCAGGAATGGGGACAGGAAAGAGCGGTCAATTATTTCAAAGGAATCGCCAAGCAGGAGCCGGTGTTTTTGCGAGGCAATACCAATCGGGCCAATTTCGTCAGCGTCGGCGAGCGGTCGATGACGTTTGTTTATGCCCAGGTCATTGAACGGATGAAACAAAGCGGAGCGCCGGTGGATTGGATTCCGTTGGAACCGATGGCCGTCGAGTTGAATATCGCCATGCTGTCGGCCAAAGCGGCGCATCCTAACGCTGCCAAACTATATGTCGATTATTTAATCTCCAAAGACGGCCAGGAATTTCTTAAGATCTTTCGCCGCATCGGCCCGCGCCTGGACGTCAAGCCCGATCCGCCGAAACTTTTCGAAGGCTTTCGTCGCCGCGTGGTGCCGCCGGATGCATACAAAAACCTGCGCGAGCTCACGAAGCTGCATAATGACGCGCTTGGCGTTCGCTAGCACAAAGGAGGCTCAATCATGAGAGAATGGGAACAATTCATTCCTGAAGAGGAACGAAAAATTTACGAAAAGGCCGGCTACAAGGGCAAAGACCAATTCGGCCGTAATCCGGCGCTTTTGATTATCGATGTCATCACCGGTTTTACCGGCACCAAGCCGATGGATGTCATGGAGGCCATCGACGAATTTCCCACCAGTTGCGGCCAGGTAGCCTGGGACGCGTTGCCAAAGATCAAAGAACTGCTCGGCGCCTGTCGCGACGCGGACGTTCCAGTGATCTATTCCACCAGCGACCCGGACTTCAAAGCCGCTTTCGGCAATGCCACCAAACGCGGCGTGGATGCCACCGACTTCGAAAAGCTGGCGACTGAGTTTCCTGAGATGATCAAGCCCCAAGAGAGAGAGTTCATTGTTCATAAAGCACGCGCCAGCGCTTTCTTCGGCACCCACCTGATCACCTACCTAGTGCGCAAGAACATCGACTGCTTACTGGTAACCGGCACCAGCACCTGTGGTTGCGTGCGCGGCACGGTCCTAGACGGTTACTCCTTCGGTTATCCCGTTTTCTTGGTCGAGGAGTGTGTCTTCGACCGCTCGCGTACCTCGCACCTGGTCAATCTTTTTGAGATGAACGCCAAGTACGCAACTGTCATCCAACTCGAACAGGCATTGAACTACGTGAGCCAGTTGAAAAGAATAGAAGGTAGAAAAGCCATCGCAGGTTAGCTGATCCAAGCTCGTTGCAGCTCTGTGCCTCTCCAACCTTCGCCCTCAGGGAGAGGGAAGGGGAGGGTGACGGCCCGCAACTTTACGGAGGTAAATATGGCAACAACGGAAGCGCCGTTTTCCGAGCAGGAGTACTTGGATCGCTACGAGCGTGCTCAGGCGCTCATGGAGCGCGAGGGACTCGACGCCCTGGTGATCTCAGAAAAGAACAACTACTGGTATTTCTCCGGTCTCATCAGTTATCAGTTGGACCACATCCAACGCCCACAGATCTGCTTTCTGCCAAAGGAGGGAAAGCCGACCTTGTTAGTCTACGGCAACGACAAAGCCAAAGCTAAGGCATTACCCTGGATCGGCGGCGTGCGGGCCTACGTGGACGTGCCCTTTCCTCAGGAAATGATTGCCGACACATTAAAAGAAATGGAATTGGGCGAAGCAAAGCTCGGATTTGAACTTGGCGAGGACCAGCGTCTGGGATTTCCAGCCAACTATCTGTTGCGACTGACCGAGGCCCTACCTAAAGCGAAGATTGAAGATGGCACAGGGGCATTGACGGAAATGCGCCTCATCAAGAGCCCGCAGGAAATCGAGTGCATGCGCAAAGCATGCGACATTTCCGTCAAAGCTTATGACCGCTGTCTGCAGCAATTGAAGCCCGGTATGACCCGCCGTGAAATTGCGGATCGGCTCTATATCTCGATGATCGAGGAAGGCGCGCATCCGCGTCATCCCGGTTTTCTGATGCTGAACTCGTCGACACGCTATGACGACCGGCGCTATAACAAAGGCGACCGGATGATCGCCGACTTCGGCGCCTGCTTTGAAGGCTATTATGGCGACATCACGCGCATGGCGATCTTCGGCGAACCCACCGACGAGCACAAGAAAGATCACCAGACCGCCTGCGACGTGATTCAGCTGTGTTTCGAGTCGATGCAGCCGGGCACCCCCATCGCCGAGCTTTCTCGCGCCGCCAACCGCGAGCTGGTCAAGCGAGGTTACCAAGCCGTGGACAGTCCTAAGCGCATCGGCCATGGCATCGGCATGGCCCGAGCGGAGCCGCCATCCCTGAACGAAGTCGAAACCGAGCTCCATCGTCCAGGGATGATTTTGGCATTGGAACCAAAAGTGAGATCGGATAAGAGCGCCGTGCATCTCGAAGAGGACGTCCTTATTACCGCGAAAGGACCTGAATTCTTGACCACCGGTTGCCGGGATCTCCGCGTGATCACGTAATCATGGACCACAAAGGGATACTTTATCTTTCCAACCAGGAAGTAAAAAAAGTCCTCGACCTCGGTCGCGCCATCGAAATCACCGAACAAGCGTTGCGCGACCATAGCGAGGGACGCGTTATCTGGTCGACACCGGAAGATCTGGCCATCAAACCAGATCAGGGCTGGCAATCCTGGGTAACCGGCTGCGCGTTGGTAACATCGCCTGTCGCCGGTTTCCGTATCCGCTCCATCAAGGCCGCCGGCGGCAGCCGCGATCCGTCGCGACCGGCACGGGGGCCGCGCCGGATTCTGATTCTCAGCGACCGCGAAGGCGGCGAGATTTGCGCGATCATGGACGAGGACTGGTGTCACGCAGTGCGCACCGGGGCGGCGGCCGCGGTCGCCTGCCGCCTGCTCGCGCGCAAAGGCGCTGCGACCATGGCGATGCTTGGCGCCGGCGATACGGCCCGGGCGGCGGTCCCGGTGATGGCAAAGGTCTTCCCGCTAAAAGAGATCCGCGTCACCTCGCGCACGCCAGAGTCACGTCAAATTTACGCCAACGAAGTCGGATCAGAGTATAACCTTAACATCCGGCCTGCGGACTCCACGGAGGAGGCGTTGAAAGGCGCCGATCTTGTCGTTTCAGCGACCACCACTTCAACACCCTTTGTGAAAGACAGCTGGCTCGGCGAAGGCATTACGGTTTACTCCATCGGCAAGCACCAGGAGATGGAAAGCGACGTTTATAAGAAGGCCGACAAGTTCGTCGTCGATAGTTGGGAACACTGCAAAAACAAGTCTGACTTGCAGCGCATGCTGAAAGAACAGTTTCTGAGCAAAAAGGATTTATACGCTGAACTGCCCGAGATCCTCGCCGGTAAAAAACCCGGCCGGCAATCAGATCGCGAGCGGATCTTCATCCGCGCCATCGGCCTGGTCAACCAGGACATCGCCATGGCCGACCACATCTACCGTGCCGCGTTAGAGAAAGGTATCGGAACGCGGCTACCTTATTAACTCTCGACTAGTGTGCCGTCTCAAAAGTTCATTGAATAAGTCAGCGCCTCCCCGTCGTCATTACCGCGAAAGCGGTAATCCAGTATTTCTTGTGTTTCCTGGATTCCGGCTCGCGCTAGCTTCAGCCTGAGGCTGATCCGCCTCTGGCGGAACCGCCAGCTTGCCCGGAATGACGCCCGAATTATTCAATGGATTTCGGAAACGCTACGCTAGCTCTCTTCACCTCAGTTTCGCATGCGTGTCTGGGGTGTAGCAATTTTGATTCGCTGGTGAATCAAAATTGCTACACCGGCTGTCTTCCGGGCGCCGGATACTTTACAAATCCTTCACTATTACAATATGTTCCACCCAGGTGTCCCGTCCAGCAAAATTGGTACATCGGTTGCTCTTCTTTGACACCGAAGTCCTTGCGCAATAAAAAAGGAATGGGCTCGACAGCTCATGGTAGCTGGTGAAATTAAGCAGAGCGTTTCGCGATGTTCACAAGGACATGGATTATCGAACGCAGATTGTGGACCCGCCGATCCGCCGGTACAGCAGCCGACGAAGTTTGAACTGGTGATAATCTCAAAACAGCGAAGCAGATCGGCCTGCCGATTCCGCCGAACATACTGGCGAGAGCGGATAGGGTAATCCGGTGAGAGTGAGACGAGTTAAATTCGGGATTGAGATCCGTTTATTCACTTGTAGGGACCAATGTACCCGTTTAGGCTTACGCCCAAAGATCGGAGAGCTGAATGGAAAGACCGGGGAAAAGCGAAGGAGCAAAAACCTCAGCGTCTCGGGCGCTGGCGGCCAAGTCATAGTGGTCTCTGGCTAGCTCATAGGCCTCGAGGGTCCGTTGATCAGGATCTACAAGCCAGTAGTGGGGGACCTGATGCTTGGCGTATAGCTGGGCCTTGGTCAGGCGGTCCGTGCGGTGAGTTGTGGGTGAAAGAATCTCAATGAGGAGAGTTGGAGGCCCTTCGATGGCCCTCTCCGTAATAATATGACGGCGATCGTTACCAACGAAGATGAGATCCGGTTGCACGACTGTCGTGGGAGCAAGAATCAAGTCGATAGGCGCTGCATAGATGTCGCCGAGTTGATTGGCCACAATATGGTTGGCAAGAATTCGGTGAAGGTGGCTAGAAATACTTTGATGTTTTGTACGCGGCGCCGGCGTCACGGAAAGCTCTCCATCGAGGATCTCGTAACGGTTGCTGTCATTGGGCAAGAGACAGTAGTCGTCATAGGTGAGGACGATCTTACCCTGAGGGATACTTTGAGTAAAAGTAGACACAGCGTCAGCTCTTGAAAGTGTCCTTTCGACTTCTCACCAAGCAGGTTGTAGCAACTCGATCTGCTTGTCAAGCACGAATGACCTGACGTGGATGTGATGTTTATGAACAAAATCCAAGCAGTCTGGCTCGGCGGTATGACGCATCGAGTCTTCCTCCAGGTAAAGGGGGGATTTTGCCGATTCTGGATTCGGAGAGATTGATGAGCGAAGCGCTAACGGATATTCGGTATTTAGTTTTTGATTCTTAACGAAATCCAAAATCGCAAATCCAAAAGCTGTACTGAGCTGAGTTGAAGTATCGACAATTGATCTTATCCCATATCCACTTTCACGCCGTTTTTGGCGCATTCCTCTTCGTACATCTTCCGCATCGAATCGTCTTCGTCCTCGAACTCGATCTGTTCGATGCCCTTTTCTTCCTTCTGCACCGCAGTATTGGCGTGCAGGGCGACGAACTTACAGGGCTGATTGCCGGTGTTGTAGTGCTGGTGCCACGCACCCGCCGGCGGTGAGATGCAGGTTCCTTCGTGCCAGTCGTAGCGTTCCGGTTTTTCCCCTTCATTCCACATCAAGGTGTAGCCGGTGGAGTCGAGCAGAAAAACATGGGCGCCCGGACCGTGGCGGTGCGCCTTTTTGTAGCGTCCCACCGGGAACTGCGAGACGTGGGCGAGCATGGCGCTGCCGGACATGTGGATATACATATTGCGCGTTCCTTTGCCACGCTTTTCCCGCGGCACGAGGTTGATTTTCCGGATATCAGGGATAAAGTTCGAATGCAGAATACCGCCGTAATATTCCGTAAAGTATTTTCCCTCTTTGGAGAAAAATTCGGGATCGCCGGGATCGAAGCGGTCTTTGAACATATAATTCGTGTTGTAGATGAACTCAGGGTCGCGGAAGAGCTCGAACGCAACCGGCTGGCTGGTCAGACCGAAATAGCGGCAAGGCTCCGTACCGCTGGCGTTGAAGTGCTGATGCCACGCATTGAGCGGGATTGCGAAGGTCGACCCTCTTTCCCATTCAAAGGTCCGCTTCGCCGTGCCCTCATACCAAACGGTGGTCGCGCCGCGTCCAGCGGCTACGGTGATGATCTCTTCGTAGAGCTGGCGTTGCGATTTAGTGCTCTTGCCCGGATCGATCTCGGCGATATAAGCGTCGGCCACCATCTGATCGGAAAACGTGCAAATGGCCCCCTTGCAATCCTTGCGCTTCCAATATTCGAGCTTCTCCGTGCGCACATCCTGCACGAAAGCCCCGCCGATGATCGGCACGCCTTCGGACTCGATCCACCTCTTGTAGGGACTGTATTTGTCCATCATGAACTGGACATAGGGATGAACCTCGAATTCTTTTGTTGGTCCTGCCATGTAACCTCCCTTTGCGTGCTAATGCTTCTGGCAAACTATCGCGGGTGAAAAAAACTGTCAACCGTCTTGACAAGAAAGTTTCGCTGCGATAGATGAAACAAAAGTTTCATGCCCGCAATTCGACAGATTTTAACCAAGGTCAACTCCCTCAACGGCGCGCAAAAGAGACTCGGTCACTATCTGCAAAACGATAGCTCGGCCCTGCTCGTCTCTAATGTACGCGATCTAGCCCAGGCCGTAGGGGTCAGCAAATCGACGGTAGTAAGATTCGCCAAGAGCATGGGCTACAAAGGCTTTCCCGAGTTCAAGCGGGAGATTCAGAAGGAGATGCGCGGCAAGCTGCGCGCCGCGGCCCGGATGGAGGAGACCTTCGCTGAACTGGGAGACGACGAGAATATCTTCGCCAAGCTGATCAAACGGGATATCCAACTCCTGCAGGAGACGCTTCAGGCGGCGTCCTTCCCGAATTTTCATAAGGCGGTGGAGATCATCTGGCGCGCGCAGAAGGTGTTCATCATAGGTCTCAATGCTTCAATGGCTCTGGCCTATCTACTTCACTTTCGACTCGTGCGGGTAAAAAAAGACGCCCGCTGGATCTTTCTAACCGGCGGAACCTCGCTCCTTGAGCAGCTCGCATTTATGAACCCGTCGGACGTGCTGATCGCCATCGACTTCCTCCAGGTACCGCGGGAAGTGCAGGCCGCGCTCCAGCACGCCAAGAAGGTAGGCGCGCCGATCTTGGGAATCACCGACTTTCCCAGTTCCGCCATAGCCAAAGCCGCGGATGTCTGCCTCTACGCCAAGCGCGGACTCCACACCACGGTCAATTCACTGACGCCGGCCTTTTCGCTGGTCAATGCTTTAGCAATTGCCGTCAGCTGGGCAAAGAAAGCCGACTCCATCAAAGCGTTAACCGATCTCGACAAACTATTGGAAGGACAAGGGCCATAATCGTAAATTATTTCTAGGAAAGGAGTTTTATCTATGGCGACCAAGCTGAAATTTGGATTACTGCTACCCCACTTCTGTGAGTACGCCTCGGCCGAAAGGTGTATCGAAGGATCAAAGAAGGCCGAGGCCTATGGATTTGACTCGGTTTGGGTCAGAGACCACCTGGTTTTCGAACCGCATGGGATGGAAGGCGAAGATAATACCCACATCGAGGGGTTGCTGATCCTCGCGGCCATCGCCCCGATCTGCAAAAAACTGACTCTCGGCACCGGTACGATGATCTCGCACCGCCACCCGATTCATTTGGCGCAAGCCATGGCGGGCCTCAGCACTTTGTGCGACAGCAATATCATCATGGGTCTTGGCCTCGGCACCTTTCCCCATGAATTCGAAGCGGCGGGTTATAAAAAGACCACTTTGCAAGATCGCGCGAACATCGCGAAAGTCAACGCCGAGCTTTGCCGGCGATTCTGGGCCGGTGAAAAGATCAGCTACAAAGACGATTATTACGATTTCAAAGACGTTGAGCTCAAACCGACTCCGAGCAAGAACATTCCGATTTGGTACGGCGGTGGCACACCGGCTTCCTGCCGGCGGGCGGCGGATTACTGCGATGGCTGGATGCCC
>Ga0137394_10004231_pt1 | contig 10875 bp, 10 predicted proteins | sample czobulk116metaG_FD_108278 | JGI IMG/M metagenome (GOLD analysis project Ga0137394, IMG submission 108278) | Vadose zone soil microbial communities from Angelo Coast Range Reserve, California, USA - czobulk1.16 metaG | ecosystem: Environmental > Terrestrial > Soil > Vadose zone | place: USA... | reverse complement strand
GCAAACGAAATGGGCGCTGAGCTTCGCTCAACGGCCGGGCCGGCGATTGAAAAAGCCGGCGACATCGCCGCCTTGTTGACGAATCTGCAGGAAGGCGATGTGCTTTTCATCGACGAGATTCATCGTCTGCTTCCAGCCCTGGAAGAAAAACTCTATCCGGCGATGGAGGACTATCAGCTTGACTTGCTGATTGGCCAGGGAGCCGGGGCGCGATCGATAAAACTCGAGCTTCCCCAATTTACTTTGGTCGGCGCTACAACCCGCGCGGGTTTACTAACAGCGCCGTTGCGTGGCCGCTTCGGCATCGTTTTTCACCTTGATTTTTATCCACACGAAGACCTCGAGGTTATCTGTAAACGCTCGGCGGAGATTCTTGGAGTAGAAATTGATGAAGATGGCGCGCGCGAAATTGCTCGCCGTTCGCGTGGTACGCCGCGGATAGTTAATCGGCTCTTGCGTCGAGTTCGAGACTATGCTGAGGTCGACTACGATGGACGCATAACGCGTGAAGTCGCTAACGACGCCCTCAACCGAATGGAAGTTGACACATTCGGTTTGGATGAGATGGACCGCAAACTCTTGTTCACCATAATCGAGAAGTTTAATGGAGGACCCGTCGGCCTGGGAACCATCTCAGCTTCAATCCATGAAGAAAAAGATTCAATCGAGGAGATTATCGAGCCTTATCTGATTCAAATCGGCTTTCTGGACCGCACTCCCCGCGGGCGCATGGCGACACGCCTGGCCTACGATCATTTCGGCATTACGCCTACCGGTATCCTCAAGCCCAGCTTGTTCGATTCTCAGTAGAGAATTTGCTAGGGTGTGTTGCACCAATTAATTCCCCTGAAGTTCTGAATCTCCATGAGAAGGTTTACGTCATTTACGCGTCATTCTTTCGGCGTCCGCAATCGCGGTCCCTGGCGCTCAATCATTAGCCACAGCCTGCACCAGTTTCACGAGAACGACCTTTTCACGTCAGCGGCAGCGATGAGCTACTTCGGGTTGATGGCGCTCTTTCCAGCCCTGCTGTTGATGCTTGCGATAGGCAACCAAATTGCCGCCGCCACCGAGTTGCTAACGCATGCAGTGGAAGTCTACCCAGGCTCGGGCAAGTTTTTGCGCGAGACGATCCGGGCAATGTCTGCGGTGGGCACCGGCGTCATCATTACCTGTTTCATCGTTACACTTTGGGCAGGGTCGTGGGTCTTCGCAGTAATCGAACGAGCGCTAAACCGAATCTGGGGATCGACGTCACGGGCTTTTTGGCATGGACGCGCATTAACAATTGGAATGATCGGAATCGTAGGTGTCTTGTTGGCGATCTCGGTGTTCATCACTTCCGTAGTCGTAGCATTGAGAGAAATGGCCGATCGGCTCTCTCCCCGCCAGGCGGCAAATTATCCACTGCTTCTCTCCGTGGGTAGTGTCTTCTGGCAGGGCATTTTCGCGATCGCAAGTTTCCTGATTACGGTCACCCTCTTTGTAGTCGTCTATCGATTCATGCCTAAAGCGGAAGTCTCTTTGCGAGACACGCTACCCGGAGCGATCATCGGCGGCCTGCTCTGGGAAGTTTCCAAATACCTGTTCGCCTGGGCCCTCAATTATTTCCATTACGATCAGATTTATGGATCGGTGGGCGCTGTGGTTGCTGTGTTGACCTGGAGCTACGTGTCGAGTTTGATCCTTTTGTTTGGTGCTCAATTGACCGCGGTGTTCCATCGGGAACATCCACATTATCCAACTCCGGCGCCTCACTCTTTGTAAAATGCTGCTCTCGGAATTTGATTACGAGCTCCCTGAAGAACTGATTGCTCAGCAACCTCTGGAACGACGCGATGCGTCGCGGATGTTGATAGTTAATCGCGACGCGCTAACGCTGCAGGATTCGAGATTTGAACGTCTTGCGGAATACGTTCAGTCCGGTGACGTGATGGTTGTAAACAACACCCGGGTGTTTGCGGCGCGCCTCATGGGCCAGCGCGATCCGTCCGGCGGCCGGGTTGAAGTGTTGCTCGTTCACGAACTCGAATCAAAGGATCCCTCAGCCTCGACCGATGGACGTCCTTCCCAAATCTGGGAAGCTCTCGTTCGACCCGCGCATCGGTTGAAACCTGGGAGCTTTGTACGCTTTGGTAGTTCTCATCTACACGCCAAAGTGCTCGAAGAATCGGCAAAAGGATTCAAAATACTTAAATTCGAGGGCGACCAGCCATTGGAGAAGCTCTTCGAGGAACTCGGGCAGACACCTCTTCCGCCGTATATCAGACGCCCGTTGGGCACGTCGGCCGCGGACAATGAACGCTACCAAACAGTCTTTGCTCGTGAGAAGGGAGCGATTGCTGCCCCGACCGCCGGACTTCATTTCACTCCTCAAGTCACCGAAGCACTGATCGCGAACGGCGCCCGCGTCGTAGAGATCACGTTACACGTCGGCTACGGAACATTCCAACCCGTGCGAGTGGACAAAATAGAGCAGCATCAGGTCGATGCTGAGTTTTACGAAATTGAGGAGGACGCTGCGCATGCGATCAATGAAGCTCGGGCGCGGGGCGGAAGAGTGATCGCAGTCGGCACGACTACAGTACGCGCACTTGAATCAGCAGCAAACACGAAAGGATTGGTTGAACCGGGAAAGAGCGAAACTGAGCTGACAATTATTCCGGGTTATGAGTTTCGAATCACTGATGTGCTATTAACAAACTTTCATCTACCTCGTTCGTCATTACTCTTGCTGGTTAGCGCATTCGCCGGTCGGAATCTGACGCTTGAAGCATATCGTCATGCAGTTACGGAGCGCTATCGTTTTTATAGTTATGGTGATTGTATGCTGGTGATCTAGTGATCATTAAAACGATGATGGTAAACTAAAGACATCGACGAACTTTTTGAACTATGGCAGTACTAAAGAAAATTCGCTCGCGCTGGTGGTCGCCACCGGCTGACCAGTTCCCCGTTGAGGCGGAAAGGATAGCGCCCGCGGTAGTCGGGATGCGTTATGACATCCGGCCTCTCACGATCTCTCACCTCGACGAATGTTGGCGACTCGATCAGCGGTGCTTTGTCGATGGCGAAGCGTACAGCCGCGAAACCTTCGAATACCTTTTGACCGCGCCGGAATCAATCTCGTTTCGCGCGGCAACTTCGAATGGGTCAATGGCCGGCTTTGTTATTGGTCTGATTGAGCCAGATCATACGGGACACATCACCACGGTCGGCGTGGCTCCTGAACACCGCCGGCGGCATCTGGCAAAGCGTCTAATGGCTGAAGTCGAGAAGGGGTTCAGACAGCGTCGCGTGCGCCTGGTACGTCTGGAAGTGAGGTCGCTCAATATTCCTGCCCAAAAGCTTTACCAGCGTCTGGGCTATACAGTGACGCAACGTCTACCGAAATACTATTCAAATGGCGGCGATGGTTTGTTGATGCTCAAGTCGCTGGAGTAATCAGCTGCTTCAGCTTTTCCGTAGTTCTGTCAGGACCTGCTTAGCTACAGCCTTCAACGTATCAAACACCCCAGCACCACTGGAAGCAACAGCCTCAACCACGGGCTCCTCCTTACGCAGTAGTTCTGCGGTGAGATCGGCTACAGGCATTACGTTGGGAAGATCACGCTTGTTCAATTGCAGGACATACGGAAGCTTCATCAGATCGTAGCCCTGAGCGCGAAGGTTCTCTTCGAGGTTGTACAGCGATTCGACGTTTGCATCCATCCGTTCTTCCTGCGAGTCCGCCACGAACACTACGCCATCAACGCCCTTCAAAATCAGTTTACGCGAGGCATCATAGAAGACCTGGCCAGGCACCGTGTATAGGTGAAATCGCGTCTTGAAACCTCGCACCGTTCCGAGTTCGAGCGGCATAAAGTCGAAGAATAACGTCCGGTCTGTTTCTGTCGCCAGACTGATCAGTTTTCCTCTAGCTTGAGGTGCGGTAGCCTCAAAAATGTGCTGCAGATTCGTCGTCTTTCCGCAAAGTCCTGGTCCGTAGTAGACGATCTTGCAATTAATCTCTCTGGATGCGTAGTTTATGAACGTCATAAGGCTCTTATTTCTTCTGAAGGTTTATTCGAAAAGACTGTCGATGTCTTCATCGGTGATTCCCGCGAACGGGGAATCGTGATCATCCAACTGGGCTTGAGTAATCTCGGCGATCATCGCCGACAATTGTTGTGAGACCTGTCTGCTTCTAAGCTTCACCAATCCAAGAGTGGAGCGTTCGTCGAAAACAACTATCAGTAGAAGTCGTCCGATGACTGATATGTGTATGCTTTCGCGTTCCCCTTCATGTGAGAGCGTGGGAAACTCCTTCTCGCCGATCAACTGCGCCATGCCACCCGTGGCGGCAACATTTCCAGCAGCTAACGAAGCAAGACTGGTTGTGTCCAGATTTCCTATCTCTCCCTGGGCAGCAATCTCCTGGCCGTCCTTATCCACAAGGAACACCACTCGCGCCGCCGAATCCACACGGAGTCTGGCGAGAACGGCTGTGAGTCGGTGATACTGATTCTCACGAAGCAGAATAGGGGTGTCTGCCATTAATACAACTTTCTTTTGAAGTTTGAGAGTGGGAAAACTGGTGGGCTGATTTGTGAAATGAGCTTAGGAGTCAAGCCACTGAAGGCAAAGCGGTTGGTCCGCCCATTTCATGTTCATCGTGGCTGGGTAACTGACAGTTCCCTAAACCGCAAGGCACTGTAACACAGCCAACAGTGTGCTTCAAGTGTTTTCCTGTGTTGGCCAATTACGGTCCGCGTTGCTCAAACGAGCCGCTGCTGGTGACTGCAACTCCCGTTTTCTCGTTGATTTAGAGGGGTGGCTATGTTACTCTCCCGGCGCAACTTCGACCCGTTTACTCCACGTAAGCCCTGTCAAATTGAAGCTTCCATGAGCGCAGTTACTAAAGGTTTGAGACGTTCACCGTCGCGCGCGGCGGCTCCACGCTCTTCGCCTAAGTCTGCTGCCAAGAGACGTACGGAAAGCCCAAAGACGAGCCGTCCCAAAGCAAAAAGAGCGGTCGCCCACAAAACAGCTGGGCGGAAAACTGCGAAGGCAAAAGCTCCGGTGAAGAGTAAACCGACCAAGAAGATTATTGCCAAAGGTAAAGCGACTACAAAGAAGACGACGACGATTGCAAAGCCACGGGTCGCGGCGAAGGCCATTCCGCACAAGGTAATCCCGCGGAAGGTCGCAACTCCAGCGCGGAAGTCGGTTGAGTTGAGAGTCAAAAAGACTCAGAAGCTCGCGGCTGTACGCGCAGAACGACCCGCACCTATTGTTCAACCGCCTCCACGCCAACCGACCGTAGATGAGTCAGCAGCTCTAAAGGCTTTCGAACGCGCACACAAAGAATTTACGCGCGGTCGCTTCGGTGAAGCGCGCAATCAATTCCGCGCGCTTTTGGACAAGTATTCTCAAGTGTCGGAAGTCGCGGCGCGTGCGCGCACCTATCTCTCGGTAGCAGACGCGCGACTACGCACAGAGAACATGCTGCCTCGCGATGCTGACTCGTTGTACGACCGTGGTGTAATCGAGCTTAACCGCGGAGAATATGTCGCTGCGCAGGAAATGTTTGAACGAGCATTGAAGCGCGAACCGGAAGCTGCGCATATTCATTATGGACTTGCGGCAACGCGTGCCCGGCTCGGCGCAGTTGACCTTGCTTTGCAATCGCTTCAGCGCGCGCTGGACCTCCAGCCTACACTGCGGGTTCGGGCCCAGCATGATCATGATTTGTCCTCTCTACGTAACGATCCCGACTTTGACAAGTTGGTCTTTCAACCCCGCCTATAGTGTTTCGCGAGAGCCAGTCGTCCAGGGCTTCCTTTTCAGAATGACTATGTGTTTTCAAACGCTTTGCCTTTTATGTATGATTCTGCGTGTCGTAAGCTACATTCGAAGTGGAGGAGGCTCATCGTTTGGATTATTTGCATGAAGAAAACCGCGGTCTGAACCTCGTCGCTTTAGGCGGTGGCACGGGCCTCTCGACACTTCTCGCAGGTTTGAAATGTCTCGTCAGTAATCACCAGTCTGATCATCCTTGGATCGCGAGTCTGTCAGCCGTCGTAACGGTCTCTGACGACGGCGGAAGTTCGGGGCGTTTGCGTGATGAGTTGCAGATGCTTCCTCCCGGTGACATTCGCAACTGCATGATTGCACTTTCTGAAGATTCAAATCTACTTTCGCGCCTGTTCCGTTATCGATTTCGTGGAACGGGTGAACTCGGTGGGCATAGCTTTGGTAACCTCTTCCTGGCAGCCCTCACCGAGGTTACCGGGGATTTCACTGAAGCGGTCAGATTGTCGTCGGAAGTTCTCGCCAGTAAGGGTCATATTTACCCGGCGACGATCAGTGATGTCAGGCTGGTCGCTGAGCTTGAAGATGGAAGTATTGTTCGCGGTGAGACTCAAATCTCAGCATCGCGCGCAGCGATCCGAAGGCTTAGATTGGAGCCTGAGCGCTGTTTGCCTCTTCCGGCAGTGCTAAAGGCGATTCGAGCGGCGGATGTGATCACCGTTGGGCCGGGCTCTCTCTACACAAGCATCTTGCCGAATTTGCTCGTGGCCCGCGTGTCGGACGCGATCGGTGAAACCGCAGCTACGAAGATTTTCATTTGCAACTTAATGACTCAGCCGGGTGAGACAGACTATTACACTGCCCGACAGCACCTCGAAACCATTAAGAGTTATGCTCCCGAAATCCATTTTGATTTTGTCATTGTCAACGATAAACGGATAACTCAGGATCAGGCTGAACGTTATGCTCTCGAGGGCGCGCACCAAATCGGCATTGATGAAGATTCAATCGATAGTGTGCTCGACCGATCAACTCAGGTGATCCGGGCTAATCTTCTCGAAGACGGCGAAAAGGTGAGACATGATTCAGCACTCTTGGCCGGGGTAGTCATGGCCTGCACGCAACAAGCTTGTTCACAACCGGTTGTGTCCGCATAATCGATGGAGCCCAGATAGCCCTTGGAGAAAACCCCGTTTTTGCAACCTCGCGAAACCAATCAATCGCTTGACGTACTTATTCTCGCAGCCGGACTAGGAACAAGAATGAGGTCTGCGCGAGCGAAGGTGCTACATGAAATCGGTGGTTTGCCGCTGATTACCTATGTTTGTCGAACAGCACGGTCTCTCGGACCAGAAAAGATCTACGTCGTTGTAGGCCATCAAGCAGCCGAAGTGGAGCGGGTGGTTCAAAATGAATTGGGAGACTTGGCAGAGTTCGTTTTGCAAACTGAGCAGCGCGGAACTGGACATGCTGTTATTGCCGCTCGGGAGCAACTCGCGGATAGAGATTCACTCGTGCTCGTTCTCTCGGGCGACGTGCCGCTGATACGCTTAGAGACTCTGGAAGGGTTCATCGAGAACCACAAAGCTAGTGGCGCCGCATGTTCCATACTGAGCGTGAGACTTGAAAACCCGACCGGCTACGGCCGCGTTATCCGTGATGATAATGATTTGTTTGCGCGGATAGTAGAACAAAAGGATTCAACGCCTGAGGAACAGAAAACCCGGGAAAGCAATTCAGGCATTTACTGCTTCGACAGCCGCAAATTGTTTTCCGCGCTCGAACGGGTCAACACGGGCAATAAGCAAGGCGAATACTATTTGACCGATGTTCCTCAGATCCTTGTGTCTGATGGCGAGCCTGTCAACGTCTATCTTCACGGGGATGCGCGCGAGGTTTCCGGCATCAATACCAGGGCCGAGCTGGCTGAGTTTGAAAACCTGTTGCGTCGCAATACCATCCGCCGCTTGATGACTGAGGGCGGTGTGACGTTTATCGATCCGTCTCACGCGTACGTCAGCACTGAAGCCGAAGTGGGACCCGATTGCATTATTTATCCAGACGTTTCAATAGAAGGGAAATCACGTTTAGGCCGGAATTGTGAGATTCGATCGGGGACGCGCATTACAAATTCACGCTTGGCTGATAACGTTGTCGTCAAGGATCATTGTGTGATTATCGACTCTGAGGTTGAGTCAAACTGTGCGGTCGGGCCGTTTGCCCATTTGCGGATGAATACCCGGTTAGAAGAAAGTTCCGTGGTGGGAAACTTTGTGGAAGTAAAGAAATCGCGTCTCGGGCGCGGCTCAAAGTCGATGCATCTCACTTATCTGGGTGACGCCACCATTGGTGAGAAGACAAACATTGGCGCGGGGACGATTACCTGCAACTACGACGGTAAGAATAAACATGAAACCATTATTGAAGATGACGTGAAGATCGGTTCGGACACAATGCTGGTAGCTCCGGTTAGAGTTGGAAAAGGGTCAGTCACCGCTGCCGGCTCAGTTGTGACCGAAGACGTGCCACCTAATACGTTGGTCGCCGGTGTGCCGGCGGTTGTAAAGAAGAAGCTCAAGAAGGGTGATGAACTTTGAGGGTTTTAGTCCTGAGTGCTGAGTCCTGAGTGCTGAGTCCTGAGTGCTGAGTACCTGAGCGATAAAGACCTAGAGCGAACCGCCGCGCTCTATTCGATACTGATTACTCAGGACTCAGTACTCAGCACTCAGAACTAAGCTCTCAGCCCTCATTATTCAGTCGGAGAAATTTATGTGCGGAATTGTTGGTTACGTTGGAAACAAGCAGGTCGTACCGCTGATCATTGACGGTTTGCGCAAGCTGGAGTATCGAGGCTACGACTCTGCCGGTATCGCGGTAGTTAATGAAGGCCACGATCTCGAGATTCGCCGGGCTGAGGGAAAACTACGCAATCTTGAAGAAGTCATTCGCCTAAGTCCCTTGGACGGCACCTATGGAATTGGACACACGCGGTGGGCCACTCACGGCCGGCCGACTGAAGAGAACGCACATCCGCACCGCGACTGTACCGGGCGCGTCGTGGTGGTCCACAACGGCATTATCGAAAACTATCTGCAACTGAAAGAACGTCTTCGCAAAACCGACCACCAGTTTGTCACTGAGACGGATACGGAGATCATCGCCCACCTGATCGAAGAATATCTAAAAGAAGAGCACAATTTCGAGAAGGCCGTGCGCCGGGCAATGCTGGATCTCAAAGGCATCTTCGCGCTCGCAATCATCAATGCCGACGAGCCGGACACCGTCATCGCCGTAAGAGAGGGGCCGCCGGTGGTCATTGGACTCGGTGATCATGAGTTCTTTGTCGCTTCGGACATTCCGCCAATCCTGCAACACACCCGCGACGTCTTTTTTCTCGGCGACGGCGAGATGGCTATCATCAATAAAGACGCCGTCCGGGTCACTGACTTCGAAGCCAATTCCGTTCAGCCGGCGATCCAACGCATTACCTGGGATCCGATCATGGCGGAGAAAGGCGGCTTTAAACACTTCATGCTCAAAGAAATTTACGAGCAGCCGCGTTCGGTGAGAGACACGATGCAGGGTCGCATTTCGTTGGACACGGGCCGCGTTTTTCTCGATGAGATGAAGAACATAACTGAGGACGACTTCAAGCGTTTTACTTCGATAAAGATCGCGGCTTGCGGCACCTCGTGGCATGCGGGCCTGGCCGGCAAATACATGATCGAGCAGTTAGCACGCATTCCGGTGGATGTCGACTACGCGTCTGAGTTTCGATACCGCGATCCGGTAATGGATGAAAACGCGCTCCTGCTGGTGATCTCGCAATCCGGCGAAACGGCCGACACCATCGCGGCACTCAGAGAGGCCAACAAACTCGGGGCTAAGGCCCTGGCCATTTGCAATGTTCATGGCTCGATGATTGTGCGCGAGGCTGATGGCACGATTCTCACGCACGCCGGCCCCGAAATAGGAGTAGCATCCACCAAGGCCTTCACCTGCCAGATGGTCGCACTCTATCTGCTCGGCCTATACCTCGGTGAACTGCGGGGAACGCTGTCGCCGGAAGAGGCAAAGCACCACGCTCAACAGCTAGCTGAGTTGCCGGTCAAACTCGAGCATTTGCTGAACGAATCGGACTACGTCGAAGAACTCTCCAAGGAGTTCTTTCGAGTTACCGACTTTCTCTACCTCGGTCGAGGGATCAACTTTCCAGTAGCTTTGGAAGGCGCGTTGAAACTGAAGGAGATCTCATACATTCACGCCGAGGGTTATCCAGCGGGGGAGATGAAGCATGGTCCAAACGCTCTGATCGACGAGCGCTTACCAGTGCTGTTTATCAACACGCGTGAAGAAGGTAACCGTTCGTCTGAGCTGCGTTATGAGAAGACGCATTCAAACATCGTCGAGGTTAAGGCGCGCGAAGGCATTGTGATTTCAGTCTTAACGGAAGGCGACACGATGTCATCGATGGTTTCCGATCATGTAATCGAGATCCCTGCCTCGAGCGATCTGCTGTCACCCATTCTCTCAATTATTCCGCTTCAACTGCTTGCGTATCATATCGCCGTGCGCCGCGGCTGCGATGTAGACCAGCCAAGGAATCTGGCGAAGTCGGTGACGGTGGAGTAAAGTTCCCCAGAGGAAGGCGGCGGCGGCCCCCCGCAAAATATTATGCTCGAATCCGCTTGGGATAGTTTTTTAAGGAGGATCAAGACGTGGCCAACGATGATATCGAGCGAAAGATTGAGTTTATCGTCAATCAGCAAGCCCAATTTTCGGCTGACATCATTGAGTTGAAAGAACTTCACGTCAAGGCCGAAGCGCGGATGACCAATCTCGAAAATGCAGTTCTACGTCTGGTAGATGTGGTAGAGACCGGTTTCGTCGCGTTAACCCAAAGAATGAATGATCTGGTAACTGGTCAAGAGTTGCTTGACACTCGAATGGCCGAGCTTGCCGAGTCACAAACCCATACCGACCAGCGGCTAAATGCTCTCATCGACATTGTTCGCGAAGGAAGAAATGGAGGCCAAACCAACTGACCGTTCGCTCAATCCTATGGGTCCCATGACAGGCTAT
>Ga0137394_10004230_pt1 | contig 10875 bp, 10 predicted proteins | sample czobulk116metaG_FD_108278 | JGI IMG/M metagenome (GOLD analysis project Ga0137394, IMG submission 108278) | Vadose zone soil microbial communities from Angelo Coast Range Reserve, California, USA - czobulk1.16 metaG | ecosystem: Environmental > Terrestrial > Soil > Vadose zone | place: USA... | reverse complement strand
CGGGATGAAGTTGCGGGGCACGGCGCCGCCGAAGACGTCGTCCGCGAACTCGAAGCCACCACCGCGCGGCATCGGCTCCACGCGCAGCCAGGTGTCGCCGTACTGCCCGCGACCGCCCGTCTGCTTCTTGTACTTGCCCTGCCCTTCCGCGCGCCCCTTCACCGTCTCCTTGTAGGGAATGCGCGGGGGCAGCAGCGAGACGTCCACGTTGTACTTGCGCTTCATGCGCTCGACGGTCATCTCGACGTGCATGCTGCCGACACCCGAGATCAGGAGCTGCTTGGTCTCCGGATCGAACTGGTGGTGGACGGTCGGGTCCTCTTCCTCGATGCGCGACAGCGCGCTGGAGATCTTGTCCTCGTCGCCGCGCGTCTTCGGCTGGATCGCGAAGTTGATGGCCGGCTCCGGGAAGGTGATGCGCGGCAGCTCGAACGGATGCGCCTCCTCGGTGAGCGTGTCGCCGGTGGCCGTGTCCTTCAGCTTGGGCACCACGCCGATCTCGCCGGGCCCGAGCGCCTCCACGTTCTTCTGCGTCTTGCCGAGCAGCCACGAGATGTGGCCCATGCGCTCCTTCGAGGCGCGGGCCGGGTTCAGCAGCGTGCTGTCCGCCTTGAGCGTGCCGGAGTAGACGCGGAAGACCGAGAGCTTGCCGATGTGCGGATCGGACAGCGTCTTGAAGACGATCGCGGTCACCGGCGCCTTGGGGTCGGCCGCCCGCGTGCCGGCCTGCTTGGCCTTGAGGTCGGTGCCGCTCACCTCGCCGCGGTCGGCGGGCGACGGGAACTCGTGCACGATGAGGTCGAGCAGCGCCTGGGCGCCGATGGACTTGGTGGCCGCGGCGCACAGCACCGGCACGATCTTGCCCTGCGTGATGCCGGTCTTGAGCGCCTTCAGCATCTCGGGCTCGGCCAGCGAGCCTTCCTCGAGGTACTTGGCCAGCAGGTCGTCGTCGGTCTCGGCGGCCGCCTCCACCAGCTTCTCGCGCCACTCCTTCACCTGGTCGGCCGCCTCGACCGGCACCGCCTGCTCCGACGGCTTGCCGTCGGCAAACAGCGTGGCCTTCTGGGTCACGAGATCCACGTAGCCGCGGAAGCCGGATTCCTCACCGACGGGGATGTGCACGGGCACGATGCGCCCCTTCAGCCGGCGGCCCAGCGACTCCAGCGTGCGGAAGAAGTCCGAGCGCTCGCGGTCGAGCCGGTTGACGACGATGGCGCGCGGCAGATCGAACTCGGAGGCGAACTTCCACACCTTCTCGGTCTGCACCTGCACGCCGGCCACCGCGTCGATCACGACCACCGCGGCTTCGACCACGCGCAGACCGGCGCGGGCGTCCGCGATGAAGTCGCCGTATCCCGGCGTGTCGATGAGGTTGACGCGATGGCCCTTCCAGTCGCAGTAGGCGGTCGTGGTGTTGATCGAGATCTTGCGCCGGATCTCGTCCGGATCGAAGTCCGTGGTGGTGCTGCCGTCGTCCACCTTGCCCAGCCGCGTCACCGCGCCCGCGGTGAACAGCATGGCTTCCACCAGGGAGGTCTTGCCCACGCCGCCATGACCGACGACACCGACGTTGCGTATCTTGCCGATTTCGATCGTCATTGACCCGGCCTCCTGAACGAGCGATACGGTGGACGGGACTGTACACTATTTTAGGCGCGGGCTCCCGGGCTTCGCCCGCCCGCGCCGCTTGCGTGGCGCCCGAGCACCGCTTCCGCTCTTACCCGCTCTTATGCGCGCGACAGCACCCCGATCACCTGGGCCTGAACGTCATCCGGTGCGCCGGCGAGGTCGATGGGGGTCGGGAGCTCCGGCGCCTCGTACTTGATGCCCGCGCCCGTGAGCATGATGACAACGCGCGCCGCCGCCGTGATGCGTCCCCGGTCCTTGAGCATGCCGAGGGCGGCGACAAGGGCGGCGCCCTCGGGTGACGTCCAGATGCCCTCGAGGCGCGCGAGCAGCCGCTGCGCCTCGGTGATCGCACGCTCGCCCACCGCCACCGCGTCGCCGTCGGAGTCGCGCAGGATCTTCAGCATCTGGCGCCCGGCGAAGGGCGACGGCACCCGCAGGCCCGCGGCCACGAGCGGCGGATTGTCGATGCCGGTCGTGGTCTCGGCGCCCGCGTGGAAGGCGTCCACGACGGGCGCGCACCCCTCGCCCTGCACGGCCACGTAGCGCGGCCCGCCGCCGGTGATCCAGCCCATCGCGCGCAGCTCCTCGTAGGCCTTGGGGATGCCGACCAGGCCGGTACCGCCGCCCGTCGGATAGAGCAGCCAGTCGGGGGGCGTCCAGTCGAGCTGCTCGGCCAGCTCGAGGCCCATCGTCTTCTTGCCCTCGAGCCGATAGGGCTCCTTCAGCGTGGAGAGATCGAACCAGCCGATCTCCGGCGCCACCTTGGCCACGACCTTGCCGGCGGTGGCGATCGTGCCGTCGATCGTGAACACGCGCGCCCCGGCGAGCGCCGCCTCCGCCACCGCCGCGCGCGGCGTGGCCCGCGGCACGATGACCGCGCACGGGAGGCCGCACCGCGCGGCGTAGACCGCGGCGGCGCCGCCCGCGTTGCCGGCCGAGGGAATGATGAAGCCCCGCGCGCCCAGCGTGCGCGCCCGGGTGATCGCCATGCCCAGGCCGCGCGCCTTGAATGAGCCGGTGGGATTCTGGCCCTCGTCCTTGCCCCAGATCGTCCGCACGCCGAAATGGGCGGCCAGCCGCGGCAGCTCCAGCACCGGCGTGCCGCCTTCCCCGAGCGTCACCGGCGTCTCGTGCTCGTCGAGCGGCGTCAGCTCGCGGAAGCGGTACATGCCGGGCGGCCGCTGGCGCAGCGCGTCCTTGGTGACGGCGGCCTTCACGCGCGCGAGGTCGTAGCGCACGGCCAGCATCTGCCCGCACTTCTCGCACACGCCGAGCGTGCGCTTGGAATCGTGGCGATGGCCGCACACCGTGCATTCGACGTGGCTGACGAAGCTCATTCCCGGGTCACCCTCGACGGCTGGAGTGCTCCCGAGTGTATCGGATTTCGCCGCGGTCCAACCCTCGGACCATCCGGCCACAACTCGCGCGTTGACTCGGCGATTCGCGGCGTGATGTGATCGGCCACGCGATCGTTCGATCGCGCCTGCCTGAGAATGCTCAGGCGCTCGTCACCACACGGGGGACTCGCATGATCCGTTGCGGGACACGCCGCTCGTTCGCTGTCGTCGGGACCGTGGCCGCCGCGCTCCTCGTTCTCTTCCTCGGCGGCGCTTCCGCCGCGGGCCCGCAGCCCGATCCGCCCGCATTCGGCATGCTCGGTATCACGAGCGCCCAGCGCGCGCACCTGCACGTCGCGCTGGCGGCGGTCCAGCGCACCGGCAAGGACCGCTTTCAGGGCACGGTCGTTGGCTGTCCCTCCGATCCCAGCATCGGCACGCTGGAAGCGTTCGCCTCGGACTCCGGAGAGAGCCACACGATCGTGCCGGCGCAGCTCATCCTTCCCGTGAAGCCGTAAGCAGTTGACCTGCATACGGCCGCATGGTGTGATCGCCCCCGCGCCGCCTCCCGGTGGCGCCCTTCCTGAGGGATCTCAGGCCATATCTCGACGTGAGGAGTCCCGCATGGTTCGATCATCTGTCCGCGTTGCGTCCATCGCGGTCGCGGCCCTGCTGTTGCTCGGCGCCGGCGCCGCCCAGGCCTTCAACCCCCAGCCGGAGCCACCCGGCTTCGGAATGTTCGGCATCACGGACTTCCAGCGCGCACATCTCCACGTCTCGCTGCCGGTCTTGATCAGGAACGGTAACGGCGGCACGAAAGGCTCCGCCCCGTGCGCGATCGACGTCAGCTTCGTCGGCGAGGACGGCAAGGCGGTCTTCATGGAGACGCACACGATCGCCCCGGGCACCACGGGACGGGCCGTGTTCGATCCCCGGCGGGGGGGCGACGTCGTCTCGACCGACGCGATCGGTGAGGTCGCGCCCCGGCGACATCAGCTCCGGGCCGTCATCATGCCCGTCGGCGGACGCCAGGGCTGGGACGCCTGCACCGGCCTGGTGGCCACCGTGCAAGTGGACAACGGCGACGGCGTGCCCACGCTGACGGTGAGCCCGGTGTTGAGCCCGCGCGATGTCTCGAGCGGGCTGGCCACGGGGAAGCGGAAGCATGCCGCCATACACTTCACCGGCGCCCTCGCCATCGGCTTCGGCCACACGGCGCGCCTCAATGCCGTGAACGTCGGCACCGGTGACGGGATCCAGTGCGTGATCGACTGGACGTTCGTCGACGAAAAGGGCGTGCGGACGGAGGGCCGGGCGACCATCGGCGGCGGCCAGGGGACCCATGCCGACTTCGTCCACACCGACGCCAACCGGGGCCTCGCCGCGATTCGCGCCGAAGTGACCGTCACCGAGGGCGACACGGGGTCATGCCCGTCGGACACCACGATCGGCACGCTCGAGGGCTTCGATAGCGCGTTCGGGCACAGCCACTCGATCGTGCCCGCGCAGCTGGTCCTCCCGGCCATTCAGTAGCCGAAACACCGACGGCGCGCGCCCTGGCTGGGCGCGCGCCGTCGTTCCGTCCGCCGGCCCCGTGCTCAGCCGTACAGCGCGTCGGGGACGTCCACCTCGTCGGTCCGCTCGTACCGCCAGCCCAGCGCCGCCACGGCGTCGTCGCTCACCACCGCGTAGAGCGCGAGCGGCTCGGCGTCCTCGTCACCGGCCAGCTCGCCGGCCGGCTCGAACACCACCGCGGCGTCGGTGAGCCGCCGCGTGGCCTCGGTCACCACCATCTCGCCGCGATGGGCGACACGCAGCAGCGAGCCGGCCACGCGCGCCGTCACACCGAGCGCGGTGTAGTCCACGCGCAGATCGACGCCGATGGCGCCGACCGACACGGTCCCGGTGTGCACGCCGAGCCGCATGCCGAAGTCCACGCCGTGCCGGCGCCGCGCTTCCGCCGCGACCGCGGGCAGACGCTCGAGGATTTCGAGACCGGCCGCGATGGCGTCGTCGGGCCGATCGAACAGCGCCATCGCGCCGTCGCCGAGGAACTGGTTCACGGTGCCCGACCGGCGATGGACGGCGTCGAGGATCACGCCGAACGTCTGCTCCATCAGCGCGAACACGTCCTCGGGATCGAGCCGCTCGGCCATGGCCGTGTAGCCGACGACGTCGCAGAAGAGCACGGTCGCGCGGCGCGTCGCGCAGCGGCTTGGCTTAAGCGCGGGGGCGGCGCCCAGGCGCGTGCCACACTCGCCGCAGAAGTTGCTCGTCGCGCGCTGGAGGGTGCCGCACTTCGCGCAGACGGCGGAGGGTGCGTTGATCTGGAGTCCGCTTCGGATTGCCATCCCCGCCTCCTGCGCGCCGTGATGAACGACGCACGCGCAGGGTGCGAGGGGCGTGCCAAACGGAAGTCCGCGAAACGACCCCCGGTGGCGGGTGGAATGCCCGACGCGGCTAACGAGGATCGGTCAGGCCGCCGTCACCTTGTTGGCGAGCACGCCGATCTTCTCCACCTCGGCCTCCATCTTGTCGCCGGCCTTGAGGAACTTGCCCAGCGCCGCGCCCACACCCTCCGGCGTGCCGGTGGCGATGACGTCGCCGGGGAGGATCGTGAAGCCCTGGGAGAGGACGGCGATGCACTCGTCGATCGGGAAGATCATCTTCGAGGTGTTGCTCGACTGGCGGGTCTCGCCGTTGATCCGCATGGCGACGTTGAGCTGCTGCGGATCGGGAATCTCGTCGGCGGTAACGAGGACCGGGCCCATCGGGCAGAAGGTGTCCATGGACTTGCCGTGGAACCACTGCTGGTGGCGCTTCTGCACGTCGCGGGCGGTGACGTCGTTGATGATCGTGTAGCCGAAGACGTGGCCCAGCGCCTGCTCGCGCGCGATGTCCCGGCCGGCGGTGCCGATGACGACGGTCAGCTCGACCTCGTAGTCGAGCTCCTTCGTCGCGGCGTGATGGATGACCTTGGCGTTGGGACCGACGACGGTCTCCGGCGCCTTGGTGAAGTACACGGGATGCTCGGGCGCGGCGGCGCCGCGCTCGGCCGCGTGCTCCTTGTAGTTGCGGCCAAGGCAGAAGACGTTGCGGGCCGGCCGCGGAATCGGCGCCTCCAGCCGCGCCTTCGCGGCGGGCACGCCGAGCTTGCGCTCCGCCAGCGCGTTGACGCCGTCGCGCTTGAGGATCGCCTCGCCGTGGCCGAACGCCTCGCGAACCAGCGTGAGCGTGTCGGCGCCGCCCTGGATCAGCTCGAGCATGGTCTTGGGGAAGCCGCCGCGGCCCTTGCGCACGGTGCCGCGCTCGCGCGCGAGATCGGCGGCGAGGGCGCCGAGGTCGAGGATGGCCTCACCGGTCAGCGCGCCGACGCGAGGCTTCGAAGATCCCTTGCGATAGGTCACCAGGCGCATGGCTCATCGCTCCTTCAGCAGCACGACCAGGACGCGTGCCGGCTTCTTGGACTCGTTGACCGAATAGTGGGTGACGCCCTTGGGGGCCCACTCGACCTCGCCCCGCCGCACCACCCGCTTGCCCTTCCCCTTCGTCACCACGCCGAACTCCCCGTCGAGCACGTACGCGAACTCGTTCACCGGCGCCTCGTGCTCGTCGCCCTTGAACCCCGGCGGAAACACGAACTCGTAGATCGACACCTGCTCGTTGTCGAGCAGCTTCTTCTCCTCCACGTGCCCCTGCCCCACGCCGAGACCAGGCGCCAGCATGACTCCCAGTCCAATCCCGGCGCCAAAGACCAGCCCCAGGCCAACCGACATCGTCCACCCGCCGCGCCACCGATTCAACCGTGCGCTCTGTCGCGACCGAGGCATGTCACAACACGTTTCCTCGGAAATTTCCTGATGCGTGGGGTCGGGCATTGGGGCTTCCTTTGACTCCGGGCGGTTGCCCATCAACGGCGGAGAGGATGTGGAGGAGGCGGCGCGCGCCCTAAATATCTCTCCGCATCGCGGTCCGCTCCGGCAAGTCCAGCCCGCGCGCCTGCGCGGCCTTCGTCAGCTCCAGCGGCAGCGCGAAGCGGACGTCCTCCTCGACCACGTGGACCTCGCGCACCTTCACGCCCTCGCCGCGCAGCGTCTCGACGGCCTGCGAGACGAGGATCTCGGGCGTGGAGGCGCCGGCGGTGATGCCCACGCGGGCCACACCGGCGAGCCACTCGGGCTGGATGTCGCGCACGTCGTTGATCAGGTGTGACGGCGTGCCGGCGGTGCGGGCCACCTCGACCAGCCGCTTGGCGTTGTAGCTGTTGGCGGCGCCGATGACCAGCAGCACGTCCACGTCGTCCACGAGGCGCTTGACGGCGGTCTGCCGGTTCTGCGTCGCGTAGCAGATGTCGTCGCGCGAGGGGCCGACGATCTTGGGGAACTTGCGGCGCAGCGCCTCGATGACGTCGCGCGTGTCGTCCACCGAGAGCGTGGTCTGCGTGAGATAGGCCACCTTCTCGGGATCGGGCAGCACGAGGCGCTCGACCTCCTCGACGCTGTCCACCACGATGATGCGCTCGGGCGCCTCGCCCAGCGTGCCGATCACCTCGTCGTGGTCCTCGTGGCCGATGAGGATGATCGAGTAGCCCTCGCGCGCGTACCGGATGGCCTCCAGGTGGACCTTGGTCACCAGCGGGCAGGTGGCGTCGACCACGCGCAGCCCGCGCCGGCGCGCCTCCTCGCGCACGGCCGGCGAGATGCCGTGGGCGCTGAAGATGACGGTGGCGTCGTCCGGCACCTCGTCGAGCTCGTCCACGAACATCGCGCCTTTCTGGCGCAGCGTCTCGACGACGAGCCGGTTGTGGACGATCTCGCGCCGCACGTACACGGGGTGCGGCCACACCGACAGCGCCAGCTCGACGATGTCGATGGCGCGCTCCACGCCCGCGCAGAAGCCGCGAGGGCCGGCCAGGAGAATCTCGGAGATCGGAGATTTCATGCGTGCCTCACTCGAAGAAGAATGACATGCCGAGCACGCCCACGTTGGACTCGAAGCCGCGATTGGGCGTCTCGACGTGCCCGTTGGAGACGTGCTCGTAACGGTAGCCGGCGTACACGGCTGTCCGATCGGTGACGAAGTACGAGGCGCCCACCCCGCCCCACAGCAGGAACGTGAAGTCCGAGCGGATCTCGGTCACCTTCAAATTGGTGCCGCCGGCGAAGGCGGCCAGCTCGGCGTAGGGCACGAAGCGGCCGAGGCCCAGGAAGTGGTAGCGGTACGTCATGCCAAGCCCGGCGAAATAGTTCTGCTTGGGGCTGATGTACTGCTGGTACAGCGGCTCGAGACCGATCTCGAAGGCGCCGTGGAGCGGGGTGTCGGCCAGGAAGGGCTTGAACGGCAGGTACCCGAGACGCACGCCGATGTTGGCGAAGTCGAGCCCGGTGTAGCCGCTCTTGTGCTCGAGGTCGAACTGGTGCCCGTACGCCACCTCGGGCGAGACCACGAGCGAGCCCTGCATGAACGTCTGGTTGGGGTCGTACGCGTGGGCCGCGGGCGCCGCGAGCAGCAGCAGCACGAGCGCGGCGAGCGCCGTGAGCGATGGACGCGTCATGGCTCGATGAGCACCTTCATCGCCTTGCCGGTCGCCATCAGATCGAGTGCCTCCCGGACCCCGTCCAGGCCCATGCGATGCGTCAGCAGGCCGTGGGGGTCGAGCACCGCGCTTTCGAGCAGCTCCACCGCGCGGCGGATCAGCTCCGGCGTGTGATGGAACGCGCCCAGCAGCGCGAGCTCCTCGTAATGTGTCCGGCGCGTATCCACTTGAATCGACGTGCCGGGTGCACAGCCTCCAAAGAATACCACGCACCCCCCGCGGCCCACCGCATCCACGGCCTGCTGCCAGACCTCCGGACGCCCCGTGGCGTCGATGGTCACGTCCGCGCCACGACCGCCGGTGGCCGCGCGCAGCGCGCCCACCACATCGGGCGTCGCCGTCGCGTCCACGCACTCGCCGAGGCCGAGCGCCCGCACGCGCTCCAGGCGCCAGCCAGCCTTGCCCACGAGGATCACCCGCGCCTTGCGCGCGGTGGCGGCCATCGCCAGCAGGCAACCGAGCGGGCCGTGGCCGAAGATCACCACGGTCTGGCCGTCCTCCACGCGCGCGCGCTCGATGCCGCCGAGCGCCCAGGCCAGGGGCTCGCCGAACGCCGCGAGCGCGGCCGGCGTGGCGGGCGCCAGGCGCACGAGATTCGCGGCGACCAGGCGCGGCGGCAGCCCGATGAACTCACCGTAGGCGCCGTTGACGAACAGCAGGTCCTCGCAGAGGTTGGGACGGCCGGCCACGCAGAGCGGGCAGGCGCCGCATGGCGCGGAATTGGCGGCCACGGCGCGGTCGCCTTCGCGCACGCCCCGCACGCCGGCGCCCACGGCCGTGACGGTGCCGGCGAACTCGTGGCCGAACACGGTCGGCACGCGCGGGATCATCACCGGGTGCCCGCGGCGCAGCGTCTTGACGTCGGTGCCGCACGTCAGCGCCGCCTCGATCTTGAGCACGACTTCCCCGCGCGCCGGCGTCGGCACCGGCCACGCCTCGGCGCGCAGGTCGCCGGGCCCGTGAAAGACCATCGCGCGCATCGTGGCGCTCACGGCGTCACGTACACCTTCAGCGCCTCGCGGCGGCGCATCAGGTCCACGCCCTCGGCCAGCCGGTCGAGCGGCAGCCGGTGGGTGATCAAGCGCTCGACGTCTACCTTGCCGGCGGCCAGCAGCCAGAAGGCGCGCGCCAGTGTGGCGGGCGACGACGAGTACGTCGTGGTGATCGTCAGCTCGTGGTGGTAGAGCGTGGCCAGCGGCAGCGGCAGCGCGTCGCCCGGCCCGCCGGCGAAGTAATGGACGGCGCCGCCGTCACGCGTGAGCGCGGCCGCCCAGCCCAGCACGTCGGCGCCCCCGCCCGTGACGATCACGTGATCGGCGCCGCGCCCCTCGCTCAGCTCGCGCACCGACTTGGCCGCGGCGTCGGGCCCGCCGGCCTCGGCGGCGCCCAGCTCGCGCGCGAGCGCCGCGCGGGGCGCCAGCGGGTCGGCGCCGACGACGGCGGCGCCGGCGCGCGCCAGCAGCTGCGTGAACAGGCAGCCGATCGAGCCGAGGCCCACGACGACGGCGGTGTCGCCCGGCTCCACGCGCGCGCGGTCCACCGCGCGCAGGCAGCAGGCCAGCGGCTCCACGAACGACGCCTCCTCGTCGGTCAGGTGCTCGGGGATGCGGAACGTCGCATAGCGGACGTTGGCGGGCGGCACGCGGACGTACTCGGCGAAGCCGCCGGGATCGAGGTTCGAGGCCTTGAACGCGCGGCACATCGACTCGCTGCCGCGGCGGCAGTAGTGGCAGCTCCCGCACGGCACGTGGTGCGCGGCCACCACGCGGTCGCCGACGGCGAAGCCGGCCACGCCCTCGCCGGCCTCGATCACGTCGCCCACGACCTCGTGGCCGAACACCGCGGGCCCGCGCGTGTCGGGCGCGATGATCTTGGCGATGTCCGAGCCGCAGAGCCCGCAGCCGCGCACGCGCAGCAGCAGCTCGCCGGCGCCCACCGTGGGCCGGGGCCAGTCGCCCGGCGCAATCCGCCCGGCGCCGTGGAAGACGGCGGCCTTCACGCCGCCCGCCCGTTGCGCTTGAGGCGCGCGCCCGCCCAGCAGCGCAGCGCGATGGCGACCTTCCGCCGTGCCGGCACCGTCACGCGCTCGCCGAACACCTTGAACCGGCGCGCCTCGATTTCCTGCAGCAGTGCCCCGTAGATGCGCCCCATGATCTCGGCGGGCACCAGCGAGCGCGCATCCGCGCGGGGATAGGCGGCGGCCGCGGCGGCGTAGAAGCGGCGCGCCCGCGCCGCCTCGTGCGCCATCAGCCGCACGAACGCCTCGCCGTGGCGGCCGGCCCCGAGGTCGTCCTCGGAGACGCCGAAGTCCTT
>Ga0137394_10004229_pt1 | contig 10875 bp, 6 predicted proteins | sample czobulk116metaG_FD_108278 | JGI IMG/M metagenome (GOLD analysis project Ga0137394, IMG submission 108278) | Vadose zone soil microbial communities from Angelo Coast Range Reserve, California, USA - czobulk1.16 metaG | ecosystem: Environmental > Terrestrial > Soil > Vadose zone | place: USA... | reverse complement strand
TTCGCGGAAAGAAAGTAGCAAAGGCATCGAAGCCAAAGCACAAACTTACGGAAGCGCAGATTGCTGTCCACTGGAAAGAGGAACATTTCTTTCGTCCTTCCAAAAAGTTCATCGCCCAGGCCATTCTCGCCGATCCTGCTTTCGTGAAAAAATTCAGCGAAAAATATTTTCCGGAATGCTTCGACCGCTACGCAAATCTTCTCGATTGGGACAAGCCCTGGCGCAAGACTCTCGACACTTCCAATCCGCCCTTCTGGAAATGGTTTGTCGGCGGCAAGCTCAACGCCTGCTACAACTGCGTGGACCGCCACCTCGCCAAACATAAGAACAAAGCCGCGCTGATCTTCGTCCCCGAACCGGAAAACGAGCCACCCGTCGTCATCACCTATCAAGAGCTCTACAAACGCGTCAACGAAGTTGCCGCTATGCTCCGCGATTTCGCGGAACTCAAATCCGGCGACCGCGTCACCATCCACATGCCCATGATCCCCGAGCTGCCCATCACCATGCTCGCATGCGCGCGCCTCGGCATCGTCCACTCCGTCGTCTTCGGTGGTTTCAGCGGCGAAGCTTGCGGCCTCCGCGCCGCCGATTCCGGCAGCCGCGTCCTCATCTACGCCGACAGCTACTACCGCAACGGAAAAAAGATCGATCACAAGGGCAACGCCGATATCGCCGTCGCAACCGCAAAAAAGGAAGGCCAGGACGTCGACAAGGTCCTGATCTGGCGCCGCTATGCAGGTCACAACACTTCCGATGCACCGATAATCATGGGCCGCGATTTTTTTGTGGATGAAGTCTTGAAAGATTTTACGGGACAGACCATCGAGCCTGTCTCTCAGGACTCCGACGCTCCCCTCTTCCTCATGTACACCAGCGGCACCACCGGCAAGCCCAAAGGCTGCCAACATCGCACCGGCGGCTATCTCGCTTACGTCGCCGGCACCGCCAGGTATTACCAGGACCTTCATCCCGAAGACGTCTACTGGTGCATGGCGGATATCGGCTGGATCACCGGCCATTCCTACATCGTCTACGGCCCGCTCGCGCTCGCCGCGACCAGCGTGCTCTACGAGGGCGTCCCGCAATTCCCCGACGCCGGCCGCCCCTGGCGCATCGCCGAGCGCCTCGATGTCAACATCTTTCACACTTCGCCCACCGCGATTCGAATGCTCCGCAAAGCCGGCGCCGACGAGCCGAGAAAGTACAATTTCCACTTCAAGCACATGACCACCGTCGGCGAACCCATCGAACCCGAAGTCTGGAAGTGGTATCACCAAGTCGTCGGCAAGGGCGAAGCCGTCATCGTGGATACCTGGTGGCAAACCGAAACCGGCGGCTTCCTCATCACCACGAAACCAGCACTTGATCTGATGAAACCCGGCAGTGCCGGCCCTGCCGCACTCGGCATCTATCCAGCGATTTGGGATGAAACTCGAAGAGAAATCAAACCCGGCGAGGACGCCGCGGGCAACCTCTGCATCCGTAATCCCTGGCCTGGCATCATGCAAACCATCTGGGGCGACCCTCAGCGCTTCGTCAAACAGTATTACTCAAAATACTGCAAGAACCCGAAGAGCAAGAAGTGGCAGGACTGGCCGTACTTCGCGGGCGACGGCGCCATGGTTTCTGCCGACGGCTACTATCGCATCCTCGGCCGCGTCGATGACGTCATCAACGTCGCCGGCCACCGCCTCGGCACCAAGGAAATCGAATCCGCTTGCCTCACCTGTTCCGAAGTCGCCGAAGCAGCCGTTGTCCCCGTCGTTGACGAGGTGAAGGGCCGCGTTCCGGAAGTCTACATCTCACTCAAACCCGGCATTCTTCCCAAAAAAGCAGTCGAGGATAAAGTCATCGCAACCATCGAAACCATGATCGGCAAAATCGCCCGCCCGAAAATGGTCCACATCGTGCCGGACATGCCCAAAACGCGCTCCGGAAAAATCATGCGCCGCATTCTCGCCGCCATTTCCAATACCATGGACACCGGCGACATCACCACGCTCGCCAATCCTGATATCGTCGAGCAGATTCGCGTTCTCGTCCAAGGCCGTCACGTCGGCCCCCTCAAAGAGGGCCCCGCCGACATCAAAATGTTTGGTGAAGAAAGCTAACCCGTTCCAACGGTTCGCTTTCCGGCTCTTTTCGTTGACTTCGCTCTGGCCTCCGCCTATGGTTGTGCGACAATTATTTGCAATTCGGACGGAGTCACATTCGAAATGGCGGACTCTCTGTCACTTGTCGGCAAGACCGTCTCCCATTACCGCATCCTGGAAAGACTGGGCGGCGGTGGGATGGGAGTCGTCTACAAAGCCGAAGACACCGAGCTGGGCCGCTTCGTGGCCCTAAAATTCCTCCCTGATGACTTGATGAGCGACGTGCAGGCGCTCGAGCGATTCCGCCGCGAAGCTCGCGCTGCATCGGCTCTGAATCACTCCAACATTTGCACCATCTACGAAATTAGCGAGCACGATGGCGTGCGCTTCATCGCCATGGAGTTCCTCGACGGCGCAACGCTCAAGCACGCCATTATGGGCAAGCCGATGGAAACAGATCGCCTGCTCGATGTCGCCATTGAAGTCGCTGACGCCCTGGATGCCGCCCACTCCGAAAATATCGTCCATCGCGACATCAAGCCCGCGAATATCTTTGTCACCAAACGCGGCCACGCCAAGATTCTCGACTTTGGTCTCGCTAAAGTTGCCACCAAAAAGAAATCCGGTGAGAAAACCGACGCCATGGCCACTCTCGCCGTTGATTCGAATCAGCTCACCAGCCCTGGCACGGCCCTCGGCACCGTCGCATACATGTCGCCGGAACAGGTGCGCGGCAAGGATCTCGACGCCCGCACGGACTTGTTCTCTTTCGGCGTCGTGCTCTACGAAATGGCAACTGGCAAGTTGCCCTTCCGTGGCGAGACCTCCGGCGTCGTTTTTGACGCCATCATGAATCGCCCAGCAACGTCTCCGATCCGCCTGAACCCCGATCTTCCGGAAAAGTTGGCGGAGATTATCAGTAAGACCCTGGAAAAGGACCGCAGCCTGCGTTACCAGGTCGCTTCCGAATTGCGCACCGATCTGAAGCGCCTGAAACGCGAGATGGATTCCAGCGCGAGCTCCATCTCTGGAGTGGAACCGGCAGAACACCATAGTTCCGGCCGTTCCGTGGCCGTACCTGCCGTTGCCGCCCCCAGCGCGGCGATTCCCGTGCAGACTGCGTCGTCCATCAGCGTTTCCACCGCCGTCTTGCAAGCCGTGAAACGCAAACCTCTGCTGTGGATTGTCCTCCCCGCGATTATCATTGCGATCGTCTTCGGCGGTTTCCTCGCCACTCGTCGCGTTCGTGCTCTCACGGAGAAAGACTCCATCCTGCTCGCGGATTTCGTCAACACCACCGGCGATTCCGTCTTCGACGGGGCCCTCAAGCAGGCCATGGCCGTCCAGCTCGAACAATCTCCCTACCTGAATTTGGTTCCCGAATCGCGAATTCAGGAGTCCCTCCAGTTCATGGGGCGTCCCTCCAACGAGCGCATTACCAGTGATGTGGCTCGCGAAATCTGTCTCCGCGAAGGCGTCAAGGCCATGCTCACCGGCTCCATCGCCAGCCTCGGCAGCCATTACGTCATCACCGTCACCGCCGTCACCGCGCAGACCGGCGATTCTCTCGCGCGCGAACAAGTGGAAGCCGAAGGCAAAGAAAAAGTCCTCAAGTCCCTGGACAAGGCAGCTTCCAGCCTTCGCCAGAAACTTGGCGAATCCCTTTCTTCCGTCCAGCAATTCGCCACTCCCCTCGAACAGGCCACGACTTCTTCTCTCGATGCCTTGAAGGAATTCAGCCTGGGCCAGGCTCTGCACTTGAAATTTCACGACACGGAAGCAATTCCCCATCTTAAGCGTGCCGTTGAACTCGATCCGAACTTCGCCAGCGCCCACGCAACCCTTGCCATCTGCTATTCCAATAATTCAGAAACGGACCAGTCTCTGTTGTTCCTCAGGAAAGCGTATGATCTTCGCGAGCGGGCCAGCGAACGCGAAAAGTTTTACATCCTCAGCCATTATTATGGCGAAGGAACCGGCCAAATTGAGAAGGCCATCGAAATCTACGAACAGTGGATACGCACCTATCCTCGCGACACGATTCCCTACGACAATCTTGCGCTCGCCTATAGCAACATTGGCCAGCACGAAAAAGCACTCAATGCCGCCAGTGAAGCCCTGCGCCTGGACCCTAAGGACTCCTACGCTTACCAGAATGTCGCCGCGGCTTACTTGAACCTCAATCGCATCGAGGAGGCCAAGGCCGTGGCCGAGCAAGCGTCCGCCCAAAAGGCTGACTCTCCTTCCACTCACTCCATGCTTCTCGACATTGCATTTATTCGTGGGGACCAGGCAGCCATGCAGCGCGAGGCATCCTGGGGCGCCGGCACGCCGGACGAGGTTTTTCTGCTGGCTCGCGCCGCGGATGTTCAGGACGCCCAGGGCAAAATCAAAGCGGGTCGCGAAGCCCGTCAACGCGTGATATCTTCCGCGAACCGCTACGGTATGCAGGAATTTGCTTCAATCATGAAAGCCGCTCAGGCAATTCGCGATGGTGGGCATGGATTCTCCGATAAGGCCCGTGAGGAAGCCAATGAGGCCCTCCGGCTCTTTCCGAAAGGGGGCGTGCGCGGTGCTGCCGCCCTCGCGCTGGCACAAATTGGTGACGCCGCCAAAGCAAAGAAGCTGACGGACGAATTGGCTCGGGATTTTCCAGACGATACGCTGCGTCAATCCGTCTATGCGCCAATGGTGGTCGCCCTCATTGATCTGGCTCAGAACAAACCTGCCGATGCCATCACTGCCCTTGAGCCGTCCAGAAAATACGAACTTAGCGGCCAGGGGCCAGGTCTCAACTTTTGGCCGTTTCACATTCGCGGTCTTGCGTACTTGCAATTGCATGACGGCGTCAAGGCCGCTGTTGAATTCCAGAAGATTCTCGACCATCGCGCGGGAGGTTCGGCTGGTCCACTTTATACCCGTTCGCATCTAAGCATTGCCCGCGCCTACGTGCTGCAGGGCGACTCCGCAAAGGCCCGCACCGCCTATCAGGATTTCTTCGCCGCGTGGAAAGACGCCGACCCCGACGTCCCCGTCTTGATCGCAGCCAAGTCTGAATACTCAAAACTTCGCTAAGGCCGCGTAACTCGCGATTCCGCCTTTCTGGTTCATCAAGAAAGAAGCCGGGGAGCGGGCGACTTGAGCCACTGAGAAGTGGCGCAGCGTAGCTGCACTTCCGCCGCCATGTCCGCATCCATCAGCGCCGCGCGCCCGTGCGGCAGCCTGTTCGCACCTTTATTTGCTCGCCGGCTTGCTTCGCGGCTCAGACAGCTTTCCCTGCTGCTCCGGCGTCAATTTGTTTTTGATTCGCACGAGCAGTGTCACTTGCTCTCTCTTGATTTCGCGTTCCGCCGCCAGTACCCTTTCCAATTGCGCAAGAACCTGCTGCTCGTCCATGCGCGGCTGCTTGACGAGCGATACCAACTTTTCCATTTCATCCTGCAGCTTCCACTGCAACTCGGTGAACTTCAACTGCGCCTGGCGGATTTCCGTCTTCAAATACTCTTTTTGCTCCGCGCTCAGCCCGATTGCTTCTTGATGTTGAATCACGAGTTCTGGAGCAAAGAAACTCTGCCCGATCGGATCTTGATCGGGCTGTTGGGCACGGGCCGCTCCCATCGCCAGAAGAAACACGGCACAAAGGCAGAGAACTCTGGCTCTCATCTCACTCCTCCTCATTCTTTTTCACGGGAACATTCAGATAGGACTCGCCGAGTCTCGGCATCTTCCGCAAAATCTCTTGCCCCGGCGTCACCAGCAGAGCATCGCTGGGGGCTCGCCATTCTGTTAGCTTCTGAACGGCCGCGAGTTCGTCTTCCGGGATCGTTTGCGCTGCCCTTCGGTACACGGCCGCCCCAATCATCAGCGCTACAATTGCCGCGGCAGCTCCAGCCAGCGTCCATACCCGCCACTGCCGCGCGCGGCTCGCTTCACTTGCTGCTTCGGCCGCAGCAAGCACCCGCGCTTGGAAATCCGCGGGTGGCTCCGCTCCTCGCGCCACGAGCGGCAAAAGTTCGTCCAGTTGCACCTTGCGTGCCTGAAGAGCGTCCAGTTCCCTTGGACAAATCGTGCAGGTTCGCAGGTGCACTTCGAGATCCTTTGACGTAGCTCCCGTCAAGGCGGCCTCCAGGAGCTGGTCCTTCCATTTCCCGCATGCGTCTTTCATTTCATCACTTCCAACAGAAGTTTTCGTGCCGTGTGTAACCGCGACCTCACCGTCCCTGCGGGAATGCCGAGCATCGCGCCCACATCGGTGGCATCCATCTCTTCAACTAGCGAGAGCTGCAGGACGCTTCGGAGTTTCTCCGGCAAGCGCTCGATTTCTTTGCTCAGCTTTTCCAACATGATCTGCAGCTCCGCGCCCTTCGCGCCGTCAACCATCGCACGCGTCTCGGCTATCTGCCACGCCGTATCTCGGGTCAGCCGTCGCCGGTGGCCTCTCTGCCGGTTCAATGCCAGCCGAAATACAATGCGGTTTACCCACCCGCGGAATCTCTCGGTTTCGCGCAGCGACCCAAACTTCTGGTAAGCGCGCAAGAACGCTTCTTGCGCGGCATCTTCAGCGTCGGCGGCATTGCCCAAAATGCTGTAGGCAATCTGAAAAACTCGCCGCTGATTCTCGGCGATGCGCTCGCCAAATCCCGCCTCGGGACTGCGCGTTTCAGCTCTCGAAATCAGCGCACTCATGCACGCCCCAGTCACGCCTGTGCTGCCCCTTTCTCGTATAGACACCACGGACCGGCCTAGCGTTCAGAAAAATAGCACGTTCAGTCGCAGTGCGTAGCGAGCAATTCGAATCGTTGACGGGATCCTGCGCCGGGCTGCTGGCGACCGCGCCCCCCACAACCCGGCCGCGTTCCATTCGAATCAGAAGAGAAAGATCGGCTGAAACGCCGGAAGAATCGGTTGCAGCTGCGCGGCGATCCGCACGGCCTGAAGCTTTTGCAGTTGATCAGTGTCGAGGGTCGCTACGAATGGAGTGAGAAAGGCCTGCTGTGTCTGGGCCATCTGCTGCTGCAACGCGTGGATTTGGATCACCAATACTCCCACCTGCGCCGGGTTGCCCCCCGTCTTCAGCAAGATTCCCAGCTGCTGGGTCATGGCCTGCGCCGTCTGAAACAGTGGCACAAGCGCTGCCTGGCGCGCTTGCAGCAATTGTTCCAGTTCGCCCACTTGTGCAGGCCGCATTTGCAGGAACTCAGCCACGACCTGCAGGGGCGATGTTTCTTCAGCGTTGGCTTGAACTTTCGTAGTCTGCACTTGTTGCAGAATTTTCTCGATACTTAGTTTTGATAGGTCAGGCGTTGGCGTCAGCGGTGCGGGCTTGGCGGCTGGCTTCTGCGCCAGCGCCTGGCTGCAACTCATCAGAAGAATGGCAAGCAAAGCAAAAGCGAATCCTGTCTTTTTCATGGTGGCAGTTCTCCTTGAAGTGCGCGCATTCTGCGCCTTCACCTGTCCAGACACCGCCGCCACTGGCCTCGTTCGTATTTGATGATTGCGGACTACTGAGCAGGGCTTTCAATCGCGGCGAAGGGCGACCATGGGGTCGAACCATATCGCTCGCCGGGCAGGAATCCAGATTGCCACGCCAGCGACAACGATCAACAAGCTACAAGCGGCGGCCATGGTCCCCCAGGTCAATTCTCCCGCTAACTCTTTGAAAAAATAACTCTAAGAGGTGAATCCATTCTGGGGGCAGGACCTTCCTTGCTTCACTAACGCGAACGATGCGTCCGGAAACGAACACCTAACAACACTGGTGGTCGGAGCCCGCGTCTTCAAAGCGGCAGCTGTATGGTACCGAGCCAGTTCTCGAAAAGATGCCTTAGGGAATTGTCCATGGATCGCCGCGAAGGGCTCTGGGCTACTGCGAAGCGCCGCAGCGCAGCTGCACTTCCGCCGCCAGGTCCGCATCTATCAACGCCGCGCGGCCGTGCGACGCGGAACAAACTTGTTGCGCGGTGATCCCTGAAGCGCCCCGCAGGTCCGCGCCCGCCAGGTTCGCTCCATCGAGCACCGCGCCACGCAGGATTGCACCGGTCAGATACGCTCCGCGCAGGTCCGCCTTCGTCAAATCCGCATCCAGCAGAATTGTTCCTTTGAGCTGCGCACCCGTCAGGTTCGCTTCGAATAGCTTTGCGGAAGACAAATCTGCCTGTTCGAGATTGGCAAACGAAAGCACCGCCTTCTCCAGCTTTGTGTCGCGCATGTCTGTCCGCGAAAGATCGGTCCGCAAGAGTTGTGAGTTCCGTAGATTCACCGCGTACAGCGATGCCCGGGAAGCCCTTACGTTTGAAAGCACCGCGTTCTCAAACGTTCCGTACGACAAGTCCGCATCGCGCAAATCTGCTCCCGAAAAGTTTGCGCCCGTGGCGTTCGCGGACACCAGCACCGCGTGCCCCACCTGCGCCCTGTCTAATACCGCCGAGCGCAGCAGTGTTTCACGAAGATTCGCCCCGCGCAGATCCGCCTCGGAGAGATACGCGCCTTCCAGATTTGCGCGCCACAATTTCGCGTTGACGAGAAATGCTTTGTATGCGCGTGCAAATCGTAAATTCATTTGATTCAGCCGCGCCCCGGAGATTTTCTCCACGGTCTCTTCCGTCCAGGCCGTGCCGCGCGGAGGTGGTGAGGAAAGCGTCGCTTCGGTCAAATCCGAATAGGGCCGGTAACCGATGGACTGGAAAACCATCGATGCCCACCGCCGTACATCCGCGGGAGAGTCACTCTGGCCCGTGCTTCGGTCATAGGGCAATCCGCGATTTACGCCGATCGACAAGAGAAACAGAAGGCTGCCTACGGCAAGAGACGCCCGCAGGGTCCGCAGAACGAGGCGAAGGACATTCTTCGATTTTGGCAGCCGCAAATCCCCCGGCCGCAGCACCCGCGACACCACAAACGGCAGGCTTGTCGCCGACGCAACCGATGCCGTGATCAAGAACACGTGCAGCAGTGTCCCGCGGAAATCCTGCCTCGCCAGGTAGCGCACCCAGAAAAAAAACAATGTCACGGGCACAATCCAGTAGGCCAGAACCGTGGACAGAACCGTTTCGAATGCCGTCATCGGCGATCTTGTATCGCCCTGCCACCGGAAATGGCGCCGTACCAGCCCCATCAAGTACCAAGGCCCGTCGCGTTCCAACGTTTGTCCATCCGGAAAAACCGCCGGAAGCGCCGCCATGCTTCCCCACAACCGCAACAGCAAAAAGTGAAAACGCAGCGAGAGCGCCAGCAGCACCAGCGGCCCGCCAAGATAAAGTCCCGTCATCGGAAGCAGGTTGCCCAGGCGCACCAGGGGCAGCGCCGAGGAGTTCAACAGCAGCCGTACGTCGGTTGTGAATGCGATTAGCAGGCAGCTGATCAGGCTCGCCCCCACCGTCAGAAAATAGAACAGACGCGCGACTTTCGTCGCATCCCCGATCGCTTTCGAACTGTCGACCGCCGAAATCGATTCTGGAAGCACGGCGTCGAAAAGATTGGTCCCGCCCAGCCGGCCGAACCACAACCCATCCACGCCATAGACATTGGCCCCCATCAAATTCGCGCCGCGCAGTTCCGTGCCTAGCAGGTTGGCGCTACGCAAGTCTGCGCGCACCAGGCTCGCCCCACGGAGATTCGCCATCGAAAGATCCGCGCCCACGAGATTCGTCCTGTGCAGGTGTGCGCCCTGTAAATTGACACCCGTGAGGTCTGCTTTCGCAAGATTTACGCCGCTCAGATCCGCTTTCGCGCCGGATTCTCCGCCCGTTTCCACCCAGATCTTGTGCTGATCCAGAATCTCGGCCAGATCGATCAGCGAAATTCCGATTGCGCCTTCTCCAGGCGGAATATCTTCTGACGCATGATCTCGGCGCGAAACTTCACTCTTCATGTCTTCGATTTCCAGAGCCATCTCGGATGTTTTCCCCCAAATCCCTCTGCCCGGGTTCGCGCTTTTGAATAGAGCCCATCATTCGAACTTCCAAGCGGTCACACGCTTTCACACTTGGTAGTTATGTGCGCGTTCGAATTGTTCCCCCGCAGGCTGAACGGTCGCCGGGCACCATCCATAGTCTCTTACTTGTCGAGCGAAAATCGCCTGCCCGCAAGTACAGGCGGCGCACAGGTAACGGGGCGCGCAGGAAAAATCGCACCATCAATGGGCGCCAGCCAGAGGGGAAAACAGGAGTGGAAAATTCAGGAAGAAAACAATTGAAAAGAAAGAAGCCGAAAAGAGAAACTGAGCCGGGGCGCTTCGCTGAGGGGCCAAGGCAGCCCCGGCTTATCCTGCCCGCCTCCGCAGTGAGCGAGCAAGAAACTCGGAAAAACTTTCCCACGACTTGCAAGAAGCTCGCCGACAGAAAATCGCTTCAAAATTCTGCAAAAAGACAGCGGAATTTCTTGCCGCAAAATCTAGCGGCGTGTCGCGCAGGGAAGCGGGGACTTCCCTTCTCTGCAAAATTCAATCTCTCCAGCAAAACTCTACTTTTCTTCGTCGCCGCGCAGAAACTCGTAGCGCTCGATTGCGGCAACAACGCCAACGGCGCCTTCGTCGCGCGACTCGGTGCGCTGGACGCGGCCGAGGCAGCGTACGCGGACGGGGCCTGCCAGAGTGATCTCGTTGGGCAGGGTGAGAAGAATTTCAACGGGCGAGCCTTCCTTCACGTCCTTCTGAAGAAAGAAGTAGACACCGCGGGAACTGACGTCCCGGGATTCGGTGCTGGTCTCACCAACCGCCGCTCCCGTAGTCCAACGAACGGTAAGCGGCAGCCGCATGGAAAAGCGCTGGGTGGTGCGGCGT
>Ga0137394_10004228_pt1 | contig 10878 bp, 15 predicted proteins | sample czobulk116metaG_FD_108278 | JGI IMG/M metagenome (GOLD analysis project Ga0137394, IMG submission 108278) | Vadose zone soil microbial communities from Angelo Coast Range Reserve, California, USA - czobulk1.16 metaG | ecosystem: Environmental > Terrestrial > Soil > Vadose zone | place: USA... | reverse complement strand
GATCGCTACAGATCAAAGTCTTCGGGTCATCTTCCTCATGTCACGACTCTCCGCGCCTTTTGTATGCGTCGCCTGTACATCAACTCAGTCCCCAAATGGACCTTCTTCTGGCTTCTCAAACATTTCGCCGCAGACGAGCGGGAGCTTGAGAAGCTCAAAGAATTTTGTTCGCCCAACGGCGCTGTAATTATCTTTCCACTTTACGCGTCGTCCACTTAAACGCGAACGGGATGGATTATATGACTATCCGACCCGAGTCTGCTGAACGATCTACGAGGTTCTGAGCGAGTTCCGCTCGGTGCGCTGCGGGAACGTATCTTCGATCTTTTCCCACCTCTGCGTCCGTGCGAGTTTTTCATTGCGAGTGCATCGCGGGCACATACGCACTGAGTGCACCTGTGCGTCGCAATCATCGACTATAAAACCAAACTAAAAGGCATGGAGGCGAGGCGTAGTACGTTCTTCCTCGCATCACTTCCCACTGGCGCGTAGCCCTGTTTTGCTTTATTTTCCATTACGCTGCGTTCATTTTGTTGGACCTCCGTGGGAGGCCTACGTTGATGGCATATAGGTCATCGAATAAGATGCTCGCCGGGGTGCGTGCTGCTTTGGTGGATATCGCTCAAGCCGAGGGGGAAATGGGGGAGGAGGAGGCGCATGGTTATGTTGCGCAAATGGAGAAAGAGGGGTGACTCTTTGAGGAGTGCTGGAGTTGATTAAAAGGGATACACTTCAGTTTTGGCGCGTCGCACATGGTCGGCCTCATAAGTTGCTGTTTGCCGAACACCACAAGCTTGAGTTAGTACAGTATGTACTGGCATGGCCCAGTTCAACTGGTGGTCAGACAGCATTTGATGTCGAGACCGGAGATCGGTCATCTCCCGCACGTCCTCTCTTGCCTGGCTAGCGCTTAACGCGTCAGTCAGGACAACATCTGTTGCTAAGACGACACGCTAACGCGAAACTTTGACAACCCTGAGATTTTGGCGGTGAGACACTGTTCAGCTAAAATCATGACCGTACTGTGCCTGTGTAACAATCCAAGCCTGGAGCAAGAGCGCTTCAGCATTTATTTCGACCCTTGTCCTCCATGGCTCTCCGGGTTATCAGGCGCAGCACGGGCAACAATGCGTTTGACTGGATGGTCACTTCTGCCCAGATAGCCTCCAACGTCTCGAGCATGTTGCAGTTCCCACCCACGATGGCAGCGACGACCGTCCTCCTCTCCATCCTCCAGATCATCGCCGTGAGCAAACCGACTTTCTAACCATCCTTTTGTCCACGACCTCACCCACCTCCCCGCTTCATGATGCGTTTACGCGCGCTCACACCCGCCGATGCCAGGACGTCAGGGCGAACCAGCAGGACTGCATCCGCCTCGCGCAGAGGGCTGCGCGGCTGCTCATGGCCATCGGGCAGCACATGGAGGGAAAGTGGGAAGACGCACCGCAGTCGTTGTTGGATAACATCCGTGAGTTTGAGGCGTGAGTGTCGCGTCTTCACGACGTTGCTCTCCCTTTTTTCTATCTTTTGATTTATCTTTTATATGTTTTCCTATCTCAGCACGTTGCTCTCGATACGCGATTTTATGCTCAAGGCCGCGCAAACGAAATGGATTGCCCGATTTGTGGCAAAGATGAGCATACAGGACGCGCTGATGCAGTTTGACCAGCAACTTAGGGATGCTGCCATGTCCTTCCAGGTACGTTGTCGCCCTACTCTCTTACTGCCTTCTAAAACTTGGGAACTAAAATCGATGGTGAACGCCGTCAGGTTTCCTCGTTGATAGAGATACACTATGCCATAGGTGCCATGAGTGGCGCTTCGTCAAGCAACCCTTCTCGAATCACTGACGGAGATGTCGTCTTAAGCCCGGTTGAGTCTTCAGAAGTGCTATCCTCCTTGGGCGATGCCACGTTGAAATCCTCCGTCTCGAATTTTGAAGTTGTGAAACGATCCTGCGGTTCCGCTGAATCTTCGCATTCTTCATTTACCCTCATCGAAGCCGACTCGGAGGCTCCGGAGCCCGAATCAGAGTCGCCTTCGCCTGCAACTCCCGTGCTTACTGAAGAAGAGGAATTCCTCGCCAACTTGAGCGGAGACACGGATGAGTTTGGAGTGCGTCTACGCCGTCTTACTTTCCGTCTTACCTCTGGTTTATCGAAGCCTTAGTTCCGCAGATATCACCAATCCGACGTCGTCGTCCGCAAGGCAAATCGAAAAGCCACAGGGTGGTTTGCGGGAACGTCAGAGGCAGTGGCAGGCGGACAGAAAATGACCATCAAGAGATACGATGGGGTGAAAGATCTTGCCTTGAAGGTACGCTAGTCTGTTTGTTTCTCTGTTGAACAAGGTTGATTGATTGAGAAAAAGCAATGGGTGAGAGATATCAATATGTTGAGAAATCTTCAGTCCGTCTCCGTGACGCCGTCCCATCGAGTCAGTTGCTGATGATGTGCGACATGATAGCCATGAAAATCTGCCTCAAATCCTTGGTTATTCTGATGGAAAGGCGCCGACGCCCTTCATTCTGTTGGCAAGTGGTACGTACCAGAGTTCTCTACCTCCCACGCGGGTGGGCCGGTTTATTGATGTTGAACCAGTGCAGAGCCGTGATCTTGCTTCGGCCATGAGGTCGGCACTCACCACCCGCAATCTGGCCCACTGCGCCAGCCTGATACTAAAGACAGTGAGTATGACAATCTGGTCTGTATGCTTTTGAAGTGTTGAGAATTCGCATAGTACCGGGACATCGCTGTTAGTTGACCCAAGTTCCCATTGATCTTGACTAGGACACCCTGACGTGGCTGTCAGTCAGCGATAACGCATACCCAGCAGCAATTGTCCTTGTCCGAGAACGATGCTCAGGACTTCGTCGACGTAAGACGTTTCCTCAAGGTTTGCGTGTCGGTTGCTTACCTCGTGCCAGCATGCAACTTATAGTATCGACAGCGAAAACAACATCATCGTCGGATTGCCACCCCCACGAGAGGGATGGGTGACGGCTCGGAGCTACTGCTTCGAAGAGTCACTTGCTGAACGTGTGCTCCAGGTAAGGATGATGGCATTTTTCTACGCTTGGGCTCCTAGAACTGGTTCGCAGTACCTGAAAGAGCTCATGAGCGCGGAAGAAGCAGCACCTCAATCCGGACCGTGTCAGTCATCGGCATCACTCAACGTCGGTATCATGTCATGCGCTTTTCAGGCACACGAACTGATGGGTTTACCCTTAGAAATACAAGCAGCTCAAGGGTCTTTTGCATTCTCTCCTTCCACGTAGACGAGAAGGCCCATGCCTCTCCCCTGAACTCGAAGATCTTCTCGATGACGCGGACGAAGATAACCCACTCACCCTTCGTGCTCTGCGGGCCCTCAGCATCGACCAATCGCGGCACGACCAATCGTGGAGTACCCGCGCTCCGGTCGGCGCCCTCACAGCGGGTGATTACGGGTACATCCCAGGAGGTTCGACAGACTTTGCAAACTTCGTGCGTCTCGGAAATATCCAGGAAGGCGAAGATCGCAGTCAGGCGATAGAAGTGGTCGGAAAGACGCACGGTACGATGCTCGTGCGGACCAGCGGATCCAGCGTATTTCCACAACGGCAGCCGGCGAACCCATTCCTTATCCCCGATGAGATGGAGTGTTGGCCCGTCGCGCTACCTCCGCGAGGAAACGCGACGGTATTCGTACACCATGAGACGGGGCTTGCTTGCGTCAATGATGCCTGGAAGTTCCTCATCGCGCACGGCGCGTCACTCGCGTCAACGCATGGCATCAATCCACAGGACCTCATCCTGGGTAGGTCCCGAAGCCCCTTCCCTATCTGTCCCTTTATACAACACGATCTAAACTTTGAATGATCACTCGTATACCAGTGACCCGATCTCTACGCATCGACGACCACCAAGTCGAGGACTGGCGCCCCTCGCTCTTACCGGTTCCCGGTATTGGCTGTGCGACCGGGTTTGGCCCCGCCACGTTCGGTGCCCCCGCGTTTCCGCATCATGGGTTTGGCGCCCAGGCGCCCGCGTTCCCGTCAATGGTGTACCTCATTACATCTTCCCGCCCGGACTTCGCGGCCTACATTACGGATGACCCCATGGGCCGCCCGCGCCCGCGTCCGACAGGCTCCACGTCGTGGTGTTTCAGTTGTCGTTCTGGATAGTAAGCCCCGTAGTCAGCTTCATCGAGTCGGCTGGCGATGACTGATTTCGTTGTTGTTACAGTCCGGTAGCATACGTTGATTATATTCAACTGGACGCAGAAGATATGGAGTCATAGTTATTAATGACAATTGAACTCGTGGCGTTCGCCCAACGAGTGACTTATCACGCCCGAGTTATAGCGAGATTGTGCGAACTCTACTCCGAGTCAGCTGTGTCGCGTATGGTCATAGTGTCAGAAAAGCATAGAACAAGTGAAAGGAGCAACTGCCTGTGCGTTCCACTCGCTCGGCAAGTTGGCAGATGAGGTTCGCTGCCGTCGCGTGTTTGTGGGGCGAGGTCGAGAGTACGTGGTGGTGTACGTAAAATTTTAGACATGAAATTGTCGTGATTTTTTTGGCCACGTCTTGCAAGGTTTTTCTTCGACCACGACTTTGAGCAAACCATGCCTCTCGAAGCCCTCCTTGACGCATCCAAAACATCCCTCTTCCTTTCCCTGGCGTCCATAACGTTCAACCCTACAGCGTGGAACATTGTCGCGAGAAACGGTAAGCCAGACCGTCTGCTCGCTCGGTCACTCGCGTCACCTCGTCCTCTCCGCACCAACGATCCCCTGACTGACCAATCGTGCAAAAAGAATACCACAACAAGACAATCACCCACATTTTCGGCGACAACGCTCGTCTAGGCTGTTACTTCCTCACCCTGTGCATTTTCGGCGCGGGACTACTGCGTGACCACCTGTACGTCGCCACGTTTTTTCTATTCTCATTTTTTTACTTTTCTCATTCTGCCTTTTTCTCTTGATCCACGCCATTCATCCGCAATCACCAGATACTTGAGCGCCCTCTTAGAACAGCCGCACGCGCGGATCCTCCCCGCCCCGCTCGACACGCTCGTCCCCGTCGCGCTCTTCGTCCTCGGCCAGACCTATGTCGTGACCTCCACCTGGGCGCTTGGCATCACGGGCACGTTCCTGGGCGATTATTTCGGCATTTTGATGGATCATCGCGTTGAGGGATTCCCGTTTAACGTGCTTCGCGATCCCATGTACGTCGGCAGCACGATGTGCTTCGCCGCGACGGCTTTGTGGTGCGCGTCACCGCTCAGCAGACACAGTATGAGGGTTGACGTTTCATTTCTGCAGGTACGAGCGCCCCGCTGGTTTGTTGATCACATTGTACGTCCACATCGTGTATACGATCGCGCTCAAGTTTGAGGGGTACGTCGCTTCTCGTGCATCTTTCCGCGCTCTGCTGACGCTGCCCAGACCGTTCACCGACATGATTTACTCCACGCATTCGACATCTGCTAAAAAGTTGTCTAATAAGGAGCTTTGAAGCCTGCTCGCAACATCTTCTTGCTTCCGACCCTCAACAGTTATCACGACCCCCACGCACATTGCTCACATTGATCAAGAATCTTGCTACAATATCTCATCTATACGTATGAGTAGATCTCTAGAACTTCTTACTTTGGTTGCTCTATATTGCATCGTTGAATTTGTAGAGAATTTTAGCTGTTGATGACATCTTCCCACAGCTGTTTGCAGTCTACTGTGGGCCATAACCACGACGCGAGCAAGAACGCACCACTCAAATTTCTGTTGATGTGTCGGACGATGGCACGGCATGACCAAGATATGCTCCCGGATCTCAGCGGTGATACTAGCCCACCTCGGACCGGGACCAAGTGCCAATGGCTGTGCACTGCATGCAAATCAGAGTTTTCACATGAAAAATAGTTGTAGAAAAGTTTAGTTAAGTCTTAAACAATTCCAAAAATTTACTTGTCCAGAAAACTTTGGAAAAAAAAGTTTAAGTAATCTTACAATCTTATTGTGTGAAAAAATTTCATAAGGAAGAGTTTGGTGAGATTTTAACTTTCCTGGCCCAGTGGCTGGCCAAACTAGGAATAATTTGGTGAGATTTTAACTTTCCTTTTATGGATTTTTTTTCACACAATAAGATTGTAAGATTACTTGAACTTTTCTTTCAAAGTTTTCTGGACAAGTAAATTCTTGGAATTGTTTAACACTTAACCAAACTTTTCTACAACTATTTTTTGTGTGAAAACTCTGATTTGCATGCAGTGTATGCCTCACTCCAATCTGATCTGATGAGCATTATTATTATTTTCTGAGAAGGAAAGGGAGCATAATAACTAGAGGTTTGGTAGATGTAGGTCTTGTATACTGTACTGATTTTGTCATTGCTGGTGAAGTTCTGATGTGGGCAAAATAGAGGTATGGTGGGTTATTGCTCTCCGGCTCGGGAGACTGTATCCTCTTCCGCAAAACTCAACTTCAACCAACGATCTCTAGCACTGGCTTCTGTATTCCAAAAAAGGAAGGCGGTGGCGGTGGAAGTTGAAGAAAGCGTGGTAATGGAAGAAGCGCGTGCTGTGAGTCAAGGTACTGAGCATCAACTTGCTGTCTCCTCAACCACGACTTCAGAAAATCATGTCTCTCAGTGCCCTTCTCGACGTGTCCAAAACATCCCTTTTCATTTCCCTGGCGTCCATAACGTTCAACCCTGCAGCGTGGAACATCATCGCGAGAAACGGTAAGCCAGAACCCGTCTGCTCGACTGCTCGTTCGCACCTCCTCCCCCTTCCTCTCCGTACGAGCGAGCTCCTGGCTGACCGACCGACCGACCGACCGACCGACGACGTGCAAAAAGAATACCGCAACAAGACGATCACCCGCCTTTTCGGGGGCAACGCCCATTGGGGCTGTTACTTCCTCGGCGCGTGCATTTTCAGTGCGGGAATGTTCCGTAATCACCTGCACGTCCCCGCCCTTTTTTTCTATTTTTTGTTCCCTTGTCTCATTCCGCGCCATTCATCTGCGATCCCCCCTCAGATACTTGCGCGCGATTTTAGAACAGCCACATGCGCACGTCCTCCCCGCCCCACTCGACACGCTCGTTCCCATCGCGCTCTTCGTCCTCGGCCAGACCTTCGTCTTCGCGTCCACGTGGGCACTCGGCTTCACTGGCAGGTTCCTGGGCGACTATTTCGGCATTCTGATGGATCACCGCGTCGAGGGATTCCCGTTTAACGTGCTTCGCAATCCGATGTACGTCGGCAGCACGATGTGCTTCGCCGCGACGGCTTTGTGGTGCATGCCGCCGCTCAGAGGTCACCTGGTTATGAGAATTGATGGATTCATCTTTTTACAGGTACGAGCGCCCCGCCGGTTTGTTGGTCACTTCGTACGTCCACGTCGTGTATATGATCGCGCTCAGGTTTGAGGGGTACGCTGTTTCTCTTGCACTGTCGCACTCTGCTGACGCTGCCAAGGCCATTCACCGACATGATTTACTCCACGCGTTCGACATCTGCCAAGAAATTTTTCGACAAGGAGCTTTGAAGCCTGCTCGCAAGATTCCCCCTACGGCTCGCAACAGTCATTACGGCCCTCACGCTTCATTGCTCACATTGATCAAGAATCTTGCTAAAATACTCCATCTATCCGGATCAGTAGATATCTCTAGAATATTGATTTGGATTGTCATAAATCCGTAGAGAATGTGTAGCTGTTGATGACACCTTCCCACAGCTGTTTGCAGTCTACTGTGGCCCGTAACCTCGACGCCAGCAAGAAGGCACCACTCAATTTTCTGTTATTCGCAAGGTTAGTCAACGCACTCGGCGAAGCAAGCCCAGCATACGTACCTATTGAGGGAGTACGTTTCTCTTGGTGGCGGCGTGAGACGATGACGCAGCATAGTTGGGATACGCTCCCGGATCTCAGTGGTGCTAATGGCCCATCTTGAACCGGGCCCAAATGCGAATGGTTGCGGTGTATCTTCGCGGAACGGCGTCGCGAGCAGTTGAAGAGACTCGACGTGCGCGTTATTCATGATCTAGACCTCCCTGTCAGCAAAACATCGCAGAAGGAAAGCCATAAATGGAACGACCGACATCGTCCTCCTCGCCAGTGAGATAGCCAAGCTTCAAACTCCAGCGCAGACACCCTTCTCGGTCTTGCTGTGCCGCGGCGAGAAGCAGGCGGAGCCAGCTGTCCATGAATCTAGCGCCGTAGCTCCGCGTCGCTCCAAAGTCGACCAATTCGATCTGCCTCATGCATAAGCGTCTAGTTTTCTGTTTCCGAGAAGGGAAAAGGAGCGCCAAAAAAAGGGGAGCATCGGACCTGACGGGTTTTCGCGTTCCAGAGAAAGTTGGACCAATTGGGATCCGTCTGCATCTCCCGGAAGACGAAGAGTTCTCGCAGGCAGAGGTCGATTACTCGAGTCGCTATCTTCGTTGTGTTGTAGTATGTTAGCGTCGACGGCTTGTCGCGTGATCTCGGTACACGGAACACACCTCGTCGCGGTCTGCTTGAGGAAGGCGATGCACGGCGTCTCCGCCAACGCTGACGCCGTTTACGTATTCCATCACCAGTACACGATCAGTACTTCCTTCCCATACCCACGGGACTTTGAAGCGCGCGTCGCTGCCTAGCCTCTCGGGGCTTCCGAAAGAGCGCATACAGGCTGCCTCGCGCGTGTAGTCGCATTCGTCCGCCAGCTCTTCCTTCATGACCTGTTTTCAGCACGTCGTCGTCAGCACCCCATCTTGCTGCGCATATAATGATGGAGTAGTGCGCGGAATGCAGCGTACAGCAAGCGTCTTATCCAGGAACAGCCCGCGCGGGAGCAGCCGCCCCGCCGTCAGCAGTATGCGGATGTAGCCCAGGTCGCTCGCCACGCTCTCCGCTATATTTGGGAACTGGATCTTCACCGCGACGCGCGCGGGTCGTCCTGTCGGCGAGACGGACGCTGCGAGCACGGCGTGATGGACCTGCCCGATCGAGGCAGCGGCAAAGGGAATAGGGTTAAAATCTGCGAAGTACGAGCGCCACGATGGTCCGAGTGAGGACGTCATCACGTTCTGGAGTCCGGAAAGCATCAGTCCGCGAGTCGGTCGTCGTCTGGATGCGATTGTGGTTGCACACCTCCATCTGCCAGTTGGGCATATAGTGAGCGCAGTCCTGCACGCGGCGGAAGACGCGGTCGAGATCCGGTGGTAGCACGTGCGTATCTGCGGGATAGATGCAGTCAATTAGAGTGTCGTGTGAGAATTCGAGCGTATGGACCTTGGATACTGAGGAACTGCCCTACTTTCAACGCTGCGCCACGCATCTGCGTGAGTTTGGACACGATGCGCGTCAAATTCGCCTCGGTCATCATCAGGGAGGATGAGGACCCGGTGGACTCGGTGGATGTTGTCGAGCGGCGGAGCAATTCGGAAGCAGCGCCGTAGCCGAGGGACGCCGCGAGGCCTGAGATGCTGAAACATGAGCCCAAAGGATCGCGTTGGTAAATGATTATGATTGGTACCCCCGTAGTGAAAAAGTCGCCCTATGCGAGAAGAAGGCACTTTGGAAGACTGAAGGCGCCGTAATGATTCAGGCCTAGGTACAACCACCTGCAGAAGATTGGCTTCAGATGTCATTGGTAACACAAAAGGCGGTTGAGTACGTCGTGAGGAGGCGCATTTGACTCTGGTATATGCGGGTCTTGGGAAAAAGGTACGTCTGCTCTAGAGAAGTTGGTATTGGCAGCGGGTACGAGGGGATCTGCGGCATGAGGTCCAGCCTCGGCAGTTATGGGGAGGGTGGTTGATGTGGAGTTCGGCTTGCGTAACTTGGAAGCTTCAGTCTTCTCGTCTCGGGGTTGGTGCTCTAGAACTGTTTTCAACAGCGACGCCAGTGGGGTCGCCACTACCTCGATCTGCTTGAGCCATGCTTCGTTCGCGTGGAGAAGGGAGCTCGGCAGGACGTATGCTGATGATCCCTGAGAATGAGACTCATCTGCGGTAGCAGCTGGTTCCTCCTCGTCCTTTTCTCGCCGCTCTCCCTCACGAAGACCGCGGGATTGTTTCTGGCCCTGTACGACGCGGATACCCCCTACCCGTGTTATCTGCGCGGCCCTGTGTTGTAGCGCATGGTCGAGAATCACCAGCGCGGAGTGCGCGACGGCCAACCAGTTAAACACCGGACCTGGTGGCATACACGCCAAAATCTAGATAACTTCAGCTCGCATAGCTTCAAAGTAGCAACGAGGACTTACCGAGAAGTGAGAGCCTATGAATGCCGGGGCGCGAATTCACAGAGGTCTGCTCAAAGTCACGTGTGCGTCTCAAATTCTCCAGACATTATGTCATCAGGCTCTGTGAAAACTGCTCCTACTTGCGACGGGCCAAACCACATTCTCTACATCTTGTGTTCTTTGATTACTGTGCGGCTCGGCAATCCATATTCTGTCCATGACCTTTCTCTGTCGAATAAGCAAGGCCCATGGTCCTTCAAAATTCCGGAATCCTCGAGCGTGAATCTATCCACGATATCCTCGACGCAACCCAACGGAACCCGCCTCATTCGAAAAACGACAATTTATGAGCTGTACTCCATCTCAACTTGTTTCATCCCTTCCTGCTTAAGTCCTTGCTGGGATTGTCCCGTGAAATCCGTTGTCTGTGTGATGACGAATGTGATATCTGGATGTCCTTGTGGTGAAGACTCCTGTACTCATTGATCCGAGCCTGATGGATAATTTGTTCTGCCGGTCCATTGGTCGTGAAAACCTTGGTCTGAATCCATCAGTGACCATTTGGATTTTGACTCGGCGACTCAGGCATTTCGACCGAATCAGACATCTTCTTGAGGGTCGTACTTTCCGTTGAGATCGAACCGGATGGCATCGTC
>Ga0137394_10004227_pt1 | contig 10878 bp, 6 predicted proteins | sample czobulk116metaG_FD_108278 | JGI IMG/M metagenome (GOLD analysis project Ga0137394, IMG submission 108278) | Vadose zone soil microbial communities from Angelo Coast Range Reserve, California, USA - czobulk1.16 metaG | ecosystem: Environmental > Terrestrial > Soil > Vadose zone | place: USA... | reverse complement strand
TAGGTGTTCTGCTGGATGACGAAGAGCGGCTGGCCCTTCTTGACCTGCTGCCCGTCCTGGAAGAGGACCTTCTCGAGATACCCCACCACCCGGGCGACCAGCTGGACCGTGTAGATGGCCTGGGTGTTCCCGGTGAGATCCAGGCTGTCGGTGACCGACTGCTGCACGGGCTGGGCGACCGTCACCTTCGGGGGCGGGGGCGGTTGCGGCTTCGGCTGCTCCTTGCAGCCGGCCTGCAGGGCCAGTAGCGCGGCGAGCACGAAGCAGCCGGAAACGCGTTTCTTCCGCACGCTCGTCACCAATCCGGGAGCCGGGGCCGCGACTGTGGCTCGCGGGAGGCCGGCAGGTTGTAGGTCGCGGGGGTGAGCAGCCTACCCCAGTTCGTGCGCTCTCGCATCTCCGCCTTGATCTCGGCCGGCACGATGTCCTCGCCCTCCCGGACCTCCCAGCCGCCCCCCAGCGCCCGGTACACCCCGACGAGGCTCGTCGAGATGTTGCCGAGCGTGCTGGCCAGGGTGTCCTGCTGGGTCAGGAGCGTCTGCTGCGTGGTCAGAACGGTAGTGAAGTCGGTCACGCCCTCCCGGTACTGCAGGACGGCGAGGTCCACGGCAGACCGGCTCGACGTGACGCTCTTGGCCAGGAGGTCGGCCCGGTCCTGGTTGCGGAGGAACGAGGCCAGGTTGTCCTCCACGTCCTGCTGCGCCGCCAGCACCGTCTGCCGATAGGCCAGGAGCCGCTGCTGGAAGCGCGCGTCCTGCACGCGGACGTTGTTCGTGATCTGCCCGTAGTTGAGGATGTTCCACTGCACGGAGGGACCGATCTGGACCTGCCGGCTCCCCCAGCGGAACATGTCGCTGAGCCGGAACGTTCCCAGATCGGTCGAGAGGAAGACCAGGTTGCCGATCAGGGAGAAGGCGGGGAGGAGCTCGCCCTTGGCCACGCCGATCTGGGCGGACTGCGCGACCGCCTGCAGCTCGGCGCTCCGGATGTCCGGCCGGCGACGCAGCAGATCGGCCGGGATGCCCACGATGACCAGGGGCGGCGAGGCCGGGATCGCGGAGGGCCCGTCCAGCAGATCGCCGAGGTCGTTCGGGGCCATGCCGAGCAGCACGCTGAGGGCATCCCGCGCCTGGCGCCGCTGCGTCTCGAAGACGGGGAGCGTCGCGCGGGTATTGAAGAGCACGGTCCGGGCCTGCTCGACGTCGAGCTGGGTCACGGTGCCGTACGTGAACCGGGCCTCGACGATCTTCAGGGTCTGCTCCTGGATGTCGATGTTCTCCAGGGCGATGCGGATGCGTTCCTCCGCGGTCCGGAGCGTGATGTAGTTGTTGGCGACGTCCGCGGTCAGGGTGACCAGCGTGTTGTCGTAGTCCGCGAGCGTGGCGAGCAGGCTCGCATCGGCGGACTGGATGTTGCGCCGGATCCGTCCCCAGAAGTCGAGCTCCCAGCTGGCCTGGGCTCCGATCGTCGACTGCCAGTACGCGACGCTGCCGCCGCCGCCTCCGCTGAACAGCGCGGCGGTGGAGGCCCGGTCGCTCGTGCGATTGTACTGGACGGACCCGATGGCCTGCTGCGTCTGCGGGAAGATCTCGCCGACCGTGATGCCCAGCTGGGCACGAGCCTCCAGGACCTTCACCCCGGCCTGCTGGAGCGTGAGGTTGTCCTGGTAGGCCCGCGCGATGAGCCGGTCCAGGGCCGGATCGTTGAAGGCCTTCCACCAATCCCGGTAGTTGGTCGATTCGGCGCTGAGACGCGGGTCCTTGGCCTCCCCGAAGCCCGGTGACACGGAGACCTTGGGCCGCTGGTAGTTCGGCCCGACCATGCATCCGGCGAAGGCCAGGAGCACGGGCACCAGTAGGATGAGCCCGGATCGGAGGCGTGTCCTTCGCCGAGGCGGACTTACGTCGGACCGCGTGGGGCCGAGCCGGAGCCGGGCGCCGTGCCCATCGATTGATCTGGTCATCTGGTGGTCTGTCGGAGAGCAGCCCTCCTTCTCAATGGCCATGTCTCGTGTCCATGACAGCGCAGCATAGGGGATCGGCGGGAAGGCCGCAAGGAAACACCCCATCTCGCGGCCCCGGTGTGGTTGACTCCCGTGAGAACATGTTCCACGTCGGTTCCCACCTAGAAACAGATCCGGATGGATGGGAGGTTCGCCTCAAGGATGAGGCAAGTCGATTTCGGTGGTTGCGGGCCCCCGCAACCATCCACAAACGGGACAAGAGCGTGAGTGGCTGCTCGATTTCGGAACGATCAGGGCACGCCAGAGTATCCGGCGACCGCTGCGCCCTCGCCGCCGCGCTCGGCTGAGCGGTAGGCGGCGTCGACGATGGCAACCGCCCGAAGCCCGTCCTCGATGGCGATGGGAAACGGGGTGCTCTCACGCAGGGCACGGACAAAGGCGCCCAGGGTCTCCCGCACGGTGGGCACTGCCTGGGGGACGGGGAGCGTGAGGCGCTCAGTGCCGCGTACGAGGTGGACGAAGCCATGCACATGATCCGCTAGCAGATGGCCGCGGGCGCCGGCCAGCTCGAGCAGGCCGACGCGGCCACTCATTGCTCGCGAGCCCGTGATGGTGGCCAGGAGTGACGGGTTACTCAGCTGGCAGGCCATGGCGAAGCTGTCCTCCGTTTCGCGCGTGATGATCTGCGCCGTCCGACACCAGACCTGGGTGACCTCGCAACCCGTGAGGAAGCGGAGCAGGTCGAAGCTGTGGACGCCGGTATGGAGCACAATGCCGCCGCCGCTCTCCGCGCGGCGGTCGAGCCAGTCCAGGGAGGATGGTTCGAATCGCTGGCTTAGGTACAGAGCGTGCAAGGGCCCAATCTCGGGCACGTGCGCCTGGACAGTTCGGACCGTGCTGTTAAAGCGGAGGGTGTGGGCAACCATGGCGCGCACCCCGCTGGCGGACACCAAGCTCGCGATGCGTTGTGCCGCAGCCAGGCTCGTCGCCAGCGGCTTCTCGACGAGCAGGGGCTTACCCGCCCGGCATGCCGTCTCCACGATGGCGGGGTGGAGCATCGGCGGCACCGCCACGACGACGGCGTCCACGGCCGGGTTGGCCAGGAGATCACGGTAGTCACCGTGAAACGTGCAGCGATACGCCGCAGCGAGCTTCTCCCCTTCGGGGCGGTTCCGTCGGCAGACGGCAACGAGGGTTGCGTCCGTCAGGTCCTCTACGATGTGGCGGGCGTAGCGAGACCCGTGCTTGCCGAGGCCGATCAGTCCGATGCCGAGCACTGGGCGAGTGGGGCAGTGGGAGGTCCGAGGGGGAGCATCGAGTGAGGCAGAGGATAGATGACGATCGGGCCGGGAGCAAGCGGGGTGAAGCTGTTACCGTCCAGCCCGGGCTTCCGCGGCCGCCTCACTCGATCACCTTGTCGGCACGCAGGAGCACCGACTGCGGCACGGTCAGCCTGAGTGCGCGCGCGGTCTTCTGATTGATGACGAGCTCGAAGGCAGTCGGCTGCTCGATCGGAAGATCAGCCGGCTTAGTGCCCTTCAGAATACGGTCTACGAAATATGCCGCGCGGCGATAGAGGCTAAGAATGTTGACTCCGTAACCGATCAAACCACCTGCGTCCCCGTATTCCTTGGCCCCGATCGAGGCGAGCCCGTTCGCAGTGGCGAGCGCCGCAATCGCCTTAAAGCTTGGGGCAAATTCCCCGTCCTCGGTCACGGCGACCGCCTCGACCCTCCTCTTCGTCAACGCCGCAAACGCGCCGCTGATCTCGCTGGGTCCTTGCACCGTCGCCGTCTCGAGTTGCAACTTCAACGGCCCGGCCGCTGCCTGCATCGCGGCCACGATCGGCTTGCTGACGGGATTGCCCGGATTCGAAAGGGCGGCGACGCGGGTGATGCGCGGAAACGCCTCCTTGAGCATTTCGAGCCGTTTCACATTGAGCTGCGGAATAAAAAATGTCGATCCGGTCACGTTGGCTTCAGGTCGCGCGAGGTGGGTTACCAGGCCGGTCGCAACGGCGTCACCGCTGATCGCCATGACAATTGGAATCGTGGTCGTCGCACGTTTGGCGGCGCGCGTTCCTGGTGTCCCATGAGTCACGATGACGTCGACGTTCAGACGAAGAAGATCCTCCAGCAAGTCGGGAAATCGCTCGTATTGTCCCTCCGCCCACCGGGGCTCGATGATCATGTTCTTGCCCTCGACATAACCGAGATCGCGCAGGCCCGCGCGCAACTCCTCCAGCGATCGCGCGGAGCCGTCCGCCGAAGCGGAACCCAGAAAACCGATCCGGGCGACCTTCGAACGTTGTTGTTGGGCGAAACAGGCAAGCGGCGCCGCGAACGCGCCCGCCCCAAACGCAATAAGCAATTCGCGTCGTTTCATTATTCGATCACCTGATCCGCCCGCTGCAGGAGGGATTGGGGGATCGTCAGCCCGAGGGCCTTGGCGGTCTTGAGGTTGATGATCAGCTCGAACTTCGTCGGCTGCACGATCGGAAGATCCACCGGCCGCGCCCCCTTGAGCACTCTGTCCACATGCGTCGCGGCCTGGCGCACGAGGAGATCGATGTCGGGCCCGTAGCTGAAGAGCGCGCCCGCCTGAGGCCAGGCCCCCCACCCACCCACGAGCACCATGCGGTTCCGGCTCGCCAGCTCAGTAATCGTTTGCTGGTTCACTACCATGAGTCGGGACGATATCACCACGGTCGCTTCAACCCGCGCCCCCGCCGCGGTGCGGAAGGCGCGCTCCAGATCACTCGATCCCCTGACCTCGAGCGAGTGGACCTCCACACCGAGTGCCCGCCCGGCGGCCTGGGTTTCCCGGTATTCGGGGTCGATGTGATCGGGATTCCACAGCACACCGACCCGCGCGATCGCGGGCGCCATCTCCTTGAGGAGCTGCATTCGCTTCGCGGCCAGATCGGATGACACGAACGTGACGCCGGTGAGATTTCCCCCCGGTCGGGCCAGGGTCGCCACGAGCCCGGCCTGAACCGGATCATTGCTGACCGACGCGACGATCGGGATCGTGCTGGTGGCATTCCGGACGAAGGGAGCCACGTCGCCGCCGAGCGCGAAGATCACGTTGGGCTTGGTGCCAACCAGATCGCGGGCAAGATCAGGAAGCCGTTCCGGCTTTCCCCCCGCATAGTGGTATTCCAAGACGATGGTTTTCCCTTCGACGTGGCCGAGATCGCGCAGCCCGGCACGAAAGGACCGCAGAGACGGATCGGTGTCGGGCGTGCCGAACAAGAGAACACCGACGCGCGGGATCTTCGATACCTGCTGGGCTCCGGCGGCGAGCGGCGCGGCGAGGAGGCCTCCGGCCAAGCTGCCCATGAACGCCCGCCGGTCCATCACTCGATCACCTGGTCCGCCCGCTGCAGGAGCGACGGCGGAATCGTCAGGCCGAGGGCCTTCGCAGTCTTGAGGTTGATGACCAGGTGAAACCGGTTGGGCCGGTAGATTGGTAGATCATCCGGTCGTGCCCCCTTGAGGATCTTATCCACGTAGTCCGCAGCTTGGCCGGCCATCTCCGTGACATTGGGACCGTAGCTCATAAGTCCCCCCTGAAGGGTGTAACCCGCAAACCCATAGATCGATCTGGCTGCCGCCCTGGTAGCCGAGCCCAGCGCGTGCAGCTCGACGCGCGCAGCGATGAGAGCCGGCGCTCCCGCTTATGGAGCGGGTTCCCTACGCGCGCGTCAGTACCTCACGGACCTTTTTCGTCAGGTCGGCCGGGGTGAACGGCTTGTGCAGGAAGGCCCGCCCGGCCCCACTCGCGCCGGCCTGCGTGATCATCTCGTCCGTGTACCCCGAGATGTAGAGGACGCGCATCCCCCGGCACGTGATCTTCAGCCGCTCCGCCAGCTCCGATCCACCGATGGCCGGCATCACCATATCGGTCACGAGCAGATCAACGGCGCCGCCCAGCCGCTCCGCGATGGTCAGTGCTTCAAGCGGGTCGCCTGTCTCGAGGACCGTGTACCCGCACCCCTTCAGGATCTCGGATGCGAGCCGTCGCACTTCCTCGTCGTCCTCGACCAGGAGAACCGTCTCCTTCCCGCGCGTCGCGCCCGGTGACGATGGCGGCGGGGCGTCGGTGATGGCGGCCGCAGCGGCGATCCGCGGGAGGTAGATCGTGAAGGTCGTCCCGCGGCCCGGGGCGCTGTCGACGCCGATGTGGCCACCGCTCTGGTGCACGATGCCGTGGACCGTCGACAGGCCCAAGCCGGTCCCCTTCCCGATCTCCTTGGTGGTGAAGAACGGCTCGATGATCCGAACCAGGGTCGCCGCGTCCATCCCGGAGCCCGCGTCCTGCACGCTCAGCGTGACGTACTGCCCGGGAGGCACATGGCCCTGGGCGTGACGGACGGCCCCCTGCAGGTCGCGGCCGGCCGTCTCGATCTTGACCATTCCCCCATGTGGCATCGCGTCCCGCGCGTTCACGATCAGGTTCATGATCACCTGCTCGACCTGCCCGGGATCGGCCATCACGTGACCGAGATCGCGGCCCGCGACGATGACGAGCTCGATGTCCTCGCCGATCAAACGCCGCAGCATGGGGGCGACCCCGCTGACGAGGGCGTTGGGATCGACGGGCCTGGGTTCGAGGACCTGCTTCCGGCTGAAGGCCAGCAGCTGGCGGGTGAGGGCCGCCGCCCGGTCGGCCGTCTTGCCGATCAGCTCCACATCGTTGCGCACCGCCCCGCTGAGCTCGCTGCGTTGCAGGAGGAGAGCGCTCCGGCCTCCGATCACCGTCAGGAGATTGTTGAAATCGTGAGCAACGCCACCCGCCAGCAACCCGACCGCCTCCATCTTCTGGGACTGACGCAGTTGCTCCTCGAGATGCCGGCGTTCAGTGATGTCGCGGGCGATCACCGACACGAACTCGACAGCCTGAGGCGGAGGCGGGTGCGCACTCGCAACGGCCCACACCGGGAACTCGCGGCCCGACCGGCTTCGAAAGGGCACCTCGCCGCTCCACGTACCGTCGCGGGCAAGCTCCGGCACGATCTCCCGACCGACACGCTCCCGCGTCGCCACTGCCATCAGCTCCGCCGCCCGGAGTCCGCCGAGATCGGCATCCAGCTCAATGCCCATGAGCTGCCGGCCGGCCCGATTCAAATAGAGCAGGCGACCGCGCGGCTCCGCGACACCGACGAGATCGGTCGTGGCCTCCAGGGCCGCGGCAAGGCGTTCACGAGCCCGACTCTCCTCCGTGAGACCGAGGTAGAGCCGGAGATTCTCAATCGCAATCGCGGCATGATTCGCCAGGGCGGTGAGGAGTCGCTCTTCAACCCTCCCGAAGGCGCGCGGCCGGGGAGGGGCCACCGTCAAGAGCCCGATCAGGCGCCCCGACGATGGCAGGGAGATGGCAAGCATCTGAGAGAGCTCGTGAAAGACCGACTGGACCTCAGGCGAAGTACCCGCCGCCCCTCGCACCTCCTCGAGGGTCACACGCCGAGTGGTGACCGCGTGGGCGTCGAGGGCATCGGTCAGGCGCAATTCGAGGAGGGGTACGACTAACGTGTCCAAGCCCATCGAGGCCGCCGGCCGCAGGGCCGAGTCCTCGCGGAGCCAGAGAACGCCCAGGTCGGCATTGAGCAGCTCGCAGGCTGATCGGATCACCATCTCGGCCAGGTCCCGGGCGTCTCGGACCGCCGCAAGGGCGACCGAGAGGGCATTCAGCACGGTCAGCGCGTTCCGCTCTTCTTCCAGGCGCCGTCGCGCCAGAACGTTCTCCAGCGTCGACGGCAGCTTCGCGAGATAGCCCGTCCCCTTCACGATGTAGTCCGCCGCACCGAGCTTGAAGGCCTGGGCCGCGATCTCCTCGTCTCCCTGCCCGGTGACCATCACGACCGGGACTCGGATCCTTTCCTGATGGATCGAGCGAAGCACTTCAACCCCGGAGAGATCCGGCAGTCGGTAGTCGAGCAGCACGAGATCGTAGGCCCTCGCCCGGAGACGCGCCAGCGCCTCACCGCCGCTCGCGACCACGTCGAGCTGAAGATGGGACCCGTGTCCCTGAAACGCGCGTTCCGTCAGTGCGACATCCGGCTGGTTGTGCTCCGCGTAGAGAATGCGCGCCGGGATCTGCCGCAACTCGTGTGTGATCCGATGCCGCTCGATCGCGCCTTCGAGCACCCGGGGAAGGGACCGAAGGTAGTCGCCCCGCTTCACCAGATAGTCTGCGGCGCCGGCCTTGAGGAGACGGACTGCGATGGCCGGATCGCCGGAACCGGTCACGAGGACTACCGGGATCGGCAGCCCCTCGCTCATGATGGCCTCGAGGAGATCGAGCCCTGTCCCGTCTGGCAACCGGTAGTCCGATAGCACGATGTCGAGGTCGCCGGCCCGGACCCGCTCGATCCCCTCGGCGACCGTCGCGGCTGCGGTCAGTTTGAGGTGGACGGCGTACCGCTCGACGTGGCGCCGGGTCAGCTCCCGGTCCGCCGGGTCGTCTTCAACATAAAGAACCCGAATGCTGTCCATGGGGCCTCACCTATGGGCGCGCGAACGTGATCTGGTCATCGGGCAGCATCCGGGAGGCGCATCGGGCGGCAAGGACTCGAACCTAAAACCCCGCCGCCTGTCACTGACGCGATGCGGCATCGCGCTCGTGTGCGGGTACTTCTCCGTGGAGCGGGCTCGAGCCGCTTGCTCCATATCGTAGAGACTAGAGCATGCCGCGTGCTTCTCGCCGGATTTTCGCGTAGAGATGGAAGGGCCCTGGGTGTCCGATCCGACCGTTTCCCTAGGGCTCGGTGCCGTTCCTGGCGCTCCCGCGCGTATGCCTCGCTCGGCGAACCGCCGTCGGCGACCTCCGATACACGGCGCGAAACGCGGCGTTGAATCGTCGGATGCTGGCGAAGCCCGCGGCGAAGGCAATCTCGGACATTGGCATCACGGTCTCGTCGACGAGCCCTTTCGCGCGTTGCACCCGTCGGGTCGTCACCACGGCGGTGGGCGAAGCCCCCGCGTGTTGCACGAACAGTCGGCGTAGATGTCGGCTCGTCATCCCGAGCCGCTCGGCGAGATCCTCGACGGCCTGGCCATCGTCGAGGAACCCACGCTCGATGAGCCGCATTGCGCGCGAGACCGTCGCCGCCGCACCGCGCCACGCCGGTGTCCCTGGCGCGGTCTCGGGGCGACACCGCAAGCAGGGGCGAAACCCGGCGCGCTCAGCCGCGGCGGCAGTGGGAAAGAAGACGACGTTACGGGACTTGGCGGGCTTCACGGGACAGATGGGACGGCAATAGATCCGCGTGGTCATGACGCCGGTAAAGAACCATCCGTCAAATCGGCGGTCTCGTGCAAGCCGCGCGCGGTCGCAGACGCCCCAATCAAGGCAGGTCCCTTTGCTCACAATAGCCCGAGCGTAGCATGCGGGCCGTCGCCCGCCGCGGGTCCGGACGATCACGTCCGAAAGCGGCGAGACCGCGTTGGGCGCAGCCGCTACGCTCGTGTGCAGGCATGAGTGCTCGATACTTCTACGGCTGGAACGTCGTGGGCGCGACCTTCGTCATGGCGTTGTTCAGCTTCGGCCTCGGCTTCTACGGCCTGGCCGTGTATGTCGCAACCCTCCAGCGCCTGCATGGCTGGTCGGCCGCCGCCGTGTCGGCGCCCGTTACGGTGTACTACGTGGCCGGCGCGCTCCTGACGATGGCGATCGGCGACCTTTACGAGCGTTTCGGGCCGCGGGTGGTCGTGGCCGGCGGGAGCGTCGCGATGGCCGCCGCCGTTGCGGCGCTCGGGTTTGTCACGCAGCCGTGGCACCTCTACCCGATCTTCGTCGTCATGTCGGTTGGCTGGGGATCGCTGAATGGTGCGGCGATCAACATCATCCTGGCCCCCTGGTTCCAGCGACGCCGCGGCCTTGTCGTCAGCATCGCGTTCAACGGGGCCACGCTGGGCGGAGTAGTCGTCGCGCCCGCGCTCATCCTGCTCATCGGCGTGGCGGGCTTCCCGCGCACGTGCGGCGCCGCGGCAGGCGTGCTCCTCGCGGTACTGCTCCCCGTCGCAGCGGGCGTTATGAGGCGGAGTCCGGAAGAGCTCGGGCTCGGTCCCGACGGCGATGCCTGTCCTCCAGCACTCGCCGCCGCGTCGGCTGGCCCCGAGCGACGTGGGCGCGGCGACGCCCTACGCACGTGGCGCTTCTGGAGCGTGTCCGTTCCATTCGCACTTGGCCTCGCGGCCCAGGTGGGTGTGCTCACGCATCTCGTCGCCGTCGTGACGCCGATGCTCGGAGCGGGCGGCTCCGCGCGAGCCATGAGCGCAACGACGGCGGCGGCGGTGATCGGGCGGCTGGCGACGGGTCTCGTCGTCGATCGCTTGAACCGGCGGCTCGTGACGAGCGCAACGCTCGTCATCCAGATCGCGGGCCTGACCTTGCTCGCGTGGGCACCGTCTGCCGTGGGTGTCTATACTGCCTGCGCGCTCTTCGGCCTGGGCGTCGGGAATCTGACGACTCTGCCCGGTCTCATCCTTGCCGTCGAGTGGCCGCGTGAGCAGTTCAGCGTGCTCGTCAGCCTCGTGGTCGGCATCAATCAGTTCACCTTTGCCTTCGGACCGTCCCTCGTGGGCGTCATGCGGGATTGGGCCGGTACCTACGGGCCGGCGCTTGGCGCCTGCACGGCGCTTCAACTGGTTGCGGCCGCCATGATCCTGTTCGGGCCCCGGGCACGCAGGGGCGGGTCGCCACCGGCCGGGGGTGGGAAGACGCTGCCCCGACGCGGTGGGAAGGACAAGGGCTCTCCTGAAGCACCCAGTCGCCGGGGATACGCCCGTCGCCTCTTCGAACCGAAACCAAGAGGCTCGAGACTTCTACAAGAGTCGTGCTGGTGTCTATCTTCACGCCGACCCAAGGACACGTCTGAGAAACCCGATCGTACTGCTCTAGAAGGGCGGCTC
>Ga0137394_10004224_pt1 | contig 10885 bp, 6 predicted proteins | sample czobulk116metaG_FD_108278 | JGI IMG/M metagenome (GOLD analysis project Ga0137394, IMG submission 108278) | Vadose zone soil microbial communities from Angelo Coast Range Reserve, California, USA - czobulk1.16 metaG | ecosystem: Environmental > Terrestrial > Soil > Vadose zone | place: USA... | reverse complement strand
CGGATTCTTGCACAACCAGTGAATCGATAAAGGGTCTGTAGTTGCAGCTGAACCGGAACGCCGCCTTTGTCCCGTCCCCGCGATTCGAGCAGTCCCGCGCCGCCGCGAGCATGATCATGCCGAAGCCTTGATCGAGGGAATCCAACACGAAATTGCTGAATCCCGCCTGACGGAGATAATTGGGCTCGTTCGACTTGAACCGCCTCGGTGGGTTTCCCGGAATCGTGTCGATGAACCCGATCGTGTACGCGTTCGCGCCGTTGCGGGTGCCCGCGCGTAGCTCGAGCGAGAATCCGTTGAGGCAATTCCTTTCGGGATTCGGATTGTTCGGCGTCCCGGGCCTTCCCACGTCTTCTCCATCCCAATTGAACCAGACCGTGGAGCGATAGGGAACGGTGTCTCCCTGAGCGAACGGGACAACGACCGATTCATCCACCAGGTTGCCTCCAAGATAGGGCGGATGATAGTAGCCGATCGGCCCCCCCTTCGGCTCGAACCACGTCTCCGGGTCGTGGTTCACAACGAAGACGAAATTGGTCGTCCCCGTCGCGAAGGCGTTGTCCACGGCCGTCACCGTCATATTGTAAAGACCGCTCGCGAGCGCGATCCCGCCCGGCGAATTGAAGAATGCGCATGTGTCCGTCGTGAGCGAGCTATTGACGCTGCCGACATCGAATTTGTATCGCACCACGACCCCATCGGAGTCATCACCGGTCCAGCAAATACTGAAGGGCTCCCCGTCCGATAGCGTGTCGATCCCGATTCCGCCCGGCAACCCTCCGACGAACTTGACGCGTGGCTTGATGGTGGTGGCTTTGTAGGTCGTCCGGTTGAAAGCCGCGAATCCCGGATCCGGGTTCCCCAAATTGTCGACCGCCCGAACGTAGAACGTATGGAACCGGGACGTGCCGATGAGCGACGAGCCCCTCGTGATGTCGGCCGAGTCGTTCACGGTCACCTCGAAGATGCTGTCCGTCTTGCTGGTGTAGTGGAAATGGCCGGCGCTCGAATCATCGAACGCCCACAGATATCCGACGACGTATCCATCCGAATCCTCGCCGCGCCAGTAGAGATGGATCCTGTACGAGTAACTCACCCCGGTCGCCGTGGGGTGCGAGATGGTGCTGTCGATCGGGGCCGCTACGAGAAACGTGCGCGGAGGTCGATTCCGATCCACGATCACCGGATTCTTGGCGCAGCTGGCGAGAAAGGCCAGCGCGCTCCCGGCCACGGCAATTCGCGCCAGGGAGCGCAAATATCTCCGCAAGGGCATTCAGATCTCTCCGAGGAGCTGGGGACACCGGCAGGTCATCTTGTGTACGGGCGATTGGGGACCTGCTCAAGTTAGCAAGCCTCCGCGGTAGCTGTCAACGAATTTTGTGGCCGCCGGGACGGGGTTTTCGAGGGCCGGGCCCGTCCTGGCCGACTGATCCACTCCACCCACGAAACAATGAGAAGGGCCGCCGGGACAACCGGCGGACCTAACTCACTTGAATCTGATCTTAGAGCTGCTGGTTCGACTACCGAACGATCGCGACCTTGAGGCCGTTCGGGCTCTCCGAGCCATCGGGGTACTTCACCTTCACGAAGTACACACCGCTGGCGAGGTTCGCACCATCGCTCGACTTGCCGTTCCAACGAACTTCATTCACCCCTTGCGTGACGTTCTTCGAAATCGTCTGCACCAAACGGCCAGCGACGTTGAAGATCCGCACGTCAACCCGACCGGCTCTCGCCGAAGTGAAGCGAATCGCCGTCTCGGGATTGAACGGGTTCGGGAAGTTCCCCTGGAGCCTGTTCATAGCCGGCGCGCTTGCGACCGGATCCACCCCCGACAGGACCTTCGTATTGTCCTGGAGAAGATAGAGCGGACCGTAGGTAGCCTGCTGGAACCCGGTCAGGGTAAGCCAGTTACCGTACTTGTTCGCAGGTGTCGGGCACGGCCAGCAAGAAGCCGTATCCGTCGCCGTCCTCGGCCCACGGCAGCTCGTCAGGAACTTGTAGAGGACCTGAGCGCGGGTGTCGATCAAGTTCTGGCCACCCTGGCGAATGAACTGGATCGAGAAACCATAGCTCAATGCCTTGTTCCTGTCGTGATCCTGAGCTCCCTGGTCGAACGCGGCGATCATGTTCGAGACGCCGGCCACGTTGGTCACCGACGCGAACGTCGGATAGGTAGCCGAGTTTGCGGTCCCGGCCCCTACCTTCGTCAGCGCGTCAAAGCGATTCGGTGCCGGGCATCCGCCGTCCACGATGTACTTGTACCCGCCTACCGTTCCACCCAGACCCGGGCCAGACAAAGGATCGGCGAACAAATCCGTGACGGCCGGGAATTGAATGCTCGCCCCACCGTTCCACTGATTCGCCGCGGCTGCGACGCCGAACACATCCCTCGCCATGTCACCCTCGTTCGGGTGCGGCACCCCACCCACCGCCAACAGCGCGGAGTGGAAGTCGTCGCCTGAAGCAAAGATGCAACGGTCGCCACCATCGAGGCCCGTATCCGACAGCCACCATTGCTTGATCAGCTTCGCATCCGACTCCTCATCCACGACCGAGGTCGAGGTGTGCGAGGACTCGATCATGATGCGGTAGCTGCTGGCAAGCAGAGCCTTGATGCCGTACTCGTCCATATTCGGGAAGTAGTTGCTCAACCGGCCGGCGCGGGTTCCTGCGAACTCGTGCCCACCGATGTGACCGCCCTCTTCCAGACCCTGCAGCGTACGATAGCGGTCGGCGCGGACACCCAACGCGTTCAGAGCCTGCACGGTCGCGTGGCCGCCGAAGTTCCACCTCGTATAACTGCCGTCCAGATCGAGGAGCGGCGTGACGTTGCTGGTGCCCAGCTGAGACCCGGCATCGCCGAGCGGGTACACGCCCGGAAGCACGTCAAACTCGATGATATCCGGGGCCTTGTTCGAGCTGCCGGGAAGCGTCGGTAACACGTCCCCGACCTCGCGAGCAAAAGCGTCCGAAGAGAACTGATACGATCTTCCACCGTTCAGATCGACGCCCTTCCAGTAGTACTGGATCCGCGAACCGCGCGGCATGAAGTTCAACTGGCTGTAGAGCGTTTTTGCCGATCCGCCCAGTGGGGTGATGCTTCCTGGCCACGCGCCGACCGCCGGCGGAATCGACGTGCCGATCTTGTCGCGGGGCGGCCAGTTCACCCGGTATTCGCTGTCGGTAATGGTCGTGTCGCCCGCTGCGACCGAGAGGTTGTTCACATCCAGCTCGCTCGAATCAAACGGGCTCCACTGCTTCGACGTAGGATCGAACATACGGAAGATGATTCGGGGCTTGTCAAAGGCTGCCACGAAGTTCGGGTTGGTGTGCTCGATGGTCAACCCGAAGTTCTTACCCTTGTCGAACGCGTGGTGCCAGTTGACGCCCTTGCCATTCTTCCGAAGCCCCGTGACGACCCCAAGCGTGATCGAGTCGCCCAGCGGGCTATTGAAGTTGTCATGCACCGCGGCAGCCGTGCCAATATCACTGCCGCGAACTCCCGGCCAGCACTGACCCGCAGCCACCGTTGCCGGTGCGCAGTTCCCCGGCGATGCGATCGTGCCGTCCACGAACATCGACTGAGCGATCGCGCCGACGAATACACCGAAAATCGGCGCCGGAACGCCCTGTGTGATCTGGAGAGCGAAGTTGTCATACAGGATCCCGTAGACTACGTCGCCGCAGTTGTTGTGATCGGCGGCGAAGAACGGGATACACTGCATGTTGTAGCGGATCTGAACCGTGTCGGCCTGCGTCGACGCCGCCAGCTCGTCCCCGTCCGGTCCCCAGGATTGTCTCCCGCCGGTTGTCACACCACCGCCAGGCGAGGTGTTCTCCCAGTTGCCCCAAGCTCCGTCCTTGAAGATACGGAACTCAGCGTACTGGACATAGCCCTGGAAACGCGGGAGATCTAAGTATTCATCCCACAACGCCAGAACCGAAGCCGTTCCAACGGGGATCGGGAACGTACATTCCACGATCGAGTTGAACTGGTTCGGGATCGTGTGGAAGGTCGAAGCGTTGCCACCCTCGAAAATCAGATCGGGGTTTGTATTCCCCCCTTGCTCGTTCTTCGGCGTGCAGACGTCCGGCGTCGGCAGGTTGTTACCATGCACGAGCTGCCAGAGCGTGCCGATGCCGGCTCCAACGCGAGCCGAGATCGTTGGAAGGGCGCTCGTCCCCTTGATCACAATGCCGCCACCCGGGGTGACGCCAGGGCCTGTGTCAGGAGTCGGCTGGCCCGCGACAAGAGGCGGGGACTCGTCCGTGTACAGGGCCCCATTATCGCTGACCGAGACGTTGTCCAATTGCTGCCCACGACTGTTCTTCCAGCTTCCGTCCTCCGTCGAGAAGAGGCAGTCGGACTTGAACACGATGTAGATGGCCCGATGCTGCGCCTCGACGACATAGGAGGCCCCGAGCACCGTCGTCTCCACCTGATCACCAGCGCCGGTAACCTTAACGGCGGGAGGTGAGGCGGTCGTGTTTGCGCCCGTCGCATTGGTGGTAGTCGGGCTGACAGAGCCCGTCCACGCGACCAGCAGCTTGACGTTTCCGGCGCTACCGTCCGCAATGACGTGGTCAATCGTCGGCCGTGTGTTTCCGACCGGATCGCGAAGGGCGTCACCACCGCCGATCATGTACATGTAGTCGTAGTTCTGCTCTTCGTTGTTCCGATACGAAAGGACAAAGTTGTAACTCCCGGCGTGTGTGCCGGTGTCGAAGTAGAGGATCTGGAAGGTCAGGTTCGGATACCCGAACTTGGCCGAAATGTAGTTCGCATCGAACTTTCCGCACCAGAGCATCCTGGTGGATCCCCCCACAATCTGCGCGGGGCAGTTCGTGCCCGCGGTACAGGTTGCGTTATCCGCCACATGCCACAAGATCTCGCTCACCGACTGGTCGGCGGTGCTATACGGCCCCGTCGAGCCGGCCGTGTAACCGTTCAGCGAGTCGGCCTGCGGATTCGCATTCGGCGCCCAGGTTCCCAAGGTCCCGGGAACTCCGTTCTGCCGATCCTGACACGCACCCGGATAGAGGAAGAATGACGTCGTTCCCAGCTGTGACTGCTTGATCAGGGTCCCACTGAGAGTCCCCTGGTAATTCCCGCCGAGCCGCTGCTGCCAGATCCCAGGCCGATTCTCGAGCGGGATTGGCTCGTGCGCCTTGGGCGGATTCTTCAGCGGGTCTACTGAAACCGCGGCCAGAGCGGGCAATGCCCACAGGCCGAGCGCCACGAGACCCAGCATGGCAAATAGGGTTTTCCGCATTTTCACATCCTCCTTAGCGTTTCCTAACTAGGAGTCCAATATCGGGAGGACAGTTGCTGGAACTTCAAGACACGGGATTCGGTACAACCAGTTGAGCTTGGAGTTGAAAACTGAGGACCCCCGCTCGATGGGACAGTACTCGAGCGTTACAGGGCGTCCTCGTACCAACATTCACCTACCTCCTTTCCTCGTGTATTTGTATTGGGTGATCAGAGTTTATAGGCCTGGAAATCACTACGCGCTGTATTCCTCGGAGCCTTCTCACCCCCTTCGTGGCATATTCTTCGAGCAGGATCTGCTGTCTAAACTCTTCTCAGGCATAAACAAAGCAAGCCGCCCCCGTCAGGCGCATAAGATGACTCGCATTCGATGTAGTTTCAGTTGCTTCAGACGGTAGCGGCTGTGAGGGAGCAAGTTATTTTGCTCCCAAGTACCCGCCTAGTATACCAAAAAAGCCGCTAATGTCAAACGGATTTTTGACCTGGAGCGCTTGGGAGGGCTGAGAATTCGGCTATCCGGATGAATGTCTGGCGCACTCCTTCGAGGATTGCGAGCCGTCTTTTGCGGGCGGCCGGATCATCGGCCATGACCATCACCGCCTCGAAGAATCTGTCGATTGCGGGCCTTAGACCGAGCAGGTGCCTGAGCACGGCTGGATAGTCCGGCTCCTGGCTTTGCAGATAGGTTTCCACCGCTTGTCGCGCCATTTTCGTCTCCAAGTGCAAATCGGCCTCCGCCTTATCGGTGAAGGCTTCCGCCCTCTCGGCAAGGGGCTGCCCGGAAACGGCTATTTCCTCCGGCGGGGCCGCGCGGAGGATGTTGGCCGCGCGCCGGTACCCAATCATCAATCCCTCGAAATCCTCTGTTTCCCGGATCGCCTCGATCGCCTTCGCGCGGGCCCAAACATCCAGCGGGTTCCCCGGCCGCACGGCGAGCACGGCCGCGGCGGTGTCGTATGGGATCCCCCGTTCCTCGAGGGCGCTCGCCACGCGCTGGACCCAAAACTCGGTGAAATCCGTCTGGCCGGGCGGAATACCGGCCCGGTCGTATACCCCTCCGAGCCACGTAGCCAAGCCGGTAACATCCAGTCTGATAGCCTTTTCGAGAAGGATTCGGACGATGCCATTGCCCGCGCGACGGAGCCCGTATGGATCCTGCGACCCCGAGACCAGGAGCCCGGCTCGAAACCCTCCGACGATGACGTCGAGGCGATCGGCAATCGCGAGAATCGTCCCTTCTATAGAAGGTGGGAGCGGGTCGGATGGTCCCCGCGGAAGAATGTGCTCGCGGATGGCCCGGACAACCTCGGCGGGTTCACCCTGGGCGGCAGCGTACTCCGCGCCGACGACCCCCTCCAGAGCCGCGAACTCTTTCCCCGAGCGAATCATTTCCGTCGCCAGATCCGCCTTGCATAGGTAGGCGGCCCGGCTGACGCCCCCCCTGACCTTGGGGGCGAGCTGCCGGGCCAGCTCCTCGGCGAGCTGGACCAAACGCTGGATCCGATCGAAGACCGATCCCAGCTTCTCATGCCATAGGATCTGCTTCAGCTCGAGGACCTTGGCCTCGAGCCCGACCTTGAGGTCGTTCTGCCAGTAGAAGCGAGCGTCTTCGAGGCGAGCCCTCAAAACGATCTCGTTCCCGCGCCGGATCGAGTCGGCACCCTCCCCCCGGCCGTTCCGGATAGCAACGAAGTGGGGGAGGAGCTTTCCGGATCCGCCCTCGACCGGAAAGTACCGCTGGTGCGCCCGCATCGCCGTGACCACAACCGGCGTGGGCAGCTCGAGGTAGCCCTCGTCAAAGTGCCCGAGAATCGCGTCCGGCCACTCGATCAGGTTCGTCACCTCCTCGAGCAGCTCGGGGTCGGTCATCGCCTTCCCTTGCTTCGCGGCGCTCGCCTTCGAGACCAGCGACTCGACCTGTTCGCGCCGCTCATCGGGATCCGCAACGACGCCGCGATCCCGAAGCGTGGCCAGGTATCGATCCGCGCTCTTGATCTCGAACCATTCGGGGGAAAGCGTGCGGTGTCCCCGTGATCGGCGCCCCGACTCGATTCCGAAGCACTCGAACGGAACGACCTCGCCATCCCATAGCGAAACGATCCAGCGAACAGGTCTCGCGAAGCGGCCGGTCCCATCCCACTGCATCGTTTTGGGGAAGCTGAGCCCTGACGCCCAAGCCTTGAGGAGCTCCGGCAAGACGTCTCGCGCCGGCTTTCCGGAATCGTGCACCCGGGCGAGGAGGTACTCGCCCTTGGCGGTCTTCACCCGCTCGAGCGCTTCGACCGGAACGCCGGCGCTCTTCGCGAAACCGCGCGCCGCGTTCGTGGGAAGGCCCGCGGCATCGAACGCCACGCGCACGGCAGGGCCGGTCAGCTCGCGGGTCTCCGCCTCCTGGCGCTCGGCGACCCCCTCGGCCAGCAGGGCGAGCCTGCGGGGCGTGCCTACGGCTCTCACCGACGTGGAGCCGATCCGGGCTTCCTTGAGCCCGTCGCGAGCGAGCGACTCGAGCTGCCGGAGCGCGGGCGCAATGAACCCGGCCGGAAGCTCTTCGCAACCGATCTCGAGCAAAAAGGTCCTAGACACGCCCCGCACCCGCGAGCTCGGCCGTCGCCGACGGACCGCGCAGGAGCGGATACCCCATTTCCTCCCGCTGCTTGAGAAACGCCCCCGCCGCGCGCCGGGCGAGCTTCCTGACCCGGGCGATCGTGCCGACCCGCTCGGTGACGGAGATCGCGCCGCGCGCTTCGAGAAGGTTGAATAGATGCGAGCACTTGATCACGTAGTCGTAGCCCGGCAGGACCAGCCCCGCCGTGAGGAGCCGCTCGGCCTCCTTCTCCATCTTCTCGAACTGCTCGAAGAGCAGCGCCGGGTTGGATTGCTCGAAGTTGAAGGTCGACCACTCGACCTCCCCTTTCAGGAAAAGCTCGTCCCAGCGGACGTCTCGCGACCAGCGCAGGTCCATGATCCGGTCCACGCCTTGGAGATAGCACGCGATACGCTCGATGCCGTAGGTGATCTCGGCGGAGATCGGATTGAGGTCGTACCCTCCCGACTGCTGAAAGTAGGTGAATTGCGTGATCTCCTGGCCGTCGAGCCAGACTTCCCAGCCCAGCCCCCAGGCGCCCAACGTGGGCGACTCCCAGTCGTCCTCCACGAACCGGACGTCGTGCTTCTCGAGGTCGATCCCGATATGTCGCAGGCTGTCGAGGTAGACGTCGAGCACGTCCGGCGGCGACGGCTTCAGAACGACCTGATACTGATAGAACATCTGGAGCCGGTTGGGATTCTTACCGTAGCGGCCGTCCTTGGGGCGTCTCGAGGGCTCGACGTAGGCCGCCTTCCAGGGCTCGGGGCCCAGCACCCGGAAGAATGTCGCCGGGTTGAAGGTTCCAGCGCCAACCTCGCTGCTGTAGGGCTGGACGAGGACGCAACCGTAGCCCGACCAGAACTGCTCGAGGCGCAGGAGCATTTCCTGAAACGAGGCTGGCACCTCGATCTTTGGCTTCGGATTCATCGCTGTACCACGACCATGGCCCTCAGCCCTTGTATTGCCCGAGCGATTCCGCGACGCGGCTCGCGCGCAGGCCGTCGAAACGCTCGAGATGGGCCGCGAGGAACCGCTCGACCGCCTTCGCCACCTCGATTCCGGGGTAGCGTTCTGCGGCCCATCCCGCAAGCGTCGGGATCGGCTCCTCGCTCAGGCCGACCATCACGCGGCGCGCCCGCTCGGAAAGGCGAAAGCTCCCCTCACCGCCGCCGCACGTACCGCAGAGGAGCCCTCCGCGAATCGGATGAAAGAGGCCACCCTGGTCGAGCGGACTCCGGCACTCGAGGCAAACCGTGAGCTCGGGAGCGTACCCCAAGCGCTCGCAGGCCTGAATCTCAAACCCACGCACGATCAGCTCGAGACACGCGATCGGCGCGTGGCTCATGGTCCGCAGCGTCTCGCAGGCCAGATCCAGAAGCTCTGGGTCGCCCGATTCTCCGTAGGCCGCGCGCTCGAGGAACTCGAGCACCTGGGTCGCGACCGCGAAGCGGTATGGATCCTCCCAGAGCGCCGGGAGCACCTCCACGATATCGGTCTTGGATAGAAGTTGGAGATCGCGGGAAAGCTTTCGGTAGACGACCGCGTTCACCCTCACGCCCGGCTCGAGCGAGGCGCCGAAGCGGCTCTTCGACCCGCGGGCCCCCTTCGCCACGCAGCGGAGCAGGCCGAACTCGCGCGTGAAAAGAGAGACGATGAGGCTCGTTTCCCCGAGCCGGAAGGAGCGGAGCACGAGCGCTTCGGATTGGACGATGGCCATGACTAGTCCGCTCCCTGGCTCGGGTTCACGACCCCCGCGGAGACCACCATCTTGAGCGCCTGGTCCACCTTGAGCGTCGTCGGGATCAAGGTCTCGGGAGGACAAAAGAGAAGAAAGCCCGACGTCGGATTCGGCGCGTGGGGTAGAAAGACGCCCACGAGCGCCCTCCCATCCGGCTGGGTCACCCCGCTCGCGGGGGACGCGGTCACGAAGGCGATCGCGTAGCGGCCGGGCGTCGGGAACTCGATCAGTACGACGCGCTGGAAGGCGTCCCGCTTCTCTCCGAGGAGAGCTTCCCCCACCTGCTTCACCGTCGCGTAGAAGCCTCGGAAGAGCGGGAGGCGCATGACCATTCCTTCCAAGATGCTTCCGATCTGGCGCCCCAGGAAGTTGTTCGCGAGGAATCCGACGACGAAGATGATCACCAGCACGGTGAGGAACCCGATCCCCGGGATCCCGCCGGGCCGGATGTACCCGCCGCGCAAGGTCGTGCCGAGAAGGTGATCGACGAAGACGAAAAGCCGCCACACGACGTAGACCGTGATCGCCGCCGGCCCGAGCACGAGGAGGCCCGTGAAGAAGGCATTGCGAACGCGGTCCCATGCGGAAGGTTTGGTGAGCGGTGGATTCATGAGTTGGGGGGTTCGGGTGAATGTTCGCGGCGCGCCGGTCCGGGCATCATAGCATCGGGGCGGCCTCGCGCAAGAGGCGCGACTCGATTGCGGTCATGCGGCGGCGCGCGGCCGCGGTCGCGTGATCGTAACCGAGGAGATGGAGGAGCCCATGGATCGCGAGATGCGCGACCTCCCGGCGATAGGGCCTCCGGGCGGCCCGCGCCTGGGCGCGCGCGGTGTCGACCGAGATGTAGATCTCGCCCAGGAAGAGCTCGCGGCCGCGATCCTCGAGATCTCCTGGATCGGCGAGCGCGAAGGAAAGCACGTCGGTGGGGCGGTCCGTTTCCAGGAAGTCGCGGTTCAGGGTTCGGATCCGCTCATCGCTGGTCAAGACGAGGGAGACGGAGGCGCGAGGAAAGCCCAGGATCCGCAGCGCGCGCCGGAGGAACGCCTTAAGAGTGGTCGATCTTAAGCCGTGATTTCTCTCCGTAGACGCGACGCTCGTCGCCGGAACGTCCCCGCTCCTCGACAGGCCGCCGCCGCTCTTCGGAAGCGGGCGCGCCCGGGTAATGGACCCTCGCGTGGAAGAGCGCGGTGAGGATGGGGATAAAGCTCTCGCGGATCTTCGCGAGGTCCTCGAACGTGATCGGACTTTCATCGAGCTGGCCGTCCTCCACCCGGGCGTCGAGAAT
>Ga0137394_10004223_pt1 | contig 10885 bp, 12 predicted proteins | sample czobulk116metaG_FD_108278 | JGI IMG/M metagenome (GOLD analysis project Ga0137394, IMG submission 108278) | Vadose zone soil microbial communities from Angelo Coast Range Reserve, California, USA - czobulk1.16 metaG | ecosystem: Environmental > Terrestrial > Soil > Vadose zone | place: USA... | reverse complement strand
CGGGTCCCGCGATCCCCTGAACCGCCACCGCGTCCGCGCGCCCGCGCAGCCTCCGGATCAGCACGAGGTTCCGCGTGTAGACGAAGAGCCCCGCGAACTGCCCGAGCGTGAAGACCAGGTCGTGCCGGTACCAGAACGCGTAGACGAACAGCATCGCCCCGCCGGCCAGGCTCAGGTACCAGAACACCTCCGGCACGGTGCTGCGGCCGCGCCGCTCGGAGGCCACCCACTGGACCAGGAACCGCAGGGTGAAGAAGGCCTGACCCAGAAGCCCGAACAGCACCCAGGCGTTGACGTGCATCAGGTGCTCAAGATTCATCCTTCACCTCGTAACGCAGCTTGCGCCGCTTCATCCACCGCACCGCCATGAGGTCCATGAAGGAGGGCACGAGCCGGTTGGAGATGCCGTACTTCGACTCACCGGAGCGGCGTGGGCGGTGGCCCACCGGCGTCTCCCTCACCCGGAAGCCTTCCATCTTGAGCAGCGTCGGGAGGAAGCGGTGCATGCCGTTGTAGAGGACGAGCCTCGACAGGGCCTCCCGGCGGTAGGCCTTGAGCGAGCAGCCGGTGTCGGAGATCGATTCGTCGCTGAGGCGGTTGCGCACGTAGTTGGCGACCCTGGAGGAGGCGCGCCGCACCCAGGTGTCCCGGCGCCGGGCGCGCACGCCGACCACCGCGTCCCACCCCTCGAGGTCGGCCAGGAGGCGCGGGATGTCGGCCGGATCGTTCTGCAGATCGGCGTCGAGCGTGACGACCACGCGCCCCCGCGCACGCCGGAAGCCGGCGTCCATGGCGGCCGTCTGGCCCGCGTTGCGGGCGAAGCTCACGACGCGCACGCGCCGATCCGCCGCCCGCAGCTCCCCGAGCACGCCCCCGCTGCCGTCCGTGCTGCCGTCGTCGACGAACAGGATCTCGTACGGCCGCCCGAGCCCGCGGAGCACCGCGGTCACCTCCGCCAGCAGGGGGACGAGGTTGTCGCGTTCGTTGTAGACGGGGATCACGACGGAGATGTCGACGTCCGGGTCGCGCTCGCCGCTCACGTCAGTTGAAGAACCAGAGGCGCCTCAGGGCGCTCATCCAGCGGTGGCGGCGGGCCTCGGTGGATGTCAGCAGGTGCGGCGCCAGGCGCGATTTCCACTTCAGGACCGCGGCGGTGTCGACGCGGCGCAATACCGGGAAGAACAGCCGGACACCCAGGCCCCCGGGCGCGAAGCAGAACGAAGCGTTGAAGTCGATGATGCGGGGCGATCCGTCCTCGCCGATCAGGATGTTGTCCCGCTTGCGCAGGTCGATGTGCGCGACCCCGCGACGGTGGATCAGGTCGACCAGGCGATCGAGCCGCCCGAACATCACCGTCCGCTCACCTGGCTTCAACCGGCACCAGCGCGTGATCCGCTCGCCCTCGACGCGCTCCATCAGCACGCCGCAGGGGCCGGCTTCACCGTAGCAGGCCGGGATGCCCGGGATGCCTTGCAACCGCGTAAGGGCGCGGATCTCGCGCCCGATCTGGCGGCGGCCAAGGAGGCGCGACAGCCAGGATTTGTCCGCGAAGTCCTTGAGGATCGCGCGGTCTCCCGCCAGGGTGACTTCCTTGACATCGGCCTTGAACCAGCCCCCTCGCTGGACCAGGGTCACCGTCATCAAGGATTCGTCCGTCGCCGCGGCGGTCTCCGCCACTTCATGCTCCTGTGCTATCCTTCGCATTCGCGAGGGCTAGAGATCTTACCATACCGCTTCCAGGCTTCACGGCGGCTCCATCCGTTCCATCCATGTCCACGCCGACACTGACACGCGAGAGCCTGGCCGGGCGTCCCCGCACCCGGATCCACGAAGGCCGCAACATCACCAAGGCTTCGGTGGAGCTGGTGGGGGTGGAGGGGCGGCCGGTGGTCGTCAAGGATGTCGCGGGCCGTCCCTGGCCGGTGCGCCGGCTCCTCGGCCCGTGGCAGCTCGACCGGGAGGAGCGCGCCTACGTGCGCCTCGCGGGTGTACCGGGAGTGCCCCGCTTCCTGGGGCGCCTGGACCCGCAGGCGATCGTCCTGGAGTACATCCCCGGCCGTACCCTGGCCTCGATCCGCCCCGGAGACCTCCCCGGCTCCTTCTTCGACGGCCTCGACCTCCTTGTGGAGGCCCTGCACGCCGCCGGCGTCGCACACGGCGACCTGCACCGCCACGACGTCCTGGAGGGTCCAGGGGGGCGGCCCTACCTGGTCGATTTCTCGACCTGCCTGGTCAGGGGCTCAGGGTCGGGCCGGCTGCAGCGGTTCCTCTTCGACCAGATGCGCCGCGCCGACCTCCGCGCGGTCGCCACGCTGCGCCGACGCCTGTCCCCCCTCCCCGGATCGCCGATCCTCCCGCGGCCGATTCTCTACCGCATCGGGGCGGCGCTTCGAGGCCTGCTCCGCGGCCCCCGGCGGCCCCGCGGCGCACCCTAGATCTGCTATCCTTCCGTGCCGGCCGGGCGGGACGCCGGGCTGCGTTCTCTTCGGCACGCGGGAGGTGACGTGATTAAGGATGTCCGTCTCAAGCCGCTCAAGGTGATCCCCGACGAGCGGGGCCGCCTCATGGAGACGCTCCGCTGCGACGACGAGCTGTTCATCAAGTTCGGCCAGGCCTATATCACCACGGCCTACCCGGGCGTCATCAAAGGCTGGCACTACCACAAGATCCAGGTCGACAACTTCATCGGCGTGAAGGGCATGTTCAAGGTGGCGCTGTACGACGACCGGGAGGACTCTCCGACGCGCGGAGAGGTGAACGAGTTCTTCCTGGGCGTGCACAACCCTACCCTCCTGCAGATCCCCCGGCTGGTCCTGCACGGCTTCAAAGCGATCGGCACCGAGGAAGCCATCATGCTCAACCTGCCGACCGAGCCATATCGCTACGATGCGCCCGACGAGTACCGCGTCGATCCCCACAGCCCCGCTATCCCCTACGACTGGGCCCTCAAGGAGAAGTGACGCCATGAAGGGGGTCATCCTCGCCGGGGGCCTCGGGACGCGCCTGCACCCGCTCACGAAGATCACCAACAAGCATCTGCTCCCGATCTACGACCGGCCGATGATCCACTACCCGTTGCTGACGCTCGTCGAGGCCGGCCTGCGCGACATCCTGATCGTCACCGGCGGGAACCACGCGGGGGAGTTCCTGCGCCTCCTGGGGAACGGCAAGGAGTTCGGGCTGGAGGACATCGCCTACACCTACCAGGCGGGTGAGGGTGGTATCGCGGACGCCCTCGCCCTGGCCCGGCACTTCGCCGACGGCGAGAGGATTGTCGTGATGCTCGGCGACAACATCATCGAAGGAGACATCAAGAGACCGGTGCAGGCCTTCGCCGACCAGGCAGGCGGCGCCCGGCTGCTTCTCAAGCGCGTCGCGGACCCCGGCCGTTTCGGCGTCCCCGAGTTCCGCGACGGCCGCATCGTCTCGATCGAGGAGAAGCCCAGGAACCCGAAATCCGACTATGCGGTCGTCGGCGTCTACATGTACGACTCGACGATCTTCGACATCATCGCGACTCTCAAGCCGTCGGAGCGCGGCGAGCTGGAGATCACCGACGTCAACAACGTCTACATCAAACGCGGCGATCTGCAACACGACATCCTCGAAGGCTGGTGGACCGACGCAGGGACCTTCGAGTCGCTGTTCCGCGCCAACCAGCTCGTGCGTGAGAAGAAGATCGAGACCCTGACCGCCCGGCTCGGGTGAAGCCCATGACGCGCGTGCTGATCACGGGCGGCGCGGGCTTCATCGGATCCCACTACGCCCACCACGCCCTCGCCCGACACCCCGAGTGGCAGGTCACCGTCCTCGACAAGCTGACCTACGCGGGCAACCCGGACAACCTCAAGGACCTCGAGGGGCACGCGTGCTATCGCTTCCTCCGCGGCGACGTGGCGTCGCGCGAGGACGTGGCCCGGGCCATGGAAGGCGGCGCCGACATCGTGCTCAACTTCGCCGCGGAGACGCACGTCGATCGCTCGATCGGCGACCCGGAGGGCTTCATCCGCACCGACATCTACGGCGCCTACGCCCTCCTCGAAGCAGCCCGGTCGTTCGGCGTGAAGCGTTTCGTCCAGATCTCCACGGACGAGGTCTACGGCAGCGTGCCGCAGGGGGCCAGCCGCGAGGAGGACGCTCTGATGCCGTCGAACCCTTACTCCGCCAGCAAGGCCGCGGCCGACCGTCTCGCCTACTCGTACCACGCGACCTACGGGTTGCCCGTGCTGATCACGCGCGCTTCGAACAACTTCGGGCCGAACCAATACCCCGAGAAGCTGATCCCGTTGTTCGTCACCAACGCTCTCGACGATCAGGCGCTGCCCCTCTACGGCGACGGGACAAACGTGCGCGACTGGCTCTACGTGGGCGATCACTGCGACGCTCTCGACGTGGTCCTCGAGCGAGGCACCCCCGGCCAGGTCTACAACGTCGGCGGCGGGAACGAGCGGCGCAACATCGACATCAGCCGGGCCATCCTCGAGCGGCTCGGCAAGCCGCCCGGTCTCGTGCGTTCCGTCCCCGATCGCCCGGGGCACGACCGGCGCTACGCCCTCGACTGTCGCAAGCTGCGGTCGCTCGGGTGGTCGCCGCGCACCCCCTTCGCCACGGGGCTCGAAGAGACCATCGCGTGGTACGCCGACCATCGGGATTGGTGGGAGAAGATCAAGTCGGGGGCCTACCTGGAGTACTACCGGAAACAGTACCGTCTGTAGGCGACCATTCCCGCACGCGGACCCCGAGCAGCACACCGTTGCGACCCAGCCGGTAGTCCATCTGCAGCACCGGCCTGCCCACGCTGGCGGTATCCCAGTAAAGGAAGGTCGACTCGAAACCCTGCGGCGTCTCCGTGACCGTCAGGCGCGAGAGTGCGTCAGGCTCGTCGAGCCCGTCCGCCAGGCTGCGCATCGCCTCCTCGGGCCGGGGCCCGGTGCGCGCGGTCTCCACCGCAGCGAGCGCGGCATCCGTGAGGACCAGCTCGGGATGGAGTCCGGCCAGCTCCAGGTAGCAGCCGATCATGTCGACGGCTCCGCCGGGGTCCAGGCGCAACGCCTCCTTGGCGATCTCACGGTTGAACCGCCGGCGCACCTCCTCCGTGGGTTCGGGGGGCATACGGTTCAGGTTGACGAGTGCGAGCGTCCTGAATCCTCGCACACCGATCACTTTCCAGATGCCGTCGCAGCCGTCCGTGCAAACGACGTAGAGGCGCAGCCCGCTCAGCGGCGGGCACGCGATCCGTTCCACCTCCGCACCGGTCCAGCGCCCGGGGAAGACTGCCTCGAAGGCCGCCAGCCGGCGGGTGACCCCTTCCGGGACCGGAGCCAGGCCGATGGCCCAGAGGACGACCAGCCCGAAGGCCGCGATCCCCGCGCCCGCCGCGACGCGCAGCAGCCTCACGGCCGCGATGCCCGGTGGAGGAGGTGGTACTCCTGGCTGCCGACCCGGCCCCGCAGGATCTCCACCACCCCCGCCGGCAGCACCGCGCGCACCTCCCGCAGCTTATCCTCCTCGATGAGCAGATCGCACGGCCCCTGCAGAGCGAGGTACGCCAGCACGCTTTCCGGCGTGTCCAGCGGCTCGGCGAACCGGCCGGTGTAGAAGACCCACGCGTCCCGCTTCTGCTCGGTGGTCGCGGATCGCGCCCCCGGCTCAAGCCTGGCCTTCACCTGCGCCGCGAAGCCCTTGATGTTCTGGTAGGCGTTCACGCGCGGCACCGCGGCGCCCACGACGACCAGCAGCGCAATCCCGGCCGAGGCTGCCAGGCACGCTGGTGCGCCGGCGCCTCCGCGCCGACGCACCAGGGCGCAGGAGGCGCTCCCCCCGGCCAGCAGGGCCAGACCCATGATGCCGGCCACGGGGGCCAGGGACGGAAAGCGGACGCGCGCCAGGAGCGGCAGGCCGAAGGCGAGGAGGGCGCCGAAGGCGATCCAGAGAGCCAGAGGGGGAAGCAGCCGCCTCCGGGCCTCCCGTCCGCCGCAGGTCTCCGGTGCGCCGGCCTGCGCCAGGAGCCTTCCGACCAGGATGGAAGCCGCCGGATAGAGAGGAATGATGTAGACGCCGCGCTTCCCCGTCGAAAACGAGAAGAAAACGAAGATGGCGACGATCCAGGTCACCAGAAATACGACCGATCGCCTGTGACGCGCCTCTTCCGGAGCGCACCCCTGGGCGATCCCCCAGGGGAAGACGAGGCTCCAAGGGAAGAACCCGGCGGGAAAGCGCCACAGGTAATACCAGGCGGGGTGCCGGGAGTTCCAGGCGTCCACGTAGCGCTCCACATTCTGGTGCACCAGGACCTTGAGTGCGAAGCCGAGCCCGAGACGATGGGCGAAGACCCCGAACCATGACAGGGTGACCGCCAGGTACAGGGCGATCCCTGACGGCACGACGACCCGGCCCACGGCGCGGAGGTCGCGCTCCAGGAGCATCGCAGGCAGGACCGCCAGCAGGGGCAGAAGCAGGCCGACGGGTCCCTTGGCGAGCGTGGCCAGCCCCATCAGGATCCAGGCCCCGCGAACGACCCAGGGCGCACGCTCGGGCGCGGTCCACGACCGCCAGAGCAGGACGACGGCGGAGAGGATGAAGAGGTTCAGCGTCATGTCGATCGAGGCCCAGCGTGCGCGCTCGACGATCTGGACCGAGGTCGCGAAGACCAGCGCGGCGTACAACCCGGTGCGCCGCTCGTACAGCGACGTCCCGAGCCGGTAGGTCAGGAGGAGCGCGAGCAGGCCCGCGACCGCGGACGGCAGCCTCGCCGCCCTCTCGTCGATCCCTCCGAGGAGGCGGCCGAACCCGTTGACGGCCCAGAAGAACAGCGGCGGTTTGTCCGTGTACAGGCGATCATCCAGCGACAGGACGGCGTAGTCGGCCCTCTGCCACATCTCGCGCGCCACCAAGGCGAAGCGCGGCTCGTCCGGGGGCCACAGGTCGTGCGAGCCGAGGCGCCAGACGAAGAGGGCCAGCCCGGCCAGCGCCAGGATCAGCAGGTCCCGCACGGGGCCGTCTTCGAGGCCGGCCCGTCGCACGTTGACAGCCACTCCAGGGTTCATTAGCATGCCCGCCTCGTCGCGGGGCATGGCCGTGGGAGAGCGAAGAAAGATCCTCGGTTGGGCGCGGATCGCCTCGGTCTACTCATCGATCGCCTTCCTCGTCGTCCTGTCCCGTCCGACCCCGCCGCCGCTCGCCACCGGCGCCGTCTTTGTGCTCCTGGGCGAAGCGCTGCGCATCTGGGCCGCAGGGCACCTGATCAAATCGGCACGCCTGGTCACCTCCGGCCCCTACGCCTACACCCAGAACCCGCTCTACCTGGGCCGTCTCCTCATCCTCACCGGTCTCGCCGTCGCGGCCCGCAACGAAGGCCGATGGAACCTCGCGGCCCTGGCCGCGGGTTACGCCGTCTTCTTCCTTTATTATCTGCCGCGCAAGCTGCGCGTCGAGGGGGCCCGTCTGGCCCGCCTCCACGGCCCGGCGTTCGAGGCCTACCACGCGCGCGTGCCGATCCTCTTCCCGGGGCTGAGGCGCTATCCGGGCGAGAAGCTCGCCTGGTCGTTCGGGCGGATGGTGCGCAACCAGGAGCCCCTGGTCATCGGCGGACTCCTCGTCGTCTTCGCCTTCCTGTCCTGGAAGACCGCGCGCGGGTGATCAGGCCGCCACGGAGAGGATCAGGTCGGCCAGCCGGCCGCCGATGAGCGAGGCCTCGTAGCGCTCGCGCACCACCCGCCGGCCCCGTTCGCCCAGGGCCACGGCGCCCGGCCTGTCGGCGAGAAGGCGTGACAGCCTGTCCTCCCAATCCTCCTGGGTGTGCGCGAACAGGCCGCTCTCCCCCTCGCTCACGAGATCGCGGTTGGCGCCCACCGGCGAGCAGATCACCGGCACGCCGGCCGCGTGATATTGCAGGATCTTGAGACCGCACTTCCCTCGCGAGAAGGGCGTATCGTCCAGGGGCATCAATCCCACGTCGAGGTCCATCAGATCGGAGGCCTCACGCGTCGCGTCCCACACCTTCGTCTCCACCGGTATCCCGGGCAGGTCGGCGAAAGCATTGCAGATCTGGACCAGCCGCGCGCCCGGGAAACGCGCACAGACCGCGCGCAGCGGACCGGCGAGCGACGCCAGGTACGGGAGGCTGGGACGGCTGCCGATCCACCCGATGCGCGCGCCGTCGCGCCGCTCCAGGCGCCGGGCGCGCGCCCGCGAGACGGCCTCTTCGGGGAAGGGCGCCAGGTCGACGGCCGTCGGAAGGACCTGGACGTCGGACGCGAAGCGCGAGGCGTAGTCGGCCAGGTAGCGGTTCCCCGCCAGCACCCTGCGGCTGCGCCGGAGGATGGCCTGCAGGCGCCGACTCCGTGAGGCGGCCCTGTTCTCGGCGGGCCCCGCGCCATAGCGCTCGCCTTCGAAGGGGCTCACGCTGAACACGGCGTCGTCGATGTCGAAGACGAAAGGAGCGCTCCCGAGGACCAGTCGGAGCTTCCAGCGGGGGAAGAGCTTCTTCTGAAGAAGCACCAAGTCCGCCCGGCGCGCGCGCTGCGCCAGGTCGGCGACGTCCAGCACACCACGCCTCTTCGCCACGAACACCTCCGCCGCGATGCCCCGCCCGCGCAGACACTGGAGGTGCTGCAGGATCCGGAACCGGCTGCTGGGATGTTCGCTTCCCCCGCTCAGGACGCACAGCAGACGCATGCCCGCCGGACGTTAACAGATGCCTCCGGCCTGGTCAACGGATGCTAGAATCCGCTCCATGTCGGAGCAGGCCACGGAGCGCGCCCCATTCCTGAGCGTCGTCATCCCGACCTACGGCAAAGCGGAGACGCTGCCCCTGGTGATTCGCGCCCTCGAAGGCCAGGCCCTGCCGCGGGACGCCTTCGAGGTGGTGGTGATCGACGATGGCTCGCCCGACGATACGGCCGGGACGCTGGCCCGTCTGGTCGCCCTTAGCCCCCTGCGGCTGCGTTGCTTCCGGCAGCGGAACCGCGGGGTCTCCGCGGCGCGCAACCGAGGAGTCCTCGAGGCCCGCGGGCCGATCGTCCTTCTCATCCAGGACGATATCGTGGCCGCTCCCGATCTCCTGTCGCGTCACCTGGCGATCCACCATCACCATCCTGAGGCGACGGCGGCGGCGGCGGGGCGGGTTGCCTGGCCTCCCGACTGGAGCCTCGATCATTTCATGCGCTGGCTCGATCGGGGCGGCCCGCAGTTCCGCTATCACGAGGTGACGGGGCAGCGCACGCTCGATTACCGGCACTTCTACACCTGCAACGTGTCGCTCAAGAGATCCGCGCTCGTCGAGCACCCCTTCGACGAGGAAATCGTCTACGGCTTCGAGGACATCGAGCTCGCGTACCGTCTGCAGGCCGAGGGGTTCGTCTTTCACTTCGACGAGCATGCGCTCGGGTATCACCACCACCGGCGTTCGTTCGAGGACTTCAAGCGGCGCCAGTTCGCCGCCGGCCAGTCGCTCTACGTGGCCATTCGCAACCATCCCGAGCTGCAGGGGAAGACGGGCATCCTGCGCATCTCCGCGTTGAAGCGCCTGCGGACCCGGATGCGGGGGCTCGCCTTCCCCCTGGCGCAGCGCCTGGGTGCCTCGAGGATGATCGAGAAGTACTGGCAGGCGGAGCTCGACACGCAGATGGTGCGGGGATACCGCCTGGCGATGCAACGGGATCGTGCCCGCGCTCACTCCGAAGGCACGGGCGGCCCCCAGGCGAAACGCAGGCCCCCCGGCGCTGCTTCGATCGAAACGCGCTGAGGGCGCCGCCAGGCGCGGCCGCCCCGGTGGGAATCGACCAGCAGGCGCCCCACGGTCAGCGCGTTGGCGTAGCCGAAGTAGACGTCCGGCAGCCAGTGCCGGTCCTGGTTGATCCGCTGGCAGGCAACCAGGCCGGCCCCCCCGTACAACCCCCAGGCGCCGAGGCGCTTCCAGAACCTCGCGGCGCGCGTGTCGCCGGCCTCGATCAGGAGGTGGCGCTCGATGATCGGAGCCAGCAACGAGGCCGCGACCGTCACGTCGCCGGAGACGCTGTGGCCCGGGCCGCCGAAGAGCCGCACCTTCGTCCCCCGCTCCGGTCGTTCGGTGGTCAGCACCCTCTGCCCGACCCCCGTGATCGTCGCGGCGAAGGCGAGGTTCTCCATCAACAGGGCCGCGGTCTCCTTGTGGTAGTCGGAGTCGCGGGCGGCCCCGGTCAGATAGAACCCGAGGGCGACCATCGGCACCGTCGCTCCCTTGCCCATCGTCCGGACGTCCTGGAGGAACGCATCGCGGGAGCGGGAGCGGTTGCGCTGCGCCGCTTCGCGGACGTCCTCCCGCACGGTGTACAGGGCCGCACCGGTCCCCAGGACCCAGGCGACCTTCGTCCAACCCGCCCGATCCAGGTGGAACGGGCGGCCGAAGACGTAGCGCGCGTCCCGCCCGACCTGTCTCCACTCGAGCCGCGCCTCCGAGGGCTGCCGCCGGTCGGATGCCGGCATCGATTCCGGCCCGGACCCGGGGGTGGGCGGGAGGGCGGAGATGGACTCCGCCTCCTGCGCCGCCGCGCGGACCGCCGTCCCCTGTGGACAGAAGAGGGCCAGCAGGAGCGCGGCACAGGGCAGAAGAGCCACCTGGGGCGGTCCGGCCGCGCGGGACCTCATGGGGTCCCGACCCGGTTTGTTCCCTCTCCCGGGGAGGACGCGGCGCCGGCCGACACCAGCAGCATGCCACGATGTCCCACCCGCTCCCGATCGACCACCTCGAGGCGCATGCCGAGGGTGCGACGCTCGACTTCGAAACGGTCGTCCTCGATCAGGCAGAAGACCTTCCCTCCCGACCCCAGGAAAGCCGCCAGCGCCTGGCGATCCGGGAGCACCCGGATGAAGCGACGCGTGTAGAAGACGTACGCCGCGTGGTAGT
>Ga0137394_10004222_pt1 | contig 10885 bp, 17 predicted proteins | sample czobulk116metaG_FD_108278 | JGI IMG/M metagenome (GOLD analysis project Ga0137394, IMG submission 108278) | Vadose zone soil microbial communities from Angelo Coast Range Reserve, California, USA - czobulk1.16 metaG | ecosystem: Environmental > Terrestrial > Soil > Vadose zone | place: USA... | reverse complement strand
GGACATAGTCAGACGCCCAGAGGTCCCGGTTTGCAGCGGTCAGCGCGCCAACGGCAGGTAGCTTGGTCGTGGACGCGTTGATGATCTGTTCGATCTGGCTACAGACCATGCTCCAGTAAGCCAAGTAGAGATCTGAGAAAGCGATGAGAACCACTTACGCCTCGAGTTCTGCGGTGTTGAGAATGCGACCATCCTGGGCAGCATCAAGCCTCCAAAAATGACCATTGCGCACAACGACGACGTGGCCATCGCCACTGGTGTCGCCTGCTTTGGCGTGTGACACGCTCCAATCGACGCCCTCGGTACCCGGCACACGCGCGCAGTCGAACATCCACCTGCTCATGAATGATTGCATCCAAGTCGGGCCAACCAAGAACGTCATCAGACACGCACCTGAATGTGTCCATGCATAAAGGCGTTTCCTTGGTGCCTTCAGCTGGGACCTCTCCACGCTTGAGGGCGCGGCGATAGAGCATCGCGGCGCGAGTGAGAGATGCAGCGCGGTATCGCGCCGCACGGGGACCCATCATAGCTTGCGTGTTAGGCGAGTCGGCAAAGCCATCTGCCGGCGAGGAGCGTCAAAACAATAAAAATAGGAAGTTTTCTGCAATCAGACTAACAGTAATACGACACGTTTATCATGACCTGAGGGAGATGATCAGTCACAAAGTAGTCGCAAAGTAGTCCAAGCGAAGAGGATCGACGTACCGAGTCCCGGTAAGATAGATAGGCGCCGTCGTCCCACCAATTCTCGAGCCAATGGGGCTTGTACTGCGCGTGCTCTTCGAGGCGGCGCTGCAACTCGGGTCCGATTCCGGTCGCAAATTCATCGATTTTGCGCTGTGCGTCCGCGAGCTCGGCTTGAGAATGCGCGATGGGACCGAGGGTGTCTTTGAGGCGCTCGAGCGTGAGTGCAAGGGGCAGAACGGGAAGTTTGAGGAGTGTGGATTGAGCAGCGAAGGTAGTGGACCCCGCAGGGGGACTTGGGGCGGCAGACTTCCAGTCTGTGGGCCGGGGGACGGGTGGGTGCACAGGCATAAAGTGGCTTGAGGTAGAGTAGCGGAGAGTGCGGAGAGTGGTTGTTGCAGGATGAACGCGGAGACGGAGAGCGAGCATGGCAGAGGGAGGTGAGTGCTGCCAGCTGTGTTGGTACCTTGAAGGAGGTCCGCTCGAGGGGCGAAACTGCTCGTGATAATGATAAGCCATTCGATATTCCGGATTACATAATGTCACATTTTTTGACTTTGACCAGGGCATTGATGATCAAAATCATGTCAGGATGCTGTAAAACCACTGGTTGGTTGATAGCAAAGTGTAACCCAAAAGATCGACAATGACAGGCACATGAACATTGGCACGGTGGATACCCGGGGGAGGTGAATAATCACACGAAAGGCGACGAGATGTGTTTCTCAATGACGTCGATGAGCTCCACGAACATATATAATAAAACGAAAGGGAGTAGAGTATGGGGAGAGAGAGACGAGGAATAAATAAAGCATGTTATGTTGAACGTTGAACACAACACGCCACGCCTCAGACTCGCGTCAAAGCACCGACAACACACTTCCGGATTCCACGAGGCCAGCCCCTCCAATTTCATCCCCAAAGGATCACCATCGCCCGCTCTGCCTCCCATCTATTTACGTTTTCTCTCCCCTCATCCCGTCTAAATGATGGACAGACCACTCGGTCCACGACAACCGGATAAGAGACTCACTGCCTACGAATCCATCTTCGGTCGTCCTGGCGTCTCGCACCACATCTCCTCTGGCCAGTCCTCCGCCCAGAATTATACACCACCACCACCCACTTACCCTCAGAACCAGTACCCTTACTCTTCCAACCAGCAACACTACTCGCCTTCTTCTGTCGATTATCATAATAGTCCCTACTCGTCTCACGCCTATCTCCCCCCAGCATCCTCAAACCCTCGTCAATCTTTCTATGCCCCGTCCCCACCTCAGAATCAGTCTTGGTCCTATCCAAACTACCCCTACCTTCAACCCCAGTACCCGTCCCACCAACCCTCCCTTTCTCCCGTCTCCAATAATTCTCTCACCCCCCAACCTATCTATCCCCCCCAGTCCGATGATTCCCCCGACCCCACCTTGGACCCCCTCAATCGCCAAGGCCTCTCCCCTACTCATGCCTATCAGCCCCAGCCATATCACAATAATGTCATCCCCCAACAGCCTCAATGGGGTCCTCGCCCACAGTCCATTCTTCAGCAGCAACAGCAGCAACCACTATCGCAGCAACCTGCTTACGAGTACGACCAGGGTCTTCACTACCAAAATGGCTCTCCAAGCCGCAGCCATCCCAATATACCCCACCTCAACGTCGATGTTGATGGCAGACTCGGTCTCGACTTTGACGAGAGTAGCCCGAGCGACACCGACGCTGACGATTCGGAACTACCATGGGCGGCGCATTCTCGGTCGTGTACGTATCCTCCACTGTACCAACCACGCCCTCTAACCTAATTTCCCCTGTATCATGCAGCCAGCAGACTCCTTCAGGGGTCTTATTATCAGATCCCCCAGCCAGCTCCCGCCCACCACCGCTCATCTAAGCGACAGTCTCCTCCTGATTCCTTTTCCATCCTCTCCACTGACTCGGGTTCTGGTATCTCGGGGCCTCCATCCAAACCACTCCCCCTCCAGCTTGACACCGCGCTCATGAACCAAGTAGGCCGAGCGGCCTCCACTTCAGCGCCGGTCGATGGAAACAATCCTCGGCGCTCTACAGACTCCGCTCGCACGATGCCTGCCCCCTTCCGTCGCGATCGCTCCTTGCAAGACCGCTCGCGATCCCTATCCGCCACCACGTCTGCACACGTGCGTTCTTCCCTTATTGATCAGACTGTTCCGTCTCCTGCATCCACTTCCCGTCTTCGTCCCGGCGCCCCTCAATCCCAAAATGGGCATATGTCTTATCCCCGTCGTTCGCCTATTGTGTATCCCGCCCTTCTTTCTCGTGTGGCCGAGGCCTTGCGTGCCCGCGTCGTGCTCGCTGACACCGTCAAGGACGGGCTCACGTATAAGAACGCCTTCGATGGGCGTCAGGCAGTCGACAAGATTGCCTATATCATCAAAACCACAGACCGTAACCTTGCGCTCCTCCTGGGCCGCGCGCTCGACTCTCAAAAGTTTTTTCACGCTGTCACTTACGACCATCGGTTACGTGATTCTGCCTCGGATGTGTACCAGTTCCGCACGCGCGTCGGAAGCCCCTTCCACTCTGGAGAGCTCTCACAGGCGACTGTAACGTCGCCCAGCTCCCGGGGTATGAGTACCCCCACACCCGATGCGCGCGCAGAGTTGGGCGCGACGAGTGATGGTGGCTCACCCTTACCCGATGCGTCAGCGGAATCGGATCCGGGGAAACAGCCGGATACGAGCACGATCCCTGGTGATCCGTCAACCGACACCGCTGAGGACATATTGCTACCAACGGGGGTGTTCACGCTTTTGACTGACTGCTATTCCCCGACATGTTCGCGCGACCAATTGTGCTACTCTATCACCTGTCCGCGGCGGCTTGAGCAGCAGAGTCGTTTGAACATGAAGCCGCTGCCTGGGCTCGGCATCAAGCGTCAGCTGAGCCGTGAAAGCCTCGGTGAACTGGACAACGTCGAACCAGGCATGCTCTGGATACATACAGTGTCCAAAGAAATAGTTGATAGTGTGTCAGACCAAGAGAAGAGGCGGCAGGAGGCGATCAATGAGGTTATCTATACCGAGCGCGATTTCGTACGCGACATGGAGTATCTGCGCGACGTATGTCCTCCTTCTATACCCTTTTCTAGGCATGTGCTGATGAAAATGCGCAGGTGTGGATGGGTCCGCTCGGCACACAGGACACCATACCTGAGCATCGCCGCGCGGACTTCATCGAACAGGTATTCTGGAACATCCAGGATGTCATTGGGGTCAACACGCGCTTGCGCGAAGCTCTCAATAAGCGCCAAAAGTCGTACGCCGTCATCGAGGGTATCGCCGACATCTTCCTCGATATCGTGCCGCTTTTTGCCCCTTTTGTATCCTACGGCTCGCATCAGCTGTATGGCAAGTACGAGTTTGAGAAGGAGAAGACCTCGAACACGGTTTTTGCTCAGTTTGTTGAGGTACGTCCAACGGCCACCTACATTTGGATACCAGTCGACGGCCCTTGGATTAGGCAACGGAGCGCCGGCCCGATTCCCGCAAGCTCGAACTCAACGCATATCTCACCAAGCCGACAACCCGTCTTGCCCGTTACCCGCTGCTCCTTGAGGCTGTATTAAAGCAAACACCCGACGAGTGCACGGACAAGCATGACATACCTAAGGTCGTAGCCCTCATACGCGAGTTCCTTGCCGAGGTCAACCGTGAAACAGGGCGTACGGAGAATCGATTTAATCTATTGCAGTTGGAGCAACAGCTCTTGTTCCGCCCCGGCGAGCAAGTGGTGCGTACCTCTGGATATTCTTATTATTTTTTAATTTTATTCCCGTGCGCGATTAGGATCTGCGGTTGAGGGAGGAGGGCCGCGAGATGGTATTCAAGGGCCCTCTGAAGCGCCGCGGGGGCTCGCAGGGCGACAGCGGCGAGCTGTTGGTCTTCTTGCTCGACCATGCGCTACTTATGGTCAAGCAGAAGAACAAAGCGGAACAATACAAGGTCCATCGTCGGGTAAGCCATGTCCAGTGCCCCAGCTCACTGACCCTTAACGACCTAACAACCCATGGTAGCCCATCCCGCTCGAGCTTCTCTTTATCATCGCTACTGATGAATCCGGCATGCGCCCCGTCATCTCTGCCCGTTCACCGCGCAACGGGATCGGTGGCCGTCAGGCTCAGCCGTACCCACCCGTGATCCCAGTCAAGTTAGAAGGCGGGAGCAAGACCGGTTTTGCGATAACGTTTGTACACCTGGGACGCAAGTTCTACCAGATGACACTTTGGGCGGCAACACACGCGAACCACCGCAAGTGGATTGAGCACATCACCCACCAGCAGGATCTCATGCGTGATCGGAGCCAATTCTTCGAGATGGAGACACTCTCGGAAGGTTTCTTCCAGGCGATGAATCGTGCAAATTGCGCGGCCCCGTTCAGTGAGACATCCTGGTTTATGATCGTTTGATGGTTCAGTGCTCATACGGTAACGGTGGTGTAGGCGGTGGACAGAAAGTCGCATATGGCACCTTCGACGGGGTGTACTTCCAGGATTTGCGGGAACCGGATCGGGAACCAATCAAGGTGCTGGCACTCACGGACGTCGCTCAAGTGGACGTTCTGGACGAATATGGGCTGTTGATTGTGTTATCAGGTGCGTCGTGTGCCACCGTTGCCTGACTACTTGGCGCTTACCCTTATCTTCAACAGAGGGCCAAGTAATTACGTTCCCACTTGATGCCCTTGAAGCGATGGATCCCCTTGCGGGGCTAAAGCGTGCCAAGCGCATTGCAACACACACTTCGTTCTTCAAGTCGGGCGTATGTGTCGGGCGGACGTTCGTTTGCGTGGTCAAGACGAGCCCACTTTCGAGCACGATCAAGATTTTCGAGCCGATAGACCAGAATGTGCGCGGACGGAACAAACCGACGTTCCGCAAGCTGTTGCAGGGAGGGAACGATACGCTCCGGATCTACAAGGAGTTCTACATTCCCGTGCAGTCGTCTTCGATCCACTTTTTGCGCACAAAATTGTGTGTCGCGTGCGTGAACGGGTTCGAGATCATCGACCCCGACACGCTGGACACGCAGGGCTTGCTCGATCCTAGCGACGAATCTCTAGACTTTGTCCGGCGGAGAGGAGATAACACGAGGCCGAAGCCCGTGGCTATCTACCGCATTGAGAATGAGTTTTTGCTGTGCTACGATGGTACGTCGTTTAGTTCCCCGCAACTGGCGTGAGACCCCGAGGCGCTGACCTGCTTGGAACAGAGTTTGCGTTCTATATCAATCGCGGGGGACGTAGATCACGGAATAACTTTTTGGTATTCTGGGAGGGATCACCGACGAGCTTTGGTGAGTGATGCGCAACTTGTGAGAAGGCATACAGTTGTCTCACGCACGAAGACAGCGTTCCAATATCCTTACGTATTGGCGTTCGAGCCGACGTTCGTGGAGATTCGAAACGTGGAGACTGGCGCGATGTCGCAGGTCATCCAGGGAAACAACCTGCGGTGCTTGTACACGGACGCGCCCGCCTCTCTGCAACATGCGTATTCGCGCCACTCACAGGGCTCATTTTCGTCGTACAGTACGAGTGGTTTCGCGCATGGGAACACGCCGTATTCGCCCTCGGCACAAGGGGGTTACAATGGGCGCGCGTCGTTGCCAGGAGCGTATGGACAGTCTTCGCCGGTGCCGCCGTACCCGGGTCAGCCACCAGCATCACCGTACGGACGTGCAGCGGGCAGGGAGGAGATCATACTCGTGTCGGATGATCGCGTGCTGACTTTGCGCATGACGGCGTTGCCGGGACAGCAGTAAGCGCTGGGCGCTCTACTCTGACATCCGTTATATCGGTTCCGGTACTTTTTCCATTGGCAATTTTGTATTCACGGTGATTCTTCTCTCTGGTTATTTCTCTCTTTCTCTGTCACTATTTACTCTATCTGCCGCGGTCCTGTTGTCGTGTTTTGTTCGAGTACGCTGTGAGCACTGCATTCTGTCTTATCCGATTTTTTTTGTTGGTCTTCCTTGTAGTGGGCCACTTTCTTTCTCACGACTTTCTCGCCTGTTCTTTATTCTCACCTTTCCCCAGCCCGCTCCCACTTTTCCCTTATTTTTTCTTCGCTATTTACCGTTTTCACTTTTTTTTACTTTTTTTTGTTCATCTGCTACTACACACAACCACACCAGCATTCATATATCCTAGCTGCATCTGTATCCCAGAGTTTTATCCTGTTTGTTTTGAGTCGTGGTCCGTTATCAACGAAATCGGCAGCAGCGTGTTGTAACTCGATTCCGATGACGTCAGCGCGTGGGAACATCTGCATTATGTCAGCAACGGAAAGCAAGCCAAGCTGCCAAGCCAGGCACGGCTAATGAATTTCCTTAATTTGACGTGTGCACACACACTACTTTTCTTCATCTCTTTCCTCACTTTTATCCTTCACCCGCCATTTCCGCGATCTCCTCAAAAATCACGCTCCTTTTTTCCCTTCCACCTTTTTTTCAAAATACCCCCTCTTTAGTCTTTAGTCTTTAGCTAGCTGATATGAAGCTCCACGCTTTAACCGCTCTTTTCTTGTCTGCAGCGGCGTTGTTCAACGCTGGCGGCGTCCGAGCTGAACCCGAACAACAACAACGTCGCCATCACCATCTCGCGGTCAAACGGCAAGCACCGCCCGCCGCCGCTGCCGCCCCCGCAGGTGCACCATCTGGAAGTGTCACCAACGGTGGACCACCACCACCTCCTTCCCCTTCGGCCGCATCCCCATCCTCCGCGTCGCCCAGACCCGCCGCTCCCGTCACCACCAACCCCGCCGCCACTCCCACCGCCGCGCCCGCTGGTGCGCCTCAGTCGGCGTCCGGGCCGGTGGGGTCGGGGTCGGGGTCGGCGGCGAGCACGCCGGTGACGATTCCGACGCCTGTGGTGCCCGTCCCGGCGGGCACGAATGGCGTTCCTGCGCTCAGCTTGATATCTTATGGTATGCCCACGGGTGTGCCTTCGCCCGTCGCATCGACTTATGCGCCTGGCGCGACGGCGCCGGTCCCTGGTGCGCCGCCGCTGCCTGCTCAATGTACGTTGTTCTTGTTTGTTTTTTTTGGTCGTCTGTGCTGTTGTGTTCATGCTTTTTGCTTTTAAAGTTGTGTTCAATGCTGCCGATTGGCCGGCCCAGGACAAAATCCCTGATGCCAGTGAGTTGCTTTTATTATAGCGGTGGGCTGAGAGCGAATGGGACCTTGTGGCAGGTTCTCCCGAAGTGCAAAACTGGATGGAGGAGCTCGAAGGTTTCGACATTCCTTCGTGGTCGCCGACCGTGGACGGAACGTGCGCTGGTGACCCTGCCGCTGCGGCGCAAGCCAGCGATCGTGGTTGGTGGTCGTGCGGCAGGTATACTCGCGATACGGATATCACTGCGTGCCCGAAGAAGTTGGATTGGGGTGTCAGCTTTGATGATGGCCCGAGCCCATGGAGTGAGTAGTCTCCGCACCTTCTCCCCGCATGATTTTCGTGCTTATGCTGTTATATAGCACAGTTAGTGTTTTTTTGTCTGGCTAGGCGGTTCCTGGTATTGGGGACTAATTGCTTTTCACTGTGCAGGCAACTCCTCAATTACCTGGACAAGCAAGATATCAAGGCGACCTTCTTCGTGGTTGGATCACGTGTCATTGAACGCCCTCAGGTGTTGATCGAGGAATATATGGCTAGCCATGAGATCAGCGTGCACACGTGGTCTCACCACGCAAGTCTTGTCCTCGTTCCTGTGCTGCTTCTTGCTGATGATACTCCTTGATTAGCCTCTTACGGCTATGACAACCGAGCAGATCGTCGCTGAACTTGGTTGGACACGCAAAGCCATCGAGAGTGTGCTTGGCGTTACACCGACGACAATGCGTCCGCCATTTGGGGATATTGGTGAGCTCTATGCATCCGGGCCGGGTGGACACATTGGAGGATTGACGGCTTGTAACGTCATACCATATAGATGATCGCGTACGGGCGATCTCTCTTGCCATGGGGATGGTGCCCATCCTTTGGACGAGTACACCTGCGTCCGGACCATTTGATACGAATGGTGAGTGAGCGATGGTGCCATTATTCATCGTGAAGGATGACCGATTCTGTGACAGACTGGAGAGTGGGTGCTGGACAGGTCGACGCGACGACGTCATTCAACACATTTGAAGGCATCCTCAGCAACGCGACTTCACTCAATACCGGGTACGTAGTAAGATAGGAGGACACAATGAGCGTCGTTGATGACGTGTTTTTAAGAATCATCGTCTTGCAACACGATCTTTATGAGGTCTCCGTAGATCTTGCGGTTGGCTATACTCTGAATGCGGCGTTGACTCACCAACCACCATTCTCTGTGAGTGTTTGATATTGGTAGAAAGAGGTGTAAATGCTGAAAGGAAGTGTTTGTGTAGCTCAAACCGATTGGGGTCTGTTTGAACATTCCATCAGGAAATATGTACACGGAAAGCAATAAGAACACGTCGTTCCCTTACACGAATCACACGGTCATCACGAGCGCCAACTCGAATACGACAACAGATCCAGGTTCGGGCTCGGGCTCGACCTCGAGTTCTCAGAGTACGAATTCGGATGGAAGGGTTTCTGTTTCGTGGCTCGTTGCTGGGTTGATTGGTGGGGGATTTGCGACGGCACATTGGTTGTTTTATTGACATTAATGGGTTTAATGGATGTGGATGAATGGACATATCTCGAGTTAGGATACCCCAGACTAACTGATAATCAAATTGATAACTAGTTGTCGGAGATAGCCGAGTGAGCGAGAGCCCCTCGAACCTGTGTCTGTCCCTGCCCATCATCCCAACGCTGCTCGAGCAGTTGCCAACCACGCCCCCGCATGTCTTCCCTCATCTCCATCGTCAGGAACAGTATGTCCATCCTCTCTTTCAATTGCCGGGACCCTCGTGCTTACTTCTCGTGCAGAGTTTTTGGACGCTATCCGCTCCGTCACTCCTCCTTCGAGATGGAAGATCCTCGTCATCGACGAGCACTCGCAACAGCTCCTCAACTCTGTCCTCAAACAGTTTGACATTTTAGAGGAGAATGTAACCCGTGCGCTCCCTCGCCCGTCACCGTCACCTCGCCATCTTGTTTCCCTGACTCTCGGCATCATAAATCTCTTATTGTTATAAGTCATCGAATCCATAACGAACAATCGCGAGGCCCAATCGGGCTTCGACGCGGTATACATGGTGATGCCCACCTCTGCCAACGTCGACCGCATCATCCGCGATTTTTCGGGTGGACGGCAGCAGTATGCAGGGGCACACCTCTTCTTCATCGATGGTACGTTACCTCCCCCCTCTGTCTTTTTGTTCTTCTGACACCCACATCTGTTAACCCACGCTCTTCGCACTTTTCGGAACGAAAATAGGCTTGGCAGAGGAGCTCTTCCAACGACTTACGTCTTCGCCCGCGGAACCGTTCCTCCGCAGCTTGCAAGACCTCTACGTCAACTTTTGGGGTGTGTCTCTGATCGAGGGCGTTGTCCTCGTTGATTCTTCTCCTTCTTCGTGGTTCTGAGTTGTTGTTCCCCTTCTTCTCAGCGATGGAGGCGCAGGCGTTCTCGTTACGTGTGCCTGAGCACTTCTTCAGCATGTACTGCCCTATCCGGTCCGATGCCACAGCACGCGCCGAGCGCGACAGGCTGATGGAGGACGTCCGCTTTGTGGCAAAATCCGTGTGTTCCGTTTATGCCCTCCCCCTCCCCCTGCCCTCTTCTCCTCGCTGACGTGGTGTGGCACCCAGATCGCAAACGTGTGCATCACGCTCAATGAATATCCTTACATCCGATACTACGCCCCCGCGGATCACGGGCCTCTCGGTGCGCTGCGTCCACACGAGAGCACGCGCGCTGCGCCGCGCCAACCAGAGAACTCGTTGCGCTGGCGCACGAACCTGGCACGCGGTGAGCAGGTACGCCAGCAGGAGGCGGCAGATGCGGAGGTGCTGTCGCGCGTCCTGGCGTTCGAGATCCAGGAGACGTTGGATGAGTACAAACGTGCAAACCCTGAGTTTCCGGTGCGTGCGTGTTGCACCCCTTGTCACGTGACCGAAACAGCTGCGGAGGACTCACGCCCCCCCCCCCCCCCCCCCCCCCCGTTAACAAACGGGTCGCGGGGGGGGCGGGCGGCGCCGCGGCGCTCGTGGCCGGCGCGGGGGGGGGGGGCGGGCGGCCCCTCCCGGG
>Ga0137394_10004221_pt1 | contig 10886 bp, 10 predicted proteins | sample czobulk116metaG_FD_108278 | JGI IMG/M metagenome (GOLD analysis project Ga0137394, IMG submission 108278) | Vadose zone soil microbial communities from Angelo Coast Range Reserve, California, USA - czobulk1.16 metaG | ecosystem: Environmental > Terrestrial > Soil > Vadose zone | place: USA... | reverse complement strand
CGGACCGGCATGACGCGAGAGGCGCTCGACGCGATGCTGGGGACGAAGGCCGCGCGGCTGATTTACGTGTCGTGCGACGTGGCCACGCTCGCGCGCGACGCGCGCCGCATCATCGACGCCGGATACGCGATCGCTCGCGCCGACGCGTTCGATCTGTTTCCGAACACACCCCACGTCGAGACCGTGGTCGTGTTCGATCGGATTTAAGAGGTCGAGGGTTTTTGCGCGGCTTCGACGAAGGCTTCGAAGAGCGGACGGAATTCGCCCGTGCGCCAGAAGTTTTCCGGATGCCACTGGACGCCGAGGCAGAATCGGGCGGCGGGATCCTCGATGGCTTCGATGACGCCGTCGGGCGCGGTCGCGGACACCTTGAACCCGGGCGCGACGTCTTTGACCGCCTGATGGTGGCGGCTGTTCACCTCACACGCGTCGGCGTCACTCAAGCGCTCACACATCAGCTGTGACAGCACGGTGTCCTTGTCGAGCCACACTTCGTGCGCGAGCGAGTAGGACTCGTTGGGCGGTATCGTGAGGCTGTGCGGCAGCGCGCCGCGGACCTGCGACGGAATGTCCTGCACGAGCGTGCCGCCGCAGGCGACGTTCAGCACCTGGATGCCGCGACAGATGGCGAAGAGCGGCAGCGCGCGCGCGCGCGCGGCGTTGACGAGCGCGATTTCGAAGTCATCGCGGCCCGGCTCGGCTTCGACAATGGTCTCGTGCGGCGGCTCGCCGTACCGCGACGGCGCCACGTCGTCGCCGCCGGTGAGCATCAGGCCGTCGATGCCCGTGAGAGCATCTTCCACGCTCATCGACGGGTCGACGATTCGCACTTCGCCGCCGACGTGGAGGATCGCCTGCTTGTAGTCCTCCAGCTTGCGGCACACGGTGATTCCAATCAGGGCCATCGTTACATTCGCACAGGGACTTCGATCCCCATCAGATCGAGCGCGCGCGTCAGTTGCGCCCGGAAGTACGCCACGCCGGCCGCGCGCCAGCGTTTGCGGTCCGCATCCTCCTCGTTGAGGATGGAGTAGCGGTGATAGAACGCATTGAACATCTGCGCGAGACCGAACGCGTACTTCGCCAGCGCCGAAAACTCCAGCGACCGCACCACCTGCTCCACGACGTCGTCGAGCCGCGCGGCCTCGAACACGACGTCCCAGACCGCGGAATCGCCTTCCAGTTCGTCAGCCGGCGCCCGATCGAGTGCGCCGATGACGTCGCGTTCCGACAGCGCTTCCCGCTCCTGCAGCTTATGGAAGATGTTGTTGGCGCGTACGACAGCATACTGCAGATACGGTCCCGTTTCCCCTTCGAAGCTCAGCGCCTCTTCGATGTCGAAGACAATGAGCTTGCCGCGCGAGAACTTCAGCATGAAATAGCGGATGGCCGCGACCGCAATCTGCGAGGCGACGTGCCGGCGCTCATCCTCCGTGAAATCGGGGTTGCGCGTGGCGACTTCGGCCGCCGCCTTCTCGATGAGCAGGTCGAGGAGATCGTCGATCTTGACGCCCAGGCCTTTCCGGCCGGACACCTCGACGAACGGCTTCTTGGCGTCTTCGCTGTCGGCCGCAGTTTCGTAGCCCAGCTCCCGCGCGGTCGCGTGCGAGAGGGCGACCATCTCGTACGAGAAGTGAATCGAGTTCTCGGCCTCCCGCGGGTGACCAAGCGTGCGGAGCGCCTGGCTGAGGAGCGCCTGGAGATACATCTGCCGCGAGTCGATGACGTTGTAGATCCGTGAGGCGCGGCCAAACGACGGCGCCGCGGGATCGCTGGCCTCTGACGTCGTCGACCACAGCGGACGGCCGTTGGCCTGCACGCCAAAGAGCCGGTAATTGAAATCGCGCCCGAGCAGCCCGAGCTTCCAGAACTGATTGGCAAGGTCCTTTCCGATATAGGTCACGACGCCGTTGGACCGCACGATCACTTTCTCCCGCGATGCTTCCTTTAACGGCTCGATTGACTCGCCGGGCTCGATTGAGTCGCCCGGCTCCATCGACGCGCCGGACTCGATTGACGCGTCCGAGCCTTCTTCGATTTTCATCACCCAGCAGCCGGCGAGCTTGCCCTCGCTCTGCAGAAACACCGCGCCCTGTGCCTCGAGAATCTCGAACGCGCGCGCCCAGAACTTCAGCCGGACGATGTCGCCTTCGTAGGTGAGCAGGTCGTACCCGATGTTCAGGCGCGCCATCGTCGCCAGATGCGCCCGCACGACGCGATCGACGATGAACGCGGCGATGGCAGTGGTCTCGCCGCCACCGTGCTCGAGATCGTGCAGCGTCCGCGCACGCGCATCGAGGTGGTCGCGGTTCTCGTCGTACCACTCGGTCACGCGCGAATACAGGTCCCAGCAGTAGTAGTCGAACCGCGTGCTGTCCGCGATCTGACGCACGCCCTCGAGATCGCGATGCTCCAGCTCGCGGAAGCCGACAACGATGTCGGCGACCTGCACGCCGAGATCGTCGATGTAGTTCTGGATCTCGATGGGCGTGCCGCGAAACTGAAGCACGCGCGCGAGCGTGTCGCCGAGCGCGGCGTTGCGAAGATGTCCGATGTGCGCCGCCTTGTTGGGGTTGATGGCCGTGTGCTCGACGATCGTTTTTTCCGAGGCCGCCGGATCGGCGGGCGCGCTCACGACCGAGCCGCGGACGCGTTCGAGGAGAAACGCCGGACGGTCCAGATACAGATTCAGATAGCCGTTCGGCGTCGCCTCGATGCGCGTGATGCCCGGAATCTTTCCGATGCCGGACGCCAGTTCCTGTGCAATGGCGCGCGGGGCCTTCCGTAGGGAGCGGGCCAGTTGAAACGCGACTGTGACCGCCAGATCGCCGAGCGCGCGAGTCGGCGGGACCTCGACCGCAAACGCCGGCACATCCGTGAGGGCGTACTGCCGGCGAATCGCATCGGCGATCGCATCGTGTACGCGTCGTTGAACGGTCAGAATCATGTACGGGTCGCGTGTCGAGCGCGAAGAGGCGCGCTAAGCTCGTGATACGATTACAGTTTGTGAGTTTGGATGCCTGCGTACTCGGCCTGCGTGTTCACGTTCGCCAGCAGGCGGTTCCGATCGCCGAACCGATCGATCTCCTCGCCCGTTACCACGCGGGTCCGCACGTCCGCGAACAGGCCGCTCATCTTCAACTGACGATCCGCGAGGCGCCGATCGACGGCGGGCACACACGCCCGCGTGTAGACGGCGCAGAGCGGATGATATCCGCGCTCGGTCCGGGGCACCACGATGTCGGCGTCGCGCGCCAGGTCGAGCAGATGCTCGACGAACGCGGCGTCGAGGAACGGCATGTCGCAGGCGACAACGAACACCGCGTCACCGCGGGCTTCGGTCAACGCCGTGTGCAGGCCGCCCATCGGTCCGCACCCCGGGACAATGTCCTTCGTGATGATCAGGATGTCCTTCGTCACTTGCGACAACTCGGCGATCTGACGCTCGCGGATCGTGCGGCCGTCGACGACGAGCGCGCTCTTGTCCCGACCGCCGAAGCGGGTGGCCTGTCCGCCCGCGAGAATGGCTGCGCTGCGCACGCCACGATCTTATCCTGACATGCGCGAAGCTGGGATCGGTCGCGTGCTCGTCGCCAGCCTCCATCAGGGCATCGCCGACATCCTCCCGACGCGCCTCGGCTTCTATGAGAACTGGCTGAACGCCGAAGGGCTTCGCGAAGGGACGATCGGGCTGGCGCCGCTCTATGCGGTATTGAGTTTTCTGCGCCAGGAGGGCGAGGCCTATCAGATGATCACGACCCGCGCGGGCGAGTACGCCGCCGAGTGGACCGTGCAGTCGATGCCGGCGGTGCAGCGCGGGATGATCAAGGCGGCGCCGGTCTGGCTGCGCACGCGGATGCTGCTGCGTCTCGCGCGACAGCTCGTGCGCAACAGCTACACCGGCAGCCGCGCGATTTCGCGGTTTCGGCGCGGCCTTGCCAGCATCGACGTCCGCGCGTCGATTTTCTGCACGGTGCGCGAGCCGGCGCCGCAGCCGTTGTGCGGCTTCTACGCAGCGGCGTTCACGCGCCTGCTGACGCTCTTCAACATGCACGCGCGCGCCGAGGTCGTCGCCTGTCGCGGAACGGGCGAGCCGACCTGCGTGCTGAAGGTCGCGATGCTGAACGGCCATACGCGCGAGCAGGCATGATGCGACACCTGGGCCAAAGCAACCCCGGAGACCGCAGAGCACGCATCCTTCGACAAGCTCAGGATGAGCGCTCATGGTGAGCTCGTCGAACCGTGCGAGCTCGGCGGTTGCTTGCCTGATGGTCGCGGCAGTGTTGGTCGTGTCGGGCTGGAGCCAGAACGTTCGAGCGCAGCCGGCTCCCGCGCGGATCCTCGTGATGCCCTTCGAGAACATCAAACGCGAAGGACGCATCTTCTGGCTCGGCGAAGCATCCGCCGTCCTCCTCACCGACGATCTCCTCGCGCTCGGCGCCAACGCCCTCACGCGGCCGGAGCGACTCGCGGCATTCGAGCGGCTGCAGGTGCCGCCGGCGGCCGCACTGAGTGATGCGACGGTGATCCGCATCGGCCAGCTCGTCGGCGCCACGCAAATCATCCTCGGCTCGCTGGAGTTGGACAACGACACGTTGATCGTCCGCGCGCGCAGCATCGCGCTCGACACGGGGCGCGTCAAGACGGACGTGACGGTCCGCGGTCCGCTCCCGCAGCTGTTCGAAACCTTCCATCAAATCGCGCGGCAGATCCAGCCGTCCACGCGATCGACCGACGAGCTGCTGCACCTGCAGCCGCCGATTGCGGTGTTCGAGAACTACATCAAAGGCATCCTCGCCGAAACGCCCGCGACGGCCATCAACTACCTGAACGCCGCTCTGAAGGAGCAGCCGGCGTTCGACCGCGCGCGGCTCGCGTTGTGGGATGTCTACGCGGAGCAGAACGACCATCAGAAGGCGCTCGCGTCGGTGACGCCGGTGCCGGGCGATTCGCCCTGGTCGCGGCGTGCGCGGTTCCTCGCCGGCTTGTCGGAGCTCAATCTCAACCGCTACGACGACGCGTTCGCGACGTTCAAGGCACTCGCCGACGCGCAGGCCACGCCGAACGTGCTCAACAACCTGGGCGTCGTGCAGTTGCGGCGCGGATCGACACCGCAGACCGGACCGCCGACGTACTACTTCAACAAAGCCGCGGAAGCGGACGCCGACGATCCCGACTATTTGTTCAATCTCGGGTACGCCTATTGGGAAAACCGCGATCCGCAAGCGGCGATGTACTGGCTGCGCGAAACGGTGCGCCGCAATCCCGCCGACGGCGACGCGCATTTCGTGCTCGGCGCGGCGCTCTTGGCCGCGGGCAACACGGTCGAGGCCGCGCGCGAGAAAGAGCTGGCGCGACGGTTGTCGTCCACCTACGAGACCCTGGAAAAAGAGAAGCGGCCGGGCGCGGACGCGGTCCCCAAAGGGCTCGAGCGGGTGAAGAGCGACGTCGAGCTGCCGCACGCCGCGCGGATTGAAAAGACGATGGCGTCCAGCGAGCAGCGCGATCAGGCGGAACTGGCGCGCTTCCACCTCGATCGCGGCCGCCGGCTGTTTCACGACGAGAACGATCGTGAAGCGGTCGTCGAGCTGAATCACGCGGTCTACCTCTCGCCGTACCTCGCCGACGCGCACCTGCTGCTCGGACGCATCTACTTGCGCAATGGCCGTCTCCACGATGCCGTCAACGCGCTCAAGATCTCATTGTGGAGCGCGGAGAGCGCCGACGCCCACGCCGCACTCGGCGAGGCCTACCGTCAGTCCAACGATCTCACGGCGGCGCGTGCTGAAGCGGATCGCGCATTGGCGCTCGACCCATCGTCGGCCGAGGCCAAGGCGCTCATCGCGCGGCTCAATTCGCGTTGACCGCTTGACGTGTCCGCGCAGAACTCTCCACCGGTGAGACCTCTCCACCACGAAGGACACTGAGGACGTGAGGATCGACCCTCCCATCCCTCCGTGTCCCGCGCGCCCCCTGTGGCGGAGAGGTTATTCCGAGACACAGGTGGTACAATTACGCCGGTTGTGGCTTCACAAGTGCAGGACGACGGGTTTCACGAAATCCAACTGAACGGAAAGCAGTTGGTGTTTCTGTTCATGGCCGCGACGGTCGTGTCGGTCGTCATCTTCTTGTGCGGCGTCCTCGTCGGCCGCGGCGTGCGGGCCGAGCGCGGCGGCGTCGATGTCGCGGGCAACACGATCCCCGAAACGATGGCGACCACACCGCAGCAGCCGGCCGCGGCGCCTGCGCCGGCGCCCGCCGGTTCGGATCCGACGACCGCGGCTCCGCCGCCGGCCGCGGCCGACGACCTGACCTATTTCAATCGGTTGGAAAAACAGAAGGCGGCGGAGGAGAAGTTGAAGCCGGCGCCGGAACGCCCCGTCGCCCCTCAGCGCTCCGCTTCGGCCGAAAGTCCCGCTTCAGCCGGTGGCGTCCGGCTCAAGCCGGACCCCGTCGGCGCGGCGCCACCCGCCGACTCGAGCGCGCCGGGCTATGCCGTGCAGGTGGCCGCGCTCAACGTTCGAAGCGACGCGGAAGCGATCGCGAAACGCCTTTCGTCGAAAGGCTACGCGGCGTACGTGCTCGCGCCCGCGAGCGGGACGCCGTCGGTGTATCGCGTGCGCGTCGGCAAGTTCCCCACGCGCCGCGAAGCGGATTCGATTGCCGCGCGGCTCAAGCGGGAAGAGCAGTTCAATCCCTGGGTCACGCGCTGATCGCGCGCGTCTAGCGGACCGTCTCAGCTGAATAAGTACTACTAGGAATCCACCAGACCATTTTCGATCGCATAGCGCATCAGCTCGGCGTTGCTGCGCATCTGCAGCTTGTCGAGCAGACGCGCGCGGTACGTGCTGACCGTCTTGACGCTCAGGCGAAGCGACGCGGCGATTTCCGACACCGTGCGTCCCGAGCCGAGCATGCGCAGCACCTGATATTCCCGATCGGACAACGCATCGTGCGGAGGCCGGTCGGCGCGGATCGCACGCGGATCGCGCTCGGAGCTCCGGCTGCCGAGATACTGGCGGCCGCGCCGAATTTGCTCGACCGCGTGAATGAGCTCGGTGGGCGCGCTCTCCTTCGTCAGATAACCGAGTGCGCCGGCCGCGAGCGCCCGGCGCGCGAACTGCGCGGCGGGGTGCATGCTGAGGACGAGCACGGGCAGACTCGGATGGCTGCGCCGGATGTCCTTCAGCAGATCGAGACCGCTTTCGCCCGGCAGCGTGACGTCGAGCACCACGAGATCCCAGCCGTTGCCCCGGATGCTCGCGCGCGCCCCGCGGACATCACCCGCCTCGCCGACGCTGACGTTCTTCAAGCCGTCCACGAGGATTTGGCGGATTCCGTGTCGAACGACCGGATGATCGTCGACCAGGAGGATGCGGATCATGTCCGCAGGGAGTCGTCGACGGCGACAGCAGATGCGACCACAGACACGACTGTGCCTTTCCCCGGATGCGAGCTGATGCTCAGCGTCGCGCGGATCAACTCGGCCCGCTCGCGCATGCCGAGTAGCCCGATCGCGGCCGGATCCGCCATCTGCTCGGTGGTCATGCCGCGTCCGTTGTCCCGAACCTTCACCGACGTCGAGCGAGCGGTCCCGTTGATGGAGATGGTGATGGCGCTCGCGCTCGCGTGGCGCACGATGTTGGTGAGCGCTTCCTGGACGATGCGGAAGACCGCGGTCGTCTGCACGCCATCGAGCTTGGCGACGCGCCGGTTGCCAACCACCCGGCAGCGGATGCCGGTCCGCCGCGCGAGCGCGGCGCCTTCGAGCTCGATCGCGGCGGCCAGCCCGAGGTGATCGAGCGCCGGCGGCCGCAACGAGGTCGCGAGTCGCCGAACGGTTTCCTGAGCCGTGTCGATCGTGCCGATCATCGACTGCAGACGGTCGATCGTGCTGTGATCGATCCCCTGCTTCAGGAGATCGGGCACGGTCCGCGCCATCTCCAGTTTCAGCGCGGTCAGCGTCTGACCGAGCTCGTCGTGCAGCTCGCGGGCGACCGACGCCCGCTCGTGTTCCTGTGCCGATTCGAAGCGCGCGGCCAGCCGCCGGAGCTGGTACTCGGACTCGCGCAGCCGCGCTTCGCTCTGCTTCAGCGCCGTGACGTCGATGCACGCGCCGATGTAGCCGGCGAACCGGCCGTCAGCGCCGGCGCGCGGCGCGCCGCGATCGATCACCCATCGGAAGATGCCGTCGGCGCGGCGCAATCGGTACTCGATCTCGAACGGCCGCCGTTCGCGGAACGCCGCGAGGTACGTCTCGACGCACGTGGTTCGATCGTTCTCGTGGACGCCGTCGACCCAGCCGTCGCCGACTTGTTCCGCGAGCGATCGGCCGGTGAAGTCGAGCCACGGTTTGTTCAAAAACGTCCGCTGCGTGTGGGTGTCCGCCATCCAGATCATGACCGGCGCGGCGTCGGCCATGACCGTAAACAGATCGCCGTCGAGCGAGGACGAGGACGGAAGCATGTGCACGGATGAGAGGAGTATAGCGACGCGCCCGCACGAACGCGGCTGATGTCAGACGAACACCGACAATTCTCGCGTTTCGAGGGCCCAGATGGGCTTCGTCTACGGTTGTCGCCGATGTCGGACATCGACTGACACAGTCGAGCCGCTGCTTCGCCGACACTAGTTGGAGTGTCCCTTCGAATTCAATACACGGCCGCTCCGTTCGTGCGGCCCGAGAGTCGCGGTCGGAGGCTGTTGTGAATCGGACCACGTCAGTCCGAACGGTCCGCTGACGTCGAGCGTCATTTGAGTCCTATCGACAGCCACCAGCGCCCCGTCGTCCTCGTCGTCGACGACGAACCACCGATTCGAGAAATCGAGCGGCGTCTCCTCGAACAAGCGGGCTATCGCGTCATCGAAGCGTCGGGCGCCGCCGAAGCGTTCGCGGTGCTTCAGGACGGGAAACCGATCGATCTGCTGATCGCCGACCTCGACATGCCCGAGGTGGCCGGCGACGAAATGGTCCGGCGCATTCGCTCGGTGCGGCCCGATCTGAAGGTGCTCTACGTCACCGGACACATCGATCGCCTGATGGACGCCCGGCCGCTCTGGGATGGCGAGGCGTTTCTCGACAAACCGTTTACGATGAACGGGCTGGTCGAAGCGGTCGCGCTCCTCATCTACGGAACGGTGTCGGCCAAGCCGCAGTAGTAAACTGATCGCGATTGCCCACGCGGTCTTCCGACTACGCGCTCGCATCGGCGTCAGGCGTTCTCCTCGCGCTCAGCTTTCCGAAGTTCGGTCACCCCGCGCTCGCGTGGATCGCGCTCACACCGCTGCTGGTGGCGCTGTGCGCCGAGCCTCGAACCCCGAAAACCGGGCTCCGAACCTCGTTCGCGCTCGGGTTGCTGACCGGCGTGCTGTATTTCACCGGCACGCTCTACTGGATCACGCGCGTGATGGCGGTCTACGGCGACCTGCCATGGTGGGTCGCGGTCCTGATCAACGCGCTGCTCATCGCGTACCTGGCGCTCTTTCCCGCGATCTTCGCGCTCATCGTGCGGCGGATCGTCGTCGCGCACGGACCGGCCTCGCTCATGGCCGCGCCGCTCGTGTGGGTCACGACCGAGCTGGGACGCACCTATTTCCTGACTGGATTTCCGTGGGTGCTGCTTGGCTACAGTCAGGCGCCGGTGTTGCCGATCGCGCAGCTCGCGAGCGTGTTCGGCGTCTACGGCGTGTCGCTGCTGGTGTCGGCCGTATGCGCGGCACTTGCGATCGCGGCGATACGGCGGCAGTTCGTCGCGGCGGTCGCGGTTCTCGCGATCGTGGCCGGCGTCGCGGTGTGGGGGAGCCGCCGCGCGGCGCGCAGCGAATGGGCGCACACCGGCGATCCCATCCGCGTCGGGCTGATTCAGGGAAACGTCGATCAAGGACAGAAGTGGGACCCGGCGCGCGCATCGGCGATCTTTCGGGACTATCTGCGAATGACGCGGCAGGCGATCGCACAGGGCGCCCAGTTTGTCCTGTGGCCCGAGTCGTCGACGCCGTTCTACTTCGAAGAGGACCGCCCCGGCGCCGAGATGGTCCGCGCGATCGCCCGGGAGGCGCGCGTGACGATTCTCTTCGGCAGCGATCAGATCGACTGGCGCGTCGAGGGTGACAAGCGGATTCCCGACAAGTACTACAACTCCGCGTTCGTCGTCCGCCCCGACGGGACCACGGCAGGCGCGTATCGCAAGATGCATCTCGTGCCGTTCGGCGAGTACGTCCCGGTGAAGGAGCTGCTTGTTTTCGCGGGACCGCTCGTCGAAGCGGTGGGACCGTTTTCAGCGGGCGTCGATCCCACGCTGCTGCCGGTGAACGGTCATCCGATCAGCGTGGCGATCTGCTATGAGGTCGTCTATCCGAACCTGATTCGCCAGTTCGTGGTGCGCGGCAGCGAGTTGCTGACGACGATTACCAACGACGCCTGGTTCGGGAGCACGTCCGCGCCGTATCAGCATTTCGCGCAAGCGTCGATGCGGGCGATCGAAGAAGGGCGGTATCTCGTCCGCTCGGCGAACACCGGCATCAGCGGCATCGTGGATCCGTACGGCCACGTGATCGCGGAGACGCGGATCTTCGAGCCGGCGGTCCTGGTCGGCGAAGCGCGTTTTCTCCGCCACGCCACCTTCTACGCGCGCCACGGCGACATCGTCGCGTACGCGTCCGCCGTGATGACGCTCGCGCTGGTCGTCGTCTCGAGACGGCGTGTACAATAAAGTGCATGTCCACTGTCGACGACTTGATGCGCCGCTACGAGGATCTCAGCAAACGCGCTGCGGATCTGCGGAGCTATCTTTGAAGCCGCCCGCCCAGACGATGAGCTGACCCGCCTCGAGGCGCGCGCCGCCGCGCCCGATTTCTGGAAAGACCAGGCCGACGCGCAGAAGGTG
>Ga0137394_10004220_pt1 | contig 10891 bp, 7 predicted proteins | sample czobulk116metaG_FD_108278 | JGI IMG/M metagenome (GOLD analysis project Ga0137394, IMG submission 108278) | Vadose zone soil microbial communities from Angelo Coast Range Reserve, California, USA - czobulk1.16 metaG | ecosystem: Environmental > Terrestrial > Soil > Vadose zone | place: USA... | reverse complement strand
TCAGGGGAGGCTCATCATGCTCTGGACGCTCATCGTCCTGTTATTGCTGTTCTGGGTGCTCGGGTTCGCGTTCCACGTCGCCGGCGGCATCATTCACGTGCTGCTCGTCATCGTCGTGGTGCTGTTCCTCGTGAACCTGATCTCCGGACGACGCACGGCGATTTGACGGCTTCAGTGAGGTATCAGGTGTCAGGTGGCAGGCGTGGTCCAGGTATCAGGCTATCCTGATACCTGCTGACACCTGACACAGGATACCTGAAACCTTTTCTATGGACGTGTTCGTGATACCGATCGGGCCCGACCGGTACGAGCTCTATTGCGAGTCGGCGGTGGAGGCGCCGCCGGTCACGCCCGGCTCGACGGGAATCATCGGACGCATCCGTTACCAGTTTGCGGTGATGCTCCACCAGGCGGAGGAGCGTCGCCGCAGCGGTCCCTCGGCCGACGCGCGCTCGCACACGCGCTTCGGACGACTGCAGGACTGGATCATGGGGTGGGTGGCGGAGCGGATCGCCGAGCAGCGCCTGCTGTGGAACCTCCGGCGCGAGAAGGCGGTCGTCGCGTTTCACCCGCAGGACCTCACCTTCGAACAAACGCACACGCTGATTCGGCGCACGCTGCAGCGCGACTGGGAACGCCATCGCCTGTGGCTTGCGGTCGACAGCGTGCTGCTGATCGGCTCCATCGCGCTCATCCTGCTTCCGGGACCGAACGTCATCGGCTACTACTTCGCATTCCGCGTGATGGGCCACTGGCTGTCGATTCGCGGCGCCCTGCAGGGCCTGCGCGAGGTGGTGTGGACCGGGCAGCCGTGCGAGCCGCTGACCAAGCTGCGTGAGGCCGCCTCGCTGAAGGGCGAGGCGCGCGACCGCCACGTCCACGAAATCGCCACGCAGCTGCGCCTGCAGCACCTCTCCACGTTCTTCGAACGCGTCGCCGTACGGCACGCGTCGTAACTCCCACCTCTGATATGCTGCCGCTCATCCCACGATGAAGCTGCGGGAGCTGGCCGAACGGCTCGCGTGTCGGCTCGAAGGCGACGGCGAGGTCGAGATCGTGCGCGTGGCGGGCATCGAAGACGCCGGCCCCGGCGACCTGACGTTCGTCGCCAACCCGAAGTACCTCCCCGCGCTCGCGACGACCCGCGCCTCCGCGGTTCTTCTGCGCGATGATGCGCCGACGCCGTCGATGCCGGTCCTGCGCACCCCCGACCCGTACCTCGGGTTCGCGCGCGCGGTCGGCCTCTTCGCCCCGGAGTGGAAACCGCGGCCCGGCGTCCACGCGATGGCCGCGGTCGCACGCGATGCGACCATCGGCGCCGGCGCCTCGATCGGCGCGTTCGTGGCCGTCGGGGAGGAAGCGATTATTGGCGATCGCACGATCGTCTTTCCAAACGTCACGATTGGCCCCGGCGCCCGCGTCGGCGCCGACTGCGTGATCCACTCGAACGTGGCCATCCGCGAGCGCGTCACCATTGGCGATCGCGTGGTGCTCCAGAACGGCGTGGTCGTCGGCGGCGACGGCTATGGGTTCGTCCGGCGCGGCGACGGCACGCACGAGAAGATTCCACAGGTCGCGACGGTCGTCATCGAAGACGACGTGGAGCTCGGCGCGAATACGACCGTCGATCGTCCCGCGGTGGGAGAGACGCGCATCAAGGCGGGCACCAAGATCGACAACCTCGTGCAGATCGCGCACGGCGTCGTCGTCGGCCGCAACGTGTTGATGGCCGCGCAGGTCGGCATCGCCGGCAGCAGCGAGATTGGCGACGACGTGATGTTCGGCGGCCAGGTGGGTGTGGGCGGGCACCTGACGATTGGCCGTGGCGTGGTCGCGGTCGGGCAATCGGGCATCACCAACTCCGTTGATCCCGGGACGATGGTCGCCGGGTATCCGGCGATCGAGGCGCGCGAGTGGCGGCGCGCGGCGGCCGTCTACCGGCGCCTGCCCGAGCTGAAGAAGCGGCTCGAGGAGCTCGAAGCAAAGCTGGCCGCGCTGCAGGGCTCGAAGGGCAGCGAGTGACTCGCCGGGTGCTCGCGGCGCTCGCCATCCTGGCGAGCGTGTCTCCCGCAGCGGCCCAGGGAACGATTCAATTCTTCCCGCGCTACGACTTTCACCTCGGCGCCGAGCATCTCTCGCAGCAGGATCCGCGGTTCGTCTGGGACACGAATTTCGGCGGCGAGATGGATTTCGTCGACTACGGCATCGGCCGGGCGAGGTTCGCCGCCAACTACGAGGCGGTGCTCGGCCAGGAGTTCCGGAATTTCGATCCCAACCAGGGCAACTACCTGCTCGACGTCTCGGCGTCCGTGCGCACCCACGGCACCGAGCTCACGACGGTGCTGCACCACACGTCGCGGCATCTCAGCGATCGCTTCAAGCGCGCGCCGGTGGACTGGAACATGCTGGGTCTCGCCGTCGAACACGACGTTCGCGCCCGCGCGGTGACGTTCCGGCCGCACGGCAACGTGCTCGGCGTGCTCCTGAAGTCGAACGTGGACTACACGTGGGAGGCCAACGGCGGGCTCGACGTGCGCGTGCCGGTGCGTGCGCACGTCAGCGTGATTTCAGGCGGAAACGTGCGGCACCTCGGCGTCGATGGCAGCAGGAACCGGGGCGCGCAGACCGGCGGCCGCATCGAAGCCGGCGTGCGTTTCGATGGCGAACGCGGCGCCATCGAGTTGGTGATCGCGGGCGAACGGAGGGTCGATCCGTATCCGCTCGATCTGTCTTCGCTGAGCTGGTTGAGCGCCGGTTTCCGCTTCGTCAGCCGATAGGAAAAAGGGGATGATAGAAACGTGCGCCGCGCCGTCCTTCTCCTCCTGCTGCTCGCCGGCGTAGCGGCGCTCGTCGCGCCGCTGTCCGCCTTCGTCCACCCTCCGAAGCTCGAATACGAGATCACGACGCTCCCCAACGGGCTGCGCGTGATCGTGTCCGAGGATCACTCGACGCCCATCGTGCACCTCTCGGTCTGGTATCACGTGGGGTCGCGGGACGAGCGGCCGGGGCGCACCGGCTTCGCGCACCTGTTCGAGCACATGATGTTCAAGGGCTCGAAGAACGTGCAGCCCGAGTCGCACACGTCGATCATCGCGAGCATCGGCGGCCGGAGCAACGCGTACACGCAGGAAGACGCGACGGTCTTCTGGGAGACGCTGCCCTCGCAGTACCTGCCGCGCGCGCTCTGGCTCGAGGCGGACCGGATGGCGACGCTCCGCGTGGACCGCGACGCGTTCGAGAAGGAGCGCGAGGTCGTCAAGGAGGAACGCCGCCTGCGCGTGGACAACCAGCCCTACGGCCGGTTGAACGAGATCCTCTTCGACCGCGCGTTCACCACGCATCCCTACAAGCATCCGACGATCGGCAGCATGAAGGACCTGGAGTCCGCGTCGCTGCAGGACGTCCGCGACTTCCACGACACGTACTACGTGCCGGACAACGCCGTGGTCACCATCGTGGGCGACTTCGATTCCGAGCAGGCGATGCAGCTGGTGCGGCAGTACTTCGGCCGCGTGCCGAAGGCGGCCAAGCCGGTGCCGCGCGACATCCCGAGGGAGCCCGAGCAGACGCAGGAGCGCCGCGCCACCGTCCAGGAGGAATGGCCGCTGCCCGCCGTGGTCGTCGCCTATCACGTGGCGTACGACGGGCACCCGGACTCGTATCCGCTGCACCTGGCGTCGAAGATCCTGTTCGACGGCGAGAGCTCGCGGATGACGCGCGACCTGGTCTACGACAAGCGCATCGCGGTGGCGGCGTTCGGCAGCGCGAACATCCTGCAGGACCCGAACCTGTTCTACGCGGTGGCGATCGTGCCCGCCGGGCAGTCGCTCGCGACCGTCGAGCGCGAGATGCTCTCGCAGTTCGACAGCGTGAAGACCGAGGGGGTCAGCGCGCACGAGCTGGAACGGGCGAAGAACCAGTTCATGCGCGACTACATCATCGGCCGCGAGAGCGACGAGCAGAAGGCGCTCCACCTCGCGCACGCCGCGGTCATCCACAACGACGTCAGGACCGCGGACGACGAGATCGACGTCTTCCTGAATCTCACCACCGCCGACATTCAGCGCGTCGCGAGGACGTACTTCACCGAGAAGAACCGCACGGTGCTCTACATCACGCCAAAAGGCGGCAACGCCGGAGGCGCGCGATGACGCTCCGTTGGGATTTGGGATTTGGGATTTGGGTTTTGGGATTTCTCCTCTGCGCGCAAAGTGCCCGCGCGCAGGCCAGAGACTGGCCGTCGGAGCAGCCGCCGGGGCCGCTTCCGGCGCACGAGGTCACCTTCCCGCCCTACGAAATCCGCTCCCTCGCCAACGGCATGCGCGTCGTCGCCGTGCTGCACCACGAGCAGCCGGCCGTCAGCATCCGCCTGCTCGTCGGCGCCGGCTCGGCGCAGGACCCGAAGGGGAAGGGTGGCGTCGCGAACCTGACGGCGTCGCTGCTCGATCAGGGGACGACCACGCGGACGGCGCAGCAGATCGCGGATCAGATCGACTTCATCGGCGGCGACCTGGGGACGGGCGCGGCGACCGACCTGTCGTTCGTCAACGCGATCGTCATGAAGGACTCGTTTCAGACCGGCATGGACCTGGTCGCCGACGTCGCGCGCAACCCGTCGTTTGCGCCGGAAGAGATCGCGCGGCAGAAGGACCAGATTCTCTCGTCGCTCCGGGTCAACTCCGACGATCCCGGCTACATCGCCGACGTCGTCTTCGACCGGCTCGTCTACGGGTTTCATCCGTACGGGCTGCCCGGCAGCGGCACGGAAGAGTCGCTGACCTCGCTGACACGCGAGGACCTGCAGGCGTTCCATCGCCAGTATTTCGTGCCGAACAACATGATTCTCGCCATCGTCGGCGACGTGACGAGCGACGAGGCGTTCGTGGCGGCGCAGCGTGTGTTCGGCGGCTGGGCGCGCCGCGATCTTCCGGCGGCGACCCCGGTGGACCTGCCACCGTCCGCGCGCCGCATCGTCATCGTGGACAAGCCGGGCACGGTCCAGACGAGCATCCGCGTCGGCCAGCTCGCGATTCCACGCAAGCACGCGGACTACCTGACGTGGGACCTCACGGTGAAGATTCTCGGCGGCGAGGGCGCGAACCGCCTGCACCAGGTGCTGCGGTCGCAGTACGGCCTGACCTACGGCGCGGAAGCGAACGCGGAAGCGCGGAAGGACGCCGGCGATTTCGTGGCGGAAACCGACACGCGCACCGACACGACCGGCCAGGCGCTGCGGCTGATGATCGACGAGTTCTCGCGCCTCGCTCGCGAGCGCGTCGGCGAGCGGGAGCTGTCGGACGCCCAGGCGTATCTGGCGGGCAGCTTCCCGCTGACCATCGAGACGCCGGATCAGATCGCGACGCAGGTGCTCAACGTGCTGTTCTACGACCTGCCGATCGCGGAGATTGGCACGTTCCGCGAGCGCGTGCTCGCCGTGACGCCCGACGACATCCAGCGCGTCGCCCGGCAATACGTCAGGCCCGATCGCCTCGCCATCGTGCTCGTCGGCAACGCGCGCGCGTTCGCGTCGCAGCTGATCGAGATGGGGCTCGGCGGCTACGAAGTCATCTCGGTCGACCAGCTGGATCTGATGTCGCCGAACCTGAAGCGCGAGCGTCCGCAGCCGACGCGGCGTGGCGCCGTCGCAGAGCCCGAGGCCCCGCGCCGCCTCGCGTACACGCAGGGCCAGGCGAATCCGCGTCCCGCGGCGCCGAACGCTCCGGGCGGCCAGACCGCGCCAAACGCCCCAAACGCACCTTCCAGCGCGGGCGCGCCGGGTGCGGTCAACGACCTCGTACAGCGTGTCGTGCAGGCCAAGGGCGGCCTCGAGGCGCTGAAAGCGATTCGCACCGTCGTCGTCGACGCCGACATGTCGGTGACGACCGCTCGCGGGCCGACGATCATCCCGACGAAGACCTACGTGGTCTATCCCGACAAGTTCCGCGTGGACGCGACCTTCGCCGGACAGCAGAGCGTGCAGGCGTACGACGCGGGCACGGCGTGGGTGCGGGATCCGGCTGGCGTATCGGCCGCGCCGCCGGCCATGCGCAACGACTTCGCGGCGACGGTTCGCCGCGACACGTTTCCGCTGTTGATCGCGGCCGCCGAAGGGAAGGTCACCGTGCGCCAGCTCGCGGAGGACGGCGCAGGAGGTGCGGCGTTCAAGGTGCTCGAGTTCAGCGGCCAGGGTCTCGATCCCGTCAAGCTCTACATCGATCGTGATTACCGCATCGCGCGGCAGGCCTACGCGGCGCCTGGCCCGGACGGGCGCCCTTCGCAGGCGGAAGAAGTGTTCTCGGATTACCGCAAGGTGAACGGCATCGACGTGCCGTTCAAGGCATCGGTGATGCGCGACGGCCGGCAGATTCTCGAGCGGACGCTGAAGGCCGTCACGTTCAACACCGCCGTCGATCCGATGCTGTTCCAGCAGCCACTCCGATAATTCCCCCGGCAATGCGCATCATGCTCTCGTGCGGCGAGCCGTCCGGTGATCTGTACGCCGGCGCGCTGGTCGCGGAGGTGCTCGCGCGCGAACCGTCGGCCGAGGTGTTCGGCTTCGGCGGCCGGCGGCTGGCCGCGGCGGGCGCGCGCGTCATCGGCGATTTCGAAGGGCTGTCGGTCACGGGGTTGACCGAAGCCATCCGCGTGTTGCCGAGGTCGTTCGCCATGCTGCGGCGTCTCACCGCGGCGGCGCGCGAACGGCGACCCGACGTCTTCGTCGCGATCGATTTTCCCGATTTCAACTTCCGGCTGATGGCGAAGGTCCACGCGCTCGGCATTCCCGTCGTCTACTACATCAGCCCGCAGCTCTGGGCGTGGCGGAGCGGCCGGATGCAGACGATGAAGCGGTTCGTCACGCGCGTGCTGGTCATCTTCCCGTTCGAGGAGGCGCTGTACCGGAACGCGGGCGTGCCCGTGGAGTTCGTCGGCCATCCTCTCGTCGATCTCGTGCAGGTGGGGCAGCCGCGAGCGGAGCTGCTGCGGGAGCGCGGTCTCGATCCCGCCGCTCCGACCGTCGCGCTGCTGCCGGGCAGCAGGCCGAACGAGCTGCGGCGCATCGTGCCTGGCATGGCGGCATCGCTGCCGCTCATTCGAGCGCGAGTGCCGAACGTGCAGTTCCTCGTCGCCGCGGCGCCCAATCTTCCCGATCCGCTGTTTGCGCCGCTTCTCGATGCCGTTGCCGGGGCCGTCCGGCGGCCCGCTCTCGTCCGCGAGCGCACGGACGATGTGCTTGCGGCGTCGGATGTCGTCGTCACCGCGTCGGGGACCGCCACGGTGCAGGCGGCGCTGCACGAGCGGCCGATGGTGGTCGTCTACCGGCTGTCGCCGCTGACGTATCGGCTCGGCAAGCCGTTCGTCCGCGTCGACACCTACGCGATGGCCAATCTCGTGGCGGGCAGGCGCATCGTGCCGGAATTGATTCAGGAGGATTTCACCGCCGAGCGTGTCGCGGCGGAAACGGTCAGGTTCCTGACCGACGGCGAGCTGCACGCCAGAACACGGGAGGAACTGCGACGGGTGCGGGAAAAGTTGGGCGATCGCGGGGCGAGCGGCCGTGCGGCCGAGGCGGTGCTCACGGTTGCCCGTACCCACATTCAGCAACCGTGAGTCGCCCCGACTCCTTGAAGATAGCGTCCTCTTAGCGCTCCGACTGATCCAGTTCGTCTTCGCCGCTCGAGCCGCGGCTCGGAAGATCGGCCTGCTCTTCGCTCTCGCTCATCCCGCGGTTCGAGATGCCGCTCGAGTTGCGCTCACCCTGCCTGCCGGTCCCCTGGCCGCCGATGTTGCCGCGGTTGTCGGTGCTCTCGTCCTGATCGCCCGACGACTGCCCGCCGCGCGTCTTGTCGCGCGAGCCCTCAGCCTGATCGCGTTTCCCCGAACCCTGCTTCTGACCCTGGTTCTGCTGGCCCTGGTTCTGCTTCTGGCCCTGCTGACCCTGGGTGTTCTTGTTCTGGTCCATGAGAGGACACCTCCATCGTGTACGGTCGCAAACGAAGTGCCGGAGACGAACCGATCAGGTGTCGTGCTCACGAGTCAGCCTTTCGGATGGAATCAATGCGGTCGAGCATCCAACGCGGCGTCGTACGTGTCGCGCCGATGTATGACGTCCCACCTGAGCGGGCACACCCCATTGCTGTTGAGCGGAAGTATGATCTTGGGTTGGTATGACCAGACGAAACAGCTTCAATACGCGCACCGAGATCCGCGCCGGCGGACAAACAGTTCAGATATATAGCCTCCCCGCGCTCGAGAAGGCCGGCTTCCCCGCCGTCTCGCGCCTGCCCTATTCGATGAAGATCCTCCTCGAGAACCTGCTCCGGCGCGAAGACGACGCGTTCGTGAAGGCCGAGGACATCCAGGCGCTCGCGCGGTGGAACGCGACCGCCAACGTTGAAAAAGAAATCTCGTTCATGCCGGCGCGTGTTCTCCTGCAGGACTTCACCGGCGTCCCGTGCGTCGTCGACCTGGCGGCCATGCGTGACGCGATGGTCGACCTCGGCGGCGACCCCGACCGCATCAACCCGCTGCAGCCGGTGGAGCTCGTGATCGATCACTCGGTACAGGTCGACTACTTCGCCCGTTCCGACGCGTTCTCGCTCAACGCGGAGCTCGAGTTCTCGCGCAACCGCGAGCGCTACGCGTTCCTCCGCTGGGGCCAGCGCGCGTTCCGCAACTTCGACGTCGTGCCGCCGGACACCGGCATCGTCCACCAGGTGAACATCGAGCACCTCGCTCGCGTGGTCTTCTCGGAGCAGGCGAACGGGCACACGGTGGCATACCCGGACACCGTGTTCGGCACCGACTCGCATACGACGATGGTCAACGGCCTCGGCGTCGTCGGCTGGGGCGTCGGTGGCATCGAAGCGGAGGCCGCGATGCTCGGTCAGCCGAGCTCGATGCTGATTCCGCAGGTGCTCGGCGTGCGGCTGACGGGCGCGCTGCCGAAGGGCGCGACGGCGACGGACCTCGTGCTCACCATCACCGAGCTGCTGCGCAAGCAGGGTGTCGTCGGCAAGTTCGTCGAGTTCTTCGGTGAGGGGTTGAAGCACCTGACGATCGCGGATCGCGCGACGCTCGGCAACATGTGCCCCGAGTACGGCGCGACGGTCGCGATCTTCCCGATCGACGAGATGACGCTCGATTACCTGCGGCTCACCGGCCGCGACGAATCGCGGGTGCAGCTGGTCGAGGCCTACGCCCGCGCGCAGGGGCTCTTCCGCCTCGAGGGCGCGCCCGACGCCGTCTACTCCGACACCGTCGAACTGGCGCTCGACACCGTCGAGCCGAGCCTCGCAGGACCGAAGCGGCCGCAGGATCGCGTCTCGTTGAGGAACGCGAAGGCCGCGTTCCAGGTGGCGCTGCCGACCATGAAGGTGGCGCCGAAATCGGCCAAGGCCGCGGACGCCGGCGGCGCGCGGCAGGGCGTCGCGATGGCCACCGGCGCCGTGGCGCAGTCCGGCGTGGCGCTCGCCGACCCCGCGCTCGAGGAGCTCGATCACGGTGCGGTCGTGATCGCCGCGATCACGAGCTGCACGAACACGTCGAACCCGAGCGTGATGATTGGCGCCGGCCTCGTGGCGAAGAAGGCGGTCGAGCGCGGACTGACGCGGAAGCCGTGGGTGAAGAGCAGCCTCGCGCCGGGATCGAAGGTCGTGACGGAATATCTCGAGGCCGCGGGGCTCGCGACATACCTGAATCAGCTCGGCTTCGATCTCGTCGGGTACGGCTGTACGACCTGCATCGGCAACAGCGGCCCGCTTCCGGACGAAGTGTCATCCGTCATTCGCGAAAAGAGTCTCGTCGTCTGCTCGGTGTTGAGCGGCAATCGCAACTTCGAAGGACGCATCCAGCAGGACGTGCGGGCCAACTACCTCGCGTCGCCGCCGCTGGTCGTGGCTTACGCGCTCGCCGGCTGGATTACGAAGGACCTGACCACCGAGCCGCTCGGCGACGACCGGTTCGGCAAGCCGGTGTACCTGAAGGACATCTGGCCGGGCGAGCAGGAAATCCAGGAGACGATGCAGCGGGCGGTGAACGCGGAGATGTTCAAGCGGTGCTACAGCGACGTCTTCACGGGCGACGATCGCTGGCAGAAGCTGCCGGTGCCGGAAGGCAACCGGTACGCCTGGGAAGACTCGACCTACATCCGCAAGCCGACGTTCCTCGAAGGAATGACGATGACGCCCGCGCCGCCGAGCGACCTGGCCGGCGTGCGGGTCCTCGCGCTGCTCGGCGACAGCATCACGACCGATCACATCTCGCCCGCCGGATCGATCAAGGCCGACAGCCCCGCGGGGAAGTATCTGATCGGGCGCGGCGTGAAGCCGTCGGACTTCAACTCCTATGGCGCGCGGCGCGGCAATCACGAGGTGATGATGCGCGGCACGTTCGCGAACACGCGGCTGCGCAACCAGCTCGCGCCCGGCACCGAGGGCGGCTGGACGACCTATCAGCCGGGCGGCGACGTCATGTCCATCTACGACGCGTCGGTGACGTATCGCGCCGCCGGCGTGCCGCTGATGGTGATCGCGGGGAAGGAATACGGCTCGGGGTCGTCGCGCGACTGGGCGGCGAAGGGCACGTATCTGCTCGGCGTGAAGGTGGTGATCGCGGAATCGTTCGAGCGCATCCACCGCAGCAACCTCGTGAACATGGGGGTGCTGCCGCTGCAGTTCAAGGCGGGCGAGACCGCGGCATCGCTCAAGCTCACCGGCACCGAGGTGTACAGTCTCGCCGGCGCCGGCGCGGCGCTGAAGGCGCGCGGTGAGGTGCAGGTGCGCGCGATGACCGCGGACGGCAGCGTACGCGAGTTCACCGTGGCGGCGCGCGTGGATACGCCGGAGGAATTGCTCGCGTTCCGCCACGGCGGCATCCTGCCGTATGTGGTCAG
>Ga0137394_10004219_pt1 | contig 10891 bp, 7 predicted proteins | sample czobulk116metaG_FD_108278 | JGI IMG/M metagenome (GOLD analysis project Ga0137394, IMG submission 108278) | Vadose zone soil microbial communities from Angelo Coast Range Reserve, California, USA - czobulk1.16 metaG | ecosystem: Environmental > Terrestrial > Soil > Vadose zone | place: USA... | reverse complement strand
TCGACGCACTGCTTAATGCAGGCGCCGATCCCAATCGCAAAGCCCATGTCACCGCGCTAACCGAACGTAAGAATGCTGACCATCCGACGGGGGGCTTCACCGCACTCATGTGGGCGGCACGTAACGGTCACGATAGCGTGGTACGAAGGCTGATCGAAGCAGCCGCGGATGTAAATGCAGCCAACGGCGACGGTGCGACCGCCATGACGATCGCCATCGTCAATGATCGATTCGACCTTGCCGCGACATTGCTTGGGTCGGGCGCCAATGCAAACGATGGATCCCTATACCATGCCGTTGAAATGCACGATGCCACGACCGACTGGTATGCGCGAGATGGATCGCAGTTCCGCGCCAGTCATCCCAACAAGCTCACCGCGCTCGATCTGGTCAAACTGCTGCTTGAAAAGGGCGCCGATCCGAACCAGCCTTTGGTTGGCCAGCTGCACTCCGCAGCCATGTGCTGCGATAACTATGCCAATGCCACGCCGTTCTACCGGGCCGCGATAGCTGCAGACATCGAAGCCATGAAGTTGATGATCGACCGGGGGGCAAATGTGGAATGGACCCCGACCGAAGTCAAAGGAGAAGCGGCAGCACCCATGAATAATGGAGGCGGGCGCGGGGCGAACGCCAATGTCGGCAAGCCGCCAACGCTGGTTGCAATGACCGGCGGGAAGGGAGTAGCGCTTTCGGCTGGCCCCGGTTTTAACCGTGAGGGTCCGCCGCCGTTCCGCGAGAAGTCGGATCGTGAGCCTCTCGAGGCGGTTAAGCTGTTGCTCAAGGCGGGCGCCAACCCTAATGCGAAGTCGGCAGACGGTTCTACGCTGGTGCATCAGGCCGCGCAGGCCGGCAACCTCGACATCATTCGAACCCTGGCACAGGCCGGCGCCAAACTTGACGAACCCAACAAGGATGGCCTGACCGCGCTGGACGTTGCAGAAGGCAAGCAGCCCGCGGGGGGTCGCGGAGAACGGGGTCGCGGAGCCGACGCGACCGCGGCAACTGGAGGCGGCCGGGGCAGAGGCGCCGGTGCCGCGTCGCAAAAGGAAGTCGCTGCGCTCCTGCGCGAATTGATGGGCCTGCCGCCCGCTCCTGCCGAGGCGGCGCCCTCTAAGCCTTCTAATAATGAGGCTAATCCTTCTAATAGTGATGGAGGAAAGTAAGGCTATGAGAAGGGCCTGGTTAGCGGCGGCGCTCATCTTCATGTCGGCCGGCGTGTCGGCCGGCTGGAAAGCCCCGCAGTCGGCGCTTCCCTCAACCGCCCCACAATCCGACTATCGCGAACTGCTCAACCGCTATTGCATTACCTGTCACAACCAGAGAGCGAAGATCCCTGCCGGCGCTCCGCTCTATCTCGACCAGGCAAATCTGAATGATCCAGCCGCCGATGCCGCGGTTTGGGAAAAAGTAATCCGCAAGATCGGCGTGGGCGCTATGCCCCCACAGGGCTCGCCGTCTCCGGAGCATGCCAGGCTGACGGAGTTCAGATCGTGGTTGATGACCACATTGGACCGTGCAGCGACCGAGCACAATAATCCCGGCCGCTACGTTCTGCACCGCCTCAATCGCGCGGAGTATGCCAACGCGATTCGGGATCTGCTGGCCGTCGAGGTTGACGTGACGGGATTGCTGCCGAGCGATGGCGGGGACTTCGGTTTCGACAACGTCGCGGCCGCTCTAAAGACATCACCGCTGCTGCTGGAACGATATCTCACCGCCGCGCTTTACATCAGCGATCTTGCGGTTGGCAACGCGGAGGTGACTCCCGGTGCGGCCACGTTCACCATCGGCTTTGAGGTTACTCAGGATCAGCACATGGACGGGCTACCGCTGGGTACGCGCGGCGGCACACTGGTTCGTTACAATTTTCCGGCCGATGCCGAGTACGTGTTCTCCGGCCGGCTCCTCCGGACAGTAGCTGAGGGCTATGTCGGCGTCGAAGGACACGAGATTCCACACCAGTTCGTGATCACGATCGATGGTGAACAGGTATACTCCGCTCCGATCGGTGGCAAGGCGGACCACGACTCGAGCGGGAAAGACATTCTGCAGTCGCGTGTCGAGATCGACAACCGCATGACGGCGCGGGTGCCGGTTACTGCGGGATCGCACGAGGTGGGTTTCACCTGGATCGAAAAGCCAACACGGGAACAGGCCGTGTGGCAGCCCTCGCTGCGCGCGAGTCAGGAAGTGCACAATCCCGGGGGCATGCCGAGACTGAGGACCGTCAGCATTGAAGGGCCCTACAACGTGGTGGGCATCAGCAATACGGCCAGCCGCAAGCGCCTCTTCGTGTGCCGCCCGCCATCATCGCCGGCCGTGGCGTCAAGCTCGTCAACCGCAGCCGAGACCGCTAGCGCCCGCAAGATATTCTCCACGGTTGCGCGCCGCGCGTTCCGGCGGCCTGTCAACCCGCAGGATCTCGAGGCGCCGATGGTCTTCTATAGCGACGCGCACCGCAGCGGCGGCTTCGAAGCAGGCATACGCGCGGGTCTGGCTCGTATCCTGGCAAGCCCGTCATTCGTATTCCGCGCGGAGCGCGATCCCGCCGACCTTCCGGCAGGGTCCGCGCATCGGGTCAGCGATCTCGAGTTGGCCTCACGTTTGTCGTTCTTTCTCTGGAACAGCATCCCCGACGACGAACTGCTGAACCTCGCCATCGCGGGCCGACTGCACGAACCGGGTGTGCTCGAAGCTCAGGTGCGGCGTATGGTCTCGGATGCCCGCATCGAGTCGATGGTGTCCAATTTCACGGGGCAGTGGCTCCAGCTTCGCAACCTGCAGCAGGTGAAGCCGGATCTTCTGTTGTTTCCGGACTTCGACGACAACCTCCGGCAGGCGTTCCGGCGCGAGACCGAATTGTTCTTTGCCAGCATTATGCGGGAGAACCGCAGCGCGCTGGACCTGCTGAACGCCGACTATACTTTCGCCAACGAACGGCTGGCCCGGCATTACGGAATTCCGGGAGTGTACGGCGACCGTTTCCGGCGCGTGACGTTGACCGACCCGAACCGGCGCGGCCTGCTCGGTCATGGCAGCATCCTCGCGCTGACTTCGGTCGCAACCCGCACTTCGCCCGTTATTCGCGGCAAGTACATCGTCTCGAACTTCCTGAATACACCGCCGCTGCCGCCGCCACCTATCGTGCCGCCGCTGGAAAAGAGCGTGCCGGCAGACAGGCCATCGACGGTTCGCGAGCAACTTGAATTGCACCGCGCGAACGCCGTGTGCGCTTCGTGCCACCGCAATATTGATCCTGTCGGCTTCGCTCTCGAAAACTTCGATGCCGTGGGACAGTGGCGGGACACGACCCGAGAAGGTTTGAAGATCGATTCGTCCGGTGTCCTGGTGGACGGGACACCGGTCAACGGCCCCCTCGAGTTGCGAAAAGCGCTGCTCGCCAGGCCGGACGTCTTCGTGGGCACGGTTACAGAGAAGTTGTTGATCTATGCTCTTGGCCGTGGGCTTGACCCATCCGACATGCCGGTGGTCCGCCGCATTGTGAAGCAGGCGTCGGCGGAGAATTATGGCTTCATGTCGATCATCCTGAGCATCGTCGAGAGTTCACCGTTTCAAATGCGAACCAAATACGCCGAATCCACTGTAGCGGCGGTCGGCGAAGCGCAAGCGCGACAGCGCGCAGCATTGAGTGATGACCGCCCGGGCGCTCATAGAGCGCCCCTACAGAACAAGGAGTAACCATGATCATTTCGAAAAAGCACTTGTCTCGCCGTACATTCCTCCGTGGGGCCTTCGGCACGACGGTGGCATTGCCTTTCCTGGATGCCATGGCGCCGGCGCTCTCGGCGCAGTCGCGCAGGACGAAGTCACCGTTCCGGTTTGGCGCGGTCTATATGCCGAATGGCATCTATCCGCAGTTATGGCATCCGGAGAAAACCGGAAGTGACTTCGAGTTTCAGCCCATCATGAAGCCACTGGAGCCTTACCGCGATCGGCTGGTCACCATCAGCAAGATGAAAGCTCCCGAGGGTTCGGTGCACCTCGGGGCAAGTGCGGCATGGTTGAACGGCGTCGGTCCGGTGAACAAGGCAGGCAGCCTGGGCGCGATCGAGTCGAAGAAGACCATCGATCAGTACATCGCCGATAAGGTTGCGGAAGATACCCCGCTGCGCTCCCTCGAGGTGGGAACCGAGGATATGGGAACGACCGCCGGCGCCTGCGATGGCTTCCCCTGCGTTTTCTTCAATACGCTTTCCTGGCGCGACGATACGAGTCCGCTGCCGGTGGGCATCAACCCACGCGTGACCTTCGAACGGATGTTCGGCGAGACCGGCACGGCAGCTCAACGATACGCGCGCCTGAAGCAGAAGCAGAGCATGCTGGACTCGATTGCGGCCGAAACAGCCAAACTGCGGCGGCAGCTCGGCCCGGCGGATAACGCCATCCTGGACGAGTACCTCAGCAACGTCCGCGATGTCGAGCTGACGCTCGAGAGGATGGAAGCCAGAGCCAGCACCCTTGTGGACGGGCCGTCCGCGCCGATCGGGATCCCTGACACGTTCGACGATCATATGACCGTGACTTACGACCTGCTGCGCCTGGCGTTCCAGGGCGATATTTCGCGGGTGTTTACCTTCATGGTTGGCCATGAGGCCAGCAGCCGCAGTTACGCGCATATCGGAATTTCCGAACCGCATCATCCCGTCTCTCACCACGGTGACAAGCCGGAGGGGATTGAAAAGTACGCGAAACTCTGCACATATCAGGTCGTGAAGCTCGCTGAGTTCATCGGTAAGCTGAAATCAACGTCCGACGGCGACGGCACGCTGCTGGATCGCGCGGTGATCTACTTTGGTGCCGGCATGAGTAACGGAAACGCGCACGATCGGAACAACCCGCCGGCCGTTTTGTTGGGCGGAGCGAATGGCCGCCTGCGCGGCAATCGTCACATCTCAGTGGAAAACAAGGAGCCGACCGCGAACCTGCTGCTCGCGTTCGCTGATATGGCGAATGCGGAGATCGAAAAGATCGGGGCCAGCACGGGGCGGCTTGCTCTATAGCCCGAAGGGCTGCAGAAATGTAGGCCTAGGCTTTCAGCCGCGAAGCGGCGGCAGATTTTAGCCCAGGGCGTCAGAAGGTGTGAATGAATTACAGGGGAGCACATTCCCCTCCTTGGCAAAGAGGGGAAAACGAGTTGTCTGTCGCCCTTCCAGGGCTCGGGTTCCGACCAAATTCAACCCAGGGCTTGCGCCCTGGGCTAATGTCTAACGCCGCTTCGCGGCTGAGCAACAGGCCCTGACGCCCTGGGCTGAACTACCACCGCTTCGCGGCTCAATTCGTAGCTGCCTTGAGTTCGTCGTAAATAACCTGGATCGCCGCCTTATACCGTTCGTTCCTGTAACCCGGGTATTTCGAGTTGAGGTTAATCGACGCGGTTGCTTCGTCCACGCTTTTACCCGACTTATTGGCGTTGCGAACGGCAGCCACGAAGTCGGTCATGAACCGCTGGTATTCCTGGAGCTCTGAGGGTTTTCTCAATGGACTATGACCGACGATGAGGGTATCGACGTCTTTAGCAGTGTCCACCGCTTTGCCGACGGTCTGCGCATATTCGAGACCGCTGCCGCCATTGCTCCTGTCCAGCGCTGGAGCGTCCTTCCACGCGAACATGTCGCCGGTTTGCATCACGCGAAGCGCCGGATAAACTACCCACGTATCGCCGTTGGTGTGGCCGCGGCCAAAGTAATACAAATCGATGCGCTCCTTACCGCTGCCGATCGACATCTTGTCCTTGAACGTCTTCTTCGGCAAAAACCTGGCTTTATCGCCCTTGAAGGCATCCATCTTTTCCATGTTCGCCTTCGTGTTCTCGTGAGCTATGAACTCCACGGTCCCGCCGAACGCTTCGTTGCTGCCGGTGTGGTCTCCGTGCGTGTGGGTATTGATAATCGTCGTCACCGGCTTGTTCGTGACGGTCTTGATCTTGTCGAGGATCACCTGACCCCATCCAGCCAACTTCGTATCGACGACCACGACTCCGTTGGCCGTGATAAATACACCGGTGTTACCACCGCTGAAGGATTCGCGATTGGTCGGGTCCGCACCGGTGATCATGTAAAGATTATCTTTAACCTTCTCGATCTGTGTGGCCGCCAAGGCCGGCGCCGGCAGCTTCTGCGATTGTTGTTGTTGATATCCCGCCACTGCTATCGACACCACACCGGCCGTGAGCAGCGCAACCAAAATGATCAGTCGCCTCACTCAACACCTCCTGTTCATTGAACGCGAGCTAAAGCCCGCGTTTGCGGATTACAATGGCTTTCATCTTACAGCGGACGAGGTTACAATCCGGGACAAAATGTATTTTGCAACGCGGTCTTTCACAGTCATCGGCTTTACTTTGCTGGCCAGCCTGGGGCCCGGGGTCCGTCTTAGCGAAGCGCAGCAAATCAGAATCGAGGGCATCTTTCCAAGACAGTTACCCCGCGGTCAGGCAACTCTTATTAATGTGGCGGTTCCAAGCCGTGACTCCATCCAGGCCGCCGAGATATCACCTTCAGCGGGCGTGAGAGTTTCCGGCATCAAACGGGGCGAAAATTTCCAGGGAGCGCTCACCTGGTCGGAGGTCAGTATCGACGTCGCAGAGAACGCCGCGCCAGGAGACCGAACGCTGATATTCGTCATGCCGATGGGCCGCACGACCCCCGTCACCATCACTATTCCGAGCCACGTTCCCAGCATCTCCGAGCTGCGTGTTCTCTCTGTACAATCGAGTCCACCAGCACTCGAATTTCAAGTCGCTGCTGTTGATGTATCTGCGGATCTTGGCGATTCACCGTACGTTTGGTTCATGATTGGCTGTGGCGGCGACATTCACCCGGGCGTTGTCCACGGCAGAGTGACTCTTCGAAACAAGAACGACGGTGTCGTCCGCGCCAGCGTTCCCAACCTGCCCATGCCCGCCGTTGGGGCCGGGGCGAATGGGAAATGTGACCTGCAAGTGCGCGTCACCGACTCGGGCGGGATCGAAAGCAACACCCTGAAGACGACGATCGATTTCAGGAAGTAGACCGAAGTGCCGCGGCCGGGGTGGTCAGTTTGGCGAAATCTTCAGGCCTGAAGATTTCGCCGAACTGACCACCCCGGCCGCGCCAAATCGGAAGGGGAACATTTTCTTCATGGCGCGTCCAACCCTCCTCTGCGAGGAGGGGAATGGATTCACCCGAACAATAAGGGGAATTCAACTATGCGGGCTCAATCAATACTCGTTTCGGCCGCCCTGATATTCGCAGCCTCGCGGCCTGCGTTCACCCAGGAATGGATCGAGTTTGCCAGTCAGGAAGAACGCATCACCTGCCTTTTCCCCGCTCAACCGAAGGTGACGGAGACCACGTGGGTGTCGGAGTATGGCGCCATCCTGCCGGCGCGCGTCTACAGTGCGACGCAGGGCCAAAGCCGTTACTCCTTGACGGTGGTCGATTACAATCCGGTCGAACGTCTCCAGGTAGAGAAATCCAAAGCGTGTCCCGCGGGCACCGAGACTTGTCAGGGCATCGGTGACTGGGGTCTGGGATACTGGAAAAATGACGTGCGAGGCGCAATCGTCTATGCCACCTCGAAGTTCGTGGAAAGAGACGTCAAGGTGACACACCTGATGTGGAATTCCCAGCAGATGGTTCAAGGGCAGGAACTGCAGCTCATCAGCAATGCCGATCAATCCCGCACCCTGGCGTCAATCTATATGCACGAGAACAGGCTCGTTATCCTGGAGGCAACCGTCCCCAGGGGTTATCCTCCGCCAACGCTCTTTACGCAGTCCTTGTCGTGGCTGGACGAAAACGGAAGAGCGATTCGCTACTCAACAATCTACGTCAACGCACCCGATGTCCCAAAACCGGCTGGGCGTGTACCGCCCGGGACTCCCCCCGGCCGCTGACGGCGTGGGGGGACCGGCCGGCAGTGAAGAGGCCGCGAAGCGGCGTACCGAAGCGATCCGGCCGGTGGGCCCGACGCTAACAAGATTCCGCAACTACATTGGGGATTTAGTTAGCCGCAGATTACACGGATTTAACGGATTGAAATCTGCGTAATCCGCGTTCCGTGGCTTCTGACCCGGATACTACGACTTTTGTTTAAGCGCCTTCAGGCCGGCCAGAATCTTCTCTTTCGTGATCGGATGCTCCCGGATTCTGACGCCGCAGGCATTGTAGATCGCGTTTGCGAGTGCGCCCGGAGGCGCTCCGATGGCTGTCTCTGCGAAGCCTTTGGATCCAAAGAACCAGCGAGGCTCCAGGCTGTTGATGAACACATTCGTCTGCTCCGCCGGGACATCCATGATCGTGGGAAGCCTGTAGGATAAGAAACCTACCGAGTAATGACGCGTCCCCGGAAATTCACGATCCCATGGAACAGCGTCGGTTGCAACCGAAACACTCTGCACCAGCGAACCCTGCATATCCGCGCTCGCCAGCAGCGGATTCATGACATTGCCGGCATCATGGCAATAGGCCGTTCTGGTCAAATGGTAATCGCCCGTCAGTGTGTCGACCTCGACCTCGATAAAGCAGGCCCCAACGCCGCGGTTCATGGCTCTTCCTATGGATCCAGGATGAATGCATCGGCCCGTCTGCCTGATGGGCCCTTTGTTGGCCCTGGCAAGATCGGCGAATGTGGTCCGTTTCTTCGGATCTTCAGTCGATGAAATCACGCCGTCTCTGATCTGAAGACGGGCCGCATCGACCTTCAGAAGATCTGCTGCGCGCTGGAGAAGATCCTTGCGAAGTTTGTCGGCCGCATTGTTGAGGGCGCCGCCCTGTAACTGAGTCGTGAGGCCGCTGTTCCAACCCGGAGCCGGTGGTGAAAGCTCGGAGTCGCCCCACGCGACGCGGATACGGTCCAGAGTCGTGAATCCCAAAATCTCCCCGACCTGGATAGACATCGCTGTACCGTGGTTCGTACCGCTGTCCGGCTGCGCATAGTGCAGTGTGATGGTGCCGTCGGCATTCAACTCCACGACGCCGTTGTAGGGCCCGCTGCCACCGCCATTTCCGCCGGCTCCAAGATTGCCGCCCTGGTTACCGCCGGTGGTGGCCATCACCTTTTCGAAGCCGACCTCTCCTTCATGGTATCCCACACGTCCTGCATGGTGGTGGGACATGGCGATGCCGATCCCCTTTTTGAATCGTCCCGGGTTGCCGCCCGGCACAGGATTCCGTTTATCCCATCCAATGACCTTCTGTCCTTCTGCGAGCACTTCGACGGAAGCATAGGAATCGTATGTCAGGGTTTCATTCTGGCTCTCGGGCATTGGAGTCACGGTGACGCCACCCTGGGCGTGAGTGACCTTTGTTCCCGGCTTTTGGACGTTCAACAACCTGAACTGTACCGGATCCATTCCGACCGCTTCGGCCATTTCATCCATCATCTGTTCCCAGCCAAACTTGAACTCCTGCTGCATATTGCTTCGCGATGGGCCGGTCTGGATCGAATTGGTCCGGTACTGGAACCCGATTTCTTTCCAGTTTGGGATGACGTGGATATAAAGCTCCGATCTTCCTCCGCCTCCCTGCTGTCCCGCTCCCGCATTCGAACCATTGTTGACATGGAACTCACGCTGGCACGCGATAATGCGCCCATCCTTCGTGGCTCCAACCTTGAATTTTTGAATGTTCGCCGGCTTCACCTGCACGTGCGCCAGTTCCTGATCCTTTGGTAGTGTCAACCTGAAGGGTCTGCCCGTCTGTTTGGCGATGTAGGCGATCCATGGATTGAGCCGGGCTGCGGCCATCGTTCCGCCGAAAGTGCCGCCATTCCATTTGTTGATGAATCGAATGTTGGCCTCGGGAATGTCTAAACCCCGGGCCAGGCTGTTCAGTTGCGGATAGATCCCTTGACCCATTCCATAAAACGTAAGTTTGTCGCCGTCCCATTTGGCGACGCCGCCAACGGGTTGCAGTGGAACGGGAATGCCTGAACCATATTGATACGTGAACTCCTTGACGATATCCGCTTGCGCGAAGGCCTTGTCGACATCACCATATTGGCTAGACGTCCGAATGACGTTTCCTCTTCCCCTTCGGAGATCCGGTGCATCCGGAGCCATGATCTGTTGTAAGGTCGCTGCGAACGGAAGAACGTCGTACTCGACGTCGATCGCGTCTACGGCATCTTCGGCAAGATCTTCGGTGTCCGCGGCAACGATTGCGACGATTTCACCCTGGAAGAAAAGTTCGTCCGGCAAAGGATAGCTTTTCGGAGCATTCCGGAGCGTCAGTATATATGCCACACCAGGCATCTTCTCGGCCTTCGAGACATCGAGCCTTCTAACTTTCGCGCGAGGATGCGGACTGGTGAGTAACTTCCCCCAGAGCATGTTGGGAAACAGAATCCGAGTGGCATACTGAGCCTTCCCTACATATCGCGGTATCGCAACTTCGGGCATTGGCGGATGCGGCTTCCCAACAAGATTGAGATTCTGCGGTGGATAGCCTTGCCATTTCTTGGTCACGATCTTCGAATCGCCTTCGACCAGCGTATCCTCCGGACCGTGTCCGCCACCGGTGGAGAAATTCCGCACCATCGGTTGGTTCACGATAATCACGTTCTCCGGTTTTGCTTCGATCTTTTCCTTGGGTTTTTGATTGGATTTTTGGTTTTGACTCATGCGATTTAGTCGAATACCTCAGGAACGGAAAAGGTCATGATGCTGTTGCCCGCTGCCGTGGCGACGATGACCTCTTTGTGAAGAGGATCGAGAACAATTCCGATGTCGCCGGACTGACGGCCCAAGGGAGCGGGAATTTTCACAGGCGGTTCGGTGCCCTCACCGCTGAGCGGGCTGTTCCAGATTTCGATATTGCCCCTGGTATGCGTGACCAGGCGCAGCTTCGGAGCATATACCTCAAACTGGTTGCCCATCCCGACAGGT
>Ga0137394_10004217_pt1 | contig 10892 bp, 18 predicted proteins | sample czobulk116metaG_FD_108278 | JGI IMG/M metagenome (GOLD analysis project Ga0137394, IMG submission 108278) | Vadose zone soil microbial communities from Angelo Coast Range Reserve, California, USA - czobulk1.16 metaG | ecosystem: Environmental > Terrestrial > Soil > Vadose zone | place: USA... | reverse complement strand
GGAAACGACACCGGTGGCCATGTCGGTCTTACTATATTTATCCTTGACTTTGCACGTAACCACATAGGTATTATCATGCTGAAGATCTCCGCTGAGCTCCTGTACACTAATGCCATGCAGTTTGCGCAACTGTTCAGTCGCATCTTTAGTAGCATAGAGTACTTCGCGTCCCTGGAACTTCAGCAAGCGAAAAGGTTGTGTCACGGGGTTCAATCCCAAGGAGCGGCAGAAGTCCATATAATAGGAGACCTTCTGCGCATCAGATAATTTCGAAAGGTCGCCGTGGATCACCACAGAGGACAATACATCGGCTCCACCGGTGGTGGTGAGTTGTTGAGACATAATATGATTTTTAAATGGTTGCGCTGTTGCCTACTTCGATGGCGGTTTGGGGGTACCCTTCAATAGTTGATTATAGCGTCTCCAGGCGCGTTTGCGGTCCAAGGCTTCCAGGTGTGCCCGGAGGTCTGCCTGGAACTGATCGACCTGCTGTTCGCGCCGGATGCGCTCACGATTGATGTGTACGACTTTCATGTTAATAGGATGTTGCGAATCTTATTCACGGTTTCTGCCAGGCCATAGCCCCGGCTGATAATTCCCTTGATGGTGTTGACATGGAGCCCCGTCCGACGAGCCGAATCGGCGAGCCAGCCATAGCCTTCGATGCATTTTTTCAACTGATCCAACTCGCTGGGATTCAGCGACTGGTGCACATCTCTTACTCTCCTGCGCTGGATTGATGTAGAATTGGATGTAGAAATAGTTGTTGATTCCATGGGTTATGCGTATATTGCTTTCTTAGATCAAATATAGTCACGCAAAGTCACGAAAAATCACGGTTAGTCAAAAATAGAAAAATCGCATCTTTCGTGATTCGGATTTGCGAAACTTTCAACTTTCACACCAAAAAAATATAAAAATGGCAAAGACACTGACGTCACAGCCCAACACGCTCCGTCACCTTATTGAAGTGATTCAAAAGCGATCGCCCACGCGAGTAACGATGTTGACGTTCGCCCATAAATTGGGTTACAAAAACAGGGAGACGTTAACACGGAAATTAAAAGATGAGGAAGAAGGTCTGCCTATCCCCGCAGACCTTATTCCAAGATTAAAAGCTAAATATGCAAGTATACTGGAAGATGTACCCGTCAGCGCGACAGAAATAAAGACTTTGAATTATTTGTTGGAAAGGATAACGCGGCTGGAGGCTACGGTCGCCTGGCAACAGGAGGAGCTTCTTTCACAGAAGTCCCTGACACAGAAGGCGGAGGTGGCGGCAATAATTGAAGAGGACGGAGAACGGAGGATCGCCGAATTAGAAGAGAAAGGACTTTCTTAATGGGCTTCTTTCTACGCATCGTGTGAAGAATTTTAGCTTTGAAGGATCGACAGAATTTATTCCAGGGGATGATGAAGTTAATTAAAAATTTAATAACTTCATTTTATTTCCTGGTTTTTTTATGCACTAACATATATCTATAACCGAAAATCAAAATCACAATGGAACTCGAAAGAATCAAGCCTGGTAAACCGATGGATGGGGTCACCTTTTATAAATACCTCAGACAAGGAAACATTTCCATAAAGCTCAGACATTTAGGTAAGCCAATCATCCCATATGATATAAAATTCATCATAATAAATAATGGACCACAGAAAGGAGGCATTACTTATAATATACTTTTCGGAAATTTTTTCAACAAGGCTAAAAGAGCCTCCTCTATTGCTATTACTAGCGGACAGCCGTACAAGAGTGAAGCAGTAGTATGCCACATTGATTCACCATTCAGCCAGATTAAAGAAACTGCTATCGGTTTCGAACGAGTACCAAACAAAGATGGATTTCAGGTAAAAATGCCTAAAGGAGACAGAAAGAAACTCGCGGAGGATTTTTTTAAATTATTAAGGGAAACTGGCCAGAAAGTCCCCCATCCAATCAAATTACATGCGAGTGTCCATGTAGAATGCTCGCTTATCCCGGTGCCACAAAAACCTTTTTTCATTTTGAAGGTTGATCGGGAAGATAGATATGAAGAAGACACGGATGCAAAAAAGCGCAGGCATGAGGCACAAAGATTTTTCCAAGGTTTCGTTGTGAATAAGCCCACCTTATATACAGATATTGTAGATAGAATTAAAGGATTTAAAGGTAAGAAAGCGAAAATCGAAGTTGCTATAACGCCAGAAATGGCGGAAGATCTCATGACCATTAATACGGATAATAGACAGATTCGAATAGATGATGTATTTAAATGGGGGAATAAAATGGGGGAAGGGAAGTGGACCGACAATAGCCAATCAACCATGGAAATAAGTTGGGATGATAAGATCATTGATGGCCAACATCGTCTATTATCAATCATCAAATCAGGAAAGACGATTAACATGACCTTATACTGTGGGAGTGATCCGAACAATTTTAAAGATTTGGATTCCGGTAGACCTCGTACGCAGGGCGACACCGCTTCTGTTCGTAGACTACCCGACCCTACGCAGTCCGCGGCTACCATAAACTTTGTGCTAAGCATTACAAAGTACAACATGGTTTCAGGAACCCATAACGTAATTTCAAATTTTGAAATTGATGAATGGTTGACAGATGAATCTAATGCGCGTAAACTGAAAGATGTATTAACTTCATCCTATAAAGTATATGCGAAATATGGAGCGCACCTAATGACCAAAACCATCTACACTGGAATGCTTTTACTCCTCAAGGAGAAACACAAAAGCGAAGCAGATGCATTCATGGAAATGCTGGTGATGGGGGAAAACTTAAGTAGGACGGAAAACTCCTCAATATTTTATCTACGCAAGATATTGGAAAACTGGGAAAAGTCAGGACTGCCGAAGAGTGCAAAGGGAAATGAGATGCGAACTCGATGGATCATCACAGCTTGGAATTGGTTTCGACAAAAAGACAGTCGGGGCAAACCTATCATCATTAATAAGTTGGAGCTTGAACAGGAAACTGGTGACCTCCCTAAAATCTCACGATAATGAAAACAGACCATGAAATCCTCGACGAATTCGTCGGCAAGGAAAAGACAAAGCGACGTCGGAGTGCAGATCAGACGATCATTGACAACCCAGGCCGTACGGTTATGGGCGAGGTGCTCTTCCAATTTCATACGCATGGGGAGCTATGCGACCCTGAAGAGATTGTATACAGGGAGGCTGACATGATCCGGCTGTTGGAATTCTTAGGTTATGAGGTAAAATTTGGAGATGAATGAGAACATTCGTAATTGGCGACATCCACGGCGCCCACAAGGCGCTGGTGCAGTGCCTGGAGAGGAGTGGATTTGATAGAGAAAACGATTTACTGATCACGCTTGGCGACGTTTGTGACGGGTGGCCGTATGTATTTGAATGCGTGGAGGAACTACTTAAATTAAGAAGGATTGATTTGATGGGTAACCATGATTATTGGTTTCTACAGTGGCTAGAAACAACCGTTCACATGGATTATTGGATACAAGGCGGAGGCGGAACGCTTCATTCTTATCTTGGTAATTGCGGTGTCGGGAAGTATATGCAGTCGTATAAAATTTATAGAGCGGATTTGAATGGGCTGATGCAGGCCTACATAGCCTATAAGACGGATTTATTGCCGAGTGATATTCCTGAACATCACGTATCTTTTTTTAAAAAGATGGCGTATTATTATGAGGATGGTAGGGGCAGGCTTTTCGTTCATGCCGGTTTTGACAGGATGAAAAGCATTGAGGATAATCGATGCGATGATGCGACTATTTTTTGGTGGGACAGGAAGTTATGGGACAAGGCGTTGTCTTGTAAAAGTGGCGTAAAGTTAAGCACCATCGATTGTTTCGAGGAAATTTTTATAGGGCATACGGCAACAACGAAATGGAACGAAAACGTTCCCATGCATGCGGGAGGTGTCTGGAATTTGGATACTGGCGCTGGACGCAATGGTAAGCTGACCATTATGGATGTGGATACTAAAGAATTCTGGCAATCCGATCTTGTGCAAACTTTGTATGCCGATCAAGCCAAAAGTAGTTCAGAAAAAATATGAACTTGTAGTTGTTTTTTCGATAACTATAATTATATTCGTGGTGGGGGCGGAAAAGCATATATTTTCATGATTAATATTTTTAATAAAATTCTATGAGTGAGAAATAGTTTGCATGGGTTCATAAAATTCGCAATTTGATGAACCTATCCGCCCCTGTTTTTTTAAAGTCCCAACTCGATGAAGAAAGCTCATTTTATCATGATCGCGGCCTCAGCATGGTCTAATAAATTCATGATTGCCTGCGATTTATTTGAAATGGGTAAAGTCTTAGGCGAAGTGCAGCATATCACAGTTGATTACAAGGAGGACGCAGTAGTAAATATGGAGAGAGCTGCCAAACTGGTTACCGCCTTGGAAGGAGCTGAAGTAAAGGGTTTGATTATTTCATTTATGCACTTGGCCAGTATTCAGATTGATGAGAAGATCACCCACAATGATGGCAGCATAAAGCCCTATTGGAATAAACAGGTACGGATCATATCGACAGGGTATAAGTGGTTCATGCTGCATGAATTCATTAAGCGGTTGGGGTTTAAAGTAGAGACGGACGAGCATTTGTATATTAAAGCTATTTTATGAGCAATAAAAAGATCTTATTAAAACTTTTCTTTTGCTTTTTCTTTATTCAGGTCGCTCCCTCTAAGCATTTTCATGCTTATAAAGTATCAGCCGCTGGTGCCAATGTGGTTGTAGATCCAACAACTGCTAGATATCAGGAATGTAACGTAGATGTTTTATTGAGCTCCAATCTTTTTATGCTTGGTCAGCAATCGTATTATATTTGCCGTATACAAAAAATAGATGACTCGGTAACAACTTTTTTTTGCTATCATTTTCGTGGCCAAGATTCTATTTTTTGCTCTGTAACTATCATGCCTGCCCAAGGACGCAATCATTGGTTTTTATTAACAGCATGGGAAGACAGTACTAAAGCGTATAAAGCAATTACTGTATTGAAATAGTTTAATCTAAAAGGCATCGTAGCTCAGCGGTAGAGCGCCGGGTTGAAGACCTGGGCGTCGGCAGTTCGATCCTGCCCGTTGCCGCTTTCAAGGGGTACAGGTTTAGGGGTAAACCAATGCGGGCTAATAAGCGTGGCTGATGGCAAACAATCTCTCTGGAGCAGCATATAACACCCTGGCAGGGTGACGCGATGGCCGGCCCGCATTTTTAAAAACATTTATGTATGAGCTGGAATTATCGGGTGATGGCTGTACAGGCAAATCCAGTAAAAGGATGGGAGGAAATTTATTTGACTATTAATGATGTTTATTACGATAAGGAAGGTAGGCCAAATGGATATGGTGAATTAGGAGAACCGCCGTTATATAGACATGGTGAAACACCCGGAGGCGATACGTTGGAAGAACTACGCGGGGTCCTACAAAACATGACGAAGGCCCTCGACAAGCCTATTCTCTACGGCGGTGATCGGTGGCCGCAGATATATACTCCTAAAATATAAACATATGCTTAAAGCCGATATTTATACGCCATCTGAATTTTTAAAAAAATTATTAGAAGGGGACAGTAGATGCAGATTCCAAAGAGGGGATGATGTTGAGATTACCATCCTAGAAGAGGGTGGGCGACATCCTATAGGTACGCCAGGCATCGTGATTGGCTGTATGTACCTCGATGAGCCAATTCCATTAGGCGATATTGTTGAAAACGAAGTGTATTGGATAGTATGGGACGAAGATCCAGTGCCAACGATTGGTGGGGGTTGGAAGTATGGGCCGGCAAAAACGCCCTCATAGCGCAGAGGTTAGCGCAACGGATTGTTAATCCGCTGGTCCCTGGTTCGAATCCAGGTGGGGGCGCATGATTGATCTAAATAGCGAGTTTGAAATATTTATGGCTCGTCTTTCTTTAATGAAAAACATCACACCACCGGACCAATGGAGAATGATGAAAGAAGCTTTTATGGGTGGCATTTCTATACTAATTGCCCGTATGAAAGAAACCCATATCGATAAAACGGACGCAGATTTAACAAAATGGTGGGAGGATATTTTCAGACAAGTCGATCAGTTTTGGATAAATCAAAGAAACAAAATGAATTAACACTCCGCAATAGCTCAGCGGTAGAGCACATGCCTGATGCGCATGGGGTCCCCTGTTCGATCCAGGGTTGCGGAACAAAAATAAAATAACCAAAATCAATGAAACAAAATGCATTACTTGCTAAAACTGAACACTCCTCTTCGCAATACAATGCGAATATTTTGGAGTACGTGAACACCTTTAAGGACAAGGCAAAGGCTCATATCTTCACGGGGCTGCGCCAAACATATCAGGCGAATGAGGGATATTTGGATGAACCATCGAAAAAGGGTTTCAAGCCGGTACAGAATACTGTACCGGAATACCTGAAGTATTTTCTTGAGATATGCGGGCAGCATGTTAGCAATGTCTTTACCATCGAGGCTACCAATTCAAGTGGGATGGCAAAAGCAAAGCTCATGATCGAAGGAGAGGAATGGGGAGAGTTTTCAACTTTAGAACTTTTGCGCCTAAGAACTTTCCTAGACTCAAAGGAGCTCATTGCTATGTACCAGACCCTACCCGTCCGGCGTGATGATATCAAGTGGAAGAAATCCAGCGATGCCGAAGCAAAGGGAGACCTTATTTGGGAGACGGAAGTATATGATAGCCCTAATCGAACGACCTTGAAAGAGGCCTATATCCTGGAAGATCCTAATATCGGGCAATTGAAAGATGCAGCAGGGTATAAGCCGCAGATTGCCTCGAAGGACACGCAGGTGGTGATGGGCAACCAGACGGTACAATATTTTTCTGGCGAGATTTCACACAGGGAACGGGCGGCAATTCTCAGCAGGCTCAGCAAACTGAAAGAGGCGGTACGGGAAGCACTGGCAAAAGCCAATGAGGTGCAGGTGGTACCATCAGGCCTTACGGCAGAAAAGATCTTTGGATATATACATGGTATGTAACTCTTTGACCAAGCTTTAGCTTCAGCCTTAGCTTCAACCGATCCTAGATAGTCAGTTTTAGCCTTGCGTCAAAAGCTTCAGCCTTAGGCTCATTTCATGAAGTCAGGCAGTCAGACATCTGAAGGTCACAGGTTCGAGTCCTGTCTCCGCCTCCAGGCCGATGGTCCGGAGGCGGAGTAGATCAGATGGATAGATCATCAGACTGACAGCATTAGCATTAGGCTGCTTGAAAACTTCATTGCACCTGCTGGCTCATAACTAGCACCGGTTTTGTAAACCGTAAAAAGTTGTACGGGGGCAGGCAGGATACGACCTGCCCCTATTTTTGAAGTATCACATGCAGAGGTGCTGAAACAGGTAGACAGCATTCATGATAAATGAATGGGAGCCCTTTCTAGGTTGGCTCCGTGGGGGATCGTGTCCTCCCCTCTGCACACATCGCGAGATCGTCTAACGGTAGGACACTGGGCTCATAACCCAAGGATCGGGATTCGACTTCCTGTCTCGCAACTATGGATACTTGGTTTGGCCATAAAGGTGACGTATCATATTTAGACAACATTCTATTGGATCAGCGGGGTCTTTTGAAGTCCCTGCCGCATGCACTGTTAAGGAAGTTCCCGATTGAACACTTACAGGCATGGGCGAATGCGAACGGTATTTTTTATTTTGTTACTTCTGAAATGATTGAGTGGCTGAAAGAGAAAATTGCAAATAAGAAGGCGATTGAAATATGCGCAGGGGATGGATGCATCAGCCGTAGTCTGGGCATAATAGGAATTGACAATCGTATTCAGGAGTCAAAAAAGTTTAGAGAGCTCTTATTAGAAAAATACGGCAAGATGGCTGAAAATTGGGAAAGCGCATCGCCTCCGCGAGAGATTAAGAAATATGAAGCATTGGACGCGGTTCGTGTTTTCAGACCGGATATTGTAATAGGTGCATATGTATCGCAAAAAGGTACTTTAACGGATGATTATAATGGTCATAAAAGCTTTGAATGGGGCGTCGATGAACGCGAATTGCTTACTAAAGCAAAAACCTACATCCATTTCGGGAACAAGTATATGCATAGCGGTAAGTTCATATTTGATCTGCCCCACCAGGAACTTCATTTTCCCTGGCTCGTGTCCCGGGCCTTTGATCAATCTTTAAACCAGGTTTGGATATGGGAAAACATCAAATAAACAAAGGTTACCTCAACGCGGCAGAGATAATGATGCGGCAGAATGGTTCTAAGTTTGTCATTACACTGGCATTGGCGCCGGATGGGACCGTAGACTGTATGAAGAATATCGAAAATGTAACAGAGGAAGAATTTCGGCATACGATGAAATGGTTTCTTAAAAAATATTGGGAATATAAGAAGGATGTATCCGATGATATCCTCAAAGACCTTGGATTGGATAAATAATTAAAAAGGGGCATGCCCTGAATGGAAACAGGGAGGGCCGCAAGGTCCCCCCTTTTATAAAGAATGAAGACGTACACAAAAATAAGACCATTAGGAGCTAGGCCTGGGCTGGGCACATTCGAAAGTTTTTGGAGCGGCAAATATAAGTCCTTGGAGGAAGCCATTGGAGCCAATGACCTAGTGGTTGTTGATTTTGTAAAGGACGCCGAAGGGACAATTTACTTTGAGTTGTATCATACTAAAGATCCTAATGCAAAACGCCATTATGAATTAGAGGTTCAGAATTTTTTGCCAGTATTTGGCGTTGATACTTTTGATGATGATGCGGCGCAGCGGATGGCGCATAAAATGATCGATATTTTCGCATGAACAACCTCGATAAAGATATAGACACCATCATGCAGATCCTGACGGAGAATACCACCTACTCCCCCCAGGCGCAGGCCTATATCATTCATGGGGCGATACAAAAGTTGATTGAATGGCGAAACTCATTTTTAATTAATAATAATTCTGATATGCAACTTCTGAAAATGAAAGAAGCCCCTCGCTATGCCGAGCTGGCCTTACTCGAACGAAAAGAATGTTTTGTCGTCATGCATGCGCATGCGATTTGGAAAGGATTTTTTTTTGAGTCGCCAGAGCAAGCGGCAGGCGTATTGCGCGATAGTATTGATACGAGATTTAAGACCATGAGCGGTAGAGGGCTTACGGTCCTGGTCGATGAAGCTAACGGCCAGCGCTATGTAATACAACCTGTACTTCAATTCACAGGAATGGAAGACCTTCAAAGACCACAAGCGTAACCTATGGACATCAACAACCTCCCCTTAGATACGGGTATCAAAGTGCTCCAATGGTGCAAGAAAAATAATCTCACACCAAAAAAGATTGGAGAACTCCTGGAACTACTTGATAAAAGACCAATCCCTCCCACCAAACGAAAGCGCGCTGATCACCCTAAAAGTGTGGCGCCGCAGAAGCGTGATTACAAAAAACTCCGCACCGAAAAGGGAAAAAACCAGGAGGAGGTAGCTGCTGAAGTGCCCATAAATATCCAAACATTAAGCAATATTGAGAATGGGAAAGCTCGTCCCAGGCCGGGGACGCTGGCTAAGCTGGATAAATATTATGGGGTTGAGTGATATGGCCTATACCCAACCAATGATTAACTATTCCGCCATCGGTGACATCTTAACAGTGAAAGAATTCAAATCTATTTGCCTGGAACTCCCCTTTCTATTTAATTTTGATTGGGGAGACGCATATCCAATTAAGGAAAACCTTATAGATTTTGATTGCGCCATCCATGGCGACACTCTGCATCACATCCCTCCCGATGCAGAAGCAATTATCTGGTTAAATAAGTGAGCTCAAGTTTGCACGGATGTAGAATTCGATGTAGCTTTGTAGTGTCAAAACAGTGTCAAAAACACCCCAAAATCATCTACATGCGAAATCAGAATGCATTGAAAATCAATGATGATTTTTCAGCCAACTCCCCACAGTTGATACAGGCGATGAGTGGCGGAAGAAAAAATAGGTTGAAAATCAAGAAGTTCGTATTTTTAACAGACAAGAGTGTCAAAACCATGTCAACCGGAAAATTTGTTACCTGGAAGCCTCCGTGCCTGCGGAATGAGGGCAAGAGGCTGTACATTGAATGCTATGTCAAGGTGCCCGCCGGTCTCCCCGCTGAGGTTCAGGTACACTATAAAGCGCCCGGCACGTGGCACCGCTTCAGGATATTCAAAGACCTCAATAGATTCAAAGACCCCCTATATGCCAATCAGCTGCTTGCAAAGCTCGAAAAAAGCCTGGAAGATGGCTACACTCCGTTCGACGATGAGATCAATGAATTGAATCGGATCAAAGCCATGGTGGCGGAAGAAGTGAAAAAGAAGAAAAAGCTGATCACCATTAATGCAGCGACAGAAACTTTTCTGGCACAATATGATGAAAAAAGCAATTCAGCCTATGCCGTGATTGTGAGCTTTCTAAAAAAGCACCTCACCAAGGCGGTGCCATTGGAAGAGAGCCCTTGGTATCAATCCATCGAATTGATTACGGCGGACGATCTGACCGAAATGCTGGTCACAGATTTTAATGAAAAAAACTGGTCACCCAATACGTATAACGATAAAGTAAAAAAACTGGTCACCTTTTTTAATTTTTGCGTCACGGAAGAGTATATCACAGACAGTCCTGCGGCAACGCTCGGCCTGCTCACCAAAGGCACGACCGTTAAGCACACGCCATTTGAAGATGAGATCATTGCTGACGTAAAGAAGGCCATTTTACAAGTGCCCTATTGGGGTCAGCATTTACACAACTTCAGTGAAGTGATCTATTATTCTTGCACACGCCCGGACCAGGAAACCCGGCAACTCCAAATAAAACACATCCTTTGGGGACGCCACCTCATCGATATCACCAATGACGTTGCCAAAGGCGGCAATGGGCGGCACATCTTTAT
>Ga0137394_10004214_pt1 | contig 10895 bp, 7 predicted proteins | sample czobulk116metaG_FD_108278 | JGI IMG/M metagenome (GOLD analysis project Ga0137394, IMG submission 108278) | Vadose zone soil microbial communities from Angelo Coast Range Reserve, California, USA - czobulk1.16 metaG | ecosystem: Environmental > Terrestrial > Soil > Vadose zone | place: USA... | reverse complement strand
TTCGCCGACATGGTGAGGATCCCCTCGATGTTCACGTCGAAGGTGATCTCCAGCCGCGCCTTGCCCTTCGGCCCCGGCTTCAGGCCGCTGAAGAGGAAGTCCCCGAGCAGCTCGTTGTGCGAGACCTCCGGGTTGTCGCCCTGGAAGATCCGCATCGCCACCTCGGTCTGGCCGTCGTAGCTGGTGGTGGCATCGATGGCCTTGGCATTCGGGATGGCCGCGTTGCGTGGGAATACGGTATGGAACTCGCCTCCAGCTCTTTCGAGCCCGATGGCCATGGGGATCACGTCGAGGAGCTGCAGGCGGAGGTTGGAGTTGTCCTCCAGCGAGTGCGCGTAGAGGGCCGCGCCGATGGCGACCGCCTCGTCGGGATGGACGCCCTTGGACGGCGGCTTCCCGAAGATCTTCGTGAGCCGCTTCTGCACCACGGGCATGCGCGTCTGGCCGCCCACCAGCAGGAGCTCGTCCACCTTCTTCGGATCGAGCTCGGCGTCCTTCATCACCCGCGTGAGGATGTCCACCGTGCGGTCGACCAGGTCCTGGGTAATCTCCTCGAGGAGCGCGCGGGTGAACTCGAACTCGATGTTCAGCGGCTGGCCCTGCGCGGTCATGGTCACGAACGGGACCGAGAAGGGCGCCCGCTCCCGGCTGCTCAGGTCGATCTTGACGCGCTCGGCCAGATCCTTGATCCGCTGCATCGCCACCGGGTCGGTGGAGAGGTCGATGCCGTGCTTTTCGGCGAAGTCGCGCAGCACGTACTGGATCATCGCCTGGTCGAAGTCGAGCCCGCCGAGGAAGATGTCGCCCCCGGTCGCCTTCACCTCGAAGACCCGGTCGCGGATCTCGATGATCGAGACGTCGAAGGTCCCCCCGCCCAGATCGTAGATCACCACCGTCTCGTGGAGGTTCTTGCCGATGCCGTAGGCGAGGGCCGCGGAGGTAGGCTCGTTGATGATCCGCACCACCTCGAGCTGGATCAGCTTGCCGGCGTCCTTCACGGCCTGCCGCTGCCGGTCGGTGAAGTAGGCGGGGACCGTCACCACGGCGCGCGTCACCTTCTCGCCCAGGTAGTCCTGCGCGACGCCGCGGATCTTGTTCAGGATCTTCGCGCTGATCTCCGCCAGCCGGAAGTTCTTGTGCCCGACGTCGAGGACCACGTCGTTGCGCTCGCCCGGCTTGAGCTCGTAGGCGACGATCTTCTTCATCAGCTCGACCACGTCGCTGCTGTAGGAGCGCCCGACGAGCCGCTTGGCCGCGTACACCGTGTTCTTCGGGTTCAGCTGCCACTGGCGCTTGGCCTCGTGGCCGATCAGCTCGTTCCCCTTGTCGTCGATCGCAAAAATTGACGGAATGATGAACTCGCCGCCCTTGTAAGGAATGAGCTTGACCGAACCCCCGCCCTCTACGATGGCCGCGCAACTGTTGGTCGTGCCGAGGTCAATTCCGATGATCTTGCTCACGGAGTGGTAGAGTACCCATGGTGGATTCCCTCCGCTATTTAAAGTCCGTCGGCGATCAGGTCCGCCGTTCCTTCGTGGCGAACAAGACGATCCTCGCCTTCCAGGAATACATGGAGGCGTTCTTCGAGGCGCCGCGCGTCCACGCGCGCGACGCTGCGCAATACATCCGCGACTGCTTCGACTACTACGGCACCGAGACGGTGCAGCGCCCCGCCGGCGGCATCCGCCGCTTCAAGCTGTTCGACCGGCCCTTCGACCAGACCGCTGGCGTGCAAGAGGGCGAGGGCGGAGCGCCGGTGGTCGGGCAGGAGGAAGTGCAGAACGCCATCTACCGCGTCCTGCACTCGTTCGTGCGCGCGGGGCGCGTGCACAAGCTGATCCTCCTGCACGGGCCCAACGGGTCTGCCAAGTCCTCGCTGGTCGCCGCCCTGCAGCGGGCGCTCGAGGACTACTCGCGCAAGGACGGCGGCGCGCTCTACCGGCTCAACTGGATCTTCCCCAACGAGCGGCTGGTGAAGGGCTCGATCGGCTTCGGCGAGAAGCTCGGCGCCGGCGCGGTGGAGACCCACGCGCACCTCGAGGGCGAGCAGATCGACGCGCGCCTCGCCTGCGAGATGAAGGACCACCCGCTCTTCCTGATCCCGCGCGGGGAGCGGCAGCGCGTCCTCACCGAGCACTGCAAGCCCTCCAGCGAGTTCCAGCTCGCCGCAGGCGTGCTGGAGGGCGAGCTCTGCCACAAGTGCCGGCAGATCTACGCGGCGCTGCTCCAGTCCTACAACGGCGACATCCTCAAGGTGCTGCGGCACGTGCAGGTGGAGCGCTTCTACCTCTCCCGCCGCTACATGATCGGGGCGGTGACGGTGGAGCCGCAGATGTCGGTGGACGCCGACTACCGCCAGGTCACTTCCGACAAGAGCCACGGCGCGCTGCCCGGAGCGCTGCAGAACCTCTCGCTCTACGAGCCGTACGGGCCGCTGGTGGCGGGCAACCGGGGCGTGATCGAGTTCTCCGATCTGCTCAAGCGCCCCCTCGAGCACTACAAGTACCTGCTGGGCACGGTGGAGACGGGCATCGCCCGGATGAACCACTTCCTGCTCCACCTCGACTCGGTCCTGATCGCCTCCAGCAACGAGAAGCACCTCTCCGCCTTCAAGGAGATGGGCGACTTCGCCTCGTTCAAGGGCCGCATCGAACTGGTGCGCGTGCCGTACCTGCGCCGGGTCGACGAGGAGGAGCGGGTCTACGAGTTCCGGCTGCGCGAGAGCGTGGGCAAGCACGTCGCGCCGCACTCCACCTGGGTGGCGGCGCTCTGGGCGGTGCTCACCCGGCTGAAGAAGCCGGTGAGCGACCGGTACAAGGGCGATCTGCGAAAGCTGGCCGACCACCTCACGCCGCTGGAAAAGGCGTGCCTCTACGACGAGGGCCGCGCTCCCGACCGCCTCTCCTCGCAGCAGGCCCGCGAGCTGAAGAAGCACCTGCAGGACTTCTGGAAGGAGTCGGACAGCTATCCCAACTACGAGGGCCGCACCGGCGCGAGCGCGCGCGAGCTGAAGACGGCCATCGGCAACGCCGCCCAGAGCTCCGCCTACAAGTGCCTCACTCCGCAGGCGGTGCTCGAGGAGCTGGAGTCGCTCACCCGCGACAAGAGCGTCTACGAGTTCCTCCAGCAGGAGGTGGTCGACGGCTACCACGACCACGAGGAGTTCGTCCGGGTGGCCGAGGGCGAGTACCTCGACGTGCTCGACGAGGAAGTGCGCGAGGCGATGGGGCTGGTCTCCGAGAAGCAGTACCGGACGATGTTCGAGCGTTATGTCCTGCACGTGCTGGCCTGGACCCGGGGCGAGCGGCTGCGCAATCCGCACACCGGCGAGAACGAGCGGCCGGACGAGGAGATGATGGCGCAGACGGAGTCCATCGTGATGGCGGGCTCCGAGGATCGCCGCGAGTTCCGGCGCGGGCTGATCTCCGCGGTGGGCGCGCACCGCCTCGAGCATCCCCAGGGCGAGATCGACTACTCGCAGATCTTCCCCGACCTGTTCCGCCGCCTGCGCGACCACTTCTTCGACGAGCGGAAGCGGACGCTGCGCAAGAACGCGGAGCGGGTGCTCAGGTACCTGGGCGACGAGCGCACCCAGCTCGACGCCCGCGATCAACACCAAGTCCAGGAAACTCTCCGCTCGCTGGAGAAGTACGGCTATTGCGAGTACTGCGCCAAGGACGGCATCGTGCTGCTGCTCTCCAAGCGCTACACCGACTGACGCGCCGCCACCGGCACGCGCACGCAGGTCACCGTAGCCGCCAGGAACGACGCGGCGGAGAGACCCATCCAGAGATGGAAGCTGGTGGGGTCCAGCTCGACCATCACGCGGCATACGAGCGAGAGGGCGATCAGCCCTCCAGCCCAGGCCAGCTTGCGCAAGGGAAACGCTGGCCGCTCGCCGCTGCGCGGGAAGAGCGCCGCCAGGAGCAGCGCGGTGAAGCAGCCGAGGAAGATCACGTGCAGGCCGGCCCTCCGGATCTGCGGGGCGACGGCCACCCAGGCGTTGCCGACGGCCAGCATCCAGAGGGCCAGGTGGGAGAAGGATCGGCGCAGATTGCGCGGACCGAACTCCCAGTGCGGCCGCAGGGGGAGGGCGAGCCAGATGGTGACGGCGGCCCGGATGGCGAAGCCGAGGTGCATCCCGTAGCGGCGGCCGACGAAGAAGCTGGCGATGAAGATCGCTCCCGCGGCCACGTGGAGCAGGGGATGGCGGCCGTCGTCGCCCCGCATCGCCCGCGCCGCCGCGACCGCCAGGCCGGTGAAGAGGCCCTGGATCACCAGATCGCGGCCCATCTCGTGGACCCAGAACCAGCCCTCGCCGCGCGCCGACGCGAGCGCGGCCAGCCCGGCGCCGACGGCGCCCATCACGAAGCCGAGCGCGATCCAGAGCAGGCCGGAGGAGAGCGGCCGCTGCAGCCGCCGCAGGGTGAACTCGAGCAGGACGAGGAGCAGGGCGAGCGACCCCGCCTGCCCGAGCTGCCAGTACCCGAAGGCCGTGGCCACGGCGCTGGCCACCGGCGCCAGCGCGGCCACTGCCACCTGCCAGACCGCCGGCGCGGGCTTTAGCGTGGTCAGGACCACGCCGGCCGCGAAGCAGCCGAGGAATCCGTCCAGCTCGATCAGCGGGTGCAGGAAGGAACGGTACGCGAGCAGGCCGTTGACCGGCTCGTAGATCTGGCGGAGCCGAAGCGCGAAGAAGAGCCAGGGGAGCACGCCCGCCCAGGCCAGAGCGGCACCGAGCGGGAACAGCAGGCGGTACGGTTCTCGCCGCAACACGGGGCACAAGCCTGCCGCGAGGCAGGCGCGCGCGCAACCCCATCCGGCGCGACTTGCTCAGCTGGGGAAGACGAGGTGGAAGAACTCGGCCCGGCCGGCCACGCCCAGCTTGGCGTAGACCTGCGTCAGGTGCTGCTTGATCGTCTTCTCGCTGTTGCCCATCATCGCGCCGATCTCGGCCGAAGTGAGGCCCTTGAGGACGAGACGCGCGACCTCCTCCTCCTTGCGGGTGAGCCGGGCGCGGGACAGCGCGCGGTTGACCAGGCGCGCGAGGTCCACGTCCACCGTCGTCACCTTGTCCAGCACCTGGCGCAAGGCCTCGGTGGTGAACGGCTTCTCCAGCAGATATGCGGCGCCCGCGTTGAGCGCGGCCTTGAGGCGCTGCGTGTCCGCGAACGCGGTCACCAGCACGACCGGGGCGCGGACCTCCTGCTTGCGGAGCGCTCCGATCAGCTCGATGCCGGAGAGCTTGCCTTCGCCGAGGACGACGTCCGCGACCACCGCCTCGACGTGGCGGAGATCCGGATCGTGCATGGCGCTCTCGACGCTCGGATGGGGCAGGCAGTTCCAGCCGAAGGCCTGCAGGCGGCGGGCCAGGATGGTGCGCGCATCCGGCTCGTCCTCGACCAGCAGGATGGTGCGTGGCGTGGTGCGGGGGGCGGTTTCGACGCGATCGGGGATCATTCTGAAGGGGAATAAACCTCAGGCAGCCTGAAAGGTAAACCGGAAGGTCGTATTGCCCGGTGTTGAGCATTCGCAGACCAGCTCGCCCCCGCTGGCCCGGGCCAAGGCCCGGGCGATGGCGAGACCTAGTCCCGTTCCGCTGTGGCCGGAAGCGAAGGGGGAAAAGAGGCCGACTTTCAGATGCTCCGGGATACCAGGACCATCGTCTCTGATCCAAAGGTCTACCGCCCCGTTGCGCTGCTCCGCGCGCAGCTCGAGCGTCCCGCCGGTCCCCCGCAGCTGCAGCGCGTCGAGCGCGTTGGCGGCGACGTTTTCGAGCGCGGTGCGCACCGCGTGGGAGTCCCCGTGGACGATCAGGCCGCGCGGGCAATCGATCCGCAGCACCGCCCGCGTGGCGGCGACCGACGGGCTCAGGTGCGTGCGCAGCAGATCCAGCGCGCCCGCGAGGTCGAGCGTCTGCTCCACCATGTTCTCCCACTTGTGCCCCGCGCGCGACATCTCGGAGAGCCGCTCGCTGGCCCGGTGGACGTTCTCCTGGATGCGCGCCAGCAGATCGGAGCGGCGGGCGGCCTCCTGCTCCTCGGAGAGCTCTTCGACCAGCAGTGCGAGGTTGTGCAGCGGGTTCTTCAGATCGTGCGCGACCGCGGCGACCACCACCCAGATCGCCTGGCGGCGCTCCGTCCCCGCCAGCCGCTCCGCGAGCACCTGGGCCGCGGCCTTCTCGGCATTGTGGAGCCGCCGCGCGCGCTGCGCGTAGAGCAGGGCGCCCGCGAGCAGCACGCCCGCGAGCGGCGGCGCGACCCAGTCTACGAGCACGACGACCCAGCGTCCGACGCCCGCCTCGAGCTGCGCGGTGGGCAGGATGTGATCGAGGCTGGCCAGCACCAGTCCCACGAAGAAGCCTACGACGATCAGCGGAATCGAGGTTCGTTTGGTGCTCACGGCCGGATCGTACCAGACGAAATGGGCGAAATGTCGCACCCGCACCCGCCGCCAGTTTCGTCGGCGATTTTTGGAATCGTCTCCCCACCCGCTACTGTTGAAAGAGAGCGACCTGGGAGGAGGATAGCGTTGACCGTTCGCACCGCCGCCATTGCGCTCGCCTTGCTCGCCGCCATGCCGTCCTTCGCCAGGAGCGAGAGGAGCCGGGTGGTCCAGAAGGCGCTCCGCCACAGCGTCCGCGTCGAGGTCCTGGTCCGCGACAAGGTGGAGCGGGCTGCCAGCGGGGTGGTGGTCGCGACCGAGGGGGACACGTCCTACGTGCTGACCAACGAGCACGTGGTCCAGCGCGAGGGCCTCTCCGGCAACGCCTCGTTCCAGATCGTGGTCGAGCGGCCGAAGCTGCGCCGCCTCAAGGCGCGCGTGATCGCCGAGGGCAAGGTGCCCGACGAGGACCTGGCGCTGCTCGCCGTCTACGGCGAGGCGCTCAGCCCGGTGCCGATCGCGGCCGAAGAGAACGTGGACGTCGGCGACGACGTGGTGGTGGTGGGCGCTCCGTACGGCCGCGCGCTCAGCGTCTCGTCCGGGATCGTCAGCCAGCTGGAGGTCGACGAGCAGGACCCCAAGGTCCAGCGCTCGATGAAGACCGATGCGCCGATCGGGTATGGCGCTTCCGGCGGCGGCGTGTTCGAGGTTCCTTCGGGCCGGCTGGTGGGATTGGTCGAGGGCTACCGGACCGCGAAGGTCGCGTTCGGCGGCCTGAGCAAGGACGACTTCTCGTTCGACGTGCCGATGCCGGGGGAGACCTTCCTCGCGCCGCCCTCGAAGATCCGCGGGTTCATCCTGCGCTCCGGGATCGGAAAGCTCGCGGGCCTCAAGGAAAGCTCGGCGATGGCCGGAGCCCCCCACTCGGTCTCTCCGGTCGCGCACGGCCGGTAGTGGTCCGCGCCCTGGCGCGGGGCTACACTCCGGGCATGCGCGCGGATTGGGACAGCTACTTCATGGAGATCGCGAAGGTGGTCTCGTCGCGATCCACCTGCGATCGCAAGCACGTCGGAGCGCTCCTGGTGCGCGACCGCATCATCCTCTCCACGGGCTACAACGGGAGCATCCGCGGGATGCCCCACTGCGACGACGTCGGGCACGTGCTCGAGAACGGCCATTGCGTAGCCACCATCCACGCCGAGACGAACGCGATCCTGCAGGCGGCGCGGAACGGAGTCCGCATCGAGGGCGCCCAGCTCTACACCACCGCCAGCCCCTGCTGGCCCTGCTTCAAGATGATCGCGAACTCGGGGATCGGGCGGATCGTCTACGGCGAGTTCTACCGCGACGAGCGCATCTTCCAGGTGGCGCAGAAGCTCGGGATCGAGCTGGTCGACTTGTGCTCACAACGTCCTGAAATCGCGCCCTTGGGCCCACAACAGGATCTTTGACAGCCCCCTGACCCCAGCGAATGCTGGAGCGAGCATCTGCCGTTTTCCAGGAGGCGGCAGAGGGGGCTTTCGATGCGAGGCTTTGCAGCCATTTTCGTTGCCCTGGCGCTATGCGCCCCGGCCGCCCTGGCGGCCCCGCGTGGCCAGGTCGCGGCCGCGAAGAAGGCGGAGCGCCGTGGCCAGTGGTCGAAGGCGCTGCGGGCGTGGAAGGCGGCGTACGCGAAGGAAGGCACCGCCGAATATCTGATCTCCATCGGCGACGCCTACGCGAAGCTCGGCAAGACGGGGGAGGCGAGGAAGAGCTACGAGAAGTATCTCGCCGACCCGCTCGCGCAGCCCTCGCGCTTCGCCAGGGTGAATTCGAGGATCGCGCAGCTCTCGGGAACGGCGGCCGTCCTGCAGCTGCCCGGGCCTGCTCCGGCAGCGGCTCCCGCGGTCGCCGTCGCCGCGAAGACCAGGGACCTTCCGCCGCACCCGCTTCCCGCGGCGCCGCCGCCGCCGAAAGCGGCCAGACTCGAGCCCGTCGCTCCGGCCGCGAGCGCTCCTCTTCCCGCGGCAGCCAAGGATCCCTTGCCGCCGTCGACGAAGCTGGCGGTGGCGGCTCCCCCTGCGCCGGATCGGCAGGCGCCGCTGGCTGCGGTGACGCCGATGCCTCTGCAGATCGAGGAGCAGCGAGGCTCCTCGGGACGCGTGCAGCGCACGCTCGCGTATACCAGCGCCGTCGTGGCGGTGGTCGCGCTCGGCGGCGGCGCGCTGGCCTGGCAGCAGGCCAACTCGACGCACAGCGAGCTCACCAACGGGATCCACAGCTCGGCCGACACGCAGCGGCTCATGGACAACGAGCAGCGCTACAAGACCTTCAGCGTGATCGGGCTGGCGGGCGGTCTCGTTCTCGCCGGGATCTCGACCGCACTCTTCGTCTTCTGACCTTTTCCGACCTCTTGAACGCCCGGCCTTCGAAGGCCGGACGAGGGCTGGCATGACGCGATCGACGAAACAGACCTTCCTCCCCGCGGTCGCCGCGCTGGCGCTCGGAGCCGCCGCCTGCAGCGCGGGCGCGAGCGGGGACATCCCGTGCGTCGAGGACGTGACCTGTCCTGCCGCCTATCCGGTCTGCGGGCCGCAGGGGAAGTGCATCGAAGGGACCAGCGCGCAGAAGGCGGAGGTCACCATCGTCGGGCCGGAAGGGTACATGCCCACCGAGCTCGTGGGCGGTTCGGTGCGGATGCTGGTCGCGGCTCGAGCGACCACCGGAGTCGCCAGCGTCAAGCTCGCCTCGGGAACCACCAACTTCACCGCGTCCGCGGCGCCGGCGACCCCGCCGCTCTACGCCTTCGACATCGACACCACGGTGTTCCCTGACGGCGACGTGCCTCTCTCTGCGACGGTGAGCGCCGGAGACGGATCCACGGGTAGCGCGACCGGAACGCTGCACGTCGACAACGCCACCATACCGCCGATCAAGATCACCTCGTTCAGCGTGGGCACGTCGCCGGAAACCTCGAGCGGCACGAAGACGATCACCAGCGGCCAGACCACCAAGCTCTTCGCCTCATTCGCTGGACGGGTCAGCGTTCCGGCGACGCTGTCGTGTGCTCCGTCGTGCAACGGCACCCTGGCAGCGACCACCGTCGCCAACGGCGGCAGCGTGGACATTACCGGGAGCACCAACGGAACGCTCACGTATACGTTGACGGTCTCGCCTTCCAGCGGCCCCGACGCCACCAAGCAGGTGACGGTCAAGGTCGTGCCGCCCGCCAACGCGATCAGCCTGACCAACAGCACTCCGGTGATCCACCAAGGCGGGTCGGCGACGCTCACGCCGGTCTTCGACTTCGGCCCCTCCCCCGTCGTCCCGGGGACCGCGAGCATCGTCGGCAGCGACGGGAGCGTGTACGGCAACCTGACCAGCGGGTTGAGCGTCCAAGTGGCCCCGAACAATGTGCCGACGGCGACGTACACGCTCAACGTCTTCAACGCCGCCGGCACCGTGGCCTCGAGCGCGCCGGCCGCCGTCGTCAGCGTCGCCTCAGGGTTCTGGTCTTCGTTCAACACCAACACGTTCTCGGCGTTGCGCGGCGCCACGGTGACCGCGCTCGACGACGGCAGGGTGCTGATCGCCGGCGGCGTGGACGTGGGCAACACGCCCCAGAGCACCGCCTACCTCTGCGACGCGACCGGTGCGTGCGCGGTCAAGTCGGGCCCCTCGGGAATGCAGTCCGCCCGCGCCTGGCATACGGCCGTGAAGATCGGATCGGCCCCCAACAACGCGGGCAAGGTCCTGCTGGTCGGCGGCTATACCGCCGCGGGGCCCGCGACTCCTGCCAGCAGCGCAGAGTTCTACGACCCGCAGACCGATAGCTTCACGAGCGCCACGGCGATCACCGGCGCTCGCGCCCGGCACGTCGCGGTGCTGCTCGCCGACGACCGGACCGTCCTGCTCGCCGGCGGCACGAGCGGCAGCGGCAACCTGGACACCGCCAGCAAGTACGACGCGGGCGCGGCCGTCCCCACAGTGACGCCGGTGGGGCCGATGGCACAGCAGCGGGCGAGCTTCACCGGCACGCTGCTCATCAGCGGCAAGGTCCTGATCGTCGGTGGCACCTCCGGCAACGTCGCGGCGGAGCTCTTCGACCCCAGCGCCGGGTTCAGCGCCGGACCGTCGCTGCCGGCCGGCGAGGACAAGCGCATGCACACCACGGTCCTCATCAGCGGCGCCAGCTCCAACTCCGGCAAGGTGCTGGTCTCGGGAGGCCTGACCGGCGCGGGCACGCCGTCGTCCACACAGTTCCTCTACAACCCGGGCAGCCCGGGCAGCTTCACGGCCGTCGCGGCACTGGCCATGGCGCGCAGCAACCACGCGGCGATCTCGCTGCCCACCGACAGCATCCTGATCTGCGGCGGCCTCGACAGCGGGTCGAGCACGCTCAAGTCCTGCGAGCGCTACGACCCCTCGTCCGGAACCGGCACCCAGTACCCGACCGCGCAGATGTTCGAGGCGCGGCGGGATTTCGGGCTGGCCGCGATGCTGATCAGCTCGCAGATCGAGATCCTCGCCGC
>Ga0137394_10004213_pt1 | contig 10896 bp, 7 predicted proteins | sample czobulk116metaG_FD_108278 | JGI IMG/M metagenome (GOLD analysis project Ga0137394, IMG submission 108278) | Vadose zone soil microbial communities from Angelo Coast Range Reserve, California, USA - czobulk1.16 metaG | ecosystem: Environmental > Terrestrial > Soil > Vadose zone | place: USA... | reverse complement strand
GCCACACGAGCCCGACGGCGCGTCGCAGTCCGGCATTGCCGTCGATGATGCAGAGCACGGGGTGCGGAGACCCCGAGCAACGAGATCGTCGATGCAGCCCTTCCACGCCTCGAAGGACTCGCCTCCGCACAGCTCCAGCGCGAGGAGCTGTTTGCCCCCGTCGGCGAGGACGCCGACCACGCCCAGCACTGGGACGCTGACCACTTTCCCGGCACTGCGCACCCGCAGGAGGTCGGCGAGCGAGCGCGTCCGCCACGCCTCCAGGCCATCCTTCAGCGTGGCCACCACGCGCGACACCGCACTCTTCGAGAGCGGCGCGGCCTTGAGGAGCGGTTGGAGCGCACTCCGAATCCGGCGGCTGTTGCCGCCCGCCAAGTACGTGGCGATCACCGCTTCATTGACCTCTGGCATTCGCCGCTGATAGCGCGAGACGATCGTCGATGTCCATTCTTTCGCGCCGGCGCCGCTGAAGAGGGTGGCGCGAGGCAACGCGAGCGCCACCGGGCCGGTCGGTCCCGTGAGCGTCCGCTCTCGGCTGCCGTTGCGGTAGCCCCGTCGCACTTCGCTGCGCTCGTACGGACTCGCCTCGAGCGCGGTCCGCAGCTCCTCGTGGACGGCCGTCTCGATCGCAGCGCGGACGTGCTGGTGGATCAGTTCGCTCAGCGAGACAGGTTCAAGCTCATGCGCTCCGACTGGCTGGCTGATACTCTTGCGCATGGCGTGTTCCTCGGGTGGCCGCCCTGGCAGGCGGCGTGTTGGTCGTGCACTTCACCAATCGGAATGCGCCTTTTCTCTTTTCCACCAGAACCGGGACCTGACAGACGCAGTGGACAAAATGTCAGAATCACGTAGCTCGTTGGCATCCCTTCATCACTTATGTGCGCGAGCCATAATGCTGTCCGCGTCTTCCACCTGAGTGGCATCATGGTTGCTACATGACTGACGTGGAGGTGCCGATGCCATGAAAGATGGTCAGGAGTACACACGCCGCCAGTTCATCAAGCGCGGTGCTTTGTACATCCCGCTGGTCTATGCCGCGATCAACTGTCAGCAACCGGCCTACGGTGCTCACATCCGCGAGGCGACCGCGTGACCGCCAAGCCGCTGGTAGGGTTGCTCCTGATGGGATTGTTGGGGCCGCTGAGCGCCCACGCGCAGCCGTGGGCGGGCATCGTGGCTTCTTCTCGCGCAACCGACTGGAGCGGCGCCGGCGTGACGGGCGGCATCCCGACCCGCACGACTATCTGTGCCACGCTCAATCCGGGGGCGACGGCCGCCCAGATCAACAGCGCGCTTGCCTCCTGCCCGAGCGGCCAAGTGGTCATGCTCAACGCCGGGACCTACAACCTGTCGCAGACGATCAACCTCCGCTCGAACGTGACCCTCCGGGGCCAAGGGATGTCCACGATTCTCAACTTCACGGCCGTTGGAGGATCGACGTGGTGCTGGGGGACATGGGGCATCGCGATCGCCGCCAACGGCTCCGACTGCGCCGGGAATAATGCGGCCCCCGGCACGGGCGGCGTCCCGGCCTCGACGATCCGCAACTTCGTCGGGACCAATGGGCAGGCGGGCGTCTACACCCAAGGCGCGACGGTCCTCGATCTCGCGTCGGCCCCGACGGGGCTTCAAGTCGGCGGGACGATCGTGCTCTGGCAGAACGATCCGGCCGACGGCACGCTGCCGAACAGCGGCTACTTCGTGAGCGACAAGACGGGCGCGAGCGGCGCGATCTCCTGGCAGGGATCAGCCGACAGTTTCGACTCCGGGCACCAGCAGCGGGCGCGGGTCGTGGCGATCAGCGGCACGCGGGTCACGATCGCCGCGCCCGGGATCTATCGGCCCACCGGCACGTGGCAGACGGCGCTGGCGCCGAAAGCGGGCTGGAGATCAACAAGCCTGACGGGTGTCGGATTGGAAAACCTGCGCGCGACAAATAGCGCCGCAGGTGTCCTGCATTTCATCGGCTTCGATTCGGTCGCGGACTCCTGGGTGAAGAATGTGGGCCTCGTGGGCGGCTCGAGCCTCGACCATGTGCTGACCTTCATCGACTCGCGCAACCTCGCCGCCGTCGATAACTGGTGGGGCCCCGCAGCTGGAGGCGGCGTCTACACCACGACGACCTACGGGATCAGCATGCAGCACTGCTCGGGCTGTCTCGTGCAGAACAACATCTTCGACCAAGTCGAATCCCCAATCATGCTGAACATGGGGACCACCGGCACGGTCGTCGCCTACAACTACGAGCGGTATGTGAACGGCGAGGGGGGGTTGCAGGCCCACCAAGAAGGTGGGGCCATGAACCTCTTCGAGGGCAACAGCTTCACGAAGTTCTGGGCCGACTTCTTCCACGGCAACACCGTGCTCAACACGCATTTTCGCGGGCACTTCTACGGTGGGCAGGGTTTCGACCTCAACTCCCATCATCGCTGGTACAACATGATCGGGAACGTCATCGTAGCGGCGGGCTACGAGTCGCGGTGCAACACGCCCCCACTCTTCGACCGATGGTCCGGCATCGCCTTCCGCCTGGGCTACCCGCAGCAAAACGCCAGTTGCGCGACGACGAGCGGGGTGGCGTTCGATACGCTCGTCCATTCGTCGCTCATGCGCTGGGGCAACTACGTCACCGGCACCGGCAGCACGAACTTCCTGGCCTCGGAGGTGCCGAGTGGCGATCCCGTCTTTCCGAACCCGGTCCCAGGGAGCCAAACGCTGCCGAGCTCGTTCTATTCCACATCGCGTCCGTCATGGTGGCCAGCGGCGAAGGCGTGGCCACCGATCGGGCCCGATGTGGCGGGCGGGAACATCTCAGGCGTCGCCGGACATGCTTACACGCTGCCCGCCCAGGATTGCTTCACGACCAGCGGCACGATCGCCAACTTCAACCCGGCCACCTGTTACCCCGCGTCCAGCGGCGGTGGGGCGCCGGTGTCGCCGACGAATCTGCAAATTTCGCTCGCTGGGCTCGGGTTGGTTCTCCTCGGCATTCAACTGGTCGCACTGACGAGACCGACGACATGTTGAGCCGACGAGACTTCCTCAAGCGCACCGCGCTCTTCACGCCCGCGATGTACGGCGCGCTCAGCCTCATCGATCGCCCGAAGAATGCCTATGGGGCCGACCGCATCGCCGCCAACGCCACGCAGGCGGCAGTCCAGGCGGCCGTCAATCTGGCCGTTGACGGGGACCGCGTGCTCATTCCCAACGGCAGCGCGACTTGGACGACCGGGATCACCACGAGCAAGCAGATCATCATTCAAGCGCAGAACTACACGCCGACGCCGGGCGGCACGGGCACGCGCAACGTGACGATCACCAACAACTCGGCGGGCGGGCTCTTCGCGTTCAATACCGGGAACAGTTTCCACTGCGGCCTCGGCGGCATCCGGTTCAACGAAGGCACGCAGATCACGAACGACGTCTCGTTCTCGGGCAGCGGCAGCAAGGTCGGATTACTGTTTGACTGCTATTTCCAAGTAAGTGCGCGTTTCGGGAACGCGGCCCAAGTGTCTGTCGTCCCCTACCTCGGACTTGGTGGTGTCACCTGGAACTGCTTTTTTGACGGGACGGGATTTATAGGGGGCGGAGGCCCCGCAGACTCTGGCGCATGTTCACTCGTGCGGTCGTCCCGGGCGTGGGCGACCGCGTCGACCATGGGAATGCTAGACGCTAACGGCAATCAGAACACCTACTTTGAAAACTGTACCTGGGACCACATCTGGAACCAGGCCATCGACGTCGAGGACAACGGGCGTGCGGTCATCCGACACTCCACAATCCGGAGTACGCAATTTCTCACCCATGGATCCACTGGACTCGCCGGGGGACGTTTCGTCGAGTTCTACAACAATGCCTTTCAGATGCGGACGCCCGATGTCTCTCTCGTTCGATATATGTGGTTCCGCGCAGGGACCGGCCTCTTCGCGGACAACACCTTCGAGGACATCGACAGTGTGACCTATGGGCCGCAGTCCGAGGTTGTCCTTTGTGTCGAGAATGCATCACGCCCCGGACAATTCGGGTGTGCGACGAGCTATCCGGCCTTTCACCAGATCGGTCAAGGGCACAACGGAACGTCGCAGGTCTCCGACCCCATGTACTTCTGGAACAACACCGGGACGATGCAGATCAGCCTCAACGACGGCGAGCCGAACACCTGCGGCGGCACGACGAGCACCTACTGCCAGCAGAACCGGGACTACTTCGTCAATGCCGGGGCCAAACCTGGCTATACGAAATTCACCTATCCACACCCATTTCGAGCCGTCGTTGATGGCGGCGGGAGTCCAACACCCCAGCCGGTTCCGCCGCAAGGCCTCACAGTGAGCTAAACGAGAGTGAACACACCTATGTCGAATTCGCTCTGGCCATAGCACTCTTCAGTGCCCTGGCTTGTGGCGTACAGGCTCAAGCGGCGTTTACCGAGCCTCCGGCAGAGGATGTCGCTCAGTTCCACAGTCGCCGCAGCCGCTTGAGTGGCATCCTGATGCGCTTTGGTAACATTCCTTTCCACCCTCTATGGGCGCCCCATCGTAGGCCCCACTCGCCTCGTTGCGTAAGGGGCACGTAATAGCGTGGAACCCTCGTGCACTCGAATCCGCAGCGTCGCTTGAATTCGGCGAGCGAATCATCGCTCCAAAAGAGATAGATCAAGTACTCGTGGCCCCTCTTCTCGCAGACTTCGACGGCCTTGGCAATCAAGGCATTGTTTGTAGCCTTGTCGCGATGCTTTAGGCTCGAGATGATTTGTCCGGTGAGCGCGAACCGGCCCGCGTTGCCCAGCATGACCAGGCCGATCATTTCGTCGCGATAGTACGCACCGATCATGTACTCGCGGTTAATGTAGCGGGAAAACTGCCGCTGGATCGTTTCGAAATCCTTGCCGTAGTGCCAGAAGCGCCGACCTTGTCGCATTGGTGATTCATTGAAGATCGACGTCATGCCACGAACGAAGTCGTCGTTGTAAGCCACTTCACGGACAACCACGCCTTCCTTTTCGGACTTTCGGATGAGGTTTCTCACGCGCGACTTGATCTGATGGTTCCACCAGTGGTCGTAGCTGCGGACCGGGAGGACCGCGATTTCGTCCCACTCGAGATGGTAAGGATATTTCGGTTCCACGTTGGGCACCCGCTGCCAGAAAGTGAAGATGTCGGGCTTGAAGCCGGCGCTTTGCCGAAGGATCCTGATTACTTGGTCGGGATCGTGCGGATCGTCGTACCATTCGTCTTCGAGGCCGAGGAGGGTGACTGGGCCCCGACGAATGGAGAACGTTTGGCCGTCGATGTCGACACACTCGATCTCAGTCGGTACGCCCTTGATTAGCGTTGGCTTAGTGAAGATCTGGAGGTCAGCCGAGGCGGTGGACGACCTTGCGCCTGTCATGGATTCTACCTCCGGGCGTCCACGTATCTGTCGCCGGATCGCCCAGTTGAATTTGAAAGTAACTCCTGGTAAACCTGTCGGGTCGCTTGGCTCACCGCGTCCCACGAGTATCGCCCGCGAGCGTACTCGCGTATCTCCGAGCGCCGATCGTTCAGCGCTCCGAAGAGATCGCTCTGAAAGTACGCCTCGATGGTCTTGGCCAAGTCAACAGGATTGCATGGCCTGCATAGAAAACCTGTCCTGCCCTCGATTATGTCTTCTCTGAGGGATCCCACGTCGGTCGCGATGACCGGGAGCCCAAAGCTGTAGGCCAGAATGAGTACACCACTCTGTGACACCTGCCGATACGGCAGAACCAACACGTCTGCCGCTTTGAAATATAGTTCTGTCTCGCCATCGGCGATGTACTCGAACCGCTGCGTCACCCGCGTTCGAGTACCGTGGCTATCAATCGTCCTCCGAATCTCGTCCGCGTACTGATCGCATCCCGGCCTCGGCTTTCCGGCGATAATCAATCGATAGTCTTGGTTCTGGGCTGCGATCCGCTGAAACGCGGCAATCAGGAATTCGAGCCCTTTGTAGGGCCCGATGTTGCCAAAGAACAGAAGTGTCCTGTCGCTCTCACCGACGCCGAGCTGCCGCTTGGCCAGGGCGGGAGTAACGTCTGTATCCGGGACTGAATTGTTGATGCCAAAAGGGATGACAGTGATCGTCCCCTCAGGAATGGAGAAATCTTCGAGGAGTTCTCTCTTCATCGCCTGGGTATGGACAAAAATATGATCCGACAGGTGATATTGGACTCTGAGGGTAAGACGATTCAACACGGAGTCATTTCTGTCCCTCCTGCCGGCATTCACATTGTGCGCGGTGAGAGCGACGCGTTTGCCACGCAGCCTGTAGTAGAGCATCAATACGGTCCTGTCGAAAAATTGGAACTTATTGTTCCAGAGGATGTGAAAGACCTTCGGTTCGGCTCCCGAGGCATAGCGAACGAGTCGGGTGTAGTAGAGCACGACTCTCCACACCTTTCTTGCGAGACTGGCATCCTCGGTCTGGCTGCCGCGCAAATTGACAAAGGTGAGTGTCCGACTCTCCCGCAGCTCATGGCTGTCCAGGTCATCACTACCGATGAAATCGAGGTGGACACCCGTCGCGATGAGCGCCTTGGCTAGGCCAAGCGCGTAGGGTCGGTCACCACCGCCAGTGAGGAGAGCGATTGTGCTCTTGACGACCTCGTGAGACGCCGCCGTTTGGCGGTTGGTGACAAGCCGTCCCTTCAGAGGACCTGAGGTTGCTACGAGCGCCTTTTCGAGAATCTTCGAGAATCGCTTCGCGGCCAATGGAAAAAAACGAGCTAGACTCAGAGGAAAAGATCCGGCATCACGAACTGGCTCCGACGTCTGCAAAGTGCGAGACATTGATCCGCCTCCAACATGATCAAGTTAGTCGTGCAGATGTTTTCCAGAACACCTCGATGCTCTTTTCGCTGCACCTGTCGAGCACGGTCGAGAATTCGCGTGGTTCAAGCCAGCGTTCCAGGACGAAGCCCTGCCGACAATCGGCTGCATAGTTGAACTGCCCATGGGGAGCCAAGTTGTGCAGAAGGTCCACGCACTCCAGGCCCTCAGGCCTGAATTCAGGTAGATTGACCTCAAATGAGAGGTATGGGACGGGACGCCGAAGACCGCGCAGGACGTTCGGTTCGTGACCCTCGACGTCGATCTTTACAAACAAGGGCAAACCATAGTCTCTAACTAGTTGTTCAAGCGTAATGGTCGTGATCTCTCGCTGCTGGGCAAACTGAAGCCTCTGCCCAAATCGCGTGTCGTCGGCTCTTAAGGTGTCGACCCATTTGCGGCTGAGGGTGTTCTTCGCCGATCCAGGCGCATCAATCCACATTGCATGAATCGTATTGGTGTCGCTTACTGCCTTGTCGACAACGACGACGGGTTTCGTATTCAATCGCAGCCTAAGAAACCTTTGCTTAAGGATCTCCTGGTTCACCTTATCTGGTTCTAACGCCACGACGCGAGCGCCCAATCTCAGGAAGATATCAGTCTTGAATCCCTCGTTCGCTCCGATATCGAAGATGAGGTCGCCCTTCCTGAGGTCCTTCAGGAGGGCGCGATAAAAGTCGACCTCTTTCTGTCTATCCTCGACGATCCGCTTATCGGTGATCTTCCAGTACAGGTCGTAGAGACACGACGCCTTCAATCTCTGATAGAGGCCAAGCTTTCTGAGAAGACTCTGAAGGGAGGATCTAAACGCCAATAGCCCCCCTCCTGATCACGGGTACGGCGGCCCGTCGATTGGCCAAGATGCGGGGTGGAACGATCACTACAGACAGTAAGAAGGCAATCCAAACGGGATGCATTACTTTGAACGCCGCTTCCGTCAAATTGTAGAGCACTGCGGCCATGAATAGTGCGAACCGGAGTCCACCGAGCTCGGGGTCTTTGTACAACTCATCGATGACGTTGCGATATCCCCAGGCGAGTACGAAACCGAGCAGAGCCACCCCTAACCATCCCGAATTGAGATAGACTTCGAGATAGCCGTTGTGCGCTTGGTTCGGCTGCCACTTGTACTTCTCCCATAAGGACTTGGCTCGGTCGCCCAACCAGAAGCTTTCAAAACCCGTCCCGAACAGCGGATTTACTGGAACACGAAGAACATCCTCCCACAGGTGTGTACGATCAGTGAGAGTCGAGTCCCTTCCCATGGTCTGGACGAGGCCCACGTCAGTATCGACCAATACGCCAAGCACGCTAGAAGATATGATCGCCGCCGTGAGGATATGCACGGCTGCTTGGCTGCGAGCGAACCAGCGCCACCACGCGAGCACGATCAGCGTTCCGCCTACGAGGAAACAGCCAAAGGCCGTGGCTGAATCGGCCATCGAGAAGAGCCAGAGCGCCGTCGCCGAAACCGCGCCGTGAGCGATCAGCTGTCCAATACGGCGGCGTTTCCCACTGCGGAGCACTGCGACAGATTGCCACAGGGCTCCAAGTCCAAGGAACATGCAGACCACGCCGAGCCCGTTTTTGTTCATTCCAACGCCGACGTTGAAGGCGCGCCCGGTCCAGGGGTCGAAGCCCCGTCCGAACTCCGGATAATACTTGATTAACAGGGCGGAGAGCGGGATCAGCAGAAAACCTGTGTGCGCGAGGAATCTCTTTACCGCCGCAGATGGGTCGTCCTCGGTAAGAACCACCAGAATCATTACTAAATTCCCGGTCGCCTTCACCCACCGCTTTAAGGCGACGAAGGGGAAATCAGACCACAGGACGCTGACTGCGCAATACACAAAGAAGACGAGGAGCGGTCGGTTCGTCCGCAGGAGCGCTTTACATCGCGCCCCTCGTGATGAAAGTACTACCAACGCACCCATCTCGAGCCCCGCGAAGATCACGGCGTCAAGGGGGCTCCCATCCAGAAACTGGTCGGGTGATTCAAGCATAGGCCCTGCGCCTAGCCATATCGAGATAGGCCGAGACGCGCCGATCGACAACCATGCCACAGGAATCCAAACAGCCCAGGAAACCTGGGACTTCTTTTCTCGGTTCAGGAAGAAAAGTCCTAGGATCATGAGGGCGTAGATGACGGTGGCTAGCGTCGCGGGCAACTCAGCGGCTCCTCGCGGGAAAAATGCATCATTTCGCGTCCAAAAAGAGACGGTGTAAGAGCTCCAGAGTTAAAACGGTGTGGATCACGGTCGTGTAGTTCCGGTTGCCCGTGAGGTGGCCTTGCACCACCATCTCGAGGCGATCTCGCTCGAGATACGGCCGGGAAAGGGTGCGTGGGTCCAGGAGCATTTCCCGAACATACTTGGAGAGGACATCCCGGTACCAGACCCGGAAATGGAAGAGCTTATGTCTGCCGAGAAAGAGACGTTCGAGGCGGAAGAGCGAGAGAAGATGGTCGATCCTTGCTACCCACTGAGGCATCCCAATGTCGTAGACGTATTCCGCCTTGAATAGGAACTCGAGGAAAGCTCGTGAGGCTGCCGCAGAGAAACGCTGGTCGCCAGCGAGGCCGCGGTCGGTCATGATCCGCCCAAGAGACGCGTCTCCATCCGCGATCAACCGCAGGCTCACGTCGTTACTGGCAAGGGTCGACGCTGGCGCACGGAAGACGGTTCGGACGAAATCGTTGTCGAGGAACGGGGACCGCAGGGAGAGCTGTGTCTGCTCCAATGCGAGCACGCCATAGTGGTGCCAGGGTCCTTGCCCGAACACGGCAAACGAGATCGGGTGCCACCGAAGAAGCCGGGCGTACGTCTCCGCTGCCCGGCGGGCATAGGAGAGTAGCTCAGGTGAGAACAACCCAGACATGGGTTCGACCGATTTGAACGCTCGGACCCGACGGAGGACCTCGCCGCCATAGTTCCCCGTCATTCTGACTGGGGCGATCTCACGAGCCCGTTCATTGAGATAGAGATCGGGGGCTCGGCCCACGTCGACGCATCCGTCCGTGAGGTACACCGCCCGCTCGGCGTAGTGGGGAAACCGCAGGAGGAACTCCTCCCCCACCCGAATCACCTCGTGAGACTGTGCGCACCCGCTGGCCACTTGCCGCGCCACGAGGACATCCCGGGAGTCGCGGAACATTCCTCCGAAGGTGTAACAGGGAAGAGATCCGGGGGAAGGCTTGTGCCAGGCCATGATCATCCGGGTGTCCAGGCCACCAGTCAGAGATAGCCCGATCGCCTCCCGTCCTTCGAAATACCGGGACAGGTTCCGCGAGAAGATCTCCCTGATTTCGCGATAGTAAGCCTCGGGCGCCAACGGAGATTGGTTCTCCCACTCGCGAGGCTGGAAGTACGCTCGCTTCCTCTCGACGGACCCGTTCCGAAAGACCCACGCGGAAGCGCACGGCAGCACGTGGACGCCTTCGAAGAGCGTCCGGTCCTCCAGCACGGAACCGCACGCGACGAACTCCCCGATCCCACGCGGATCGAAGCACCTCAACTCGGGACGCACCGCGAGAATCGCCTTCGCTTCCGCGGCGAAGTAGAATGCTTCGCTCGATTCGTGATAGTAGACGCGGTGCATCCCGTACCGGTCGTTAAACAGCGTTGCCGTTCCGCTTCTTCGGTCCGTCAGAAGCCCGTGGAACCTTCCGTTTAATCCCGCCGGAAACGAGGGGTCCTCCTCGTAGAGGTGGACGAGGTAAGAAGACTCGGCGCCGTCGAGCCGGTGGCCCCTTGCGATGAGATGACGCTGCGTCCCGGGCGCGGGGAACTCCTCACCGGAAAACACGAGCACGACATCCCCCTGCTCGTTCCGCAGCGGCATGCCGTCGGAAAATGAACCTTTCCGCGCGATCCACCCCACATACACCCCGAGCGCCTCGTCCACTAAACTGCCCGTCACGTAGAAGTTCTCGTGGCGGAGGGCCTCGACCATACGCCAGAGCTCTGCCTCAGCCCGCTCGCGCGGCATTCTCGTCACGAGACCGACAATTCCCGGCATGGTTTTCCGAGACTCAGATGGGAATGAGAGTGTC
>Ga0137394_10004212_pt1 | contig 10896 bp, 6 predicted proteins | sample czobulk116metaG_FD_108278 | JGI IMG/M metagenome (GOLD analysis project Ga0137394, IMG submission 108278) | Vadose zone soil microbial communities from Angelo Coast Range Reserve, California, USA - czobulk1.16 metaG | ecosystem: Environmental > Terrestrial > Soil > Vadose zone | place: USA... | reverse complement strand
TTGTCGGTTCGGGGCATTGGCTGATGGAGGAGCGCCCGACCGAAACCGTAGCATTGATTCGGAATTTTCTCGATGCCGGTGAAACGAAGCAATGAAGAGGACCCTGTGTTTATCCCGAATGCTGCTCGGGCATAATACGGTCAGGAGATTAGAGCTAAACCCTCTGAATTTTGCCGAATAAAAAAGATCCCGCCGCCGTCAAGCTTGGACGGAAAGGTGGGAAGGAGATCGCCAAGCGAGGCTCGGAATACTTTAGCCAGCTGCAAGCTAAACGCAAGAAGCGCAAGGGCGGTCGGCCTCCCAAGTCCAAGAAATCTCTCTGACAACCTCGTAGGAAAACAACGAGCGCTCGTTGTAGCATTCACACATGATCGAATCGTATCGATCCGCTCTGCCGGCGCGAAATGAATTACGAGGGCTTGCGGGAGATTTGCTTTAGGTCTAAAGTCGCTTCAATTCGGCGCTTCTGACTGCAGGAGGTGATGCCACCGTGATTATAGGAGATCGATTGCGTATCATGCGGGAGGAGAAACACTTCTCTCAAGGGGACATCGAGAAGAAGACGGGATTGCTTCGCTGCTACATCTCCTGCGTTGAAAACGGCCACACCGTTCCGGCCATCGAAACACTGGAGAAAATGGCCCGAGCCTTAGAAGTCCCCATGTATGAGCTTTTCTACGACGGTGAAGAGCCGCCCAAGCTGCCGAATCTTCCAAAGCACAAGTCGTCTGAAGAAAAAGCATGGGGTAACTCAGGCAAAGATGAGCGATTTCTGAGCAAGCTTCGCCGTCTGTTGGGCAAGTCCGATGAACAGCACCGGAAGCTTATTCTGCATATGGCTCAGAACATGGCCGTTCGCTGACATGCTCCTCCGCCTGAAGACATTGCTGTCCCTCACCACAAGATCGTCCTGGCCCTTTAGTCTCTGGCCCGTCTCGTTTAGTACTCGTAGTTCTCTCCTCAGGTGATTACCCGATTCGCTTTTAAGGGATTCGCCCGATTGACGACCGCATGACATTGCTCTAGGTTGCGACGCGCCGTTACGTATTCAGGCGGTAACTAACGGCCTTCACGGTTCTACCGGTTATGGCTAGAACGGTCCGTGGACTACGCCTCGGAGGCCCTATGCGGGTGGCTCGGCTCTTCTTTTTTGTCTCTATTTCGTTCTTACTTTCCATTTCCCTTGCGGCTCAGCAGACCGCCACGTCCAGTCCACAGGCGCTGCTGCTCCTCCAGCGATCTGCTGCGGCTCTTAGCGGTGGCCAGACGCTCACCGACGTTACTCTCTCCGGCACCGCTCGCCGCATCGCGGGCTCCGACGACGGCACCGGCACTGCAGTTCTCCAGGCCATCGCGACTGGAGCGGGCCGCATCGAGCTTAGCCTTTCGTCCGGCCAACGAAGTGAAGTGTGCAATCTCACCGCTACGACGCCCGCTGGAGCCTGGTCGGGTCCGGACCGCGTCTCTCATGCGGTCGCTTACCATAATCTTCTTACTGAACCCGCTTGGTTCTTCCCGAGCTTTCCCATAGCCCGCAGGCTCTCTTCCTCTGGCTATGTCGCAACTTATGTGGGTCACGAGACGCACAATGCTCAGGTGGTCGAGCATGTTTCGGTATCAAAGACACCCCCAGCCCAGGCAGGTGCAGGCGCGCCGTTTGTTCAACACTTAACGCAGGTCGAATTTTTTCTCGATTCCACCAGTCTGCTGCCGGTTGCGATTTCTTTTAACACTCACCCGGACAGCAATGTTCTCTTGGACATTCCAGTGGAGATAGATTTTAGTGACTACCGTGCAATAAATGGCAGTCAGGTGCCTTTTCATATCCAAAAATACTTCAACAATAGCCTTTCCCTGGATTTCCAAGCGAGTTCCGTCACCCTCAACACCGGTCTGACTGCAAGCACGTTCAACGTTCACTAAGATTTGGAGAACTGGAGAGAACCGATGATTAGTGCGCGCCGCTCTTTGTTGCTCGTGGTGATTGCGATGGCAGTTGCTCTTTGTTGTTCTGCTGCTGCTGCCCAGGTGGCGATAGGGCTGCAACCGTTTGGGTCCTTTGGGGGCGGCCCCGATGTGATCAATCTAGGCAATTTGAATGTGCGCTACACGATTCCCGTCCGTCATAAGGCAGGGCGCGGCAACAATTTCAATTGGGACATCACTTATGATTCTTCCATTTGGACTCCGGTGGGGGCCGTCGGGAACCAGGCTTGGAATCCTGTCGGCACTTGGGGCTGGAATGGCCTGAGTCCTGCCGCGCAGCCATATGTAACGTACCAGGTGACATATAACTCTGGGCACTGCGGATATATGGGCCAAAGTAGTTATCAGGTATGGAATTACGGTAATTTTGACTTTGTTGACCAGTTCGGTGGTGGCGCATGGTTCAATACCGGCATCTCTTATTACTCCTCGCCTGGAGGCTCCTCGTGCCCGCCAAACGGGCCTCAACCGCCCACGGTCTATCCTATTTCGGCTAATGGTTATACGATGTACGCCTCCCCGGGGCCGGGATCCGTAACGGGCAACGTGTTCGACAGGAGTGGCACAGCCTTCAATCCACCCTTTGGCACCAGCCCGCCAACTCAGCCGAATTCTTACACTTGGACCACTGACCATAATTCAAATTCAATCACCGTCAATAATGGTGTATTTACCGACACCATGAACCAAACTGCTCTGAGCATCGTTCTGGCTACCAACACTACTCTTTTCTATACTGCGCCTTCGGGTGCAAGGGCGAATTACGTTGTGAGTTACAAGACGTACGTAGTTAGAACTAATTTCGGATGTGGTCAGATCACCGAGTACAATTCTGCGCGGACTTTGTATGCTAGCCTCGTTGATCGCGTCACTCTACCTGACGGCAGCTACTACCAGTTTAATTACGAGACCACTTATCTGGATGCAAATACCCCACACGACGTCACGGGGCGCATAGCCTCGGTCACCCTGCCCAGTGGCGGTACAATCTCTTACATGTACACAAGCGGCGGGACTGGCGTAAATGAGATATCTTGTACAGACGGGGCGACCACTACTCTCGTCCGCACCACGCCCGATACTGGCTCGAATTTCTGGACGTATGCTCACACTCAGGTTGCAGGTGCGCACTGGAAAACCTCCGTTACTGACCCGACCGCCAATCAAACGGTGATCGATTTCCAGGAAGACACCGCATGGCCGGGCAGATTCTACGAAACTCAGCGCCAAGTCTACCAAGGATCGACTTCGGGCACGCTTTTGGATACTGTCACCACCTGTTACAACACCAATACATCCAATTGCACCACTACTGCTGTGGGATCACCAATATCGCAGCTGAACGTCACTACTCAACTAGGCACCAGCAATCTTCAAAGTTTGCGGGTTTCCAGCTATAACGCCAACGGATTGTTGACTGAGGAAGACGACTACGACTATGCGCATGGTACCCCTACGACGATCTTGAAGAAGAAAGTGATCACTTACGCCTCGCTCGGTAGCGTCGTCAACATGCCCGCCACAGTCGCAATTTGCTCCCCCGGCGGCACTAGTACCAGCTGTAATGGTTCTTCTGGAGTTCCAGTCGCACAGACCACATACACGTATGACCAAGGCACTCTCACACCTTCCTCTGGAACACCGCAGCACAATTGTGCTTCCAATGGCTGCAGTGGAAATGTAACTACGATCGCGAGGCTTGTGCAGGGCTCAAACACCCTCAACAGTACGTACACGTACTACGACACTGGAATGATGAAGACATTTACGGACGTGAACGGAGCGGTATTCACCTTCAACTACCCGGATGCAAATTCGACCTGTGGCAATGCGTTCCCGACCAGCATTACAGAACCCTTAGGCAATATGTCTCGATCCATGACTTGGAACTGCTCTGGTGGCGTCCAGCTCACTTCCACAGACGAAAACAGCAAAACCACAACGGTTGACTTTGCAGACGCAAGCTTTTGGCGTCCGGACTACGTTACAGATCCGACCGGTGCAAAGGCGACCTTCTCGTATCCCTCTACTTCTCCTTACAACTGGGTCGGGTCCACGATGACGGTCATCAGCGGGAATTCTGTCGTGGACGTGCTGAAAACATTTGATGGGATCGGACGCACTCACCTGCGGCAAAAAAGGCAAGGACCGACCTCAGCGACCTACGACACAGTTGAAACCGATTACGACCCCATAGGCCGCGTTAGCCGGGTGACACTCGCCTACAGCGGAACCTCGGGGCAGTCCAATTCGTCTGCTCCTGCCACAACCGAAACGTACGACGCACTCAATCGGCCTGTGGTCCTCACGGACGGCGGGAACGGCACAGCTTCCTACAATTACATCCAAAACGACGCGTATTTATCGGTTGGCCCCGTGCCCACTGGCGAGAACGCCAAGCGCCGCCAATTTGAATACAACGCACTCGGACATCTCACCTCCGTCTGCGAAGTTACGAGCGCAAGCCAAAGCGGTACCTGTGGCCAGAACTCGGCGGCCACCGGATATTTGACCACGTACACATACGATGCTATCGGAGACCTAACTGGTGTTGCCCAGAACGCACAGCCCAATGGCACAGCCCAACCCCGCAGTTACAGCTTTGACGGCTTGAGGCGCTTGACCTCAGAAACAAATCCGGAATCCGGCGCCACGAACTATACTTACGACTCTGCGAATACCGGAGTTTGCGTCGTCAACAATCCGGGCGATTTGGTTATGCGAACTAATGCCGCTGGTGTTGGCACTTGCTATGTTCATGACGCTTTACATCGGCTCTTGAGTGTGGGGCACAATCCGGCGCAGGCCGGCAACACTCCGGACAGATTTTTCCTCTACGACTCGGCAACAGTGAATGGTGTGGGGATGCCCAATGCAAAAGGGCATCTGGCGGAAGCTTATACTTGCCTCACCCCATGCACCAAGATTACCGACGTTGGCTTCGGCTACTCCCCTCGCGGCGAGGTGTCCGACGTCTATCAGTTGACGCCTCACTCCAGCCCTTCCTACTACCACGTATCCCAGACGTACTGGCCTCATGGCGCGCCTTTCCTGCTAAGCAGCGGCATCGCCGGGCTTCCCTCGATCAGCTATGGCGGAACGATTGGCTCGACAGTCGGGCTCGACGGCGAGGGGCGCATCACCCAAGTGACCGGCGCTTCCGGCCAGAACCCCGTGACGGGGGTGACTTACAATAACTCCAGCCTGCCGACTCAAGTGACTTTCGGCTCGGCGGACACGGACATCTTTGCCTACGACCCAAATACCCTCCGCACAACGCAGTACCAGTTCAATGTCAATGGCCAATCCTCGACGGGCACTCTCACATGGAATGCTAACAGCAGCCTGCAAAAACTTATCGTCACCGACGCGTTCAACAGTTCTGACAATCAGACGTGCAATTACTCCCACGACGACCTTTCTAGAATTGCACAGGCCGATTGCGGTTCCGGCGGCTGGGGACAAAGTTTCACGTACGACCCGTTTGGAAATATCACCAAGAACGTGCTTGCTAACCACTCGGGAAATTCCTTCCAGCCTACGTACAGCTCGGCCTCGAATCGATTCTTGAGCATTCCCGGAGCGTCCGTTTCATACGACGCGAACGGAAACGTGCTCACCGATGGAAGCCACACGTATACCTGGAATGCCGATGGCAATACGATCTCGCTCGACGGCGTGGGTCTGACTTTCGACGCCTTCGATCGCATGGTCGAGCAGAACCGCTCCGGCGCGTACACGGAGATTGTCTATACCCCAGGCGGTGCTAAACTCGCCCTTATGAGCGGCACCGGCGGCCAGACATTGCAAACAGCTTTTATTCGTCTACCCGGCCAAGCCACTGCCGTTTATTCTAGCAGTGGCCTCGACCACTATCGCCATTCGGACTGGCTTGATAGCGCTCGCTTGACATCCTCCCCGACACGGACCGTTCTCTCGACGGCAGCTTACGCGCCTTTCGGCGAAACCTACGCGCAATCCGGCACCGCCGATCTTTCCTTCACCGGCCAGAATCAGGACTCCGTCCCCGGTGACTACGACTTCCTCCACCGCGAATACTCGACCCAGGGCCGCTGGCCCTCACCGGATCCCGCGGGTCTCGGGGCCGTGAATCCGAAAGATCCACAAAGTTGGAATAGGTATGCGTATGTGAAAAACAATCCTCTCAGCTTTGTGGACCCTTTCGGATTGGATTGTATATACGTATTTGATGATCAGATTTGCGTTAAAAATGGAGATTGTTACAGTGAAGGTGATAATGGTTTGTACGTGCCGGGTACTGTCGACTACGCATCCATCGATTCCAATGGGAATTTGACCTACGAATACAACTACCTTGACAGCAACGGCCTTCTAACTTTATCACCAGGCGGTATCAGTGGTTTTGGTGGCTGGGATTGGGGCGATCATAGTCTGGATAATACCTGGCTTGGGCAAATGCGTGATTCCGGCGATCTTCAAGTGATCATTAGCGCCAACGATTGGGTTACGGTCGGTGCAATCTACACGGGTTTAGGCGCCGCAACTGTAGTCGCAAGTCCGATCCTAGCCGAAGGTGCACTCGCTGCGGCAGAGGATCCTGCGACAAGAGCAATGGGTTGCATGATTGCAAATTCAGGAAAGGCCATGCTAGCAACAGGTGTTTCTGCATTTGCGCTCGACGAAGTAGAGAGTGGATTGACAGATGAGCAGAAAACGAACGTGGAGAAGGCTGAACTTTGGACGGGTGGAGCACTGGGAGCTGCAGCGTGCCTAGGAGTGGGCCCTATACCGTGAACATGGCAATTGATCCAGTTAGGTCGCCGCCTTCGCGTAGGATTCTCCGGACTCTGCTTCCATGGGTCATCTTCTTGGGTCTTGGCGGATTGGGGTACAGTCACGTTGCTCACGCAATAAGGCAGGATTTGCTGGAATTCATAGTACTTCTGACCAGTGTCCTTCTTTCGAGCGTGACCGTACTCTTGTGGTCCTTGATTGAGGCGAGTAAGGCAAGGAAAAGATGGCTATGGCTGCTTATTCCTTACGCTTCCTGTTTGTTCATGTATTCACGCGTTGTGGTGTCCGCTGCCAAGCTAATGCGGCATCCAACCCTCGAATCGAGCCACCAGTTTGGCTTGCGTGCCATTGCGTTCTTCAGTCTTATTTTTGTTTGGATCGTCATTGCGCCGGTCCGGGTCTCACGAGAGCCTAATGCCAGATTGCGGAAGTTGCAATTTGCAGTAACTGTTGCGGTTGCTTTGGTCCAAATAATTCTTGGAGTTCAATTTCTTCGTGAGTTAAGGTCCGCAACATCAATTGAGCAGGTTCGTACGTCGATGGGAATGCTTCTTTACGCTGCATTGGCCCTTTATCTCTTTCTAGTTGCCAAAATGCTTCTTCCAAGGACGGTTTTGGATAACGATGCGCTTTCCGCCAAGGAGCAATCAAATGGCAGAGACAACTCTTTTGGACCTTGAGTTTTCGCGCAGGCGCTGCAATCCTGGCTCGGTGTTTGCCCGCAACGCCGAGAGTGTTCCAATGAGCTGCTCCTCACGGATGTTTTCGATTCTGCGACTATCGAGACCTGTACTTTGGGCATGAATTGAGAGCGGAATATCGATAACTAGGGAGGTTGGGCATGGCTTTGCGCTGCGGCAGTTTGGTTCTCGTGTTTCTCGTCATCGTTATAGTCTTGGTACCGAGTTCGGCACAGCTAACCCAAGAGCCGCTAGCCGCGGCAAAGAATCAGGAGACGGTATACCCTAACACCTCCGAGGGCTTGCAAAGCTTGGTTGAAGGCATTCTCCATGCCTCGAGATCGAAGGATACCGCTAAAGAGATTCAACTGATTCATAACCTCTTATTACCCGAGGACAGCAAGTGGTTCTCGGATGAGTTTGGCCCGGGATTTGGTGCAAGCCTAGCTGCAGCATATCGAAGATTGGCACCTAATTTGGGGCAAGACTTACAGGTCATTTTCGAAAACGACGCACAGCAGAACTTGACGAAGCCGAAGATATTCCGCTATTCGGATGCGGCGACTTCGGAATTTCCCATCAACAAATTCCTGAATTGCATGGATGGGATGGTCCCACTCTATCAAACGGCGGTAGACGGGAACAAGACTGCTTTTGGTTTTGCAAAGGATCCGAGCCAAATGGGTAAGATCATCGTAGGCGATCCTCATGGATATTTTGCGTTTGTTCAAGGCGGCTTCCGCTTTATTCCTCAGGAGGTCCTGATGCTGTTGCCCAGAGGGAGACCAGTGCGAATCAAGCTCGACATGGACATGATGAACTCAAAAATCATCAACAAAACGCCGATGCAGGTCCCCCCTGAAGCGATGACGAAACATATTTCAGGAAAAGTTGTGGTTGATCTCATTCTGGATGTGGAGGGAAATATTAGGGAATCGAAGTTGCTAGAAGGCAATTCCGTTCTTGCGAATCCAGTTATGGAGACCGTAAAAAAGTGGAAATTTCAGCCGACGAAGCTCGACGGTGACCCCGTGGAAGTGGAACTCCAGATTCCGTTTTCTTTCGATGTGCATTGATCATACAGGGCCCGGCGCGATTCGGGCACCAAGTACTGCCCTGCGGAGACTGGCTACTGCCTTTCTGCCTCTAGAAAGCGATGAATCTTTTTTGTTATCCGCCCAGGAATGCTGAAGTCGTATGATCTTGTGTACAAATTCAGAGGCAATTCGTACATAACATGAGTAAATCGGACGATGGTACATTTGAAAAGCATAGGTGGCCAAATGAAGACTCTTGTTCTGATTCTGTTTGCGGCTACCATATTGCCGCGCCTGTGTTTTGCTCAGACCAATGTAGAGCAAAGTAAACCCGCACCAGTGGGGTTAACCCAAGAGGGCGACAAATGGGTCGAGCTAACAGTTAAAGGGCTATCGCTTGAGGAAAAAGTCGGCCAGATGCTCCAGATCAGCTACTACAATGACTACTCCAGTTTTGGCAGCCCCGAGTATCGGAGCCTTTGCGATGAAATAAGGAAATATCACATCGGTTCTGTAGTGCTATATGTCCATAGTAATCGTTCGGGGCTGTTACGAGTTTCACCGTTGGAGGCTGCGAAGGTTTCCAACCAGCTTCAACGCGACTCTGAACTTCCTTTGTTGATGGCTGCGGACATCGAGCGCGGAATCGCCCCACGCTTGACTGATGTCCCTTCTTTCCCATGGCCCATGGCTTTTGGAGCCGCGGCTGACCTGCAGGAAGTAGAAGAGTTTGGAGCAGTTACCGCAAGAGAAGCACGGGCCGTCGGCATTCACTGGGCACTTGCACCAGTGGTGGATGTGAATGTGAACCCGGCAAACCCCACTATCAACGACCGCTCATTTGGCGAAGACCCAGAACAAGTGAGCAAGTTAATATCTGCGTTCATCAAGGGAGCACACTCGGCCGGACTGCTTGTCACCGCCAAACATTTCCCGGGTAGCGGAGACGTGTCCATCGACCCACATCACGCTGTTTCTTCGATCGATTCGGGCATGGACCATCTGCAGAGAGTGGAATTTGTGCCCTTCAAAGCGGCCATCGCTGCCAGTGTGGACTCCATAATGCTAGCCCACGCCAGAGTGCCCGCCTTGGACTCAGACATCCAGAAAATTGCCACCATTTCTTCCAAAGTTGTTACCGACACTCTGAAGGGCCAACTGGGGTTCAAAGGTGTGATCGTGACCGATGCTCTGGGGATGCGCGGGATGACTCAGGTCTATGATCCACAGAAGGGTAATCCTCCGGTCCGCGCAGCTGTTGACGCCATCAAGGCCGGATGCGACGTCATCGTGTTGCCCAGTGACCTCGATGGCGCGTTCCATGGCATCATCGACGCCGTTCATAGCGGTGAAATTTCTGAAACGCGCATTGACGACTCCGTGCGCAAGATTCTCGAAATGAAGGCGTCCGTAGGGCTACATAGGAACCGTTTTGTGGACCTTGATCAGGTCGTCGCACTGACCAGCAAGCCGCAGGATATGGCCTTGGCTCAGCATGTTGCTGACGAATCAGTGACGCTCGTCCGGGACAATGGAAAGCTACTTCCCCTTCGCAAACTCTATCTTGCGCCAAAGAAAACAGAAACAGAAAGCGCCGAATCTCCGTCGAAGCATGGACTGACTGTGATCCTGCTCGCGGAGGGTCTGGAGGACACTCACGGGCGCGAATTTGAACGAGAAGTAAGGCTTAGACGACCGGATGCGGCGATCTTTCGTTTCGATCGCCGATTTTCCGGTTCAATGATTCAAGAGCTGCTAAAGGCAGTCAACGATGCAGATCAAGTTGTTCTTGCAACGTATGTGATCCACGAAGCTACAAGACAAGCCGTAATCAATGGAAAAGAGGAAAAGTATTTCGGCATACGCGGCATCGGAGGACGTTTATTCAAAGAGATTGTCATAAAATATCCAGAAAAAACCGCTGTAGTTGCCCTCGGTAGCCCGTATCTAGTCGAGAGCTTCCCGCAGATCCAAATTTACATCTGCGCCTATGCCATGGCCACGACATCCGAGATCAGCATTGTCAAGGCTCTCTTTGGCGAAATCCAAAACCACGCGACGCTTCCAGTAACGCTTCCTGGCGTCGCTCCACGCGGCTTCTCACTTCCCTGGCCAACTCACTCGCAGTTGAAGTCCTTGAACCAAGATACCTGGTGACCTTGATAAGCTCCCGGGCTCCGCGCACGGAATCATACGACACCATGTAATCGATCATCTGAATCCGCGTTTTTTTTGAACTTCGAACGAAAAATAGATAAAGAAACATCCGTCATCTTCTGTGCCGCAGGCACAGGATTCTCATCCTTCATTCATCTGTTGTAAGTTTTCTAGCCCAAGGCGGGAAGTGTGGGACCTCGGCCGATAGCAACGACCGAGGTCCCCAAACGTTCACCCTCGTCGGGTAAACCAACCAAACG
>Ga0137394_10004211_pt1 | contig 10897 bp, 10 predicted proteins | sample czobulk116metaG_FD_108278 | JGI IMG/M metagenome (GOLD analysis project Ga0137394, IMG submission 108278) | Vadose zone soil microbial communities from Angelo Coast Range Reserve, California, USA - czobulk1.16 metaG | ecosystem: Environmental > Terrestrial > Soil > Vadose zone | place: USA... | reverse complement strand
GGGAGTCGCTCCCCGACTTGCTGCGGGAGTTAGGCTTTGCGGCCCTGGCCTTCTCCTCGGCGGAAGCGTTCCTCGCATCCGATCGCGTCCACGAGACCAAGTGCTTGGTCCTCGACATCCTGATGCCCGGGGGAATGTCAGGACCCGATCTCCAACGAGAATTGACGCGTCGCCGCCAACAGATTCCGACCGTCTTCATCAGTGCCAACGGAGATGAGACCGTCCGTCAACGATTGCTCGCAGAGGGAGCCGTGGCATGTCTGTTCAAGCCGTTCAGCGAGACGGCTCTGCTTGAGGCGATCAATGACGCACTTGGAGTGAGCTGAGGGATCCGCGAAGCGAGGGCCTCCACTTATGACGGACGCCATGCCAACGGTGTTCGTTGTTGATGACGATATCTCGGTACGCGAATCGCTGGAATTGCTGATTCGCTGCGCCGGCTGGCAGGCGGAGACATTCGTGTCGGCACAGGAATTCCTGTCTCGCCCACGAGTTCTTGCTCCGAGCTGCCTGGTACTGGACGTTGGTCTTCCGGACCTCAATGGTCTCGACCTGCAGAAGCGCGTCGCCGTCGATCGGACTGACATGCCGATCATCTTCATCACCGGTCACGGTGACGTGCCAATGACGGTGCAGGCGATGAAGGCCGGGGCCGTCGAGTTCCTCACGAAGCCATTCGGCGACGAGGTGCTGTTGAGCGCCATCCGGAGCGCCATCGAGCACAGTCGCGCTGCCCTCAGTCACGAGGCGGAGATCCGGGTGCTCCGGGAGTCTTACTCGTCACTCAGCCCTCGCGAGCGGGAAGTCATGGCGTTGGTCGTGTCCGGCCGGTTGAATAAACAGGTCGGTGGCGAGCTCGGCATCAGCGAGATCACGGTGAAGGCCCACCGAGGGAACGTGATGCGAAAAATGAAAGCCGGCTCGCTCGCCGACCTGGTCAAGATGGCTGCGAGCCTCCGTCTCGCACCTGCGGCGCCTCGAGAGCAACCTCCCTCCGCTCGTCGTCCCTCCGTTCCTTGAGACCTTGGTCTAAGAGACCTTCGTCTAATTGTTGCACGCGTTGCCTCCCGCCATCGTGTAGTCGTCGAGAGTGGACGACTATCCGTTTCGAGGTGATGAGCCATGACGACCACAATCGCGGTGCGCATGCCGAACCACCTCTACTTGCAACGACTCCGTGTCCTCGGCGCGTGGTGGCGGCTGGGGTCCAGCGCCCTCAACCCGGAGCTGCTCATTGAGCACGTAGCTTACGGAGCGCTTCGCGAAGGGTATACGTCATGCGACGTGCCGGCCGGTCGGCGCTGAGCCTGGGCGTGCGCACCGCCCTCCTGGCGCTCGGCCTCGCCGCCTTGCTCGCCGCCTTGCTCGCAGCGCGGTCGGCTCACGTGTCCGTTTGCGGAGATGGCCCCAGTCCTGATTCCTCCCATATGACCGTCAATTGCGCCTGAGCCTGGAGGTGTGGCCAGGCGGTATGCGCTTATGAAGTTCCTGATACCTTCCCTGACTCCTGCGTCATCGTTGGTGTGCCGGAACCCCTTGATGGCCCTGAGGCTCCATCGAGCAGAAGCGTCGTAACGCCTCTGCATGCCTGCGAGAACTCCCAGTTCCGCGTAGCTACTCGCTGCACCATGCTCGTTCCCGCGCGATTCACTTACCTCGAGAGATTTCTTAAACCGGCATTCAGCTAACTCGAACGCTTTTTGACTCAGGGGGCGGGAACCTTTCTGGTTCTGTAGTTCATTCATGAACTACAGAACGGCTGAGGCACGAACCAGATCGGAGCGGGAACACTTGCGCGGAAGAATCGAGGCACTCATCGTTGCGGCGACGCTGATCGCCGGCCGGACGGGAGCCCTCGCCCAAGCTCCGCTGCCCGCGCCGGGCCCGAGCGTCGCGCTCTTCCCATCGTTGCTCGCCGACCCCAAGGAGCCGCAATTCTTCGCCACCTATCTGTGGCAGCGCTCCTCGCGGCTCGGGTCCAGACTCGGCTCCGTCGGATTCGGCCAGACGTTCGGCGTCCTCGGGACACGAGACTGGCAGCTTTCGATCGCCGCCGGGGTGTTTTCACAGTTCGACCTGTCGTCCTCGACCGCCGACTTGATGAACACCGACTACCTCGTCGGCCTCCCGCTGGCCTACCGGCGCGGTGGCACGACGATGCGCCTGCGCCTCTACCACCAGAGCTCGCACCTCGGCGATGAGTACATGATCCACGCGCACGCGCAGCGCGTGGACCTGAGCTTCGAGGCCGGCGAGCTGCTGCTCTCACGCGAGCTGGCACATTGGCGAGTGTACGGCGGCGGCGAGTACCTGTTCACCCACTCCCCAGCCGATCTGAAGCCCGGCGTGCTCCATGCCGGCCTCGAATACCGCCAGCCCGGGTCGCTGGTGCGGCTCGGCGGGCTCGCCGCGGGGCGGCTCGTGGCGGCGTTGGACGGCAGATCGGTGCAGGACCGCGGCTGGCAGATCGGCTGGAGCTTCGTCACCGGGCTCGAGCTGGCCGACCCGCTCATCGTGCCGGGATCCGGGTGGCGGTGGAGCCTGCTCCTGAAAGGCTACAGCGGGCCCTCGCCGTACGGGGAATTCTTCCGGGACCGCGTGTCGTCGCTCGGCTTCGGGCTGGGGTTGAGCTTGTGACACACGCGTCGGCTTCGGGAACCTTTGGGGTATATAGTTCATTCATGAAGCATCGGACACAAGCAACGCCGCCACACGGCGTTTTCCCTGGGGCCAACGCCCCGAACTCATCGCCCGTTCTGGAGGGTATCATGGTGAAGCGTACGATCTCCTTGTTCTCCGTGGCGCTGGCCCTAGCGGTGGCGCCCTCCGCGCTGCTCGCTCAGGCGAGCATCCCGCTGTCCGCGAGCAGCCGTCCCGTTTATGACGCCGTGACCGTGGCCGGCGCCGTTGGCGGCCTGTCCGGCGCCGCCAACCTGAACCAGGCCGGCACCGCCGATTGGCGGCTCGGTTGGGCCGCGTCGCTCGATGCGACCGGATGGCTCAACGACTACGTCGGCGTCCGCGCCAGCGCTGGCTGGGCCCAGGACAGCATTCGCGGCGCCACCCTCACCGGCCGCGGGAAGCTCAACAAGTTCACCTACGACGGCGACGTCGTCCTGCGCTATCCCGTGCGCGCCGGCTCGGGCACACTCAGCCCGTACCTGCTCGGCGGCCTGGGCGCGATCAGCGTCCACCAGCTCGGCTCGGACAGCACCTGGTCCAAGTTCGCCGGCAACTATGGGGTGGGTTTCGAGTACCGCTTCCGGCGCGTCGGCATTCGCGCCGAGGGCCGGGACTTCGTGTACAAGTTCGACCGGTACGGGTTCGACAAGACGCAGCACGACATCGCCTGGCAGGGCGGCCTCACGCTGTCCTTCTAGACGTCGTTCACCCGAACGGGTGGGAGGACCCACCCGTTCGGGTGAAAGTGCGCTGGCCGTACAACCTCCGCGGAACCTTTCCCGCACATAGTTCATTCCTGCACTATCACCCTGCTCGGTCTAGTTGGAGCACCACACGGAGAGGATTCACAATGACGCGTTCGATCAAACCGCTTGCATGGGTCCTGGTTGGAGTGGGCGCACTCGTCCTCACGGCCGGCGCCGCCGTGTTCCGCCGGCCCCCCAGTGCCCCCGCAGCTCCACCTCCTTCGGAAGTGTCCGTCCTGACCGTCGTTCCCGAGACCGTTGCGGCGCGCTACGAGTACGTCGGCCAGGCCGAGGCCTCGCGCTCGGTCGAAGTGCGCTCCCAGGTCACGGGCGTGGTCGTCGCGCGACCATACGCGGAAGGCACGGACGTCGCCAAGGGCACGCTGCTGTTCCGGATCGACCCCACGACCTACGAGGCCGCCTACCGCAGTGCCCAGGCGCGGCTCGAGAACGCCGAGCGGAATCTCGCGCGGCTGAAATCGCTGCTCGCGTCGCGCGCCGTCGCCCAGAAGGACGCCGACGACGCCCAGACGGCGTTCGATCAGGCGCAAGCGGCGGTCGACCAGACGAAGAAGGATTACGACGACACGTTCGTCCGCGCCGAGATCACCGGTCGCGTCGGCCGCGCCCGGCTCGAGCTGGGCGCCCGCGTGACGGGACCCGGCGATCTGCTCACGACGGTCGAGCAGGTCGACCCGATCTACGTGAACTTCAGCCCCTCGGACCAGGACATTCTCCGCTGGCGGCGCGACGCCGCGACCGGTCAGCTGCTGATGCCACACGCCCTGTCGGTGCAGGTGGTGCTCGCCGACGGGACCGTCCTGACCGACGCTGGTAAGCTGAATTTCGTGGACCTCGCGTTGCAACCGGAGACCGGAACGCAGCAGCTCCGCGCGGTGCTGCCGAACCCGCAGCACGTGCTGCTCCCGGGACAATTCGTGCGGGTGCGGCTGCTCGGCTTGAAGATCCCGAAGGCGATTCTGGTCCCGCAGCGCGCCGTGCAGCAGGGGCTGAGTGGCGCGTTCGTGTACCTGGTGGCTGACGGCAAGGTCGCGGTGCGCAACGTGGTCGCGACGTCCTGGGATGCCGGATCGTGGCTGATCGCGGAAGGGCTGCAGGCGGGGGACCGCGTGATCGTGGATGGCGTGCAGACGGCGGCTCCCGGCGTGCCGGTCAAGCCGGTGGCCTACCAGCCGGCCGCGGACAGCGCCGCGAGGGTCCCGTGAGCAACGCCCCGCAGATCCGCAACCTCTTCATCCGGCGCCCGATCTTCTCGGGCGTCATCTCGATCGTGATCGTGCTGCTGGGGCTGTTCGCGCTCCGCAAGCTCCCGGTGAACAGCTACCCGGCGCTCACGCCGCCAGAGATCCAGGTCCAGGCGGTGTACCCGGGCGCGACCGCGCAGGACGTCGCCGCTGCCGTGGCTGCGCCGATCGAGCAGCAGCTGTCGGGGCTCGACGGCTTGCTCTACTACAAGTCGTCGAACTCGAGCGCCGGCGTCATGAACCTGTCGGTCTACTTCGACATCTCGCGCAACCCGGACCTCGCGGCGGTGGACGTGCAGAACCAGGTCGCGCTCGCCGAACCGCAGCTGCCCCAGGAGGTGGTGCGCAACGGGATCACCGTGCAGAAGCGCCAGACGAGCGTCCTCCTGGTCGGCGCGCTCAGCGCGGACGACCCGCGCTTCGACGCCGAATACCTGAGCAACTACTCGAAGATCTACGTCCAGGACGAGCTCAAACGCATTCCCGGCGTGGGCGACGCGCAGACGCTCGGCCAGCTCGAGTTCTCGATGCTCCTGAGCCTCGACCCCGATCGCATGGCGCAGCTCGGGTTGACCGTGTCGGACGTCGCCGGCGCGGTGCAGGAGCAGAACGCGACGAACCCGGCCGGGCGCATCGGGCGCGAGCCCTCGCCGCCGGGCACCCAGCTCACGATCCCCGTGGTCACCGCCGGCCGCCTCACGGATGCCGCCGACTTCGGGCGGATCATCGTGCGGGGGCGGCCGGACGGCTCGCTGGTGCGCGTCAACGACATCGGGGAGATTCGGTTGGGGGCCCGCAATTATGACGTGGTGGGGCGGCTCGACGGCAAGCCCACGGCGCTGTTCCTCGTGTTCCTGCGACCCGGCGCGAACGCGCTCCAGGTCAAGCAGGCGGTGCTGCAGCGCATGGACCAGCTGGCCAAGAGCTTTCCCGCCGGCGTCCGGTGGTCGGTACCGTTCGACACCACCCCGTACATCACCGCCTCCATTTACGAGGTCGTGAAGACGCTGTTCGAGGCCATGCTGCTCGTGACCCTGGTGGTCTTCGTCTTCCTGCAGAGCTGGCGGGCCACGCTCATCCCCGTTCTCGCCGTGCCCGTCTCCGTGATCGGCGCCTTCTTCGGGATGCAGGTGCTGGGCTTCTCGATCAACCTGCTCACGTTGTTCGGCCTGGTGCTGGCGATCGGCATCGTGGTGGACGACGCGATCGTCGTGATCGAGAACGTGGAGCGCATCATGGCGAGCGAGGGCGTGTCGCCCGCGGTGGCGGCGGACCGCGCCATGCGCCAGGTGAGCCGGGCCCTGATCGCGATCGTGCTGGTGCTGTGCTCCGTCTTCGTCCCCGTAGCCTTCCAGGGGGGCATCACGGGCCTCATGTACCGACAGTTCGCCATCACGATCGCGATCGCGGTCGTCCTCTCGGGCATCGTGGCGTTGACGCTCACGCCAGCGCTGTGTGCCGTGCTGCTCAAGCCCACTGACCCCGGACGCAAGTCCCGGTCCCCGCTGAGCCGGTTCTTCTCGGGGTTCAACCGTGGCTTCCGGGCCTTCACGGAGCGCTACCTCGGCGCGGCGGGCCGTGTGATCGACCGCCCCCGCACGTTCTTCGCCGCCTTTGGGGTCGTCGTCGCGCTCGTCTTCGTGCTCGTCCGCACCGTGCCCAGCGGGTTCATCCCCAGCGAGGACAAGGGGATCTTCGCGATGCTCGTCGCGCTGCCGGACGACGCCTCCCGCCAGCGGACCGAAGGCGTCGTCGCCGGGATCGAAGCCTTCCTCAAACAGCAGGCCGCCGTCTATCACGTCGTGGCGTTCGTCGGGCTGGACTTCATCCAGAACGCGAACCAGACGAACGCCGCGATCGTCTTCGTCAGCATGAAGCCCTGGGACCAGCGCACGTCCCGAAAGGACCAGATCAACGCGGTGCTCGGCGCCGTGAACGGCTATCTGTTCGGGATGCGCAACGCACGCGGGTTTGCGTTCAATCTGCCGGAGATCATCGGGCTGGGCACGACCGCGGGACTCGAGATGAACTTGCAGGATCGCGGAGTGAACGACGTGCAGCGGTTCGGCGCGCTCGTCAATGATTTCACGCGCGCGGCCAACGGGCAGCCGGAGCTGCGGGGCGTGTACTCGACTTTGCGCGTGAACACGCCGCAGCTCTACGTCCAGGTGGACCGGGAGAAGGCGAAGGCGCTGGGGGTCTCCTTGACGGACCTGTTCCAGACGCTGCAGGCGTTCCTCTCGACGCTGTACATCAACGACTTCAACCTATACGGGAAAACGTACCGGGTGCAGGCGGAGGCGCAGCCCAGGTTTCGTCAGACGCCGGAGGACATCGGCCGCCTGTACGTGCGTGGTCCCAATCAGCAGATGGTGCCGGTCTCGGCGCTCACGCACACGGAATTCCGGGTCGGGCCGAGCGTCCTGACGCGCTTCAACGGGTTCACGTCGGCGCTGGTGATTGGCGCGCCCGCGCCGGGCAAGAGCTCCGGCCAGATGCTCGACGCGGTCGACCGGCTGGTGCGGGAGAAGTATGCCGGTCAGGGTGTGGGCTACGCGTTCAGCGGCCAATCGTACCAGGAGCGCGCCTCGGGCGGTCAGGGCGGCCTGGTGTTAGTCCTCGGGCTCGTGATGGTGTTCCTGGTGCTCGCGGCGCAGTACGAGAGCTGGTCGATTCCGTTCGCGGTGCTCCTGGCTGTGCCGTTCGGCACGCTCGGCGCGCTGCTCGGCGTCTGGCTGCGCGGCATGCCCAACGATGTGTATGTCCAGATTGGCCTCATTGTCGTGGTCGGCCTCGCCGCGAAGAACGCGATCCTGATCGTCGAGTTCGCGAATGAGCTGCGGGCGCAAGGTCGCTCCATCAAGGAAGCGGCCCTCGAGGCGGGGCGCGAGCGGCTGCGGCCGATCCTGATGACGTCGTTCGCGTTCATTCTCGGCGTTGCCCCGCTCTTGACGTCAAGCGGCGCCGGGGCCGCGAGCCGCCATTCGATTGGCACGGGCGTGTTCTTCGGGATGCTGGTCGCGACGGCCGTCGGGATCTTTTTCATCCCCTTGTTCTTCGCGGTGATTCGGGGCTTGAGCGAGCGGGGCCTGTTCCGCCGCGGTGCGAGTGCCGTCGTCCCGCAGTCCGCGCCGGTCGCGGTGGAGGGCGACTGAGATGCGCCGCATCGTCTTGCTCGCCTCTCTCGCGCTGATCGCCCTCGTGGAGGCGTGCGCGGTGGGCCCGCGCTATCGCCGCTCCCCCGTCGGCATGCCCGACGGCTGGCGGCGCCCGGCGGCGGCGGAAGACTCGCTGCGGTCGTTTTACGACTCGCTGCGCACAGCACGCGACACGCTGCTCCCGCCGGGGACGGACACGGCGCGCGTGCCGTTCGCGTACGATACGACACTACCGGGGCCGCGCGGGGACTCGGGCGCAGCGCTGCGGTGGCTCGACCTGATCCAGGACTCCGTGCTGCGCCAGCTCGTGGACACGAGCCTACGGGCGAACCGCGACGTGCGAACCGCGCTCGCCGTGATCGACGAGTTCCGCGCCCAGTACCGGGCCACGCGGGGCGCGCTGCTGCCCGAGCTGACGGCCAACGGGCAGGCCGGTCGCAACCAACAGGTGTTCGGCACGTTCGGGTCGTTCACCTTCGATACGTACCGGGCGACGGCCGACCTGAGCTGGGAGCTCGATCTCTGGGGCCGGCTGCGCCGCAACACCAGCGCCGCGCGCTCGGATCTCGTGGCGCGGGAGGAAGACCGGCGCGCGCTGCAGTTGTCGCTGATCGGCGACGTGGCGACGGCGTACTTCGATCTGCGAGCGGCCGACTTGAACCTCGCGATCGCGCGCCGCACGCTCGACTCGCGGCGGCAAACGCTCGCGCTCGCCCGGCAGCGACTCGACCGCGGCTTGATCTCGGAGCTGGACGTCCGCCAATTCGAGGCCGATGTGGCGACGCCCGCGGCGAGCGTCGCCGACCTGGAGCGGCAGGTGGCCCAGCAGGAGAACGCCCTGAGCGTCCTAGTCGGCCACAACCCCGGCGCCATCCGCCGGGGCCGCGCGCTCAAGGAGATGGCGGCCCGGATCCCGGTCCCCGCGGGCGTACCGTCCGCGCTGCTCGGCAACCGGCCGGACGTGCGGAGCGCCGAAGCGACGCTCCGCGCCGCCACCGCGCGGATCGGCGTGGCGCAAGCCGCCTGGTTGCCGACCTTCACGATCACCGGGCAGTACGGCACCCAGAGCACGGAGTTCTCCAAGTGGTTCGGCTCCGGGACGAATATCTGGCAGGCGTTCGCCGGCGTCTCGATCCCGCTGTTCAGCCAGGGCCGGCCGGGGGCGGGCGAGCAGGTCAACATCGCCCGGGCGCGAGCCTCGCAGGCACGGGCACGCTACGAGCAAACCGTGCTGGTCGCGCTGCGCGAAGTGGAGGATGCGCTCGTGGGACTGCGCACCGCCCAGGATCGCAGCGCGGCGCAGGAGCGCCAGGTGATCGCGCTGCGCCGGGCGCTCGAGCTCGCCACCATGCGATACCAGAACGGCGTGTCGAGCTACCTCGACGTGCTGGACGCGCAGCGCGGCCTGTTCGGGGCGGAGCTCGCCCTCACCCAAGCGGAGCGGGACCAGCTCGTCTCGGCGGTGCAGCTGTATCGCGCCGTCGGCGCCGGGTGGCCCGCCGCCAAGCAATGAGCCATAATCGGGCGATCCGTACGCGTTCCCGAAACGGCGCGCGCCGCCCGGCGGCCGACTCCCTCGTGTTCTCGTTCCTGAGCGCGGCCGATGCGGTCGAGGCACGCCTGGAAGCGGCCTTGAGCCCGACCGGGTTGTCGCTCGCGAAGCTCGCGGTGCTGCATTTTCTTGCGGATGCGAAGCAAGCGTTGCCCTTATCCGAGCTGGCCGCGCGCCAGCACTGCGTGCGCTCCAACATCACCCAGCTGGTCGATCGCCTCGAGCAGGACGGTCTGGTCCGCCGGCGCGCCGATCTCGACGACCGCCGCAGTGTCCTGGCCGAGCTCACGCCGGCGGGCCGGCAGGCGCATGCCAAGGCCGTAGGCGCGCTGGCCGGCGCGCAACGCGCCATCGTGAGAGCGCTCGAGGCGGGCGAGGCGACGAGCCTCCAAAACGCCCTCGGCGCGCTGTCTTCCTGACTCGTTCTCCCACCATCGAAAGGAGATTTCCGTGGTCTAACTCGTCCGCGTAGGTCGATTCCTTTTTGCCGCGATCTTGCGGTATTATTTTCATTCATGAACCATCGCGCGCGGAAGCGCCCACGGCGCTCGCCGGCCCCCGACAAGCTGGTCTTCTCCCTCCTCAGAGCTGCGGGAGAGGTCGAGTCGCGGCTCGAAGCGGCCCTGAGTCCCTCGGGGCTGTCCCTGGCCAAGCTGGGGTTGCTCCGCGTGCTGGCCGAAGCGAACGAGCCGCTGCCGCTCTCCGAGCTGGCTCAGCAGCAGCGCTGCGTGCGATCCAACATCACGCAGATTGTGGATCGGCTCGAGAAGGACGGGCTGGTCCGCCGCCGCGCCGACGCGGACGACCGTCGGAGCGTGCGCGCCGGCCTCACGCCGGCCGGGGAGCGGGCCTACGCCAGGGGGATGCGGGCGCTCGCCCAGGCGCAGCGCGCCATCAAGAGCTCGCTCAAATCAACAGACGCGAGTAGTCTCCAGGCCGCCCTCGAAACCCTGGCGCGCTGAGGGCCCGCGCTCGGATTCTCGAGCCAGCCGCCGGTATAGCCGACGTCGGTGTCGATCACGCCTGGGACGTCGCGCAGAATATCCTCGACACTCCAGAAGCAGCCGCCGGCGAGCACAGCTACCTCGGTCTGTTTCCCCGTGGCGACCGCTGAACTGTCGTTCTGTCGTGCTCATTCATGATGGGCTTTCGCGTCGCTTAGTCCTCGCGAGCGACAGGTAATGACGCGCGTCGTATCCGGCCGATTGAACAAACAGGTCGGCGGCGAGCTGGGAATCAGCGTGATCACCGTGAAGGCACACCGTGGCCGGGTAATGCGCAAGATGAACGCTGATTCCCTCGCCGATCTAGTCAGGATGGCCGCTGCTCTTGATCTGCACGCCGGTCCTCACGCTTGACGCTGCGAGGAACTCCTGCACCGCGGCGATCGTCGCCGCGGGCGCTTCCTCCATCAGCCAGTGGCCGGCGTTCGGCACGACGAGTTCCTGCACGTTCGTCGCCGCGTTGCGCATGACGACTGCCACGTTGGCGCCG
>Ga0137394_10004210_pt1 | contig 10897 bp, 12 predicted proteins | sample czobulk116metaG_FD_108278 | JGI IMG/M metagenome (GOLD analysis project Ga0137394, IMG submission 108278) | Vadose zone soil microbial communities from Angelo Coast Range Reserve, California, USA - czobulk1.16 metaG | ecosystem: Environmental > Terrestrial > Soil > Vadose zone | place: USA... | reverse complement strand
TGGGAACTTTGGTTCCCATCCGGAGCGCACGGTATCCAATCGTTGGGGGACACGCATTGCGGGTCCGGCCGCGGGTCCGAGCGGTCGGCCACCGAGTAGGGGACATGATGAGTGGCGGGGCCGAGGCATGCCGATTGCTGCTCAGCCGCGCATGCTGGCCATCGTGTTCTGGATTGCCGTGGGTTGCATCCTGCACACCTACGTGATCTACCCGCTCCTGCTCGTGGCGCTGGACGCGATCTCGCAGGCGCGCAGCGCCTGGGGCTACCTGGGCGGCAACGAGCGCCGCCGGCCGCCTGCCCAGCTCGGCCTGCCGCACGTGTCGGTCCTGATCGCCGCCTACAACGAGCAGCAGTGCATCGGCCAGCGGATCGAGAATCTGCTCGCCCAGGACTACCCGGCCGACAAGCTGGAGATCCTGGTCGGGTCCGACGGTTCGACCGACGAGACCGACGCGATCGTGCAGCACCATGCCGCCCGCGGCGTGAAGCTGTCCCGCGCGGAGCGGTCCGGGAAGGCCGGGGTGCTCAGCCGCCTGGTCGCCCTCGCCAAGGGCGAGGTGCTGGTGATGACCGACGCCAACACGCAATTCGAGCGCGACGCCATCCGCCGCCTGGTCCAGCCGCTGCGCGACGACCAGGTGGGCCTGGTCTGCGGGCGCCTGCGGCTGCACTCGCCGGCCGGCGCGCCGGTGGCGGAGGGCGCTTACTGGAAGCTGGAGAGCCTGCTCAAGCTCTACGAATCCCGGCGCGGGTGCGTGATGGGCGCCAACGGCGGCATCTACGCCGTGCGCAGGGAGCTCTTTCCACCCCTGCCGGCCGGGACGGTGGTGGACGACTTCGTCGCCGCCCTGCGCGTGCTCGCGGCGGGATCGAAGGTCTGCTACGAGCCCGAGGCCGTAGGGCATGAGGAGGCGGCGCCGGATCACGCCGGCGAATACCGCCGCCGGGTTCGCATCGCCGCGGGCTGCTTCCGGGCGCTCTCGCAGTACCGGGACCTGCTCTCGCCGCGCCACGGGTTCACCGCGTTCGCCCTCTGGTCGCACAAGGTGCTGCGCTGGTTCGTGCCACACGCCATGGTGGCGGCGCTGGTCTGCAACGTCTTCCTCACCCGCTCGGACACGTTCTACACGCTGACGCTGCTCGCGCAGTGCGGGACGTACGCGCTGGCGACGCTGAGCCTGCTCGGCATGACGCCGCGCCACGTCCGCGCGGTGGCCGACGCCGCCGCGCACTTCGTGGAGATGAACGCCGCGCTGCTGGTCGGCTTCGTGAGATACAGCCGGGGGGCCCAGGGGCAGACCTGGGTCCGAACCGACCGCCCCGCGCGCGCGGCCTGAACGCGCCCGCTCAGTGGGTCACCTCGAGGGCGGCCATGCTGCGCCCCGGCGGGGGAGGGGGCAATCGACTGCTGGTCGCATGCTCCCATGCAAAGAAAACGGCCCGCCAGTCTCACCCTGGCGGGCCAATTGGTGACCCCAACGGGATTCGAACCCATGTTTGAGGCGTGAGAGGCCTCCGTCCTAGGCCGCTAGACGATGGGGCCGCCTTTCCTTTGCCGCCCGCGGCTCTGACTCCGCAGGATCAGTATCACATGGTTGGGGGACCAGGATTCGAACCTGGATAGTAAGAGTCAGAGTCTTACGTCCTGCCGTTAGACGATCCCCCACTGCAAAAACGGGGACGCGCTTGGTACTGAAGGCCGCCCGCTTTGTCAAGGCGACTTGGGCTTCCCTTTGGCAGGCGGCGGCGCGGTTGGAGCCGGCTGCGCGGGGGCGAGAATGTACACCCGGACCTCGCCGCGCCCCGCCTCGTACAGGTTCACGCCCTCCCACTCGCCGCGCTCGGAGTTCTCGATGTGCATGGCCCGGACCGCGGTCTGGCTGTGCAGGGTCCGGCGGAGGAACTTCGCGGGCGGGTAGGCGCGCCGGTAGAACCGGACCGTCTCGTCCCAGGGGCTGGGCAGGCGGTAGCGATCGTCGTCGATCTTCACCGCCCCGTCCGGGAGGATGAATCCTCGGGCCTTGAAGCCCTCGGTGGCGGCGATGGCCGGGGCCGCGGCGGCGAGGATCAGCGCGATCAGGATCGATCTCATCTGGCCTTCTCCAGCGCGGCGTCGATGCGCCGCAGCGCCCGGTCCTTGCCGAGCAGGGCGACCGTCTCGAACAGCGGAGGACTCACCGTGGTCCCGGTGACCGCGACGCGGACCGGCTGGGCCAGCTTGCCGAGGCCCACGCCCTTCTGCTCGGCGAGGCCGCGGAAGGCCTGCTCCATCGCCTGCGGGCCTTGGCCAAAAGTAAGGTCGATCAGCGCGCGCGCCTCCGCCAGGAGCGGCAGCGTCTCGCGCGTGAGGTGCTTCGCCACCGCCTTGTCGTCGTAGGCCGGCAGCTCGGGCGCCATGTACGCGCGCCAGGCGTCGCGGATCTCGTTCAGGTGCCGCGCCCGCCCCTGCATCAGGGCGGCGAACTCCGGTGGAACGCCGACGATCCTCGCCAGCTCGTCAGCGGGCGTCTTCTGGATCCACTGCTGGCTGAGCCACTCGAGCTTCTGCGGATTGAACACGCCCGCGTTGGCGCCCACGTGCGCCCAGTCGAACTTCTCGATCAGCTCCGGCAGCGTGAAGATCTCCTGGTCTCCGTGCGACCACCCCAGGCGCGCCAGGTAGTTGAGCAGCGCGCCCGGCAAATAGCCGTCGTCCCGGTACTGCAGCACGCTCACCGCTCCGTGGCGCTTGGACAGCCGCTGCTTGTCGGCGCCGAGGATCATCGGCAGGTGCGCGAACGCCGGCACCGCGTAGTCCAGCGCCTGGTACATGAGGATCTGGCGGGGCGTGTTCACCACGTGGTCGTCGCCGCGGGCCACCATGGTGATCCCCATCTCGATGTCGTCGACCACCGCGCCGAAGTTGTAGAGCGGCACGCCGTCGGCCCGGAGGATCACCTCGTCCTGCATGTCCTTGTGGGGCACGGTGATCTCGCCCTTCACCAGGTCCTTGAACGTGGTCGCGCCCTCGTCCGGCATGCGGAAGCGCACCACCGCCCCAGGCGTCCCCTTGGGGAGGTTCTTGTCCCGGCAGGTGCCCGGGTACTTGAACCCGCGCTTCTCTTTCGCCGCCTGCTCGCGCAGCCGGTCCAGCTCCTCCTTGGTGCAGTCGCAGCGGTACGCCTTGCCCTTGGCGATCAGCGCCTCCGCGTGCTTCTGGTAGGTGGCGAGCCGCTGCATCTGGAAGTAGGGCGCGTGCGGTCCGCCCACCAGCGGGCCCTCGTCCCAGTCCAGGCCGAGCCACTGCATGCCCTGGAGGATGGCCAGTTCGCTCTCCTGCGTGCTGCGGGACTGGTCGGTGTCCTCGATCCGCAGGATGAACTTGCCCTTCTGCTGCCGCGCCCAGAGCCAGTTGAACAGCGCGGTGCGGGCCCCGCCGATGTGCAGGTATCCGGTGGGAGAGGGGGCGAAGCGGACGCGGACCATAGGGGCAGGCGAGATAGCAGAAGTTATAGTGCGCCGCCATGTGGATGCTCGCCCTGGTGCTCGCCTTCCCCGCCGTCTCGCCCCGCGGCGTGGTCGCGGCCGCCCACCCGCTCGCCGCGGAAGCCGGCGCTTCCGTGATGCGCCGGGGCGGAAACGCCGTGGACGCGGCGGTGGCGGCCGCCTTCGCGCTCAACGTGGTGGAGCCGAAGAGCTCCGGCATCGGCGGCGGCGGCTTCGCGGTCGTCTACACGGCGAAGGATCGGCAGGTGCACGTGATCGACTTCCGGGAGGTCGCGCCGCTCGCCGCCCGGCCGGACATGTACCTGGTGGGCGGCCAGCCCCGGCAGGACCTCGCCAACGCCGGACCGCTCAGCGTGGCCGTGCCGGCGGCGGTGAAAGGATACGCGGAGTTGGTCCGGCGGTTCGGCAAGAAGCCCCTGGCCCAGATCACCAGCCCCGCCGAGCAGATCGCAACGCGCGGCTACCAGGTGAGCATCAGCTATGTCGAGGCCGCGCAGCACCGCCTCGACTGCCTGGCCGCGGACCCGGAGGCGGCGCGCATCTTCCTGCGCCGCGGAGAGGATGGGGAGTACGAGGTCAAGGATCCGGGGGACAAGCTGATCCAGCCCGACCTCGCGCGCACGCTTCACGCCATCGGCGAGAAGGGGCCCGACGCCTTCTACAAGGGCAGGATCGCGCGGAGCATCGTCGACACGCTCGCCTCGCGCGGCGGCATCCTCACGCTCCAGGATCTCGCCCGCGTGCAGGTGCGCGAGCGGCGGCCGCTGGAGTCGACCTACCGCGGCCATCGCGTCGTCACCATGCCGCTGCCTTCCAGCGGTGGATTCATCCTCGCGGCGCTCCTCAACGTGCTCGAGCGCGAGGACCCGCGGGCCGGCGGCTACCGTCCCGAGCGGTTCCTGCACGTGATGGTGGAGGCCGAGAAGCGGCTGTACGCGCTCCGGCAGAAGATCGGCGATCCCGACTTCAACCCGGGCGCTCTGGACCGGGTGCGGGCCATGACCACCAAGGACTTCGCCGGAGAGATCTGGCGCCAGATCGGCGACCGCGCCACGCCGGCGGCGCAGGTGCTGGTGCCGGCCGAGCACGGAACGACCCACGTCTCGGCCGTCGACGAAGAGGGCAACGCGATCGCGCTCACCACCACCGTCAACGACGCCTTCGGCTCCTGCGTGGTCCCCAAGGGCACCGGCTTCTTGCTCAACGACCAGATGGACGACTTCGCGGTGGCGCCGGACGTCTCCAACGCCTACGGGTTGCGCTCCGGAGCCGAGAATGCGCCGGCGCCGGGAAAGGTCCCGCTGTCTTCCATGGCCCCGACGCTGGTGTTCGCGCCGGACGGTTCGCTCCTGTTGGCGATCGGATCCTCCGGAGGCGGAACCATCCCCACCACCGTGGCCCAGGCGATCGTCCACCTGGTCGACGACCGGATGCCGGTCGATCGCGCGATCGCCCAGCCCCGCCTGCACCACAACCTCTTCCCGGACGTGGTGCGCGTCGAGCCCAACGGCCTGGAGGCGGCGACCGCCCGCGCGCTGGAGGCGCGGGGGCACCAGCTGCGTTTCGGAGGCGAGCGGTTCCAGGACCATCCGGGCGGATTCTTCGAATCCCCTTGGGGAAAAGCCTGCGCGGTGCAGATCGAGCCGGACGCGGGTTGGCGCGTGGGCGCCTGTGACATCCGCGAGGACGGAGGCGGGGCGATTCCGTAGTAGCCTCCTTCCAGATGCTGATCGCCCTCCTTCTGGCCGCCACCGTGTCGGGCCCCGGCGACGTCCGGTCGCTGACCGCGTCTTCCGACGCGGTGGTCCACGCGCGGGTCCTGCGCAGGTCGAGCGCATGGGCGCCGGGCGGGCGCCAGATCTTCACCACCGTGGTGCTGAAGACGCTGGAGACCTGGAAGGGAGATCCGGCGGCGGAGGTCACGGTGCTGGTCCCGGGAGGGGAGGTCGGCGACATCACGCAGACCGTGCAGGGCGTGGCCGCCTTCAGCGCGGGCGAGGAGGTGGTGGTCTTCCTGCGCCGCCGAGCCGGTTCGGTCTACGGCGTCGAGCGTTGGGCGCTGGGGAAGTTCAGCGTCGAGCCGGCTGCAGCGGCGCCGCGCCGCGCGCTGCGCGACCGGCGGGGTCTCACCTGCCAGGGATGCGGCGCCGGCGAGGCCGACGATCTGCCGCTCGACGAGCTGCGCGCGCGCGTGCTGGAAGGCGTCATCCGATGAAGCGGGCCGCCTGCGCGCTGCTGCTCTGCCTGGCGCTCCCGGCGCAGGCCTACGTACGCTCGAGGAACAACAACGGCCAGGGTCCCTGCATCTGGTGGCCCACGCACGGGCACAGCTTCCAGATCGACGCGCAGGGCAGCCCTGACGCGCCGCTGGACGCGACGTACGACGCGATCCGCAAGAGCTTCCAGACCTGGGCGGCGGTGTCGTGCAGCGATCTGCGCTTCTCCGAGGAGCCGCTGTCGACGTCCGCGTCCAACCGGCTGGTCGGGTTCGAATCGGGCGGCACCAACCACAACCTGGTGCTCTTCCGCACGCTCAACTGCGCCCAGGTGGTTCCGGCCAACGATCCCTGCAAGGCTCAAGGCGGCTGCGGCAACGCCTATGATTGCTGGGAGCATGGCGACGGGATCATCGCCACCACCACCACGACCTCGAAGAGCTCGACCGGCGAGATCCTCGACAGCGACATCGAGATGAACGACGCGCCTTCGAGCAGCGCGAACAAGCTGACGTTCACCACCGTGGACGGGCTGCCTTGCACGAGGTCCGGCGAAACCGGCTGCGTGCGGATCGACGTGCAGAACACGATCACGCACGAGGCGGGGCACTCGCTGGGTCTGGACCACACGCTCGATCCGGGCGCGACCATGTACGCGAGCGCGCCGTCGGGTCAGACCAGCAAGCGGGTCCTGGGCGCAGACGACATCGCCGGAATCTGCGCGATCTATCCCCGCGGAGCGGCGAGCGTGACCTGCACGTCGGGCCAGGGCGGCGGGTGCTCGGCGGCTCAGACCGACCCGGGCGCGGCGCTGGCGGCCTTGGCGGTCTTGCTCCAGATCAGGCGCCGATCGAGGAGAAGGCCCCAGCTCCCCATGAGCAGCAGCACGAATCCCGCCACCGCCGCGCGCTGCCAGAGCGGCATCGAGAACTGAAACCAGAGCAGCAAGAACGTCGCGATCACGCCGGCGACCAGCGTGGTGGCCAGCCATGCCGTCTCGCGACCGGACAGGCGCGCCTCGTGCTTCCGCTGCTGCGCCCGGGTGACTTCCGGCGCCGGCGGATGTCCCCACTCGGGACCCTTCAGCGCCGCCCGCAGCCGATCCCACCCGCGCAGGGTCCATGCCCTTCGGAACAGGTCGACGAAGTGCTGGACCTGCGCGCGCAGCGGATCGAAGCTGCCCAGCGGCTTCACCAGGCCGTACACCGGCTGCTCCCGCTCCGGTTCGAACGTGCCGAAGAGCCGGTCCCAGATGCAGAGGGTGGCGGCGTAGTTGCGGTCCAGGTAGCGCGGATTGACCGCGTGATGGACGCGGTGCTGCGAGGGCGTGTTGAAGAAGAGCTCGAACCAGCCGAGCCTTCCCACCAGCTCGGTGTGGATCCAGAACTGGTAGAGCGTGCTCAGCGAGTCGACCAGGAGGAAGGTCGCCGGCGGGATCCCGATCAGCGCCAGCGGCAGGTGCAGCGGCCAGATGGTCCAGACGGAGAGCACCGCCTGCCGCAGCGCGACCGCCAGGTTGTAGTCCTCGCTCTGGTGGTGGACCGCATGCACCGCCCAGAGCACGGTCACGCGGTGCGAGAGCCGGTGCCACCAGTAGTAGGTGAAGTCCACCGCGAAGAAGGCGATCACCCAGGGCCAGATCGAGCCTTGCGCGAAGGTGAAGAAGCGGTGGTTCTGGTACAGCCAGACGTAGCCGCCGGTGAGCGCAGCCACCTCGAACACCAGGAAAATCTGCTGCGTCATGCCACAAGAGAGGCTCGCGACAGCGTCGGGGAAGCGGTACAGCGCCAGCCCGCGCCGCCGCGCCAGCCAGATCTCGACGCCGATGAGCAGGAAGAAGAAGGGGATCGCGAGCGCGATCGGGTTCGGCATGCATCTACTCCGGGAGGTCTTCCTCCAGGTCGTCGTCGTCGTCCGGCTCGGTGAGCGGCGAGGGCGCGATCTTGGCCGGCGGCCCCTCCAGCTTCTTCGCGGTCAGGCGGCGGTCCTCCTCGCGCGCGCTGAGCGCCAGGTGCCCCTGGCCGTCCACCTCGAAGGTGATCATCACCCGGGGCTCGCCCGCGCGCGCCGGGGAGAGGCCGTCGACCTCCCACCAGGCGTCGCTGTGGAGCGCGGCGGCGGTACGGCCCGCTCCGCGCAGCACGTGCACGTAGAGCCGCTTCTCGTTGTCCTTCCCGGTGGTGAAGCTCTCGGTCGCGCTGGTGGGGATCTCGCTGCCCTGCGTGAAGAGCTGCGAGGCCGAGCCGCCTGGCTGCTCGACCGAGATGGCCTCGCCCAGCGAGGGCGGCCGCGCCTCACGCTTGCAGGCGGCCAGCAGCAGGACCGCGAGCAGCGCGTGCCTCATGAGGGCAAGGCCTCTGCGAGCGCCTCGCCGAGGAGCCGCAGCGCGTCGTCGATCTGGCCCTTGTTCACGATCATCGGCGGGGAGATCCGCAGCGTGTTGCCGTAGAGGCCGCCCTTGCCGATCAACAGGCCGCGCCTGCGCGCCGCCTCCATCAGCCGGGCGGTGCCCTGCGGGTCCGGTTCCTTGCTGGCGCGGTCCTTCACCAGCTCGATCGCCTGCATCAGCCCCATGCCGCGGACGTCACCGATGCCCTGGAACTTCTGCTGCAGCCCTTCCAGCCCGTCGCGCAGTGCCTTGCCCATCAGCTGGGCGTTGAAGAGGAGCTTCTCCTCCTCGATCACGCCCAGCGTGGCACTCGCCGCCACCATGCTGATCGGGCTGGCTCCGAAGGTGGAGATGTTGGCGTACTTCGACTTGTCCGCGATCGATGCCTTGGCCAGGGTCAGGCCGATGGGCTGCCCGTTGGCCATGCCCTTGGCGCTGGTGACGATGTCCGGCTCGACCCCGTACTGCTGGACGCCCCACCACTTCCCACCGGTCCGGCCCCAGGCCGTCTGCACCTCGTCGGCGATGAAGAGCCCGCCGTGGTCGCGGGCGATGGGCACCGCGATCTCGAAGTACTCCTTGGGCGGCGTGATGAAGCCGCCCACGCCCTGGATGGGCTCGGCCATGAACGCGCCGATCTCCCCGTCGGTGGTGGTCTCGATCAGGGACTTGAGGTCCTTGGCGCAGGCCACTCCGCAGTCGGGGTACTTGAGACCGAAGTCGCAGCGGTAGCAGTAGGGCGCATGGGCGAAGCGGATGCTCGGGACCTCGCTCTGCGTCTTTGGGCGGTAGTTCTTGTTGCCCATCATGCTCAGGGCGAGCGTGCTGCGGCCGGCGTAGTTGTGACGCAGCACGACCAGCTCTTGCCGGCCGGTGGCCTCCTTGGCGAGGGCGACGGCGGTCTCGTTGGCCTCGGTCCCGGAGTTGGTGAAGAAGGCCTTGGCCGTTTCCTGCATCGGGCGGATCTGGACCACCTTCTCGGCCAGCTCCAGCTGCGGGAGGGTGGCGTAGAGGGTCGAGACGTGCACCAGCTTCTTCTGCTGCGCGATCACCGCCTCGGTCACCCGGGGGTTGCAGTGGCCCACGCTGACGGTCAGGATCCCGCCGTAGAAGTCGAGATACTCCTTTCCCTCCACGTCCTTGAGGAACATCCCCTTGCCCGACTCGAGGGCCAGCGGCTCCTGGTAGTAGGTGCCGACGTTGGGAAAGAGCAGCTCGCGCTGCTTGCGCCGAATCTCCGCGCTTCTGGCATTCTCCATTCGGGTACGTCTCCTGCAGTCAGGGGAGGATACCATGGACCTGCGCGGCCTCCTCTTCTCGCCACCGATCCGCGCCCGGGCGCCGGACGTCGGCGGGAGTGCGCTTACCGCACAAGCGGGCGGTACCCGGCTCAAGCTGCTTGACCGCTCCGCGACGGCCGACCTACGCTGCCCCCACCCGCGCAGCTGGCAGCCGAAATGGTAGACAAGACCGTCGCCTCCCCCGAAGCCGCCGTCGCCGGGATCGTCGACGGGTCCACGGTGATGATCGGCGGATTCGGAGCCGCCGGGCAGCCCGGCCGCCTGATCGACGCGCTGATCGCGCAGGGCGCGCGCGATCTGACCGTGATCAACAACAACGCCGGCAACGGCGAGACCGGCCTGGCCGCGCTGCTCAAGGCGCGGCGCGTGCGCAAGATCATTTGCTCCTACCCGCGCCAGGCGGACTCCTGGGTCTTCGACCAACTCTACCGGGAAGGGGGCATCGAGCTCGAGGTCTCGCCGCAAGGGAACCTCGCTGAGCGTATCCGCGCGGCCGGAGCCGGGATCGGCGCCTTCTTCACGCCCACCGGCTTCGGCACGCTGCTCTCCGAAGGGAAGGAGACGCGCGTGATCTCGGGGCGGCCGCAGGTCCTCGAGTACGCGCTGCCCGCCGACTATGCGCTGATCAAGGCGCACCGGGCCGACCGGCTGGGCAACCTCGTCTACCGCAAGACCGCGCGCAACTTCGGGCCGATCATGGCGACGGCGGCGTCCTGCACCATCGCGGAGGTCGAGGAGCTGGTGGAGGTGGGGGCGCTCGACGCGGAAGCGATCGTGACGCCGGGCATCTTCGTCCACCGCGTCCTGGCGGTCCGGGGGAGGGCGGTATGAAGCGCCTGACGCGCGACCAGCTCGCGGCCCGGGTGGCGCGGGACATCCCCGACGGCGCCTATGTGAACCTGGGCATCGGCCTGCCCACCTTGATCGGCAACCATCTTCCCGTCGACCGCGAGATCTTCCTGCACAGCGAGAACGGGATGCTCGGGATGGGCCCCGCGCCCACCCCCGGGCAAGAGGACCCCGATCTGATCAACGCCGGCAAGCGGCCGGTGACGCTGCTCCCCGGCGGCAGCTTCTTCCACCATGCGGACTCGTTCGCGATGATGCGCGGAGGCCATCTCGACATCTGCGTGCTGGGCGCCTTCCAGGTGTCGGTCCGCGGCGATCTGGCCAACTGGCATACCGGCGCCCCGGACGCCATTCCCGCGGTCGGCGGCGCGATGGACCTGGCGATCGGGGCGCGCCAGGTGCTGGTGATGATGGAGCACCTGACGCGCCAGGGTCAGAGCAAGATCGTCGAGCGCTGCAGCTATCCGGTGACGGCCCTGGAGTGCGTCGATCGGATCTACACGGACCTGGCCGTCATCGACGTGGTGCCCGAGGGCCTCCAGGTCCGGGAGGTGATCGAAGGGCTCTCCCTCGAAGACCTGCGGCGCATCACCGGAGTGCCTCTGCTCGCGCCCTGAAAGGCGGTCTCCCATCATCAGAATGTGTGCAGGATGC
>Ga0137394_10004209_pt1 | contig 10898 bp, 7 predicted proteins | sample czobulk116metaG_FD_108278 | JGI IMG/M metagenome (GOLD analysis project Ga0137394, IMG submission 108278) | Vadose zone soil microbial communities from Angelo Coast Range Reserve, California, USA - czobulk1.16 metaG | ecosystem: Environmental > Terrestrial > Soil > Vadose zone | place: USA... | reverse complement strand
TCGGACGTCGGCACGAAGTCGCGTTGGAAGTTCTGGCCCTGCGGCACCAGATCACGGTCCTTAAGCGGCGAACGCCAAGGCCAAAGCTCCGCTGGTGGGATCGTTGTCTCCGGGTGATGTTGAAGAAAGCTTGGCCCGGGTGGAAAACACCATTGATCCTCTTCCGGCCAGAGACTGTCATCGGCTGGCAGCGAGCCGGATTCAGGATGTTCTGGCGATGGAAGTCCAGACGGCGGCGTGGGCGACCCGCAAAGGACTGGGAATTGATCCAACTCATCCGCCGGATGTGGAGCGACCGTCCTACCGAAATCACTCCTTCCATTCGGGCAACATATCAAGGAAAGGTTGGCAAACTCCCTTTATCCAAACATGGTTCGAGTCGATTCGTTTGGCGTTAATTACATTTGACCGGGCAAGAAACACCATTCCACAGACAAAAGCCGCAAAACAGAGCAACGTCAAGAAACCCCAACTGTTGATTATGCCGGCAACAAACAAGACGAAACCGCCGAGGCCGAGCACCCAGCCAAGCGCGATGCTCCGCACGCGCCTGGATCGGTGCACCTCGCAGAGTCCGATTTCCACCCTGGCCGTCTTGCGCACTACCATCGCAATAATGAGGCCGATGAGGAGGCTAAGCAGGATCAGGACAAAAACGTAGGGCGGGTACCAGTAGAGCGTGCGCTTCAAGCGCGCGCCGTTCGCGGGAGCATTGCATTTGACGCAACGATCGGGAAATGCTGCTCGCGGAGCCGTAACCAGTATCTTGCCTGAGCGCCACAGCGCCATGGAAATGGGTGGCGAGGCGCCTTCCTGCATCCTTTGCAAGAAAATGGGTTTGCAAGCGGCGCACACCCACGAGTTGCGGAAGGAGACCATGTCGTTAACGGAAAACGTGTGGCCGCACTCAGCGCACTGAGCGGTACCGGTGGCGGCCATGGGTGAGGATCCGGCAAGGGGCGTTCCTGATTGCACAGAGGCGTATGATTGCCAATGCGCCATTCCCTGACGCCAAACGAGACTGTTGGGAAGCACCTTCCCGGAGCGGGCCAAATCGACCAACTGTTCATCTGAAACTGGCCCGCACTGCCGATCTCCTTCTGCGTAGAACCATTCCATAGAGGCAAGGCTAGGATTGAGGACGCTCGGAGACAAGGCTGAAAAACTACATAGTTAAGCGCAAAGAACGGGAGGGAGTGGCCGATCAAGTCAACGCTTCCGAACGAAAGCGGCAGGGAGGACTGCCGCACTCCAGGACGCTATCGCGTTGTCCAAGCCGTCCTGATTCCGACAGGTTTAAGTCTGCAATCGAACGAGAGCTTGGTTTACAAAGTGCAGATTTTGTTAAGCGAGGGCTTGCTTGACTGCCGCGAGCAGGGCTTCGGCTTCGTAAGGCTTTTCAAAAAATGCGGCCGCCCCTAATTGCTGGGCTCTCTCCCGGAGTTCGGGTGATTTGCCGGCGGTCAGGAAAATGATCGGCACCGGGGTGGGAACATGACTCTTGATACGCTCGGCGAGGGTGAATCCGTCGCCGGTCGGCAAGGCAATGTCCATTAGAACCAAATCAGGGCGGTTACCCACGGCCATGCTCAAACCCAGAATGCCGTCGCGCGCAATCCAGGTAGGGTAACCATGCGCGCCAAGCCGGACGCTGAGCGCAAAGGCAATTTTTTCGTCGTCTTCGATAATGAGTATTTTTTTCATGAAATTTATTTCCGGCGGAGATTGCGAATGACGACGCCGAGGAATAAAGCGGACTTCGCTCATGGAATCGTCCGACAGATCAGGCTCAGTTTAAAGGAGGGCTGTTCAAGCGGGGAAAGCGGCTGGTCCAGTTTTGAAAATCGCTTTCCGCGACCATGGGGGCGACCACGAGGTCCTGAGGCGCGGGTCCTCCCTTGGGGAGAACGAAACAAAAAGTGCTTCCCCTACCCTCCTCGCTTTCAACCCAGATACTTCCGCCATGCAATTGCACCAGTTCGCGGCAGAGATAAAGCCCGAGGCCCAAACCATGATCGCTGGCGGCATCCCCTGATTTGACCTGGTAAAGCCGATCGAAAATATGGCCCTGTTCCTGGGCCGGAATGCCGAAGCCAGAATCGCTGACTGAAACCTGGACCAGGTTTGGGTGCTCGGGCGCTTCGCAGGCGGTTACGACAATTTTTCCTCCGGCGGGAGTATGTCTGATGGCGTTGTTCAAAAGGTTGTTGAGAACCTGGGTGATGCGATTTTCGTCGAGGGGGACTTCGGGCAAACCGGGGTCCACCTCGTGCAGCAACGTGATTTGCCTGGGCGTCGCCACCGGGGCCATTGCCGCGACGGTGCGTTGCACGAGAGCGCGCAAGGAGGCGCGTTTCAGGCTGATGGTCAACTTGCCGGTTTCGAGGCGAGTGGTATCAAGCAGGTCGTTGATGCAGACGCGCAACTGGTCGCAACTGTCTTTAGCGATACCGAGGAACTCTAATTGGGATTCATTGAGCGGCCCGGCCAAACCATCCATAAGGATGGAAATGAATTCGCGAGCGGAGGTGAGGGGCGTTTTCAATTCATGGGAAAGCGTGTGATAAAACTTTTTGATCTCCTGATTTTTTTGAAGCAGGTCTTCGTTTGTTTTTTGCAATTTCATTTGCATGAAGCGAAGCTTTTCCTCCGCTTGCTTGCGGACGGTGACCTCCACCATGATGCCTTGCAATTTAGGGATTTCCCCCGGCTCGGCACCGAGACTCACCATATCGCGCAGCCACACGACTCTCCCGTCGGCAGCCAGCATTCGGTATTCGAAAGTCCGATGCTTCTGGGCGGCTGAGACGGAGGTGTAGAGGCTGAGGACTCTTTCCTTGTCTTCGGGATGAATGTGGCGTTGCCAAAATCCTGGTTCTTCGAGCCAACAACGAGCGGGATAACCCAATAACCGTTCAGCTTGCTGGCTGACGAAGGTGAATTTTAGAGAAGGAAGATCGGCTTGCCAGACGATGCCGTCGACGGAATTAACCAGCGTTTCCTGGTGTCGAATCGAGCGCTTTAAAGCGGCTTCGGTTAGCCTCTTCTCAGTCACATCGCGAAAGATTCCACGAGTGGCGAGCAATTTGCCCGATTGAAAACGCGGGCCGAGATTTCCCTCGACGTAAAGGTTCTGCCCGTATTTGGTGATGAAAATTGCTTCCCAGGCCCCGGGGCGATCTTCGCCGGAAACACCCTGGAAACGTTCGCGGCATTGGTCGGCATAAGCGGTGTGCACTATGTCAAAAATCGTAAGGTGCGCCACTTCCGCTTCAGTATAGCGGAGGGTTTGCCGCCAGGCGCGATTGACGTAAAGAAAGCGACCCTCAGGGGTAACGCTCAGAATCAAGTCGGTGGCATTCTCAAAAAGATCGCGGTACTGCTCCTCACTTTGGCGCAACTGTTCCTCGACATGTTTGCGGCGCGCATCGGCCTCAGCTTCGGCAAGCGCACGTTCAATAGCAGGCACGAGCCGAGCCAGTCGGTCCTTAAGCACATAATCCGTGGCCCCGGCTTTTAGACTGTCGACGGCAACTTCATCGCCGATTGCTCCCGAGACGAAAATAAAAGGAGTATCGGGGCAATGCTCACGCGCGGACGCTAGCGCAGAAAGACCGCTGAACCCTGGGATAGCGAAATCGGACAGAATCAGGTCAAATTCGGCTTCCGGAAGCACCGATAGGTAGGCGGATTTATGACGGACCTGGATGATTTCGCAGGCGGGCCACGTGGTGGCCAAGTGCCTGCGAAGCAGTTCGGAGTCGCTGGGATCATCCTCAAGCACAAGAAGGCGTCTGGGTAGTATCATAGTAGTTGAGTTCGACCCGAACGGAGCAGGATTTGTGCTGAGTAATCGGCACAAAAAGTTGAACAGGAAATAACAGAGGAACCGAGATGTTCTAATCAATCAGAACCTTTATCCCTGGCGAACGCATTTTCCTCGCTTAATGGTAAGCGCCCCAAGCACTTGGTACGAGCATAAAACCTCAAGAAGACTTCGTTACCTCAGTTTTCTCGTGCTCCAGTTAGACAAAAGTCATGTATTACGGACTGAGTAGGCTGTCTTGATTTAAGCCATCTCGTGTCTCGACGCTGTCTTGGAACGGGACAAGAGGGAACGAGGATTACGGAGGAGAAAGGGCAGAGGAAATCTTGTTGAGGGAACCGTTTTTGACCACCCAACGCTGAGCATTCCGGGCAAGTTCCCGGGGCCAATTCTCTTCAGTAGCGGTCATAAAAACCTGGCCCCCGGATTGGTCGGAGCGTTGCAGTAGCGGCAGAAGCCCGGCGCGTCGTCTGGCATCGAGTTCGCCCATGATGTCATCGATGAGCAGGATGGGCGGAGCGCTGTGAATGCCGGTAAGGTACTCGGCCTGCGCCATTTTGAGCGCGATAGCCAGGGTGCGTTTTTGACCTTCGCTGCCGAACTGTGCAGCTGACCGATCGTTCAGTAGGAATTGCAGGTCATCGCGATGCGGACCAATAATAGTGGACCGGTAGCCACGTTCGCGCTGGCGGGATTGAGCCAACTCGACGGCGAAGTCTTTCTTCACGCTGGGATTATACTCGAGGCGCAGGTCCTCGGCCTCATTGGCGATGCGACGATAAGCCAGCCTAGCAAGCGGGGAGAATTTGGGAACCAGCTCGCGCCGAAAACGGAGCAATTCCTCGCCCACGCTGACGAGTTCGCGCGAAAAGCTATCGAGGGCGGCGGGGTCGAGAACGGGCCGCTTGAGCAGGGCATTGCGGGATCGCAAGGCGCGCGTATAGCGCTGGAGCAAGGGCAGGTAGGTAGGATGCGTTTGGGAGAGCAGCAGATCCAGGAATCGACGTCGGGCGCGAGAGGTCCCTTTGATTAACTGCAAGTCTTCGGTGCAAAAAACGACGGTTCGCAGCGTGCCCAGGTAATCGGTAAGCTTTCGCACCGGGCGCGCATCGAGGCTGAGGCTGCGCTCCAGTGCGGACCAGTACATTTTGATTTCGTGCTCGCCTTGCCCAATGGATTTGGCGCCGACAAAATAGCCTTTATGTGCGTGCCGGATCATTTGCGCGCCACCCACGCCCCGAAACGAGCGCAAGGTGGCGAGCAGATAGATGGCTTCGAGAATGTTGGTTTTGCCCTGGGCATTGTCGCCCAGAAGCAGGTGGAATCCGGGAGAAAAATCAACATCGAGCCGCGAGTAGTTGCGGAAATCGCGCAGGCGCAAGTGGGCGAGATGCATGGTTTGTTACAGAGATCAGCAAATCGATATTGAAAAATATTTCGTTCGCTGCCCAGTTTGAGGGGTTGGGTCTTAGGTGGCCAACTCTTTTTGGCAACAGTGACGGGGATCGATGTCTGGCGGGTGATATAGTTACGCGTCGCGAGGGTGACGATTTAGCGAGGCGGAATTACGGTCAGTACCACGTAAAGACAAGCACCGGGATGAACGATCGCAAAGAACACAGCGCGGCGGAGCCTGGCGGAAAAGAAGTGGGACGAGGTGGAACTCGTCCTTACCGGATTACTTCGCAGCCTGCGTGCAAGTTGGGGTATTGCAGCACAAAGAACTCAGAGAATTTACCGCCGTCAGAAGAAGCAGGGATGGCGTGCTTAGCGCCACCCCTGCCTATGAACCGGGCGTTGGCAGTGGTAACTCGGCTCTCTCAACCCCATCTTTCCTCGACGAAGATTTTGAACGGACGCAAATCTCGGATGGAACTTTCTCGAGTTTGGGTCAGCGCTACGGGTAAGTCGGGACCCCTGCGGCATGCTGTGCCATCCAGAGCACATCTGCATCGCCAGGCAGGTTGACATTCAGTGGCAGAATTTGACCCGGCCTAAGCACCGGCATAGTACGCGGGTCGCGCCAGCGGTGGAGTTCGGTGTGACCATCCGCGAAGACGAAGCTGCCGGCGTTTCCGTGATAGCTGGCGGGATAATCAATGAGCTGCCACATTGTATCGGGATCTGATTCGAAATTGCCATCATTGATGCTGTCCTCGCGCTCATCCAAAAACACAAACAGCTGCGCCGGCCGGAGAATATCGAAGTATTTTTTAGAAAGTTGATATTTGCTGGGTGAAGTCCAGGTACGTGAGAGGTCGCCGACGTAATTATTCATGGAAACGGTGCGCACTCTGCTCATTAATGTTCCGCCAATGCTCACCACTGACTGGTCAGCAGGGCATTTGAAAACGCTTGCGCTCTGGACGTAGGGGCCCAGGTAGGCTCCCCATTGATATTTTGCATGGTTGACCAGGAACTCGGTGTTCGTGTTATCCGGGCTGGCGCTGAAGTCCAGCCATCCGGCCACCCAGGCCGCGTCGGCCTGGGCTTTTCCCGCGTTGCCTCCGTCCCGATTCGGGGTCAGTTTTCCGTTGCTGTCATCGGAGTACATGCGCCAGGCTTGACACAACTGGCGCTTGCTGCTCAGGCAGAGGACGGCCTGCACGCTCGGGCCGGATCTGGCCATGCCGGACGCGAGCATTGCGAAGCCCACTGCGACGATGGCAATGACCACCACCAATTCAAACAGGGTAAAAGCTGATTGCGAGTCTCGGCGGTTTGGTGTTTTCATAATCCCGGTCGATTCAATAGCCAACTACCCGATAAAATCTTTGGCTTGGGGGCGTCGCGAGGTCGGTAAAGTACGCGCGGTCGCCAACCAGCGCGACCTCGCCCGAAAGGGGCTGCCAGGATGGGTCGGTCAGGCTGTTCTTAAATTGCACACTGTAGGTTTTTCCCGGCACCGCCGGCCAAATGAGCGTAGGTCCCTGGCCCTGTATATTCGTGGGAAGAGCTTGCACCGCGAACGAACCGATGGCGTTGGAGGGGTAAAGATTGAGAGCGAAAATATCACTGTTGCGGTTGAAGTCATTGGGGACCAGGTCGGAAGCCGAACTTTGGAATGCGAGAGTTCGAGCATCGCCGCTGAACACCGGATTGAGCGAACCGTTGTCGGCAGCTGAGCTGCCGAAGCGGCTGGCGCTTACCAAGGTTGTCGCCCCGCTTAGCCGGTCGTATAAGAAAAGATCCAACCTGCCATTGGTGTCGCCTGGAATAAGGTTTGTGGCAACGCTGCGGTAGACCACGAAACGGGCATCACTGCTGATATTAGGTAAAAATGAATCGCCATTTCCCGGGGCTGACGAACCAGGGCTTTTGCTGAGAAGGACATTGGTCCGCAGCTGAAAGTCGTAAAGATAAATCTGTTTGAAACCGATCACGCCGCCTGCGTAGGTGAGAAAACGCCCATCGGCGCTAAACTGGGGTGCGGCACGAGAGTTCGCGTCACCGATGGTCCGACTGACATTGGCAGCGCGGTCAACGGCCTGAAGCTTCGAGGAAGCGACATAAACGAGTTCATTCCCATCAGAACTGACCCCAAGTGCTGAGAAAAGCAAATTCGAGCTGATGCTATAAACTCTGGCGTTGATCTGCGAATCCCAAAGGAACAGCCTAAATAATCCTTCCGTAAAGAGGACGAAACGGCCATGGGTCGTCGAATAACCTACCCCGGTAGAAGTGAGGGCATAGGTCACACCTGAGTTGAGGTCTCGTGAGAAAAGATTTGGCCCGAGCCCAGTGCCGGGCGCGAGGTTCAACGCTTTGCTCACAAAAAGAACATGGCCTGCATCAGCGCTAACTATTGGGGAGGACGACGCGCCGTTTGCGCTGTTCCCATTGGTGCTGACGCTCACAAGAGTCGTCGTGCCGCTCTGCAAATCCCTCAAAAATACGTCGAGCACCTGGTTCGTATCTCCAGGAACGAGGTTGTCAGCGGCGCTGCTAAAGGCGACGTACCGGCCATCGGCACTGATGGACGGTTCCATGGAAACGCTGTCGCCAGGCACACCATTGGTAGTCACGCTGATCGCGATGTTAGCTCCGCTCGCCAGGTCCCGAACAAACACATCACAAAAACCATTCGTATCGTTTGCGACAAGGTTGTCGGCCTCGCTCGAGAAAGCGACATACCGCCCATCCATGCTCAAGGACGATGAGGTGAGGGTGCTCCATCCGTCGGGAGTGGACGAAGGCAAGGCTCCATCGCTTGAAGAAATCAATTCAACAGCATTCCCGGCAAAATCCCGCACGAAAATGTCCGGATCGCGATTGCGGTCCTCCAGCGCCAAAGTTCCGTCCAATGCCTCGAAAGCAACGAAGCGCGCGTTCGCGCTTGGTCGTGGTATGGTACCGGGGCTGATCATTGAGCCCACGCCATTAGTGTCAGCGTCAATTAGTGTCGTCGTGCCGGCCTGCAGATCGCGCGCGTACAGGTGATAATCGCCGATTAACGAATTCGTGGTCAGGTGGGTGGCGCTGCTTAGGAAAGTAATAAAACCACCTGTCGGATCAAATGTCGGCCACTGACAAATCGAGCCTAAAGGCACCGAGTTGCTCAAATCACCACTGATCAAGGTCGTCGTACCATTCAGTCCGTCCCAAAGATAAATGCAACTGGTCGTGCCGGATGTCCCGTTGGCATTAGCAACAAAGGCAACGAAGCGTCCATCGGAGGTGATGTCGAGGCTGCGAATAGTTTCATAAATGCCGGCAGGCACAAAGGCATTGGTGTTGACCACCTCGGTGATTCCGGTCGGGACGTTGTAGCGAAGTATGATTCCGGCGCTGCTGGTGCCGGAAGCAGGCCTGGGGCTGGCTTCGTAGGCCACATATTGGCCATCGGCGCTGATGGCATGATTATATGAAACCGCGTTGGTCACGCTCATTACGGCGCGCACTGCTGTGCGGGCCCCGGTTGTCGCCCAGGTCGTCACTCCCCCGACCAGATCGCGAACGTAAATGTCCCCGCTGGCGGTGACTCCCGGGACAAGATTAGTGGCGGTGCTGTAGAAGACGACGTAACGACCATCGCTCGTGATATCCGGTGACTCGGAGCTGTTAAAAAGGAAATTCTGGCCCTTTGTCGAAGTAGCTCCTGCGCTGGCGAGCGTTGTCGTCCCTCCTTGCAAATCGCGAACGAAAACGTCCGCAAGGCCATTGGTATCGTCGGGCACTAAATTGCTGGCCGCACTCACAAAAGCCACAAAGCGGCCGTCCGGAGTCATGGTCGACCCTCGGGAAACGCCATTCCCAGCGCCGCCATTGGTGCTGACACTAATCAGGATTGTGGCGTTGTTTATTAAATCCCGGACGAAAATGGCGGCAAATCCTTTAGTGTCATTAGTAACCAGATCGCTGGCCGTGCTTTCGAAAAGAACATAGCGGCTGTTGGTGGAAATCCCGGTGGGGAGAGAATCCCCGCTTCCTCCGGCGGTGCCGCTCAGATTGACGCTGACTAAAGTAGTCGTGCCGTTAGTGCGATCACGAAGGAATACGTTCAGTTTGGGAATAGAGAGCGCCGGGATCGAGTTGCCATTGGTGGCCACCATCAAATTATTTGCGGTGCTCGCAAACAGGACATACCGGCCATCGGAACTGATGATGGGCAACCACGAATTTCCGTCACCCGTCGCCCCGGTCAATGAGGGCTCAACTTTTGACACCAGTTGCAAAGGGGCGCCAGACCCGGAAACAGTCAATAGGCTGATGAAGACCGCGACGCGCAGGCTCAGGTTCCTGACGCGGGAAAGAAACAACCGCTTTATGCCGCCTGGCATGAGATTTTCTGCCTTGTTTGTCGGTGAAAGAACTGAACAATCTGAAGAGTCTTCCATCATAGAGAGAACAGGTTGAAGCTTATTTCGCTACTGTAGTTCTTTCGGCAAGCCAGCGCGCGTCGAGATATCCCAAAGGGTCCAGTGAACCGATTGTAATATTCAACGGAGGGTAGGAGCCATCGTTATTGGGCAAGTTCTTAAGATAAGGGCTGCGCCATTTGTGGATTTCGACATGATTATCAGCGAAGGATAAGGAGCAGCCCCCATTGTGCAAATTGCCAGGCATATCGATTAGCTTTGCCGAGCTTGGAGGATCGGCTGGTTGGTTGGTTGTGCAGCAGCATGCAAAAGCGCCATCGTTGATGCTGCCGGGATGCTCATCCATAAACAAAAAAGTCTTTGCTGGAATTACAATTTCAGAGCCCTTGCCATAAGTTCGCCAGTATAGGGAAAAAGCATTGAGAGTGCCGTCGAGCCACTCGCCCCGGCCGAAGACCTGGCTCATCGAATAGCTGCGCACGCGCGGCACGCGCGTGCCGGTTGGATTACCGTTCCAGGGGGAAGAGAGCATTATCGTCGATCGATCGGCGGGACATTTGAAGAAAGTGGCACCGCCGGTGTAGGGCCATATCGGACTTTGAAGAATGTCCTGGGCAGGGTCATAGTTCGAAGGATTACTCGCAGACGAATTAAGAGCTCCCACCATCCAATTCGGGCGCGTGTCCCAGTTGGGACCCACACGCGGGGCAGCTTTCGTGCCCTCACAGGTAAGCAGGTAATCATTATTATCTGCCGACCATTGACGCCAGGCGGTCGCCAGTTGCCGCTGGTTATTTAGACATTGATACGCCTCGCCATTATGCGCCGTTCGCGCGAGTGCCGGGGCGAGGGTTAAAACTAATAACCCCAGTGAGGCAATGACCACGAGCAGTTCCAATAGAGTGAATCCAGCGCTGGAATTGGCGCCCCTCGAAACCGACGCGCTTCGCAACAGGCAAGGTTCCGCGCCCGCAGTAACACTTGCGCCTTTCGATGCAATCAAATCTGTCATGCTATATTCTTCATTCATTGCGAAGTCCTTTCATGAGTTAAGCTGAGCCGTGACGGCCTAAAAGCTTACCACCCGGTAAAATCTTTGGCTCGCGGCAGGGGCAAGATCATGGACATAAGCCTTAAACCCGTTATTAGTGATGGCGCCACCCAAGTCATGCCACATATCCGTGAGACTTTGTTTGTATTGCACTCCGTAGTTCTTGTTCGAATCCCAAGGCCAGGAAAGCCACGGACCCTGA
>Ga0137394_10004208_pt1 | contig 10898 bp, 5 predicted proteins | sample czobulk116metaG_FD_108278 | JGI IMG/M metagenome (GOLD analysis project Ga0137394, IMG submission 108278) | Vadose zone soil microbial communities from Angelo Coast Range Reserve, California, USA - czobulk1.16 metaG | ecosystem: Environmental > Terrestrial > Soil > Vadose zone | place: USA... | reverse complement strand
CTTTAAAATCATTGGATTTAAAATCTATGGATGAAGATCATACTCCTGTAGAATTTATAGCTGGTAATGTTGCTACTGCTCAGGGAGTTTCGGCTCTATTTGAAGCGGGAGCCGACACAGTAAAAATTGGAATTGGTGCTGGTAGTATTTGTTCAACCCGTACTATAACTGGCCATGGTATGCCGCAACTATTAGCTATAGCTACTGCTGCTTTAACAGCTTTTACTTATAAAAAACCGATTATGGCTGATGGAGGTATTAAAAATTCTGGAGATATTATTAAAGCCCTGGCTGGAGGAGCCAATACTGTTATGACGGGGTATTTACTTGCAGGAACTGATGAAACTCCGGGAAGCGAATATTACGAAGCCAAATGGTATCGTGGAATGGCTTCAAAAGAAGCTCAAGAAGATTTTTATGATAATGATCCTCAAGCGCCGGAAGGAGTAAGTGTTAAGGTAGCAGCTAAAGGAGGAATAGATTTTATAATTAATCATCTAGTGGCCGGAATTAGATCTGGTTTTTCTTATTCTGGAGCTAACAATATCAATGAATTTAGACATTTAGGATCTTTTGTTAGAATTTCTCACAATGCTGATTTAGAAGCATTAACCCTGGCGGACTGATGGAAAAGATACCAGTTTTAGATCAAGGTTATGTTGCTCTTGTAGAATCTTGGGGTTCAGACGAACGTATTATAGAAGCAGCTAGAATGAGTACGGATAAAGGTTTTAAAGGTTGGCCAGAAGACGAGAAATTACTTAAGTTCCTTTGGGATAACAAACACTTAACACCTTTTGAGATGGGTGGCTTAATCCTTGAAGTTCAGGCTCCTATATTTGTATTTAGGGAATGGCACCGTCACCGGACTCAGAGTTATAATGAGCTTTCAGCTCGATATACAGCTTTGCCGGATATGTCGTACATACCTTCTGTGGAACGTATAATGAACGGTAAACAAGCTTCCAAGAATAAACAAAGTAGTGAGGCTGGATTTACAGAAGAACAAGCTGTAATGTTACAAGCTGATTTAAAAGCCTCTTATATACATTCTAGAGCTATATATGATTTTCTATTAGAGCAGGGTGTTGCAAGAGAAATAGCCCGTGTTATAGTGCCTGTAGGTCAATATTCACGCATGCGCGCCTCCGCGAATTTACGTAACTGGTTAGCTTTCTTAACGTTGAGACAAGCACCAGGAGCCCAATGGGAAATTAGACAATTTGCTAATGCAGTAGGTCAAATTGTGGCTGAAAAGTTTCCTAGAACGTGGGCACTATTCAGTAAGGAGAATTAAAGGGACTTATATATAGCAAGTCTTTGCGGCTTTTACGTTTAACCGGTTCTCGCCTTGGAGTTCTATAATGCCTTTCTCTGTTGCCGATTCGGACCTGCTTGGAAATATAATACCCGCGACCACGGTTATTTTGAATCCGGGGCCGACTTATGTTATATATCCAGATAAATTTGATAATGTGGTACGAACATCTAAGGATGGGAGTATTATTATTCAAACTCCTTCTAAAGATTCTAGAACTAGAAAATGGGTCTGGCGTAATTATAAGACTACTGTGCCTAAATACAATCAACTTTTCCAAAATTTATTAAATTATCATTATAAATTAAGGATTGGTCAAACTCCAGCAAAGTCTCCATGGGTTTATGTACAGGATACAGAAACCTTAAACTTAGGAACTAGAACCTTTTCTGGCGGAGTTTGGACTGAATCTAATACTCTCTGGCGAGCTAAAGTAGTACAAGTTACCCAAAACATTGCCCAGCAAGGTGGTTATCCTACCTATGCTGAGACAATATTTGAGTTCTATATTGACGATCCGAATTATGGGAACTTCTAATGGCTACAATTAATTTATTTGGTAATCAACCATCAGTTGAAATTACTTTAATCTCCGGCAGCGGAGGAGGTGGTGGAGGCGGCGGTGGTGGAGGAACTGCAATTGGGTTATTAGACAACCTTATTTTTGATTTTTATGTTTCTACTGGAGGGTCTTCTTCTAATAATGGTTCTATAGGTAGTCCTTGGTCTCTAACTTATGCGGCTGGTGGGGCTGGCGGGGTTATTCACTCCGGTCACAAGATTGCGGTTAGAGGAGGCATTTATGATCTTGGAAATAATACGGTAGACTTTACTGTTAATGGGGCTGTAGGAACTGGTGTAGACAATATAGATTCCAAAGTTATTTTCTCAGCTTATCCGGGAGAGTGGCCAATTATTCGTAATACATCAGCAGGTGCTTTAGATGTACTTAAGGTAGATTGTAACTATGTTTGGTTTGATCGTTTAGAAGTTTATGACAACGGTTGGACTACTAGGAACACAGCCACTCAGACTAATGGTACTACAGATACTGGAAATAATTTCGGCAATGGCGTTAAGTTTGTTAATTGTATTCTACATGATGGTGAACAGAATATAGAAAATAGTACCGGGGCCTACAATACAGATAAGTTTGAAGTGTATGGTAATCTTATATACAACGCTGGTGTGGACCAATCTCCATTAGGTCATAATTTCTATTCACATCACTCTGGAAATGTTGGAGGAACTGCTATTTTCCTAGTAGAACGAAACGTTATATTTAATACTTTCGGTCTTTTAGGGCAATTTTATGCCAACTCAGAATTTGTGAATTATTTCACTATTATTAATAATATATGGTTTAATGGTGGTGCCCTAAGTGCTGCACAACCATATAGTAGTCAGATGGTGTTGGTTGGTGGTGGTGGTAATCCTCCAAGACATATTAAGTATAACAACAATATGTTGTTTGCTTCTGGAAGTAATGTGATGACTTTAGAAGTCGGCTTTTCTACAGGAAATATTTTAGATTTTGAAGTAGGTAATAATTACCATGTTGGTGGTGGTCATGGAACTGGTTCTATGAATATTAATCGTCCAGTTGTTCCACAAAATCAGATGAATGTCCATGACAATTTCTGGTATGCTGCAGACGCAAATAAAATCTTTGATATTAATGATGCTGGTGCTTTAAGTTATCAATGGGCAAATAATGAATGGCGCCACATTTCAACTTCTGGATTTGATGGGACTTCTTTCTCTGCTTGGAAGACCGCTACTGGTCTCGGCGGAACAGATACTCAGTCAGACACGCCTCCAAATACCACTAAAATTTTTGTGATACCTGCTAATAAATATCACGGTAATTGGGGTTATGTTTGTTACTTTAATTGGGGTAATCTAACTACTATCAATGCTGATGTTTCAACAATTTTGAGTGGTAATACTAACTACTTTGCCTTTGATGTGAGAGACCTAATTAATCCAGTATTAAGCGGAACTTATAATGGTGGGACTGTAGCTTTGCCCACTACGCAGAAAAATGACCCCACTCCTATAGGAGGATTCACCGCAACTCCGGCGCCAACAGCGCCTGGGTTTAATGCCTTCTTAATTAGAAAAATGTAATGCATAAGAATTTAACACCAAGAGAATTAGCTTTAGATCTTTTAGATCGGTCACTTTGCAAGGTACAAGTAGCAGCAGTTTTAAGTGATAATCACGGCATATTTAGCTGGGGATGGAACAGCCCACCTACAAATCCTAATAGAATTAAAGGTGTTCATGCCGAAGCTCACGCTATCCGTAGGGCCAACCCTAAAAGACTTAAAAACGCTATATTAACAGTTGCTTCTCGCAGGCTCAAGAGTGGTACTATTATATTGTCTAGACCCTGCGAAAATTGTATATCTATTATAAAAAATAACAGGATTAAAAGAGCTGAGTATACTACAAAAGACTCAACGTGGGAGGTACTCCTCTTTGAATATTAAACTATGCAGGCTTTACTTGGTCAAACGGCATTTTCTAATACACAAAACATAGATTGGTCTGTTCAGTGGTATGACTCCAGTATGTCAGTCCCGGAGCGGGGAATAGGAATTCGTCTATTCAGCCCGCTCTCGTCGTTTACTACTACTGGAATGCAAACTGCCAATAACCCTGCTACATATTTGTCTAATAATGGAGCCCCGGTATTAACAAACGCTAATACTTTTGGGCTTACTCCTTTAGTGATGGATTTCTGGGGTGGCGGGGCTCCTGCTGGAATTGCAACAGCTGGATTTGCTGCTCTACATTATAGAGGATTCTGGACCAATAATACTAATTGGTTAGTGCAATCAGGAACAGGTGGGATTCTTCCTGTAGTTGGTTGGTTGAGTTTTAGTGGAAAAGGTTTTATTAGAGTTCAGAAGAACGGTGTTGATATTCTCAATAATTTAGATATCTTAAATACCCGACTTAACCCCTTTGGTCATATTGAAAGTGTTTTAATTGCTCCTACCACCGGAGACCAATTTGATGTTTTTTATTGGCAATTAGGAGAAGACTGGGGTGGCTTAGTAGGCAAATTCATAGTTCAACTTCAAGGTCAAACTAGTAGCACTCAAATTCTAGATTCTCAATATCGAGAAGCTCCTATCCTTTCTGCTTCAATTATTCCTTATAGTACGGCTACAGCTTTTACTTTGCCTCAAGTTGTAGAGGTTACTGTTGAAAATCAAGGTAATTTTGCTCAGAGTGCTGTTAAATTTAAAGTTCCTTTATCAGATATCGCTGACGGAACTGGTTGGGTATTATTAACCAAACCCAGACGCTTGCAATTTACTGATCCGATAACAAAAGTTGTTACTACTTTAAAACGAAGCCAGTTAATTAAATTCTACGGTGGTTTTGTTGGTGAACAGTACCCTCGTTTTACTGGTCGTATTATTAATTTTAATGAACAGGGCGGTTTTATAACAGTAGAATGCCAAGATATATCGGACAGAATGTCTAGGTATAATGTGGAGAATTACCCTGATTTTATCAGTTATGCGACCTTTGGTTATTTCAGTGGAACAGATATTAGTAGGCCGGTTTGGAGTGCTCCAGCCTATGACAACTGGCCTCTTGAACATGCTATTAAAGATTTGGCTTATAAGGGGGGCATGGACCCCAGACTCTTCTACGGCATTCCTCAAGTAAATAATGCTAATGGAATAATAACTAATATAACTGATGCCTTTGGAAGTTTTGACTTTACTACCAGGGCTAAAAGTATCTCTGGCAGTTTATTACTTTTGCAAAGACAAGCCAGATACGGTAATATTGGCGGAGCATTTGACTCTCATAAAGGCCCAGATGACACTTATCTATATCGCGGCAACGCAACCCAATCTATTTTAGATTGGTCCAGAGAACTTGCTGATACTTTAGGTTACGACTACAGATTTGATGTTAATGGTAATATGGTTTTACAATCTAGAGCCAACCCTTCTAGATTTACTAAATTCGTGACCGGCACACAAATGTTTAGCCCAACAGCTATTTTAGGTTCCTTTCAACAAAATGCTTCAGAAACTGTAACCATAACAGGTGCAAGAATTGATTTAGTTGTGGGAAGGTCACCCAATACTGGAATAATTAATTTTACAGTAGCTCTAGGACCACATACAGTTGCACAAGGTAGTATTGACACCGGAGACATTAATGCAGCTACTGGTGGTATATTCTTTTATGATGGACAATTAGATATTTTAGGTAATAATATTTGTTCTTTCACTTTGTTTGAAGGTCAGTGGGGAACCTATACTGTAACTGTAGCGGGTACAGGTGGAGGAGTTTTTTGGTTTGATTCAATTGTAGGATGGGATCGGGACCCCAATCTGAGTGTAATTGGTCCGTTACAGACCGATTTGTTGATTGAAGACTTGAGCACTCAATCCAATGCACAAGATTCAGTTAATAATGTAATTGTGGTTGGAGCTATAAAATCTACATTAACTGACAGTCAAAAGGCCGAACAAATTAATAATCCAGAATTTGAATTTTATGTGGCTAGGGCGGTTGACCCATCTAGTATTTGGGACCCAGGAGCCTTAAATTACGTTGGTGGTAAAGTTTCCACACTAATTGCTGATAAAAAGGTGTCAAATCAAGACTATGCTAATTGGGCCGCTGAGACTTTACTTATTAGGCAACGTGATCCAGGACCTTCAGTCAGATTTCGGCATACTATATTACCTTTTATAGAACCTAGAGACGTTTTAAATTTAGCTGATATAGCTTTTAGAACAATAACCTCGGGGGACGATACTTGGGTCCAGAGTTATAGTGAAACCTATCAAGCCTCGGAGGCCATTTCAGAAATAGTTTTAACGGCTTACCCTCCTATTCCGAGTTATGAGCCCCAACAAAGTTTACCGGTTTCTATAATTGATTCTTTATTTTTTGGACAGCCTATTATTAATTTCACTATTTTCTATCCTTCAATAGATGCTGGATTTACGGTTACCAACCCAGGCCCTAATTGGGATTTTGGTACGACTTGGGGCTATACAGCACGAAGTTATATGCAGACTTATGAAGCAGATTTTACTAGTTATGTGAATGATCCATCACTTGGAGATTATATCGACGTAAGTTCTAGTACAGTTTGGCCACCTATTCCGGATTCTATTACTTTAGGTATGATTTCTACTAGTGATTTACCTCTAACTACGAATAGTTCGAAAATAGCTATTTATAAAAATAATCCATATATGAAGTTTACTCATATATATGATTATACTAAACAACGTATCTACGTACCTTGTTTAGCAGGGGACGGTACTGGTAATTATAGTAAGAATACTAGTGCAAATGTGGGATTTGGTTTGAATCAAGGCCATATTACTTTTCAAGGGTTGCCTACAGGAGTAACCCTTTATAATGGTGCTTCTATATTTTATGATCCTTATATGTCTGAATTACCTGATGGACAATTAATTTCTATAGCTTTTGATATCTTAGTTACTGGTTATTATAGAGTTTCTATTTGGGATGCTCGTAATAAAAGTGCTCCTACATTAGTTGCGTGGTTAACACAACCTACAATTTCTGATTCTGACTCAGAATCCCATTGGACCTATATGACTCCTGAAAGGCAGGCTACCTTTCGATGGGACGGAGTAGATACAATTGGTGACTGGAATGGACAACAAAGTGACAATTACAGTTGGAAGGCTAGGGGCTGGTTTGAGAAGGACCAAAAACCTAACGTTGGGGCTGGATTTTATGTTTGGAATGATCAAACTTCGCCAGTTCAAGCCATTTCTAGTCAAACTAGTAATTTTGCCCCTGGTAAATTATCATTTAATCCTGATCATTACAGTGTATTCTATATTAAAGTAGAATGTAAAAATGATGATTTCATTGCCAAGGCCCAAACTAATTTAGATACTACTGGTATTAGGACTGTTAATAGTAATAATTTGTTTGGGGTTGCTCAAGGTCAAAACTCTCAGGCTTCTGTGTATATTTATACCCATTTACCTCAACCAACTACCGTTAATCTAGTTAATGTTGAAGATTGGAATTTTGCGGGGGGTGGACCTTATGATCCTTCGCAAGCTTTTTCAACAATTAACTGGCTACCATCGGGCGATTATGCTGCCAGTTTTAGGAATGATAAGCCTATAAGAATTACTTTACAAGCTAATTCTAGACCAGGGAATAGATTCCAGGATAATAAAGCCTATACTACATTTAAAGTTCATAATGTAGCTCATTTGAATTTGAATTTATTAGATCAATTTATGATGTTTTTGGGTCAGACCTGGAATACCTCTACCAATCTAGAGCAAAAACGCCTGGTTAGTAGACGTTTAACAGATGATCAACAAACTATCATATATGCTGATGCGGATTATAGAACTGGGGATACTTTAGATTTAGCTAATACTAAATGGGTATTTAGGCCTCAAGATTTTACTGTGGTTTCTAATGGAATAACTGAAAGTATTCGTTATTGTGATTATTTACAATTACAAGACGTTCCAGGTTATACACAGAATCGTACTATTGGACAACCTTGGAGCAGACTTATTGTAGCTTATTTATCCTATATATTTTATTTTTCAACTTATATTCAAGATCGCTCTGGTAGAATGACGTGGGCCATTGATCCTGCATTCATAGATAAAAGTAAAATTGTTCAAAATACTTTTGTTACTACACATCCTGAGGAATTAGAAGACTATTCTGTACGAACAATCACTGCTAGACAATGGGTGGAACCTGCTTATGTTAATACTTTAATTAACCAGTGGGGTATGCCTACTACGACTTCAAATGGACAACCAGTCTCTAGCGCAATTCAATTATTTCATAATCGTTTAGAAATCAATGATAATTTTGCTACAGATCCTTTAACTATTGATATTAATGGAACAGCAGTGAATGGTTTACTAACTACTGGCTATACAGATGTTTATTCTGATAATGTAAAAAATCAGGCCACATTTGATCGTATCCAACCGCGCGGGGCCGGAGACGGTATTGGAGGAGGAACTCGAATCTATTTAACTAATAGATCTTTAGGTTCTTGGAATGCTGCTGCAAATAATATAATTCATTATTTTGGTCAATGGTCTTGGGAAGGGGATTATACCTCAGGATCGGCTCAGATCTATACCAATCATTTTGATCCGCTTTGGATTCCGGATTTAACTAGAGATTTTCATCCTTTCTTTTTGACTCCTCCTATGCCGTATGAATTAAGTTTTATTCCGTTTTGGAGAGATAAAACTTTACCTGTCTATGGACACGCAAATATTTATGATAATTATGCTAGGTATCAATACGGGCAGGGAACAGGTGATCCTAATAGAGCAGAATCAGATTTTGATAGTTGGCATTGTGTAGGACATCCTGTTAATGACACCCGTTCACAATACACTGGAGGTACAAGTCCTGCTTTCCATACAGGTCCTCCGCCCTTAAGAGATTTTTTGGATATAGGACAAACCGTAGCTACCTGGGTAGATTGGACAATACCGGCTAATCTAACTGATAGTAATGCTCATCACGTATATAATACTTCTTTTGATTATCAAAGACAAAATCAATGGAAGTTTTGGGAAAATTATAGAGGTATATTTACTTTAGGCGGTACAGGTGGTAATTCCAACACAGTATATGTGTCTCCTAGTGGTCCTTATCTGATGAATGATCGTCGTTTTGATACTCTAGTACGGAGTGCAAGAGGACCGTTTAATTCGGATTCTGATTTTTCTGCTTCTGTTACTGGTATTCCAAATAGTATTGATTCTAGTTTACTTGCCCCAACAGCCGGTTTGTATGTAGCGCAAATAAGGCCCTATAATAGTGCCAATCAGCGGGATCGTAGTTGGTTTACCTGGACTTTTAGACGTAAGTATAATTGGTATTCATCTAGTTATTTTCCTGTGACTCCTGAATTTAAATTACATCCACGTTATTTATATCCAAAGTATGGAAAAACTAATATCGGAAATCCTCCTTCATTTGACGCCGGTGCCTGGGTTGGTTGGAAAGATGATGGCGATCCGGGTACAGGGCTGGTCTGGCAGGATTCTCTTTTGGAGTCTTATCCAAGTTCTTGGATTATTAGAGTACTCGGTGGTATTCTACAAGATGATTCTCAACCCAGTAATATTTTTACCCACGGTCTTCCTAGAATGCCTTTAGCTATTGGGCCCAGACTGGCCGAATCTACGGACGCAATGATCACATTAAGTCTCGTTAATAGTAGAAGAAAAAATCCGGTGAGTGGTTTATGAATAGAAGTCTCCTGAATTTACTTTTAGGCCTTATTAAAAGTGAAGGCCAGTCTTTAGATCCTGTTAGAAATTTATTAGGTGCTCCTGTATCTAATTTAGGAAATCCCTTTGCTACAAATGCGACTCAATATTGGAAAATCTATAGTTTACCCGGCGTTTTTAATTCTACTCCGCTATCCCCAGACGAAATAGTTAATAACCTTAGTACTTTACAATCAGTCTCTTCTCCGGTATTAGGAGCTATAGAAGGTATTCTTTCTTTCCAAACCCAGCCGGGCACTATATTAGGTACAACCATTATAAATGTACCACACGCTTTATCTGTAAGATTAGAGGTAGATGCTCCCGGAGCCCAAATAGCTATTTATGCTCATGAAACTTTAGTAACTCGTGGTACTAATAGTTTAACTACGTTTATTAATATTTCGGCTGGTAAAACTGTTATAAATGTGGTAACTCAAAATACTAACGCTAGTACTGTTACTTTTAATTTGCCACCTGATATTAATAGTGATTTTACTGCTTTCTTGCCTCCTCAACCCACCTGGTTAGCGAGTGGTACAATTAATCCGGGCTATTTAGATCCTACTACGGGACATCCAGGAGTTCAAATTTTCTGGAATAATCAAACTAATGTGGCTGGGTGGGATCTGTATAGGGTTAACCAAACTCAATTTGGTACAATTACACAGTGGGCCACAATCAATGGAAATTATGCTGTTGCTACTACCTTTTCAGGCACAGGACCCAATTTACCACTCCCTGGTTCTATAGCAATTGTTAGTGGCACGATTTATGTTGGAACTATTTTAAGTGCGGTTTATTCTACAGATTATAATCTTACGAATTTTGTTATAAAACCTTTTGATAATGGTGACTCGGTATTTAGTGGTATTGCATTTGGAACTTTAACTTTTTCAACTTTAGCAGTAATATATAGAAATGCAAATAATCCTATTATTGATTATATAGATGAAAAGGTACAAGTAGGAACTACTTATTCCTATACTATAGATTCAATTTCACTTATTGATCCATTCATTAAAAGTGATAAAATTTCCATACAAACAGTAACTACTCCCAATATACCCTTTATAGGAACAGCTACTCTAACAGAACAAAGTCCAGGATACTTAACTTTAGCTTTAAGTGATATAGGAACTCAAGTACGATATTGGAGCGGGTGGATTAGAAAAAATAACTGGCCTACTGTATTAAGTGGTTCGGCATTTGCACAATTGAATAATGATTATCTTAAATTTTATGACGAGGACATTGCCCAAACTACTTTTACG